>Ga0310124_10000330_pt1 | contig 32226 bp, 26 predicted proteins | sample CB11b_AW_Bot5_MG_FD_203507 | JGI IMG/M metagenome (GOLD analysis project Ga0310124, IMG submission 203507) | Marine microbial communities from Western Arctic Ocean, Canada - CB11b_AW_Bot5 | ecosystem: Environmental > Aquatic > Marine > Oceanic | place: Canada: Western Arctic Ocean | collected...
ATACGTAAGGTGAGGGTTGAAAGTGCTGAGTCGATCTCCGACACGGACGATCGGGCCGGCACCAATGGGCGAATCGGAAAAACTCTTGGAGTTTTCGAGCACAATAAGTTCAGCCTGCTTCGGCAATGTTTTATTTGAAGCGGCAGCGAAGGCGCCTACGAAACCGATTTCTTCGCATCGGGTAAGCAGCACACGCACATCGCGCGTGTTTACGCTTGATGGTTTGTTTGCTTCTCCAAAGGCACTTAATGCGGCGGCAACAGCTGCTAAATTATCTGCAGCAGCAGTATAAAGACGGTCCCCGCGGATATGGGGTTCGGTAAGATCCCATGTAATGACATCCCCAACAGAAACGCCAGCAGCCTGAGGCTTGAAGTGGATTTCATATTGATCTCCACAAGGGTGATCAGGATGTTGCTGAGCCAAGCGTCTAGACACCAGGCCTTTTCCGGTAAGGCCGTTGCTGCCATGCACAAGCACTTTGGCATTTGTGAAATATTCCTTTCGGACACCACCTCGGAACTCGGCAGCGACACGATCTGGTGATTTTAATTGGGTGACGACAAATGCGGGATGATCCATGTGGGCCACGAAATAAATCGGGCGTGTCGATCGGCTGCCACGACGGCGTAGTTCCAGGTTGCCAAATTGATCTGGCCGCAAAAAAATAGAAGGCCGCCTGCGGGCCCAGCGTTTAACCCAGTCGATCACACGATGTTCACAACCGGCCGCAGTCGGTATGCCAGTTAATTCGAGAAGCCATTTTTTATGTTGTTTGTTCTTGCGCGTCATATGGATTGTGTAAGATATATTTTAGTTGAGTAAACAATGATGTTCACAGCCAATTTGTCATTCTACCGACTCGCAGAATATGGACTTTTGATGCAGATCGGGAAAGGCGATGGTTTGGTGGGTGGAGTCAGGTTTGAACATCACTTTGATAAGTGAACTGCCAAATGGACCAGATGAGTTGGGTGGTTGTTACAGATCAACTGTCAGTGGTACGTGGCCAGACTGTCATTTTGGATCGTGTTAGCTGTCAGATTCCCACTGGTGGTTGTACGGCCATTCTCGGGCCAAATGGGTGCGGTAAAACAACATTTGCAAATACGCTGACCGGCAAGGCGTTTATTACATCAGGCAAGGTTCATGTATTTGATGAAAAAATTGGATCGACCGATATCTGTGCGTTACGCCGCCGCATAGCAGTGGTCAATCCAACTTCGGCCAATGCGGACAGCCATGTAAGTGGTGCTGTTGTTGATGCAACGCTTTCAGCTGTGGAGGCGGTGATCACAGGGCACTTTAGTACGATCGGATTGTATGCCCGCCCCACGCGTACGCAGGTTGCGCGAGCTGAGGAGGTGTTGGATCAGGTTGGACTTCAGGGTCGTAACAACGTCCAGTTTTCTTTGCTGAGTACGGGCGAACAACGCCGCTGCCTGATTGCTCGTGCATTGGTACGTTTGCCAGAGTTGTTGATTCTCGATGAACCGACTGCAGGTCTTGACCTGGCTGGCCGTGAGCAGGTATTAGGGACAATCGAACATGTTCTGAGTGGTTCAAAGCCGCCAACGGTGTTAATGATTACGCATCATGTTGAAGAATTGTCACCACAAACATGTCATGTCATTCTCATGCGCGATGGTCAGGTCATGGCTGCGGGGGCTCCAGATAAGATGATTACCGGGAAATCTTTATCCCAAACCTTTTGCTGCAGTGTATCTGTCGACCATCGATATGGACGTTGGTGGGCGCAAGTAACACCCGAGGCATGGTCTAGGTTGCTTGGGCGTTAAGCCTGGTGCGATGAAAGAGCCGGGCAGCGACAAAGGGTTGTTTTTCAGAATCACACTGGGGCTGGTTATGAAGCGCGCTTTGGCATTGAAGACGCTGAAAAAGTATAACCAATTAAATTATAACAAGTTAAAACTTACCCGTCGCTGGTTCTATCTGGCAATCCTTACCCAGCCTCAACACCCATTCGTTCCAACAGGGCATCAAACTGTTCGATGCTATAAAATTCGATCCAGAGGGTCCCTGTCGCCTTCTTGCGGCCAGGCCGGATACGAACACGGGTTTCAAGTTGTTGGCTTAGCTGCTCTTCTAGGTCCGCCAAATGGATTGATCTAGAACTGGCTGGGGGGTTAGTAGCGGACTCTGGGGCTCCCGCTATTTGTTCTCCGGTGGATTTCGCATCTGATGCTGCTCGCTCAAGTTTTCGTACAGACCAGTCTTGCTGAATAGCTTTTTTGGCCAAGGCGATCTGGAGTTGTGGGTCATCAACGGATACCAGTGCTTTGGCTTGGCCGGCTGATAATACATTCTCCAATAAAAAGGCCTGAACGTCGGGGTGAAGATTGAGAAGTCGGAGCGTATTACTGATTGTTGAACGGTCAACGCCTAACCGGTCAGCCATCTGCTGGTGGCTGAGGGCAAAATCATCAGCCAGTTTCGAAAATGCCCGGGCCCGCTCCATGGGGTTCAGGTCTTCTCGTTGTAAGTTTTCGACCAGGGCCCACTCGGCCACTTCACTATCATCGACATCACGGATAATGGCTGGTAATTGCGATAAACCAGCCATCTTGGCCGCTCGGAGGCGACGTTCGCCAACGATCAGTTGGTACTCGCCTTCGGTCGTGCCGGTTGCTGGCCGGACCACGACCGGCTGCATTAACCCGGCTAGACGAATGGATTCCGCCAGCTTTTCTAATGCGGTAGGATCAAACTTTTGGCGGGGCTGGTGGGGATTGGGGTGAATTGCAGTGATCTCAAGGAAGGTCACATCAAGTGTTGACTGGGCGGTTAAGCCATCCAGCTGCATCTTGGTCTGAGTTATTGCAGCTGGTTTTTGGGCAGACTTGGCCTGGTTTGAGTCGGGGCGGATATCCACGGGTTGGGTCATTAGTGTCGATAGACCGCGACCAAGGCGTGGTAGGCGTTGCTTGTTTTTCGCCATGCCGGGAAACTCCTTGTTCAAGGAAAGAAATTCACAGGATTGTAATTGACGACTCAATGCGTTGGAACTCGTAGCGGGTGGTTGTCTGAATGTAACTCGGACCAAGATGGTGCCATGGTAACAAAGCCGTTCCACGTAGAACAAACTGCTTTGGCGGTAAACCAGTTCCACGTGGAACAATTCGTGTTGATGCGAGGTGACTAGGTCATATTGGAGGTTTTCTGTCGCCCAGGTTTTAGCCTGCTGATTGATGGGGCCATGTGTCTGCAGGTTTAGATATAGGGTTGTGACCGAGGGCAAGGCTATTGCTTTGTATGCCAGCCTTCCTGCACCCTGCTTTCGGGCCGGCATGAACGGAGTTCATGTTATTTTTGGGAGCTGGGGGGGGGTATGGTTTGGCAATAAGTTATATAAATATTTGTTGTTTATGTGTTTAAAATATATATTCTTTTGATGACGAACGCAAACTGATTAAGAATCATTACCCATGATTCTAATATTAATTGATAGACGGGGTATGAATCATGGATCCAAAGCTATCAGTACCAAATCCCTCGCAGGCGCCCAAGGTGGACCACCTCCTTGAGCACTTCGAGCAGCTTGAAGCTGTGTTCGAGCAGGTCCGTAAAGGCCTTGCCCATTCTCACCGTTTAACAATGCTTGGCATGATTACTGCGGTCATTGCTCATGAATACAACAATATCCTCACGCCGGTCATCAGCCATGGTGAGTTGGCATTGGATCGCGATGATTCGGTGCTGATGAAAAAGGCAGTGGATAAGGCCATCACTGGTGCCAAACGGGCATCGGATATCTCTACGTCATTACTTGGATTTGGCTGTGATCATGACGAGGAAGACCACGCGGCGTTACTGCCGTTGGCGGTGTCGAAAGCTATCAAGTGCCTGGTTCGTGATCCTCGCAAAGATAGGATTGAAATATTGGTTGATGTCCCAGGAATTTATTTAGGTATCGGTGCGGTCAACCTGCAACAGGTTCTAGTCAACCTGATTTTAAACGCCAAAAAAGCGATGCATGAAAGCGGCGGGACGATACATATTACCGGACGAAGAGAAGGTGGAATGGGGCATCTGGAAGTGAGTGACACGGGTCCTGGCATTGACGCTGAAGTTTTCGATCAAATCTTTGATCCCTTCGTAACCTGCCGGGTTGACCCACATAAAGACCACAAGCAAATGCAGGGAACAGGTCTTGGCCTGTGCATATGCCATGACCTGATTCGAACAGCTGGCGGAACAATTACGGTTGCGAATCAATCCGGCAAAGGCGCAGTGTTTGACATTCAACTTCCGATTGTTGACGAATTGATTGCGGACACTTAATTCAAGCGGCGCAAAGAAAATATTCAAGGTTTTGAAATGGTGAACATGACGGTTGTATTGGGTGTATACGCAGGGCGTTGATCTTGGTATGCGGCGGTCCCCCTGTTTTGTGTCTGTAGACATTGCGGGACTCAAGTAGGCCGGAGTTGGAGGCTTGAATGTAATGTTGTCGATGCTTAACCCAGCAGTTGCATTGCGCAATGTGCGTGGCAACGTGCCGAACAAGCCAAAGCATTGGTGCGTATTTTGTTAACTCCATACTGCTTGGTCCGCGGCAGGAAAAGTGGGCGATGGGGGTTGAGGACATTGGTCAGACCGGTGATCGGTTGCCCATCAGTTGCGTCAACAGGTTGCCAATGGCGGCAGCGCTAAAACCAGTTGGGGGTCAATAAGGTTTGTAATGTAATTGTTTTGCAAGTACCTGTTACTTGCCAAAAAGGACAAGTTGGCTATTGTGATGGCCCACCTTTTTCATCGAAGGAATTGGGGCACCCTGGTTCAAGCGGCATCGAGTTGATATGTCAGACAATACAAAGATTACACTTGAGGTGTTCCGTTACCATCCCGAGGGCGCAGGCCAAACTGCATCCGAGACGTCGTACGATCGGCATGACGTTCCCTTTCACGACGATTGGGTTGTCCTGGATGCTCTTAATTGGATTAAAGACAATAGTGATGGTTCATTAACATATCGCTGGAGTTGCAGAATGGGGGTCTGCGGTAGCTGCGGCATGATGGTGAATGGTGAGCCGAAACTCACATGCGCAGCGTTTCTTAAGGACTATTACCCGAAGGTCATCAGAGTTGAACCGCTGGTTAACTTTCAGGTTGAACGTGATCTGGCCGTCGACATGGAACAGTTTATGGAGAAACTCGAGTCGGTTCAGCCGTATGTGATTCGCGATGATGTCAATCAGACGGATGACGGCGAATACAAGCAGTCACCGGCCCAATTAGCTCGTTACAAGCAATACTCGATGTGCATTAATTGCATGCTCTGTTATTCAGCATGTCCAGTCATGGGGAGTGAGCCTGAGTTTGTTGGGCCCGCAGCATTGGCGCTTGGGCATCGGTACAACCTTGATAATCGTGATCAAGGAACATCCCAGAGAATGAATCGGATGATGGAGCACGAGGCTGTTTGGAGTTGCACATTCGTTGGTGAGTGCTCAACGGTTTGTCCGAAAAATGTTGATCCGGCGGGCGCAATTCAGCAGGCCAAGGCGGCATCGGCCCAGCAGTATTTCAAGAATTTCTTCGTACCCAAGGGGGCGGGCAAGTGAATGGTCGATACGATCGTCCTCAACCGTGGAATTGGTTTGCCAAAAAACCAGCGTACATGTTGTTCATGGTTCGTGAACTGACCGCCGTGTTCATCGGTGGATACCTGGTGTTTTTGATTGTCCTCCTGTCCAAGCTTGCTGGTGGTAAACAGGAATTCGCAGATCTGATCCAAGCATTGGATAGCCCGGTATCACAAGTTCTGCACCTGTGTGTCCTGGTGGCGGCACTCTGGCATTCAGTCACATGGTTTAATCTAACCCCGAGGGCGCTGCCAATATTTATAGGCGAAAAACGTGTTTCAGATACACTTGTTGCGGTTGTTATGGGTTACCTTCCATGGCTTGCTGTAAGTATGGTTCTCTTGTGGGCGATATCCGAAGACTGGTTCGCCATCGTTTCCGGCTAAGGAAAAGAATTAGGATCGCCGCAGATGTCCAAATCAAATGAAGCTTTTTGGTGGTCCCTGTTTTCGGCCGGGGGAGTGCTGGCGGCTCTATGTATGCCCGTTTTTGTATTGATTACCGGGTTCTTGATCCCGAAAGTAGTTGGAGGAAAAGAAGATCTCGCATTGGCGTTCTATACCATGCTTGGCAGTACGATTTCCAAATGGCCCGTTAGAATTGTTCTGTTTGTGGTGATTTTCTTTTCATTATTTCACTGTGCCCATCGGATTCGACATACGCTGATGGATCTTGGTCTTCGGCATAGTATGGGTTTACTGGCGGCCGTTTGCTATCTGTCGGCATTGACTGGGTCAGTCTTTGCGGTTTTGGCGCTGATTCGTTTGTGATGCCCACGCCTGTGGTCATGCAGTTCACTTTTGCATCATGAGAAAGTTGGGCGGGGTCGTGTACCCAGGGCGGTCAACGGGGGGTTGCTAAATGTCATTACCGTTGGCGTAATCGTTCACGACGGAACAACGCTGTTTCAAAAACATTCTGTAATCGATTGAGCTTGCTGCTGTTAGAAAAATGTGATGTGTTTCAGGCAAGCTTGAGTTTTCGTAACGCAAACAAGGTCATCTTAAGCAGCAGCCAGCCATGATAGAAGCGGCTGATATTGGTGGACCCATAGGTCCTGTCACGGTATCGGATTGGCACCTCGACGATCTTGAGGTTCAGCTTCGCAGCGCCGAAAATAAGATCAAAATCCCCAAAGGGATCGAAGTCACCGAAGTAATGTCGACCGGCGGCAATCCGTTCATAATCTGTGCGGAGGAGTACTTTGGTGCCACACAAGGTGTCTTTGAGCGACTGGTTTAAGAGCCAGGAAAGTGCTACCGAGAAGAATTTATTACCCATAATGTTGAGATAACGCATGGCGTCACGTTCCATGGCATATACCAGGCGTGTACCATTGATGAACTCACCTTTTCCAGATGCAATCGCATCGTAAAACTTTGGGAGATCTTCGGGGGGAACTGTAAGATCGGCATCTAGAATCATCAGGATGTCGTTGTGCGCCTTGGCAAATCCGTAGCGCACAGCATCGCCCTTTCCACGGCCGGGTTGGGTCCATACCTCCATGTCCTTTTCTGGATTCTCAGCGATCACCTGATCGATTTCTTCTCGTGTACCATCAGTTGAATGTCCGTCAACAAAAATGATCTGTTGGGCAGAGGCGAAATTAGGTATACGGTCAATGGCTTGCCTTATGTTGCCCTTCTCGTTGCGACACGGAATTAGAATTGTAGCCGAGTGGTTCGTTTGACTGCCTCGTTGCCTCTTTCGGATCACGAAGAGGTTTGTCATGCATAACGTATTGACCAGTGGTAAAGGTGATGCATAACGATTGAGAAGCCAGGAGACCAATGGAATGTACTTTGGTGCGAGCATTCGTCGTTCGTAGTTCACCAATTCGAAGTCGCTCAGCGTCAGGAAATGATTGATGTCTTGAAAGGAAAGCCAGTTATGCTTCGGCTGAGGCATTTTTAATCTTAGACGCTCAAGAACCTTAAACAGCGGTTCCCATAGGATGCTGTGGTAATGAATAATAATTCTGGTTTCATCATTGCAGGCTGATCGTAGGTTCTCTAAAGCTTGCTGAATATCCAGCAAGCTGCCGAGCACATCGGACACAAGGATGTAATCAAACGTTTCGGTAAAGGTGACATTCTCAATGTCTGCGGTGACAAAATTCAAGCGATTGTTGTTGGGTTGACCGTGCTTGTTTCTGGCTAATTCGATCATCTTCTCGCTGATGTCAATGCCTGTGCCGGATGAAGGATTTAGGTGTTCAAGGACATAACCATCAGCGCATCCGACTTCCAGGATTCTTTTATCTGGCTGAATCAAGAACCGAAGGTACTTGATTAGTTCGTCGTAGTAATAGTGATTGCGATCTCGATACCGAACGCGTTCATGGGCCAAATGGTCAAAATGCTCGCGTAGTTTATGCTTGCTGGTGGCATCGATCTGTTTGATGGGCTGGAGATGCGTAATCATGGATGCCTGTTGCAGTAGATCGGTCGTGTCAGCCCAGGACTTTAGAGGTGTTTGTCCACAGGGGGGCTGTTTCTATCAAATTCCATACAGGCGAACTGATCGGACCAGACGGCCCTCAATCACGTGCAGTCCCTTGCATGTCCTATTCTATCTGCCTGAGTCATCCCGCCTTGGTACCATTAAGTTCAAGTATAACTGTGCTGGGACCATGGACCCTGGTATTTTGAATGGTCGTACTGTTTGCTTTGAGGCGGCCTTTGCCAAATAAATTCGCTGTAGATCCCCGTCAGGAGTCAGTTTGCTGCTTCATTCAAACCGATAACAGTCAATGGCTGGGCGACCAGTTGGAGGCAATCTAACTTAGTGGAACAGGTCTGAATGAGTTGAGGAAGGCAATCCATGTTTATTAAGAGTTTCACCGAATTCATGCTCTACCAGAAGTTGCAACACATGATCGTTCATGTGACGAATCATTGTAATTTTCGGTGCCAACACTGTTTTATTGATTTTTCACCCAAGAACGACCTGAAACTGGAGCATTATCGAGCACTGGGTCAACAGGCAGGCGATCTGTTCTGGCTGGATATCGGTGGCGGTGAACCGTTCTTGCGCAAGGACTTGGCCGATATTGTCGCGTGTTTCGGGGCAAAGGTCGTGCAAATTCCAACAAATGGATCCATGCAGGCACTGCTGATTGATCAAGTTGAAAGGATGAAACGCGAGATTGACGCAGAGATTACGATTTCTTTAAGCTTGGATGGTTTGCAGAAAACGCATGATGAAATCCGCAAGCAACCGGGTAATTGGGATCAGGTGTGGGAGACATTTGACTGTTTACGAAAGATCGGTGGGGTTTCAATCAAGATTAATACAGTCCTTAACAACCGAAATTACGACGAGATCATTGATCTCATGACGGATGTACGCCAGCGTCAGCCTGAGTTCCATTCCATCATTCTGTTGCGCGGGGATCCAATCAATCCTGAATTTGATCTTCCGCCGCTTGAGCAGGTTCGTGCGTTGGGTCCCCATATTTTCAAAATACTCAATACCTATGATTATGGCCGAAGTCGCCTGCTGGCTAAGGTGCTGCGTAACTATCATCGGTATTTATGGAATACGTCATTGCGAACACTTGAGGAGCGGACGCAGGTGATCCCCTGTCTGGCGGGAAAGGCGCATATGGTGGTGATGGGAAATGGGGATGTTTCATCCTGCGAAATGTTAGATCCGGTGGGTAATATCAAAGAGCATTCCTTTGATCAGATCCGAAGCAGTCGGCAATTCAAGCAACAGGTGCAGGACATCAAGGACAAGAAATGCTTTTGCACACATAACTGTGCTATGTTCGATAGCATTATGTTTTCGGCAAGGAGTATGCCACACCTTGTTAGCGAGAAGGTTCGAGCTTAATTTATCTGGAACTGCTGGGGATCTTGCGGACGGTCATTTCCAGGCGTAACTCCGAAAATCCCTAGAGGCTAAGGAGCAACCTGATCGCCGGCGAAAAGAAAATTTCGGTTGTCATTCCCTGTCATAATGCAGGTCGGACACTGGTGCAGTTGTTGTCGGGACTGCTTGGCCAGACACTCGAGCCATCTCGATACGAAATTATTGTCGTCGACGACGGCTCCAATGACGACTCGTTGCGAATTGTGCAGACCTTTGATGGCGTAAAGTTAATTCAACAGGATCATGGTGGACCTGGTGCTGCGAGAAATAAGGGTGTGGCCGCGGCCAAGGGCGACCTGGTATTGTTCCTAGATTCGGATCTCGGGGTGCCCAGGAATCTACTCCAAGCCCACCTGCATTTCCATCACAATCATCCTGAAATTGCCGCCACGGGTGGCAGTGTGCTGCCGATGGCAGATCGGCCGGTATTCTCTTGGGAACTGGTTGACCACTTAAGCAGTTGGTTCAATGCACACCCAGGCATACAGTACCGCTCGGCGCCGCAATACCTACCAAGCCTTAATTTCTGTATTAAACGCCGGGTGATGGTTGATCGCCAAGTATCTTGGCGGACCGGTCTCGCTCATACGGGAGAGGATGTCGAATTTTGCTATGAGATGATGTGCAGTGGCTTGCAGATTGCCTTCGTGCCGGCTGCAGTGGTCTATCACCAGGATCGACAGACCATGAGTGATTATATGACTCATATGTATCGATGGGGTCATCATGCACCGTTTGTGCGAGGTCGCTTGAAGAGATTGCAGTATTCATTTTTGTATTCGCGGAACATGTTTCTCTGTTGTTTGTTGTTGCCCGTGATTATTTTTGGATACACACTTCGCATTTGGCTGGGTTGGTTCCAAAGTCGTCCTCTCCAGGTAACGCTTTGCCTGCCACAGATTTTGCTCGGGCGTTTGGCCTACGCGACGGGTGTTGTGATGGGTACCATTGATGCGAACCATGAGGCGGATCGAGACCAATCTGAATAGACTGGATCCCTTTAAGGCCCCAGTTGATCCGGTCGATTTGGTCTATATGGTCAAAGGTGTTATTGGGATGCATGATAGCCAAGAAAATACTTCGTTCCAGCGTGATGCACGCCGTGCTTGTCGCTCTACGGTGCCTGGTTTGACCTGTTCCCTCGGCGAAGTCGAAGACCTGTCAGTTCATGGCATGCGGGTTCGTTGTCTGGGGAAATGCCTGATGTTGGCGGGCCAGCAGATGGATGTGATACTTCAATTGCCCCAGGGAGCCAAGCCGGTTGGCTGCTGGATTCGCTGGGTTAAGAAAACCGCGCTATTCCAGTATGAGATAGGCGTGCAGTTTGTCGAAGAAGCGTCAAGCCGTGTGGTAATTCTAGAATTTCTTGGCCAAACAGATGGCACGGTGAAGAAGCAGTCGGCATAGATCTGCTACTGCGATATATTAGCGTTCATGTTCGGAGATCTATTTACGCTATCTAGTCCTGGGCTCTTTATTACGGGCACAGATACCGGTGTCGGAAAGACCGTGATTGCTTGTGCAATAGCGCATCAACTACGTGGCACTGCGGAATCCAATTCAAAGCACGAGCCTCGTGTTGGTGTGTGTAAACCACTGGCCACGGGGTGCCGGTCCGATCGATCTAACTTAGTCAGTGAAGACTCAGAGGCATTGGCTCATTTCGCCGGTTGCCGGGAATCACTTGATGTGATTAATCCCATCAGGTTCCGTGATCCACTCGCACCTGCCGTTGCGGCCCAAAGGGCGGGTAGACCTATGGATTACGCTAAGATTGCCCGGTCTCTTGAGCAACTTGACCGTACCCACGATTTGCTGCTCGTCGAAGGGATTGGTGGGGTGATGGTACCGATTGATCCGCTCGATCCGGAATTGACTGTGCTCGAACTCATTCGTGCTATTGGTTACCCCGTAGTGGTGGTCACCCGGGCGGGACTCGGTACCCTTAACCATACGGCGATGACTGTACGGGTTCTTAAGCAGGCAGGCTGCCGCATAGTGGGGATTGTCATCAATTATTACGAGGCGGATTCTTCAGGTTGCCTTGAGGCCGAAGAGGACCTGGCAATGACTACGAATCGGTTCTGGTTGACGCAACAGACCGGCGTGGAGGTGCTGGTAACGGTACCGCAATGTCCCGTGGATGCCGTACGGCCACAGAACGGAAACATACCCGGGCCAATACTCGATGCCATGGGGACCTATCATTGGCCCGCCGTGATGTCTACTCCGTCACACTGACTTTCTTATTATCCAGGAATAAATCCACGGGAAGAGCTTTTTGATTAATTGAGGCATTCCGCATCGAATCGTGGTCAGGACCGAATATTGACTGAAGGGACCGGGTGGCACCGCGGAGTGTAGTTATTTTCGCCTGCGGTTCCCCCAGTGTGCCACGAATATCAATGCTGATCAGTTCGTCTTTGAACAGTGCCACCAGATCCGACAGTGGGCCAAAATCCCAGCCAGTTGGATTACTCGTTGACATATCAAGGTCAAGTTGCCGTGTGCTGTATTGCATCTTCCCGGTTCCTGCGATACGGATGCTTGGGGCTTCAAGGGTTATGTCATCAAACAGAACCATATCACCGTCGATTAAGTATTCGGCTGATGCAGCATTGAAAGACTGCGCAGAAGGGAACGTCAAGTTGAGCAATTGCACCAGTGTCAAAGACAGCGGCAGGTTGTAAAGGTTGGCTTGGCGGACGATGACCTGTCCTCGTCCTTTTCGGGTTTGTTTATGTCCGTAGTGTCCTTCAATTGCTAGGTTTGCTGAAATCAAACCGTGCGTGATGCCCTTGGGGCTGCGGTCACCACCTGATACCGTCGGGTTGACTGGATTGAGAAAAGGTTCAAGCGCCACATCCTGCATGACCCCGTAGAGCGAGAAATAACCGTCCTGTCCCAGGTAGCCAGATCCGAACACCATCCCGCTGTAGCAGTGGCCCAATATGTTTTCGATCATCATTTCCTGTGGATGATGTCCGTTTGAAATCGATAGCGACAACGGGCTGATCTGCCGATTATGTACACGTAGATGATCAGCTTCAAGACGCATCCTTACGTCGGGCCATTGTTGACCTACCAAGTAAGTAACATCGAAATCCAGTAGTCCATCCAGATCCGTCATGGGTGCCCCGATTTGTGCCGATGCGTTGATCAGACGCGTGCGTCCACGAAAAACTAATCTTGAACCACTCACTGCCTTAGGGTGATACGTGATGTCTGCGGATTCAATCTCATAGGCACTTTCAAGTTGAAGTTGATCAATGATGTGCTGAATATCACGTGGCACCACTGCACGTTCGAGTGATCCCAGTCCACTTGATTTGGCCGACACAACAAGGTCAACTGCCAACTGATCACCAAATGTTACATGACCACTTGTGGTGAACTTGCCGGCATCATAATTGGCAGAAAGGGATTGCAGGTCTGCACCATCTGGCGTGAATATGATATTCCCTGTCATGTTGTTTAGTGCAATTCGATGACCCGCCCAATCAGCTTCTAGTTCTAGTGGCTGAAGTTTGATTTGGTAGTCAATCAGTCCGGTATGATGCCGCATGACATGTAACTGGGCGTTGTAGGTGCCAGTGGGATTGCACTGCTTGATCGTGGTGGCCAAGGGCTGGGGTAACTGGTCTGCCGGTAGCAGGTTAATGATCGGGTCTTGGAAGCGAAGTCGCTTTGCTTCAAGGTTGATGGCAAGCGTGGGCTTGTCACCGTTCCAATCAGCGGCGGCTGTGCCACTTATGGTTGTATGGCCAAAACCACCATCCAATTGCTTGATCCGGATATTTCCGCGGCTGATGGTGGACTTTACATTGGTAAGATCGATATGAAATGGGCTATTGATTGGCTGGAATTGACCGTTGCGAAGAAGGCTGGTGATTTCAAAATCAATCAGTCCGTTGTCGGTGGTATGCACGTGGCTTTGTGCATCAAGAATGCCGGAAATACCTAGCTGATGCATCCATTGACGCTGCGGTTTGGGAATTGAAGCAATCAAGAAATCATCAAGAACCACATCGGTAGCTGTAATTTTCACGTCTGGAACGGTTCTACCTTTGTCGTAAGCAATGACGCCGTGCGCGATGAATTGGCTTTCCTGGTTGGATAGCCCCTGTGCATGAATCTGGTTAATCCGGGTCTGCTTGCTGCCAATAACAAGGTTGCCATCAGTAATGCGAAGCGGATAGGGCCAATGTTTATGTAAGACGTGAACGCCCTTGGCACGGACAATGGTTTCAACGGCGGGTTTGACCCCCTTCCCGCCGGGGCTTGTGACGTGGCTCACCAGATCAACCATGCCGCCGGGATCAAATACTGGCCGTTTTGTTGAATGGTTTGTTGCCGCATTCTTCTTGCCTGACGCATGAATAATTCCATCGGCGATCAATTGCCGATGGGCAGGAGTATTGAAAAATAAATCCAAGATGTCACGATGTTTTTGCCGCGACATGGCTTGATACAGATGGTGGTCAATTGGCACCCCGGTCGCGGTAATGGTTAGATCTAATGCTGCGTGCGGCTGCGGTGGCCATATCCTGCCGGAAAGCAGGACCTTTGCGCCGGTTGGTCCTCGTCCTGAAAGTGAAACCAACTCAATCTGGTCTTGATCGAAATTGATCTGTCCGTGAATTGACTGCAGTGGATAGGCAAAGCGGTTATATACAGCATCGACATTATGGAAGTCGATCGTGCCCTGGTAACGAAGTTGTCCTCCATGTTTATCACGTATGAAAAGTACTTGGCTACTGAATTCGCCGTCCGGGTTGTATTTCCGAAACTGCTGGGCAATGTTTTCCGGGAGGACCATGAGGTAACGCGTGTCCTTTGGGAGTGTGAATTTCGGCGCTGCCACAGTCAGTTCTAGTGGCGCATCAGCATCGAAGCCGGATATGGTCCCATTAATCGTGTATTCGATGCCCTCGATGGTTCCACGCAGGCTGTCCACGATGATTCGATCATTATGAAATGTGAACGTTCCTGAACCTCCGATCATTGGCAGGCCGGCTTTGCGGAAAGGGGTGTAAGGTGGGATTAGAACGACGTCATCGAATGTGATCTGAGCATAAAACTGATTGCTTTCCAGATCGTATCCGATCCAAAGTTTCTGCATTGTTCCAGTTGGACCTTGTTCGTGCTCATCCCACCACTGACGCCACCGGCTCGGCAACCAGTTGCGTTGTGGGCTTTCCAGTGCGAATTGGTCAACTTGGGCAGTGAAGCTCTGATCACGGGGATTGAACGATCCGTTAACCGTTGCCCCGGGTGTACCGTCGGGGCTGACCTGCCGGATGACAAAGTTATACATGGCCTCTTTACCGCTTGCTGCCGACAAGTGTCCTTCAAATGCAGTCTCATTTAACCTGGTGAAGCGGGCTCCCCGTGCTTCGGAAAAGTGAATACGACCATTGTCCAGTTGGATTTCAGGTAGTGTAAATGGCAGCTTTTTCAGAGGTCGGCTGGCGCTGTATTCTTGGAGGAGTTGGTAGTTGAATTTGCCGGTTTCCAGGTCTTCGGTAAGACAGATTACCGGTCGGGTAATATTAAAAACACTGGGTTCGAAAGTCCCAATCAGCAATGACCATAGATTATGTTCGATATAGATATGTTCTGCTTCAAATAGCTGTCCAGCTTTATCAGAAGATTTTGGTAATCGAATCACGACGTGATTCAGTTCGATCTTGCCATCAATCCCAAATTGAGCGGCGTGGATCTCTACTTCAGCGCCAATAATAGCTTCTATCACCCCCTGCGCAAGGTGGGCAGCGCCTCGGGGGCTGGCGATGTACCAGCAGACGCTGGCGATTAACAGAATGATAATCGCCAGTTTAAGCCGCCATCGGTACCACAGATGCCGCCTGCTGTCTCGTGAAGTTTGAGAGCTCAAAAGTTTTATCCCACCTGGTTCTTTGCCCGCTGATATCGCAAGCAACGAGTCTCGGCATAGGGTTGAATATTGTACGCGGATTGCCATCGGATCGCTGGTTCCGTATTGGGCAGGCTGCGGGAGCCTGTCGCCTGGTCCGCGGGCAGGCACTTGGGAAATCCGCTATCTTTCTCTCGTTCTTTAGTCGTTGTTTTGGAGATTATGCCATGGATACCGTGCCTGCTATTAAATATGAGGACTTCGCCAAATTGGATCTGCGTGTGGCTACCATCACGCAAGCCGATGCGCATCCGAATGCGGATCGACTGCTCAAGTTGCAGATTGATCTTGGGGATAATCAGCCGCGTCAAATCTGCGCCGGTATTAGGCAGCATTACAATACGGAGGATCTGGTCGGCAAGCAGATTGTTGTTGTGGCAAACCTTGAGCCGCGCACGATTAGGGGCGAGGTGTCCAATGGAATGCTGCTTGCCGCAAGTGTCCTGGACGGCGGCGAGTTGAAGGATATTGTATTGCTTACGCCTTCGGCAGTGACGCCAGATGGGTCCTCCGTTGGTTGACAGGCATCGGCCCAAAAAAAATTTGGGGATCTACTGATCTTCAGAACCTTCGTCGGATGCATCAACTTGCGATTCTGTGAAAGGATCGCTTTTGTCGACTTCAGGTACGTACCCGACACGTTCCACCAATGCTTCGTAGGCCAGTGGATCTGATCCCAATTCATCGACATAGGATTGTGTGATTAGATTTAGGGCCACAAGCGGGTTGGCGACGGCGGCTTTAAACTGGTTGGTTGTGATTGGATTGAATTCCTCCACGCGGACCAGCAGAAGCACCTGTTTCTTATCTAAACCAATCGCATCAATTGCCACCTCATCGCCCTGCCTGGCCAGTTCAAATATTCGATCCACCAGTACCTGGTCAGAACCGATACCCACGATATTTGGGACAGCTAATCCACCAAGTAAATCTGCAACGCGGCGGGAAAATGGCGACGGCTTGCGAATGTTTGTGCCAAGCTGTTGGGCGATGGTCTCCAGTGTCTCTGTACGAGCACGTTTCAGCCAGCTTTGTTTATCGTTCTGCAACATTCGGTACCCGGCCAGGCGTTTGGAGTCATACGTGACCCGCGTGCGGATCTCCTCTAGTGATGCAGGGCTGTGTGCGGGTTGCACATCGATGAGGCGAAAGATATAAAACGATTCCGCAGCTGTCAGTGGCAAACTCGCAATCGTCTTCTGAAGGCGACGTGTGGCTAGGTCATTATCTGAGTCGGGGCTTAGTTCTTTTGCGCTAAAAACATAATCAGTAAAAAGGGATGTGCCATTATCAGTTAACCTGCTGAGTCCGATACCTGGCAGGTTGCTAAGCGCTTGGCGGTCGAACCAGCGGTGATCATAATGATGCCACGATGGCAGGATTCCAAAGCGTTCCTGTAAATTTTCGGCAAGCTGATCAAATCCTATTGGTTTCCAATTGGCGTCATTATCCACCATGAAATAGCCAGATGCTGTATCAAGGCCGCGGTTATCATTGACAAGCATGGATTGCGCAGCTTTGAGCATCTCTTGGCCAAGTTGCTTGGCATTGTCCCGGTACAACTGATTTAGGATCTCTTGGCGCACTTGTGCATACGGTTTGACCTTGGGGTTACCTGGGGTCGAAGAACCCTGCGAGGTGTTGTCCCCTTCACTGTTTTGTGGAGTTTCCGGTTCCAAGAAGTCCGCAGGGTGCTTGGTGTAGTAGGCCAGGGCTTCGCGTTCTTGAGTTTTCTTTTTGGCTTCTCTCCGCAGAAGTGCGGCTGGGATCTCAAGGTATTCGATCTTGACACGATCCGGATAGCGGTAGCCAAAGCCATGCGGTTCGCTTTCGCCAGGAAGTATCTGCTTGTATTTATCAAATAATTCAAGCAACTCTTGTTCAGTGGGCATTTCTATCTTGTCCGCGTATACGTCGGTATTGACGGCGACTGCCGAGATGCGGACTGTTGATTGATAGTCGTAAATGAACCGCCGCATCAGTGGGCGGCTTACGCGGAAACTGCCATGTGATGCACGCAGAAACCGCTCCAGGTGATCCTCAGTCGAATCCCGGAGGGTTTGTAGATAAGCCAAACCTCGCAAAGACGCTTTCAGGGTCAAAGGCATACTGGTTACCCCGTAAAGCAGTTCGCTGTAGTGCTGTACTGTGATCCAGTCACGTACAGCAGCATGAAGCATGTCGATGGTAATCTGGTGCCGCTCAGCGATCTGAGCTAATTCCTGTTCGCCGATGCCGGTGTTTCTTAGAAATTCGGCGGCTTGAGCCAAACTTGCTACCACGCCAACCTCTTCGGCTTCATGTCGCATCAAAAGCCACTGCGTTGGCTCATAGGCGCCCACTCCTGCCCGCAGCACGTACTGGAGCAGTCCCAGTTGATTTGCTGCTGCTTGAATATCGATCGCAGTTACTTTGGCTCCGTCGATATAACCCAAGGTCCGCTTTTGTGGGTTAGGCCCAAACATCTGCATTGTGGGCTGAACAAGAAATGCGATCATCAGTAGCGATACGCCGATCGATAGGATGTACCTGTTGTACTTGCGAAAGAACTGAAGCATGGATCATGGTTCCGGTTGGTTAAACGCCACTTGCGGCGGGCGTTTTTTGCCGACAGCTTACTGGCCGAATCGCCCAAGTGTACTGGATGATCCGACTCCATCGGGGATTAGGGCGACCCCGATAGATGTGAAATCGTCTATATCGTCGTTACTTGCTACCAAGATAAGGGTCCAGCGGGGTAGTTTTCTTTCAATTGTGACTTCTGAGCGTCGGCTTTCATTTCGGTTCAGGTCCCACCTCTGGCTGGCGCCGATACGGTATTTAGACGTGAGTTTGTAGGTCAGGCCCGCCTTGATCAATCTGCTGGCAATAGGGTCGAGGTCGGCATATTCCAGGTGGGAACTCAAATGGTTTCCATGGGCAATCATTGCGCCAACATGCCATTGTGAGAGGTGGTGATGTTCAATACTCTGTGTGACATCAGCATTGACAGCGAACGTGTCGCTTAACATCCACATCAGGTCGGCATAGAAATGATCGCCTCCACGTGATAGTTCGGGCCGGTAAGGAAAGAACCGAGCGGGGTCTATGTCGGTGTCTGTGTCATCGGTTCGCAGGACCAGATCCGTATTGATGACCAGCCAATCAAGGGTTCTCCATCGTCCGGGGCCCCCTCGCTGCGTTTGAAGTCGCTGGCGGAGGCCCAGGCGGGCACCACCACCTTCCGTGATGTTTTCCACGTCCACGTCATAAATGGGGATATCCTCGGGGTTGAGGGACGATACTGCGACAAATAGGTCTGCATTGGGTTCAATGACATGACGTAATCGGTGTAGGCCCAAGATGGGATCCTCGACGTCATTGTTCGTTTTGCTCAAGGATGTCCCCAGTCGTGTGCCGACAATACCCCAGAACCGAATTTCATCATCTTCGCCACGAAATTCAGAAAAATCATAATCGTAAAATGTTACACGGCCAGCGCCATAGGGAACTACATCAATAGTGCCCCATCTCATGGGTGCCTGTAGTTCATGCCGGGTGTCAAGGCGATTGACATAACCACGCGGTACGCCAATTAAGGCATCAACGTTATTGGTGTTAACAGTTTCATCAATGTCCGTCGGATCAATGGTGCGGGTTCCAAAGGTGGCCAAGGTTTCGGCCGCGTTAAACCCACGGTCCGCCGGCGAATCGCGTCCGGCCCGTATTCGCATCCGGCTGTATCGATTTTCAGTGAAATACGATAAGCGGCCGTTGAAAAGACTTGTGCCAATTCTATAGAACCCAATTTCAGGTAATTTCTCAATTCCGTAACCCGGTGCTTGCCATAGGGGGGTTTGCGGGGTGAAGTTCATCAGGTCGTACTGTGCCAGAAACGTAAACGCAAGGTCTTCGGTTTGATGTTTGAGGTAGACTGAGGATTCATACGGTTTTTCTGTTTCCGCTTCAGTACGCTCGAATTCTTCAAGAAAGGTTGCGTCAGAGACATAGGCCAACTCCATCGACAACTCCCAATCCTTCTCCAGTTCCTGCCGATGTTGCCATCTTAGGGTACCACGCATTTTCCCAGCGTGGTTTAATTCTCGGTTGCTGATTTCATCCTTGCCATCGTCATGTGCCACAAGGTAACTGTTGGCGTGTCCAAACATGCCTGGTTTGTTGTACTGTAGATTCAACCCGGTTGAAGGTCCGTGATCACCACGGTAGTCAAGCTGCGCGGATAAAATAACACCCTTGGGCTGCGTCAAACCTACAAGTGACCAGACATCCCAGTGTGTGGTGACTTGTGTTCCTGACTCGGTCCGGCCCAGGTCAAGCCGTCTCAAGGCAGTTCGTCCGGCATCGCCTTCAAAGTCCGGCAACCAGCCGATTGGCGTTGTGCCGATCTTTGGTGTGATGCCTTTTGCCACAATCCGCACCTTCGGAACGGTATTTCGATCAGACGGATTTTCCATGTCAAATCGAATTTGATTGACTGCTATTGAAAAGTGCGGCTCGGCAAACTCGCTGGTTGTCAGAACCGCTTGGTCTGCACGAAAGCTTTTCTGTGACAGCATGCGGAGTTTCTTGGCATGCACATATAGAGGTACCTTTCGTCGCATGTCCCAGGTATAGAAAACTGCATCGAGTACCACTGCCCGTTGGGTTGCCGGCTCGAAATACACTCGTGGTGCCCTGACGGTATATGTGCCATCCGAAATGATCACATTGTCCTCTAGGTAAACACCCTGTACGTCACGCGGGGTGATGCTGCCTGGTCGGATCTGGCCATCGTCTTGCTTGTGTAGAAACACGACCACATTCTGAGCCCTTAAGGTCAGCGCTAAATCACGCGCTTCACTCTCAAACGCCACATTGACATCCCCTTCCAATATCAGCACATGACCGTCGTCCGTCGGTCGACCAATCGCCTTTTTTGAAAAGTCGATAATAACCACGCCCTCAAGAGGCAGTTGGTCGTCATGTGGGTCTTCTTCGGCTGCGAGTGATTTGTCAACTGTTTGTGTGCTCCAACCACCATCGGGCACCTGGTCAGGGGTTCGGCTGATTGACTGGTGGTGGGTTGCAATCCGTTTCATGGCGTCCTTGACCCATTTTTCCCCGGATGGTTCAGGCAATCGGCGCATGAGGTTCGTTTGTACCCGAACGGCACCATTCGTAGAGCAGGTGACGAGTAATTGCGCACCCTCGGCACTGACCGGCCCGGAACCCGCCATGTGACGCGGTTCAATGAGATATATGGATAGATGATGGATCAGGCGACCAGGAGATCGTTCAGTTTCAATCTGCACGAGCGCACGTTCAGCGCGGAATCCATATGAACCGACTTCGATCGTCACATTACCCTCAACGCGCAGGTACTGGTTGTGGTTGAACGACCAGGTCAGTGTTTTATCTGCCCGGAGCAGGGCATTTGCGCTAACCACAGGATCTGCAAATGGGGATTTTGAGTTGGAACTTGTTGCGGCAAATACGGACCACGGTGATATATACCCGTGTACACAAATAGCCAGCAGTGCAATAAGCCACCGTCCACGTTGGCCCTTGAAATTAATGCGGCTTTGTGGCATCAGCCCGGACCTTTGGGAGCAGTGAAATATGCGGTCTGGTGACAAGGCGTTGAAGTGAGCCGGCAATTTCCCATGGGTTAGCATGATGAATCTAATGGCTGCCCATTGCCAATGGTGTGCCCGTGACAGTTGGTTCAATATTGGACTGGTTCTTAGTGCTGGACGGTGGGAGACGATCAGGATGAAGTGGTGTGGCGCGTCTGAGGACGACGATTTGCCACACGTCGAGTAATTGCAATCTGAAGCTGTAGTCAACTTCAAGGTCGATGCCATCCAATACATCCTCAAGGGCCAGATCACTGCGCCAGCCAATTTTCATGAATAATGGGTTAAGCAACTTCTCTAGGCCTGCAATTACATGATAAGTGGACTGGAAGTGGTTTGATAATACGATCCGGCCACCGGGTTTTACCAGCCGACCGGCCCAATGCAGCAATCGTGCAGGATCACTTACGACCGTAAGGGCGTGGCTCACCATGACATGGTCAAACGTGCGATCAGGAAATGGCGGCATCATGGCATCAGCCCGAACCAGTTGGCAGTGTGAGAGGTGGTCCTCCCGGCATTTACTCGCGGCTTTGGCGAGCATGCCTGCGCTGAGGTCGACTCCCACAACCGTTACATCTTGCCGATAACGTCGCAGCATCAACCCTGTGCCTACGCCTATATCCAGTACCCGATCTCCAGATTTGAGCTGCATTTGCTCTAGAGCACGGTGATACCGGTGGTCCACAAGGGCCCCGAAACTTCGATCGTAGATCTTTGACCATAGATCATAGATCTGGCTTGTTGTAGCCTCATTCATGCCCATGGCGATTTACTACAACCTTGTTTAGAGTACGACGACTTGAACCCAATCCAATACGATGGTGGCGACCCTGTGTCGGACTGGAGATTGTAGGTCGACCGGGCGCAGAATAGCTGCAATTGACAAGGGTTGCCACCTGCTGGGGTAGATATCGATAATTAGGTTACTGGTATGGTTAGGCTTGCTTTTATACCGTCGTATTTCTTTTTCCTTGTGATATGCTCGCCATGGTTGCTTGGTCATGAGGGCGGAACACTTGAGTCCAGTTGGGACCGCCGCCGCACACCGGCCGTGGAGGTATTTGAGCGGGCCTCAAATTCGGTGGTTAATATCTCCACCACGCAAATAATCCCAGTACGGTCACCGTTCGGCATCGACCGTTTTTTCGAAGAGCTTTTTGAGTTTCCTTCTCGCGGCTATTCGCGGCATAGTGTTGGGAGTGGATTTGTCCTGCATTCGGCAGGATATATCGTAACCAATGCGCATGTTGTGGCCCGAACCACGGAACGGCAGGTCATTTTTGCAGACCAATCAAAATATGATGCAAAGATTATCGCCATCGATCCGAGTCATGATCTAGCCATACTTAAAATCGAGGCTGGCAAGCCACTTCACCCCGTTCACCTAGGGGTGAGCAGCGATCTTATGGTGGGTGAGTCAGTCATTGCCATAGGTAACGCCCTGCGATACCAGCACACAGTTACAGCGGGTTTAGTCAGCGCAATAAATCGAAAGATTGAAGTGGCGGACAACGTGTCGTTCGATGGCCTGATCCAAACAGACGCCCCTCTTAACCCCGGCAACTCTGGCGGGCCATTATTCAATGTGCTGGGTGAGTTGATTGGGGTTAATACGGCGATCCGGGCAGGTGCTGAGAATATTGGGTTTGCTATTCCTGTTGACCGACTACGGGCGTTGCTTCCCGAGTTGCTCGATGTGGAACGGCGATATGGCTTCGAATTCGGCTTGACGGTCAGTCAGTATCATGCCGACGATGGATTTCGGGTGCGTGTCGATTCGGTTGAGCCGGGATCTCCTGCCGACCGGGTTGGCCTATTAAAACCTGCGGTATTTATTGACGCAGTGGATGGCAAGCCAATTCGTCACCCCAGTGATTTTCATGTGGCGTTGTTGGGGAAGGTGCCCGGTGATCAAGTCACGCTGGCAGTGCGGTCTGGTAATGCTCCCAAAACCGATGTGCAGGTCCACCTTGCGGTACGGCCACGCCCTGATGGTGACAAGCTCTTGCGGAATTTACTAGGCATTGAGGCGACACCGTTGACACCGAAAATGGCCCACGATCACGAGATCCCGCTGTTGGGCGGCTTGGTCATCCAGCGGATTGAACGGACTAGCCCCGCAGATCGGGCACAGTTAGAACGTGGTGATCTGCTGATTCAGATCGGCCGTCACCACTTGGAGGGCTTTGATGGCGTTGGCGACCTGCTGGATCAGGTGAAGCCTGGCGACCGTGTCATTATCAGGATTCTGCGTATTCATGACCGTACCCAATACCTCTACGACCTGTCACTGCGGGCCCGATAGAAGATGCGGGTTGCCAAGTCAGTTAGAATGTGCTGTTGCTATGAAGATAACGATTAATGGTACATCCCAAGAAACGGATTCGCAGACGGTTCGCGACCTGGTGGTCGATCTGGGATTTGGATCCCAGCCGGTTGCGGTTGAACTTAATCACCAACTCGTTGTCCGTCGAGAACACGAGCATACGGCCATTCAAGAAGGTGACATAGTTGAAATTGTGACGCTCGTTGGAGGTGGCTAATCGCCAGCATATTTACTTATGACATCAACAATGGTAACAAATAACTTGTCGACCGACGAACCTTTTCTCATCGGAAGGCATAAGTTCCAATCCCGTTTGATTGTTGGTACCGGCAAGTACAATACCTATGAACTGATGGCTGAATCGCTGCAAGCCAGCGGTACGCAGGTTGTGACGGTTGCGGTTCGGCGAGAACGACTTGTTGATGACGAGGGTCGTTCACTACTGGAGTTCATTGATACGGATCGTTATACGATTCTTCCTAATACGGCCGGCTGTTTCTGTGCGGACGATGCTGTACGCGTGGCACGGCTTGGGCGTGAGATCCTTGACCAACTTGATAATCCAGGTAAACAATGGGTCAAACTCGAAGTGCTCGGTGACACCAAGACGCTTCTTCCTGATCCGCAGGGGACTCTTGAAGCGACCAAGATACTAGTTGATGATGGCTTCGCCGTCTTGTGCTATACCAGCGATGATCCAATTATGGCAATGAGGATCAAAGAGGCTGGCGCAACAAGCGTGATGCCTGCAGGTTCGCCGATTGGCTCCGGTCAAGGTGTATTAAACCCCAACAACATCCAGCTTATTCTTGAGATGTTAAAACAGGGCGACCCGGACTATCCAGTGATTGTTGATGCGGGTGTGGGTACGGCAAGTGACGTGGCGATTGCCATGGAGTTAGGCGCTGACGGTGTGTTGCTCAATACCGGTGTGGCCCACGCAAGGGATCCAGTCACAATGGCTCACGCCATGCGCCACGGAGTCATCGCCGGCCGTCAAGCCTATCTCGCAGGCCGAATTAAAAAGAAACTCTATGCCACAGCATCAAGTCCGTGGTCAGGTGTGATCGGCTATATTCCCGGCGAATAAAAGAGGTCGGATAAGGTGATTATTTGGGTGCACGTCGGATGACGAGCGTGTCATTCTGGCCGCCGAAACCGAAACTGTTTGATAAGCAGACTTCGATCTGCGCCTCCCTTGAAACGTTAGGAATATAGTCAAGATCGCACGCCGGATCGGGTTGTGCCAGATTAATTGTAGGGGGAAGTTTCTGATCGCGGATGGCTAATACACATACAATTGCCTCAACAGCGCCAGCAGCGGCGATGAGATGCCCCATCATGCTCTTGATGGAACTGATTGGAATTTCCTTGGCATTTTCCCCGAAAACTGCTTTGACGGCTTTGGTCTCGATGAGATCGTTTTCTTTAGTGCCGGTGCCATGGGCTGAGATGTAGTCAACATCACTTGGGGCAACTTCAGCATCCTGTAGTGCTTTTGTCATGGAACTGATCGGCCCGCGGCCTTCCGAGTGCATATCAGTGATTCGAAACGCATCGGCACTTGATCCGTACCCCACGATTTCGGCGAGTACGGGTGCTTTGCGTTTTGCTGCGTGATCCAACGTTTCAAGAATCAACATGGCCGCCCCCTCGCCGAGTACAAAGCCATCACGGTCAACACTAAACGGTCTGCTTGCTGTGGTTGGCGAATCATTGCGCGTGGACAGTGCGGTTAGGCGATTAAATCCTGTGACGCCGAGCGGATGAATCATCGAGTGGGCGCCGCCGGCGATCATCACATCGGCATCACCACGACGCAAAATGGAGGTTGCTTCTCCAATGGCCTGGGTTGAAGCAGCACAAGCGGTCAGGCAGTTATATGCCGGCCCCTGAGCTCCGAATTCCATGGCAAGGTGGGTTAGCGGCATGTTGGGTTCTTGTTGAATCTCCCGTACCGCTCTAAGTTTCTGCGCGGCTACAGTCCCCCACTTGACCGCATCAATTTGACGCCGTTGGTCATCCCATGCAGACAGGTTAGACGCAAAGTAGTTTTTGAAATCGACAGATCCTTCACCGGATCCGAGATAAATGCCCAGACGTTGAACGTCAAGGTCAGGGTATGAATTCAATGCCGCATGGGTCCACGCTTGTGCGGCAGCGCCCAGTGCGAATGCCGTATTCGAGCCGATTCCATCGTGCAGGTCACTGTTGGCAACGAACTGGCGGTAGTCAAAGGACTTGACTTCAGCTGAAAATTGAGTGGGGAATGTGCTTGCGTCAAACTGGCGTGTCAGCTGTACACCACTGCGGCCAGCTAATAAGGCATCCCACACCGTTTCAATGTTGTGTCCTAATGGGGTGATCCATCCGATTCCGGTAATGACAACTCGTTGAGACATCTGTTTCATCAATTCATGCTATTGGGAGCATGTTTACTGGTAAGGTGACCAATCGAATATTGCGGTTAACTTGTCACGACGTTTATGGAGCAGGTCCTCGTACAGCTGTTGAGCTTGGCTGGGGTCGACGATGTCGTACAGGCCATCCACGTCGACCTTACCCTCGGCGAGCCATTGTAAGGCAGTTACGAAGCTTGAGAAATTACTGGCTTGGGCGCTTGGAATTGGGTGTAAAGGGATCCCCCATTCCGTGCCACCTCGTAGTGTGACGTTGTTGAAAAACACGGCAGATAGTATTTGATGGGCAAATATTTCTGTGTGTCTACGCCAGTGGGCGCCAATCAGTACAACTTCACTGCCTTTACGCACGACGCGGCATGCGTCCTCAATAGCCTTTTCGTGACCCGAGCAATCAATGGCCAGTGCAAAACGCTGTTGGATCGATTTATCTTCGACCGGTACGGTCGACCATATGTTTTCATATGGGCCATCATTGAGCAGACGGCGTCGCGATTCAACAGGGTCAACGGCACTAACCCGATATTGGCAAAGGGCAAAGATTTTGGCTGCAAAATGGCCAATAGGCCCCAGGCCCGTAACCAGCACCTCGGAACCAGGCCGTGCTCTGGTGGTGGTTAGTGTGGTCATGCTTACAGCCATCAAGCGTGCAAAGGCGGCTGTTTGGGGTGACAAGCAGTTGGGTACAGGGACGACCATCTTTCGTTTGACCCGCTGATGCGAAGTGTGGTGGCCTAGGCCAAACACAAGATCGCCACGTTTAATGTCAGTCACCTGTCGGCCAGTATCTTCAACTTCAAAAATGGCCGAGTAACCCATGGTGCGTGGAAACCGCTTGCCAAGAAAGCCATCATTTAACTCAGTACCGGGACTGATCAGTGTGGCAATTGTTTTGCCGGATATTTCATTTGGTTCTAATGGGGATGGATCCAGTTCCGCCTCGATCAGTTCGACCGTCTGGTTGGCCGTAAAGGTGACAGAGTGAAAACGACGGGTTGCCATTGATCTGGTGCCTTAGGATGATGCGTTGTCGTCATATCTTTTAAGGACTAGTGCGGCGATTTGGCCTCCCAGGCCACAACTACATATCAGGGCATACTGCAAATCAGCTGGCCGCATGGCCGTTGTGCCACCTGCCAACTCTGGCCAAGGTTGCTTGCAGTTGACAATCGCCGGCAAGGTTTGCTCAGCTAACGCCTTGGCGGCAATGCATGCATCCAATCCGCCGGCACCGGCAGAGCAGTTTCCGAACAGGGCTTTGTTGGGTATGACTGGTAATTGGGACAGATAGTCACCAAATACTCGTTTTAGTGCGGCTACTTCTGCGCGGTCAGAAGCGGGATGACCGATCCCGGTTGGGATTACCAAGTCGATCTGTTGGGGATCGATACCGGCTTCCCCTATCGCGATTAAAATAGCATTGTCAATGCCACGGCCTTCAGGATCTGGAAGTAAGTTTCTTGCATTGCGGTTGATCGATTGTGCCGCTCCAAACCCGACGATTTCGGCGTACCCCGTAGGTTTGTTCCGGATACGGCGTTGCTCAAATGTATCGCGGGCCTCTAGAACCACAATTGCACCGCCTTCACCAATGATGCTTCCGGCTGCAGTTTGGCAAAAGGGGCGTGCGGCAAGTTGCGGGTCATCCTCTTCGGTTGTGTTGTATCGGCCCGTCATCAGCAGGCGCAGAAATTCCGTTGGATTCAGTTTCGAATCAGCTCCACCACAGAAACACATATCAGCATCACCGCGTTGAATTACCCGCAGTGACTCACCAAGGGACAACCCCGCTGACGCTTCAGTGCAGGTGATTGTGTTACTCGGCCCCTGTGCGTCATGGAGTATTGTGACATGGCAGGCCAGCATGTTGGGCAGGTATTTCAGTAGCCACAGTGGCGTCAGGTGTTGCATGCCCTCCTGCCCCCACTGGTGGATATCGAATGCGCCGTTTGCATCGCGTGCTTCAGCCAGACCGCTGGTAAGTTCATCCAATTCCGCTGCGATTAAACCAGCTCCGATATGCGCACCCATGCGTTGTGATGAATAAGACCGATCTTCACCATTGTCTGTTGTAGCCCGCGTTTTAATGCCTGCATCGCGTGCTGCCAGATCAGCGCCGGCCACGGCCAGACCAATGTCGCGTGCCATGACCTTCGTTGCCTTGCGATACCATTTTGGGACATACTTTTGGGCTCTAAATCCAATGATCTCCGCGGCAATACGGCAGTCAAAACTCGATGGGTCAAATGATTCAATGGGGCCGATAGCGGTACGACCTTCAAGTGCAGCTTGCCAAGTTGGCTCGATGCCCAAGCCGACCGCGCTGGTTGGTCCAAGGCCCGTTATGACGACATGTCGGCTCATTGCGCGGCAAGTTTACGCATTTCACGGCAGAATGAACAGCAAGGCGATTCCAACGCGGCATCGATTGGGGCCGGTGAGGGATGGCCCATGTCGTCCCGCTATGGGCATGTTGAATCTGCTATGATAAAGCGGTTGTTAACCCACCGGATCATTCCCTGTCTTGACGTGAAAGACGGCCGTGTCGTCAAGGGTGTCCACTTCTTAAATCTACGTGATGCCGGTGATCCCGTAGAAGTGGCCAAGCAATATGAGCAGGATGGTGCCGACGAACTGGTTTTCCTTGATATCAGTGCCAGCCACGAAGGCCGCCAGATCATGCTTGATGTGGTTGCAAAGGTGGCAGAATGCTGCTTCATGCCATTTACGGTTGGTGGTGGTGTCCGTACGATTGACGATGCGGCCGCATTGGTCAAATCAGGTGCTGAAAAAGTCAGCATCAACACGGCTGCAGTGACCAATCCGCAGGTTATCCAGCAGACGGCCAAACGCTTTGGCCGGTGTGCCACGGTGGTGAATATTGATCCCAAGCGGGTCCAGCGTGATGGCAAGATGGTGTTCGAAGTGCACACGCATGGTGGCCGCCAACCCACCGGCCTGGAGGCCGTGCAATGGGCTCGGCAGGTGGTTGAGTACGGTGCTGGCGAAATTGTTCTCACAAGCATGGACGCTGATGGCACGCAAGATGGTTACGATCTGGAGATGACAGCGGCCGTCGCGGCAGCGGTGGATGTGCCGGTGGTGGCTTCTGGTGGCTGTGGTGGTCCTGAGCACATTCGCGACATACTGGTCAAAGGCAACGCAGATGCGGCCCTTGCGGCGACTATCTTTCATTACGGGCAGTATTCGATCGGCCAGACCAAACGGTACCTGCATGATCATGGGATACCTGTAAGGTTAACCGAAGCGTAGTACACTCATGAGCACAATGGTTCCTTCCATAAGTATGAAAGTTCATTCTTGACTGATCAGGCGAACACATTGCGCGATTCGTTGCCCGAACGTTCCGATACCCAGCACTCACTGACCCAAAGTGAACTACGCAAGTATTTTGAAGCGGCGGAACGATTCGAAGCGACAGATCTGTTTTTGCGCAGTGACCATGTACCCTGTATGCGGATCGCGGGGAAGCTCAAGTCACTGGAAACACCCCCACTGGATAGCGAGAAGTTTGAGGCGATCATCCAGGAATCACTCCGTGCAGCTCACTGGCAGAAGTTCTTGCAGGTAGGATCCGTTGATCTGGGCGTTGATCTGAGCGCAACGGCTCGATTTCGGGTCAACATCTTTCGAACACGCGGGCGATGCGCTTTGGCCGCCCGCCGTATCAACCCGAAAATTCTTGGTTACGAAGAACTTTATCTGCCAAAGAGTCTCGGCAATATTGCGGCCAAGCGTCAAGGACTGATTCTTGTATGCGGCACAACGGGTAGTGGCAAGAGCACCACGATTGCGGCGATGCTGCAGCAGATTAATCTGGAACGAGCCTGTCATATTTTGACGATCGAAGATCCTATTGAATTCCTTTTCTCCGATGCTAAAGCGTTGATCAATCAGCGGGAGATCGGGATTGATGTTCCCAATTTCCAGACCGGCTTGAAATCAATGATGCGTGAGGGACCTGATGTTGTACTGATTGGGGAAGTAAGGGATAAAGAAACGTTTGAAGTTTGCCTTCAGGCGGCTGAAACTGGGCAGCTTGTTTTTGTGACTCTTCATGCCGCTAGCACATCACAGGCGTTTGCTCGCATCTACGAGTTTTTCTCTGAACACGACCAGGGTGCGGTTCGCCATTTGCTGGCGTTCCACATGCAGGCGTTCATTTGCCAGAAGCTTGTCCCCACGCTGCGCCAGGATGCCCAAGTTGTGCCAGCGGTGGAGGTTCTTATGCAAAGTCCGCCGACGCGCAAGTTTATCCTTGCTGGTCGTGAACATGAACTGGATGGTGTGATTAAGGAACAGCGTGCATCTGGGATGCAATCTTTTAATGACAGCCTGATTGATCTTGTTGATCGCAACCTTGTTGATCCAAGGGTCGCCAGGGAACTTGCGCCGAGACCTGAAGAATTCGCCATGCGCCTTAGGGGTATTGAAACCGAGTAGCAATTGTAATTGTTGCCTGGTGATAAAGGGCTTACGATGACGACCCTTGCACTGGTTCTCATGATGCGAAAGTTAAGTAGATGACCCTCCTTGCCATCGCTACCGGCGATACTGCTCATCCGGCATACTTGATGAGCGCGTTCAAGCCGATTCTGTTTTTGATTGTCGTCTCTGCTTGGGGGTGGGTCCTTGCATTCATTTCGGATGATGCGGTTCGTTATGGGTTGACAATGCGCCGCATCTGGGAGTTGATACACCTTGGCAGCTGGGTGGTGGCAATCTTGATCGGCTTGATGATCCCCTTCTTCTGGCTTGGGCTGCCAGTCATGCTCATTCTTTTTGCCATGACGTTCAGTGGCTACACCATCTTTCGCAATACGAAGGTGCCCGAAGCTGTGCAGTGGCGGCTGTCTTTGGATTCATGGCGACAGAAGATGAACGCTCGGGATCAAGCCCGAGCACAGAAACAAGCTGTTGTGAGGATGATGAAAGCCGATGGCGAGTTGAAGGAGGTGCCTACGGGAGACGACCTTTATGTTGCGGCGCACGGTGTGCTTGAGCAACTACTAGGTTTTGCCCTTCCGCGAGAGGCGGAAAGAATTGATGTGGTCGCAGAATCACACAAAGCATCTATTGCGGTGCGTGTGGATGGCGTCAGCTATCCATTGCCAGAGGTTGATCCCAAGACAGCAGTTGCGCTGATCGGGTATATGCGTGAGCATGCGGGTATGGACCTGTCGGAGCGTCGTCGTCGCCAACGCGGGACAACGAAGATTCACGCTGGTGACTACGGTGAACATGAGTTAACCGTGGTCTACTCCGGGACAACGCGCGGGCTTTCCCTGATGGTCGAAATTGATCGGCAGAAGCTTTTGTTGATGCGGTCCGAGAATCTGGGTTTTCTTGATTCACAGTACAATCAACTGGCGCCAGTTCTTGATGATCTCAAGCATGTTGTTCTTGTGGCTTGTCCGTCGCATCAGGGTTTGACATCAACGCTTAGCAGCCTGGTCAGTCACCATGATCCCTACACCCAGAGTGTTGTTACTCTTGAGGATGAGATTGAGGTTGACTTGGAGGGTGTTTCGCAAGAGGAGATAGAACCGGGTACCGATGCGGAAACGGTGGAACGTCGTCTTGCCGCGATTCTGAGGACTGAGCCGGCGGTTGTCATGTTAAGTCGGTTGACTGACCCATCGCAGGCACGGCTTGTCGCCGAGAATGCCGGTGACACGAGATTTTATCTGGGTTTGCGGGCCGACGAAACATTTGCGGCCTTGAAGGTCTGGCTCAAGGCAGTGGGGGATACAAAGCGAGCGGCATCTGCCTTGGGAGCCATTGTTTCGCAGCGCCTGGTGCGCAAGATCTGCCAGACCTGCCGTGTGGCTTATAGACCGGACGCGTCCATCCTCAAGAAACTCAACCTGCCAAGCGATCGAGTTCCGCAACTTTTCAAGCATTCTGGCAAAGTCATGGTGAGCAAGGATCGTACACGACCGTGTCCGGAATGCCATGGAATCGGATATCGTGGCCGAATAGGGGTTTTTGAAGTGATGGTGCTTGATGATGAAGCTCGTGGTGTGCTGGCGACGGGCCAGTTGAATCAATTCCGGGCTCATCTTAGACGGCAAAAGATGGTTTATCTTCAGGAGGTTGCATTACTTAAAGCGGTTGAAGGAATGACGAGTGCCAGTGAAGTAAACCGGGCGCTGACTACGGATAAACGTTGACGTGTTGACTTGCCCCCAGCGGCCTGAAGGTCACTAAATAGGAACCTGTAACCCGTAATCTTATGACTCAAGTTCTGGTCGTCATCTTCTTGATCTTTATGGCCTACATGTGGTCGCACTACGGCGTGTTCCGAGCGGTGTTGCATTTGGTGACAACGATCGTGGCGGGATCGTTGGCAATTGCTTTCTGGGAACCGTTGGTCTTTCAGTTCGGCTTCGCGATGAAGCCTGAATATGCATGGGGCATATGG
>Ga0310124_10000331_pt1 | contig 32208 bp, 25 predicted proteins | sample CB11b_AW_Bot5_MG_FD_203507 | JGI IMG/M metagenome (GOLD analysis project Ga0310124, IMG submission 203507) | Marine microbial communities from Western Arctic Ocean, Canada - CB11b_AW_Bot5 | ecosystem: Environmental > Aquatic > Marine > Oceanic | place: Canada: Western Arctic Ocean | collected...
AACGCTCGAGCAACTCAACCGCGACAGTCGAGCGTGCAGCCGGAGAGGGAGGGGGCGCGGCCATGATTGGCGTATTCTATGCCGACCTCAACCCGCGTGAAAGCCAGAGCAGCAGCACCAGCCCCACGGCACCCGGCAAACGGTCGATCATCGCTCAGATCCCGATCCGGGCCCGGGTCTCGGACTCAACCGACACCCGCCCGCCGTCTCATTCGTCCAGACGACCTACTTCAATTCAGCCTGCCGACGCGCCGCGTCAGCAGGCAACCGCAAGACCGTCCCCGGCTTCAACTTGTGGGGACCGGGCAGTTGATCCCGGTTCATCCGGTAGATCTGGATCCACCGCGACGTGCGTCCCAGGTGAGTCCGGGCGATTCCGGTCAAGGTGTCGTCGGCACCCACCGTGTAGACCGGGTGCCCGTTGGCGTCGATCTGGAAGCCGACTGTCCGAGTCGCCCCGGCCGCAGCCGCCAACTTGGGCAGCAATGCCGCATAACGTGATTCCAGCAGCTCTCGTGAAGGCACCGCGACCTTCATGCCCGGACGCATCCGCTGCGGGTCGGGAATCCGTGTGCGGTTGAAGAGCGAGAGTGCCTGGAAGTACCGGGCCGTCCCGTAGTACTGCCTCGAAATCGTCCAGTAGCTGTCTCCGCTCTGAATCGAGTGCTCCCGCTGGAGCGGGCCGGTCAACGCCGCGGCTCGCGACCCCAACGGCCGCGACGCAGCGGATTCCGAGGCGATCGGTTGAGCCCGCCCCGAGGGCTCCAGCGTCCGCGGGCCGAAGGCGGCCCCCGAATCGCCACCGGTGACCTTGCGGCTCTTGGAGTACTCCCAGCCTCGCTCGGACCCCTGCAGGCCAATCGTCGCACCTGGGGCCGGGATCGATGGCGACGAGGACACGGCCGTTGGAGCAGACAACTCCAGCGGGGGCTCAGAACCTGTGGCCGCTGTCGGTGGAGGTGAATTGAACCCGGCACCTCCGGCTCCCAGCAGCGGATGCCGACTTGTCGAGCCCGTCACCCCAAGATCGGGCAACCTACCCGCTTCGATTGGCCGAGACGGTGTCCGGGCAATCGGAGCCGCCGCGTCGAACGAGGGAGGTTCGGCCAGAAGAGGGGCCGGCTCGCTCTGTGGAATCGATCGGAGCTCGTTGCCCGCGCCCCCCAACCTGGCAGTCCCGATTTCCGGACCGCCACCATCCAGTGAAGGCCGAGCAGACGCCCTCGAGCCGAACCCCTCGACTCCCGGCTCGGAATCCGGACCTGCGTATGTCCCCGCCTCGATGCTGGTCCCGTCGGAAACCGCCACCGTCCCCGGCTCGGAACCCGCCCCGCCCGAGATCGACGTGTCGGCGGGCTCGGAAGAATCCTCTCTCTGCCACCAGACACCGGCGATCACCGCCACGACGATCCCCAGTATCCCCAGTTGAACCACCCTCGCTCCAAAAATGTCTTTCAGCATGTGCGTGATTCCTACTTCTTGCCCGGACTTGTCCCACTGGTCAACCAAGACCGCGTCATGATCCGCATGATCCAACAGTCCCACTGTTCCGTCGATTACACCCTCGTCGCCACACGCAGCCGAGCCGATCGGCTGCGGGGATTCACCCGTTCTTCGCGAGGCGTCGGCCGAATCGGTTTGCCAGTCAATGCCATCCATGTGTCTTGGTTCCTGAACGCTCGCTTGACGATTCTGTCTTCCAGGGAGTGAAACGAAATGACAGCCAATCGACCGCCGGATGCCAGGTTCCTGGGCAACGCGTCAGCCAGGGCGCGTTCCAGGTGAACCAACTCATCGTTGACGGCGATCCGCAGAGCCTGGAAGACGCGGGTTGCCGGATGCCGCCGACCTCGACGCCCACCCACCGCCGCCTCCACTGCCTCAGCAAGGTCGCGTCCTGTCCGAACCGGTGACTTGCGACGCCGCCGGACCAGGTCCGCGGCAATCCTGCGGCTCTCGCTCTCTTCGCCCCAGAGCCGCAGGCACTGTTCCAACTCGCCCTCCTCGATCCCCGCCAACCACTCCCACGCCGGCCGCCCACTCGAGACATCAAATCGCAGGTCCAGTGGCCCGTCGTGGGCGAATCCGAAGCCGCGGCTCGAGTCTTGTAGCTGGTCCGATGAGAGTCCCAGGTCCAGCAGGATGGCGTCGATCGACCCGGGGGACTGACCCGCCCCCAACAGCACCTCATCGAGTTCGCAGTAGCTGGCCTGATGCAGGCTGCAGCCGGGGTGCTCCAGTACCATCGCGGCCCGTTCGAGCATCCTGGCGTCGCGATCCAGGCCGAAGAGTCGCCCCGCAGGACCCAACTCCTCGAGGATCCTCGCCGCATGGCCTCCTCCGCCCACCGTCCCGTCGACCACGGTTCCCCCGGCCCGCAACTCCAGCCACTCAAGCACCTCGGCCACCAGGACCGCAACGTGACACGAGCGAGGGAGGTCGTCTGCACGGGAGGGCTCATTCATGAACCGAAGATTCCAGCTTCTACACGGCCGGTTTGTAGTTCTTTGCACTTTCGGCGCGAAGGCGGCTTTCAGACCGCGATACCGAAATCACCCTCCCACGCCCCACCCGGACCGATCACCCCCCCATTTCAGCAAGCTCCCGTTCCCACAGAGCCTCGTAGCCCGCCACCATCGCTTCAATCGAGTACTCCCCGGCCACTTTCAACCGACCCCGCACACCCATCTCCTCCGCACGAACCCGATCGTCGAGTAACCTCTCGAGAGCCGCGGCCAGGCTCGAGATCTGATCGTCGGCAACCAGCCAACCGGTCACACTATCCTCGACCAGCTCGCTCACGCCCTCGACAACCCGGGCCACCACCGGTCGTCCGGCGGCCATCGCCTCGAGCACCACGTTGGGCATCCCTTCCCAACCCGATGTCAACACCAGGCCGCAACTGCGAGCCAGCAGCGAGGGAATCTCCGAGACCTGCCCCAACAGGTGGACCCGCTGCGAGAGCCCCAGCGCGGCGATCCGCGCCTCGAGCTCACCCCGCAATCGCCCCTCTCCGGCCAGCACCAGGTGACACTCGGGGTGAGTCGCCTGCAATTGCGCCATCGCCTCGACTGCGGCGAGCGGGTCTTTCTGAGATTCGAGCCGACCGATCCATGCCAACAGCGGAACTCCCGCTGCAACCCCCTCCTGCGACAAGTCGATCGGTTCTGCGTCAGCCAGCCCCGCCACGTCGACCCCGTTGGCAATCACGACCAGCTTCGAGGGGTCCAGGCCGGTCTGATCGCGTGAGAACTCGGCCACATCATCGCTGACGCAGACGTGACGCCGGGCACGGCGCGTACAGAATCGCTCGAGCCACAAACGCCACCGACCACGCCGCTCGGCAACCCGGATTCCCGTCAGTACCGTCTCCAGCCCCACCCGACCCGCCGCCAGGCAACCGGCCACGTTGGCGTGAAACAACCACGTCTGCAGGAGATCCGGAGACAGGCTTCTCAACTCGCGAGCCAGCCGACCGACGGCCGAGAGGTCCCAACGCCGCTTCACCGCAAGACAGCGGACCTCGACCCCGGAGTCCCGCAGCCTCGAAACCAGGAGCTCGGACTCGCCTCCCAGGGAAATCACCGTCGGATCCCAGCGAGCTCGATCGAGACCGCAGACCAACTCGACGAACATCCGTTCGGCGCCGCCGGGATCGAGCTCGGTGATGCAACAGGCCAATCGGATCGGCGCCATCGTTACCGTTACCGTTACCGTTACCGTTACCGTTACCGTTTCACAAACTCCCCGGACTCTTCGCCAACCATGCCCCGGCTTGGAGTTGCCACGAGCGACCGACTCCTGTAATACGCCTCAATCGTGCCCACGCTGGGGAACAGCGACGAGTTTTTATCGGCTGACGCGTGATGAGTAAACCCGAGTCGCCCGGTCAACTCTCGGACTTCGACTACCAGTTGCCCGATGAACTGATTGCTCGGAAACCGCTGCCGCGGCGGGAGGACTCGAGACTGCTAGTCGTGGATCGACGGCGCTCTCGAATCGATTCGCGGAGGATCGAGGAACTCCCCTCGCTACTCGATCCCGGCGACTGCCTGGTCGTCAATGACACCCGCGTGCTGCCGGCTCGACTGCTCGGACATCGCGTCGCGACCGGGGGAGCCTGGGAGGGTCTCTACCTCGACACGCACCCCTCCGGGACGTGGCGGATCATCGGGCAGACCCGGGGGCAACTGAAACCCGGCGAGAGAATCGCGTTGACCGCGGTGCATGAGTCGAACACATCCTCCGTCGCCCAGGAACTGCTGCTGCTGGAACAGGGCTCCGGCGGAGTCTGGCTCGCGGAATTGGATCCGGCCGGGGACACCCTTGAGGTCCTTAAGCAATTTGGCACCGTGCCCCTGCCACCCTACATCCAACGGCAGGTCGCCACCGAAGAAGACCGACAGAGATACCAGACCGTGTTTGCCCGACACCCCGGTGCCGTCGCCGCACCCACCGCCGGTCTGCACCTCTCCACCGACCTGCTCGACGCCTGCGACCGCTCCGGACTCGGACTCCAGCACATCACACTGCACGTCGGCCTCAGTACGTTTCGGCCCATCGCCGCCGAACAACTCGACGAGCACCTCATGCACTCCGAATGGTGCCAGGTCACCCAGGCAACCTCAAAGGCACTCGAAAACGTCCGTCGCTCGGGACATCGTGTCGTGGCTGTCGGGACAACCGTCGTCCGAACTCTCGAAACCGCCGCCGCAAATGGCTCGATCGAACCCTTCCAGGGACACACCGATCTGTTCATACGACCCGGACACACCTTCCGCTCGTTTGATGCACTGCTGACCAACTTTCACCTTCCTCGCTCTACCCTGTTCGTACTGGTTTGTACTGTCTGTGGCATCGATCTGGCCAAGAGCGCCTACGCCGAGGCCATCGCAAGGCGGTATCGCTTTTACAGTTACGGTGACGCGATGCTGATTCTCTAGCACCGGATGCGCCGCCTGGTTCGGTTCTGTCGTCTGCAGAATCCCTCTGAAAACTCTCCGGCCCAAAGGTCCGGAATTGCCTTTGACGCAAGGTCGGCACCATAGATAAGATGGGGGCCCTACAGGGAGTTGGATGCCAGGGAGCAGGCGTTCCGAGTCTCGTCGACAACAGCAGGCAATTGACATGAAACTTCTTCGCTTCGCAATCGTGGCTGGCTTGGTATTCGGCCTGGAACTGGCCGAGCCTCAACCGCTGATCGGCCAGATTCGAGGGCAATCGCGCTTTTCGCAGGATCCGCTGTTGCTGGTGCCGGGCAAGTACCGCAACGCGATCCTGTTCGACGACTACCTGGCCCCGCAGGGCAATTTCACGGCGCTTCCCGAGCGGGCTAACGACGTGCTGATTGCTCACCGCATCGCCCAGCAACAGATCAATCTCGCGATTGCTTACCTCAAGTCCAATCGTCTGCAGATCCTGGCTGGCAGCGACCCGTTCTGGAACGAGGTCTACGGCAAGATCACGAAGATGACCCAAGTCGCCATCCTGTCGACCAATCCGATTTCCGGTTGGGGCGAAATCGACGAGGACGACTGGATCATCGAGCAGGTGGATACCGATGACGGACCGCCGTCTCCGCCGTCTCCGCCCCACGTGGCCTTCCGCTCGCACCTCAAGAAGGGCGACTGGCTCTTCATCGCCGAGCAACTCCCCGACGGCACACTCGACGAAGGCTACGTCCGCCGCGTCTACGACATCACCTGGGACGACGACTACGAAGACCAGGAGATCGAGTTGGATCCCAACGACGATCCCGTCCCGATCGATCTCGAGGACGCCTTGATCTACCGCGTGCTGCGTTTCGAAACCCAGGCCGACCCGACGCTTTACGAGAACGTGCTGGCGACGTTCGAGGCGATCCAGATGGCTCTCGGCGGCCGCGACCCCAACAACCCAACCGACATTGGCCAGGACATCCTCTACAACGGTCGCTTCTACGACTTCAATCAGCTCTACGCCGCCGGCGACGGCCTGATCCCCTCTCTCGCCCCGCTGAACGACTTCCCGCGGATCCCCCTTGGCCTGCAGGCCGACCGCCGCTTCCGCGAAGCGGGGCTCTCGAATTCCGATTCTCACTATCACCTCGACCGGCTCTATGACATCGCCAACCGCAATCTCGTCGACCGCAACGGCGACGATGTCTTCTTCGGCGGCGACCTGACCAGGCCGATCCCGCTGATGTGGACCCAGGACAACGAGCTGCCTCTCGAGTTCGACACCCGCAACCCGGTTGCCGGAGCCACCGATCGAGACCGGGCCTTTTTTGACAACCGCCAAACCGTGTTCGGCGGTCTCGACGACCACTGGAACCAGTACGTCGGCGAGGCCTTTTTGAGGCTCGACGCGGACGGGGTCCCGCAGATCGAACACGACGGCGACTTCTACGACAGCAGCGTCGCCGGCGACTCGCTCGCCGAACGCACCCGTCGCAAGCGGACCCCCGCCGGCGGCACCATCCTCACCGACGCCCAGGGCAACCCGATCCTCGAGATCGAGAAGGTCCAGGAGAGTTCCAAGCCGGTGACCGGCTCCAAGAGCAACAACGGGTTCCGCCAGTGGCAGAACATCGTCAGCTCCTTCGCCGAGTACCAGTCCTCGAACTTCCTCGATGCCGACGGCGACTGGAACCCCGTCGGTGTGGTCGGGTTCTCCGACATGCTCGGCAGCGGAGCCACCCAGGGACAGCGGGCTCGCGATGCCGGCAACTTTGCCCGCTTCGCCAACCTGATCCGAGTCAACCCGGACGGTTCCGGCACCAACATCGAGCCGTTCGGGAAACGCGGGCAGGCCAACTTCAACCCGGTCGTACCCCGGCAGTAACCACTCTGCCGCATCCCGAAAACCCGGCCCTCGTGCCAGGTCGACCTCGCGTCGGCCTGGCACGCTGCGTTTCCGGACCGGCCGGCAGCCCTCAGCGACCGGTCACTTCCCCGTTCGGCCCGGCAACTTCACCGGAACCCGACCGTCCAGGTACCGCCAGTTCTTCAGGAAACTCAACAGGTCCGACATCCCAGCGAGCGTGACGTTCTTCTCCAGGCCCTCGGGCATCAACGATATGCCGTTGGACTTCAAGATCTCGATGTCCCCACGCAACACCCGTACGCTCTTGCCCTCGGGCTGCCGCAATAACACCGCACTGGGAGTCTCGGACGCCACCAACCCGGTGTGAACCTTCCCCGAATTGGTGACCAGGCTGTACGAAAAATAATTGCTGTCGACAGCCCGGTTCGGATCGAGAATCGAGAGCATCAGTTGCTGCCGCGTCCATCGCCGCGTATCGGAGATGTCCGGTGCCACGTCGACTCCGAGACCGTCGACTCGATGACACGCTGTGCAGTTCTTGCGGAAGACCTCCCGCCCTCGCCGCGGATCCCCCGTCGCAGCCAGGGCCGCCTGGTACTGCTTGAGCACCTTGCGTCGCGCCTCGGGGACCAGTGCCGCCAACACCACCTTGGCTCGCCGACGCACGCCCGCGTCGGCGTGGCGCAGCAGCTTCTCAACTCGACCGGGATCCAGGTCGGCTCGAGCAACCGCTCCGCGGCCAATCGCTTCGATCAACAGCACCGCCCGTGATGGCCTGGCGATCAGGACATCCAGTGCGGCCCGCCGGCCCGTGGCGCTCAGCTCCGCATACCTCGCCAGCACGCTGGGGCCAATCTCCTCACTCTCGAAAGCCGACAACGATCGCAATGCATCCAGATCACCTCGAGTCAACTGGCTCAAGAGCGCCGGCACCACCACCGCCCGGGGCCCGGATTGCAGCAGGCGGGTCGCCACCCCAGCCTGCGAGGCCAGCGGTGGCTCCTGGGCCCACTTCACCAGCCTCCGCCACAGCGCCGCCAGACGCTCTGCCTCGAATCCACCCGGCGGGTTGCCCAGAGATCGACCGCCACGCCGCAGGCCGGTGTTCAGGCCAGCCAAACCCGCCAGCTGGACTCCAGACCACTCGCGACCCACCGCGATCGGTTGACCGGGATCAAGCAACTCCAGCGCACCGCTGACTTCACGAGCATCTGCACCGCTGCCGATCAACTCCGAAACCATCGCCACCACCTCACGCACTTCCTCGAACCGAACCGATCGCCGACCCGACCAGCCCTCCAATACCGCATCAAGCAGCACCAGGCCGTGGCGACCACAGCCGGCAACCAGGGCACGCCGCGTCCAGCGGTCGCAGGGACGCGCCACCCAAGCGGCCACCGCCCGCCTGGCCAAGGCTCCCGAAGTGGCCGACTTGGTCCACCCCGGATGCCGCGACTGACTCAGCAGCCACTGGTACCGCAACGCCTGGGCCTCGAGCCGTTTCGAGCCCACCCGAGCCAACATCTGCGGATGGGTCCCCAGGTGCGGCTCTGCCAGCCGCAAGGCATGAATCACCACGCGATCATCCCCGGCCGAAAGCGCCTCAGCGATCACACGAGCAGACAACGCATCCAGGCCCCTCAGTGCCCACAGGGCATGGATCCGGCCGATCACCGCCTGCTCGTCGACCGCCAACCGCTCGAGCGACTCAACCGCCGCCTGGTCCTGCCGTTGGTAAATCAACCGGGCAGCCGTGTCACGCCTCCAGCCGTTTTCGGAACTGAGCTGCTCGACGAGCTGTGTGGAACTCAGCAGGCCCAACCCCGGCGCCACGTCGTTTCGGTCGCCGGAGGTGTGGTCAACCGGCACGATCCGGTAGATCCGACCCCGGTCGTTTCCGGCGTAATTGTCCGGCCGCTCCTTCAACTCCTCCGGCACCCATTGAGGATGCTCGACGACCGCACGGTACATGTCGACGACATAAAGTGCACCGCCGGGGCCCACTTCCATGTTGACCGGTCGGAACCACTCGTCCCGTGAGGCCAGGAATTCGACCCGCGGCCGACCGGGTTTTCCCTGCAGGCTCGCACCCCGAGGACTCAAGACCTCGCGGTGCACCAGGTTGCCCGTCGGGTCACACGTGAAGACATTGCCCGCAAACTCCTTCCCCAGCAGGCCGCCGCGGTAGACGGTCACCCCGCAGGCGGCGGTGAACTGACCCTCGTGCAGGTTCGAGGTGACCCAGATCCTGGAGATCGGGTGAATCCGCGAGGCTGCTCCGGGAGTGACCACGTCGTGCATCACCTCCGAGATCGCCAGGTGCGGGTTGGCCGCCAGGTACTCGCCGGGCAACACGACGTGGCGACACGGATTGCGGTTGCTGCAGACAAAGCGGCGGCCCATGTCATCGAACGTCAGGCCGAACTGCCCGTTGCCGTTGACCGCCTGGCAGACACCGCTGAGAGGGTCAAAGCGAAAGTCCCGGCCACTGATCGCCACCGGCTGGGACTTCCCCGCCCACGCCGCACGCTTGGAGGCTACCACGCCTCCCCTGAGTCCGTTGGCGACGTAGATGCGGTTGTCGATCGCAAACGTCGGATGATTCGCGCGCAACTGCGGATTCTCCTGCTTGAAACCCGCATACCAGGTCTCACGCCGGTCGGCGACTCCGTCGCCATTGGTGTCGACCAGGTACAGCAATTCGCCGGCGGCCGTCACCAGCACGCCCCGATCCCAGGGCTGGATGCCGGTGGCGAACAATAGCCCGTCGGCAAACACTCGCGATGTCTCGTAACGCCCGTCCCCGTCGGTGTCCTCGAGCCAGCGGACACGGGACAGCGGACGGCCGCCGCGGGCCGGGCCGTTGGGATAGTCGCCCATCTCGACGACCCACATCCGACCGTTTTCATCGAACCGCATGGCCACCGGGTCGATCACCTGCGGCTCCGCCGCGGCCACCTCGATGCGGAAACCCGGGTGCAACTGGAATTCCGCCAGAGCCGCCACACTCCCCAACGGGCTCGCGGGACTCTTGCCCGGCGGTTCAGCTGTCAGGCCCGGCCGCCCGAGCAGGATCACCACCGCCGCCGCCACCAGGCTGACCGCCACCCGCACACGCCGCTTCATGACTGCCCTGCCCCGTTCGACGATCGGCTCGACCGGAAGGCAGCATACCAGAAACCGCCGCTCAATCGCGGATGTGAAACAGCCGCCTGAGTGCCTCGAGCAGCCCGTGGGGCGTCCCGTCGCGGGCTTCGTCCTTGAGAGCCTCCAGCGGTGGGTGCAACAACTTGTTGACGATCCGCGAGAGGCTCTGTTCGATCTGGTTCATGTCGTCGTCGTGCAGGTGAGAGAGTTTGCCCCTGAGCCGCTCCAACTCGGCCCGGCTCACCTCCGACCACTGCTCGCGGAGCCGCTTGACAATCGGGCCGGTCGCGCGGTGGTAGACATCCTGCATGAACCGGTCGGACTCCTCGTCGATGATCGCCAGCGCCTGCTCGATCTCGCCGGATCGTTGGCTGCGGTTGCGTTGGCAGGTCTCCTGCAGGTCATCGACATCGTACAGGAAGACGTTTTCATCCACCCCGGCCACCGCCGGATCGACGTCACGCGGGGCTCCGAGGTCGAGTACGAACACGGGCCGGTCACCGCGCCCGCTGCGGGCGCGGGTGAACATCTCGAGATCCACAATCGGTCGATCCGATCCGGTGGCCGCCACCACCACGTCGGCCCGGGCCAACAGCTCGCCGAGCTGGTCCATGCCGTAGCCGCGGCCACCCCACTTCTGTGCCAGGGCCTCGGCCCGGTCGAGACTGCGGTTGACCACCAGTACCTCCCGGACTCCGTCGGCCTTCAGATACTGCAATGTCTCCTCGGCCATCTCACCGGCACCGATCACCAGCACCGTCTTGTCGTCGAAACGGTCGAAGATCCCGCGGGCGAAGTCCCCCACAGCCACGCTGGCGATCGACACCCGGCCCTCGGACAACCGGGTCTCGGAACGCACCCGCTTCGAGACACGGATGGCGCCCTGGAACAGGGCGTTGGTCAGAGGTCCACACGCCGCATTCTGCTCGGCCAGCCGGTAGGCCTGCTTGACCTGGCTGACAATCTGTGGCTCGCCCAGCACCATGCTGTCGACGCTCGAACAGACTCGGAACAGGTGGCCCACCGCGTCGGGGCCACTCTGCAGCAACAGATCACCGAGGAAGTCCTCCAGCGGCACACCGTGGAAACTCGACAGGAACCCGGCCAGCTCCTCCTGTGTCGGCGCAGCCCCGTCGTTTTCCTGGGCCGTGTAGAGTTCGACCCGGTTGCAGGTCGAAAGCACCACAGCCTCGCTGCCGGGAAATACCTCCCTCAGTTGCGAATAGGCCGCGGCCAACTGCTCGTCGCCGGTGAACGCCAGCCGCTCGCGCACGTCCAGGCTCGAGGTCTGGTGGTTGCAGTAGATCACCTGCAGGTTCATCGGTGACCTCCCGTCGCAATCAGGCCACGCTCCGAGACCTGTGCCGAATGGGAGGCGTGACGCGACGACACCCGGCCGCTGCTCGTCAATACGCTCAGACCCACCACCGTCACCAGCAACAGGCCGCAGGCCAACAGCGTCCGCCAGGCCACCTGCTTGCCGGTGGCACGAGGCCTCAAGAGCATCCAGCCGAACAGACCGGCCAGGCCCAGCCACGAGAGGCCGTTGATGATCACCACCGGGTCACCGAGAGTCAGCTCGCCGGGAGCCGCAGATCCCGAGAGCAACAGCACCAACCCGGTGCCCATCCCCACGGTCAGCAATGGAACCGAGATCACCACGCTCCACCAGTTCATCCTCGAGAGCCGCTCCAGGCTCGGCAGCCGCAGACCCGGCGACGTGCTGCTCTTGTGACGCAGCCGACGGTGCTGCAACAGGTACATCAGGCTCAGCACGATCCCCGACAGGACCCCCGCTGATCCCAGCGCCAGCGAACTCACGTGCAGCATCGCCCAACCGTTCCTCGCCCGCACGTCCGGTTCCAGTAGCTGGTTGGGACGGTCCTCCAGCAGGTACGACGCGCCGACGAGGACCAGCACCAGCGGCAACAGGAAGACGCCGATCGAGAGCCGTCGGTCGCAACAGACCAGGAACAGGTACAGCCCGATCACCAGCCACGCCAGCACCAGTATCCAGTCCTGGCTCGAGCTCAGCAGCGGTGGCAACTCGGCCGAACGCCCCTTGTTCCACAGGAACAGGGTGTGCGCCAGGAACCCGGCCGCCAGAAACACGCTGCCGGCCAGCACCCCCAGCCGCCCCGGCTTCTTCAGCCGCAGCAACTCCAGCGCAAAAGCCACCGTGTAACTGGCCAGAAAACAGAAGATCGCAATGTCGGCCATACCCGCCTCCAACGGCCCCGCATCCATCGTAGTGGCTGGGGAATCCACCGACCAGAGACGGCTGCCCCGGCTGGGGCAGACCTCCATCCCCGCAGCCCGCTCGGTCCGGTTGTAGCGGTTCCTCTCAATTCTCCACCGCCTTCACGCCGATTCTGAACTGCAGGGAGCGTTCCGGGGGCCACGGGGGGCGGGGACATGAGAGGGGCGAGATGGCTGATCCCGGTCGTCCTGTTCAGCCTCTCGGGACCGACACCTCCCTCGCAATATGACAACCCCCTGCCCACCTCCCGGGCCGCCGCGCCCATCGGGGTCCGCGGCGGAGTCGCCCACTTCCGGGTTCCACCGGCTTCCCACGGCCGGCTCGTCCTCGTCGTCTCCGCACTCGGGAACTCGCAGCACAGCTACCCGGTCTCGTTCCGCCTGAGCGAACCGCCGCGGCACCTGGCCCGTGCCGTGTCACCGCCGCGGCTGGTGATACAACCCTACCGGCCACCTGAACACGTTCGCGCACAGCTCGAGTCCCTGGTCATCCCCGTCGGGGACTCCCGACACATCCCCGGACCCCCGCGGATCTTCGATGTGCCCCTGCTCAACGGCCGGCCGCTTTGCAGCGGCGGCAGCATGCGGGTTCGCGCCCGCTGGGCCGCCGCCGGAGCACGCTGCGTGGTCTATCTCGATCAGGCCGCCGGCTCAGATCCCGGGCATGTCGAGTTGGCCGAGGCGATCGTGAGACTGCTCGAATCCCACATCATCCCCGCGGGCGATCGACTGGTCGGGCCAGCCGCGGATGTCGACGGCGATCGTCGACTCGCCATCCTGCTCACGCCCCTGTTGCAACACCTGCAGAACGGCCGCACCAGCGTTGGCGGCTTCGTTCGGGCCGACGATTTTCGGCCACAGCTGCAGCCGCCCCGTTCCAATCGCTCCGACATGATCTACCTCAACACCAGCCTCGCTCCCGGCCAGGCCCTCGCCGACATCTTGTCGCACGAATACCGGCACGTGCTCGCCTTCAGCCACCGAGATGCACTCGGACATGCGTCCGAAGAGGATTGGCTCAACGAGGCCATCGCCCACCTGGCCGAACCCGGCCCCACCAATATCAAGCACCGGATCCAGGCCTACCTCGCCGAACCGTCACGCTTCCCGCTGGTTGTGCCCGACTACTTCCGGGCCGGTCTCTGGAGATGCGACGGGGTCAGAGGGTCCACCTTCCTGTTCCTGGACTGGTGCCGACAGCAGCACGGCGAACAACTCGTCAAAGGGCTGCTCACCTCCGGCAGGACCGGGATCGACAACCTTGTCGCGGTCACCGGCACCCCGTTCCCGTGGCTGTTCCGAAGCTGGAGCCTGGCGATGATCTGCGGAGACCGACCGCTGGGGGAATCGGGTCCCGCCCCCGCCATCCTGCGATGGAACGTCGGCGAGCCGCTGGAGATCCAGGTGGCAGGGACGGCCACCTGCTATGTCGCCCCGCAAGACCTGCCCGCGGGGGCGATGGTCCGCATCGAGGCCCCCGCCGGGGCCCGGCTGCAGGTTACCGCAGCCCTCCGGGGCGCTACGGAGCCGTCTCCTCGCCCGAATACTTCAGACGCTCCTTGAACAGCTGCGTCAAGCGTCGGATCGGGTACATCTGCACGACCTTGCCCTTGTAGGTCACTCGACCCTGGCTGTCCTTGTCGATGTGCTCCTGGACCTCTGTCGCGGCCAGGCCGGCATACAGCGCGGCAAACGTCTCGGGGTCGACCCCTCGACCCTTCTCGAGATCGCCCTTCACGTCCAGGCCCCCGACACTGACGGCAAACAGGTTCAGGCCCCGCGTGGCCGGCTCGTATCGACCCTCACGCTTCAACGACGCCGCCGCCGTCTTGATCGTGTCGAAACTGCTGGTGATCTTTTCGACAGCGTCCTCGGAAGGACCCTGCGGAGCCGTAGCGCCCTGGGCCGAAAGTCCCGCTGGAGTCAGCAACTCGACACTGCCGGCGAAGTACCCAATGGCCAACAGCGTCAGCACCACGAGGCTCGTTCCCAATCTCTGCATCTGTCTCTCTCCCAGTCGGTTTCCGGACCGCCTCAATCCTCAGCGGACTCTCCAATCGTCTCACCCGCCCCGTAACACTGCAAGAGCGGTTCGCGACTCAAGCGGCTTCCTGGTCGCTGGTCTTAGGCTCGACCGGCCGGGACACCTGGCCCCGCACGCGACCGGGTACACCCACCTGCCCGCGGCCCGATTCGCTACGACCGAACACGGACCCTGAAATCAGCATCAGACCCAGGGACCCGACCATCGCAGCCAGGCAGCCCAGCATGGCGATCTCGTTGTCGCTGGCACCATTCAAGTAGTCCATCACGGCCTCGTCTCCATCGTGTCCCGGGGTCGATCTTGAGTCTCTGTGCCGAGAAGCTCGAGACGCTCGACATGCCTCAACGAGCGTCGACGAACCGCACAAACGGCTCCATCTGTTCGGACTTCGGACAGATGGATCGCGACTCTTCAACGACCCTTCCCGGAACCGGCTTCTAGCGAATGAACCGGTTGTGAGGTGGGGGTCAAACACTGCGACCGATCCACCTTGACCCCTCCGGGCACCTTGCCGTATAGCCCTCGGCTCAAGGACGCTCTGCTGACACACGGGACTCCGCAGCCCCACCGCAGCCCCACCGCAGCCCCACCGCAGCCCCACCATCGTGCGCCTGCTCCATCGCCACATCCTCGGCCAGCTGATTCACGTCTTCCTGGGCGTGCTGGGGGTGCTGACCGTTGTGATGATCGTTGGCGGAGCCTTCCAGCAGGTCAGTCGGCACGGGCTGGGAGTGTTTCAGACACTGCAGATTCTGCCCTACATCATCCCCAGCCTGTTGCCGTTCTCGATCCCGGTCGCGGTGCTGCTGACCGTCTGCATCGTCTATGGCCGGATGGCTGCCGACCAGGAAGTCACCGCGGCCAAGGCAGCGGGGATCCCCGTGCTGTCGCTGCTGTGGCCGGCCCTGTTCCTGGGCGGACTGCTCAGCGCCGGCTCGTTGATGCTGACCGACCAGGCCATCCCGTGGTCGGTCGGGAACATCCGCCGTGTCGTAGCACTGGCGACCGAGGACATCGTCCTCGACATGCTGAAGACTCACAACGAACTCGCCCTGCCTCAGGCCGGAATGTCGATCTCGGTCCGAGGTGTCTCGGGCCACACCCTGCAGCGGCCGATCGTTCGCTTCAACTCCGCCGGCGGCACCCCCGTGACCGCTCAGGCTCGAGAAGCCCGGCTCGAGGTCGATGCATCCCAGGGACGGATCCTCCTGAAACTCACCGACTGCCACCTCGATATCCCCGGCCGCGGCTCGATCTGGCTGGCCGAGGAAACTCGGGCACTTCCGCTTCCCGGCGGATTCAACCGGGCCAAGCCGCGGCATATGAGCATCGAGACACTCAAGCGGAAACTCCGCGATGAGGAACTCAGGCAACAGGATCTCGAGGACCAGCGAGCCATCCAGGCCTGCTTCCACATGACCACCGGCAACTTCGCAGGCTGGAATTCCGACGATGCCATCAGCAAACGCTCACGCCTCTCACTGGCAACTCACGCCAAGCTGCGGACCGAAATGCACAGCCGGATCGCCTTCTCCAGCAGCTGCTTCTTCTTCGTGCTCGTCGGGGCCCCGCTGGCCATCTCGCAGGCCCGACGACAGGTCCTGACCAACTTCCTGGTCTGCTTCCTGCCCATCATCATTCTCTACTACCCGATCGTGATCCTGTGCATGAGCCGGAGCCGATCGGGGTCGCTCGACCCGGCCTGGGCCATGTGGAGCGGCAACCTGTTGCTGCTGCTGGCCGGAGCCGTGCTGGTTTACCGCTGCGGCCGACACTGATCCCGCCCAGAGGGCTCCTTAAAGACAAAGCCCCGCACCGTCTCGATGACGACGCGGGGCCTTGAATTGTTCTTGAGGAGAACGTCGAGCCTCAGATCAGGCTCGGAATCGGCGAGCCGCCCTCGATCATGTACACCGGACGACCACCCGGGTCGACGAACTGGATGCCCTGGTCGATCCCCAGTACGTGGAAGACCGTGGCCATCAGGTCCTGAGGTGTGACCGGATCGGACTTGGGACGGTAGACCTTGGCGTCGGATTCACCGACCGTCTGGCCCATCCGCAGCCCGCCGCCGGCCAAGGCCAGCGTCGAGAGCGGTGCCCAGTGGTCGCGGCCCTTGTTGCGGTTGATCTTGGGCGTGCGACCGAATTCGCCGGTGATCACCAGCAGGATGCGGTCCGAAAGACCACGCTGGGCGACGTCGTCGACAAAGGCCGAGACCGCCCGGTCGACAACCGGACCGCGACCGTTCATTGAGCTTTCGATATTGCTGTGCATGTCCCAGCCGCCGTAGGACATCGTGACGAAACCGCAACCGGCCTCGCACAATCGTCGAGCCATCAGCAAGCTGCTGCCCAGCCCGCCACCGTACTTGGCCACGGTGCGGGGGTCTTCTCGCTTCAGGTCAAACGCCAGAGGCGCCTTGCCCAGGACGAGGTTGAAGGCCTGCTGTTCGAAGGCATTGAGACCCTCGACCACTCCCTTGCGGTCAGCCGTTCGACGCAGCCGGTCCAGGCCCGTCAGCAGGCCGCGACGGTCTTCCAGACGACCGACGTTAGTCTGCAGAGTCATGTTGCTGCGGGCCGGGCCGCTGGTTCCAAACGGAGCATACGGAGTTCCCAGGAACGCCGGACCGTCGGAACCAATGCCGCCGACGCGGATGTAGGTCGGCATGCCCGTCTCCAGGTGGTTCGGGCCGCGGTGCTTGGACGCGATAGAACCCATCGAGGGCCGAGAGGGCAGGCCGCCGCTGTCGATGCCACGGTTGTTGTAACCGGTCATCACCCAGTGCGTGCCGCCACCGTGTCCACTGTTGCCGTGATGGAACGAGCGGACAAACGCCATCTTGTCGGCGACCTGGGCCATCTTCTCGAAGTTGCCGCCCAAAGCGACGCCCGGGATCCGAGTCTTCACGTCGCCGGTCACGCTGCGGTACTCGACCGGTGCACTCATCTTCGGGTCGAAGGTCTCCACATGGGTCGGTCCGCCACCCAGCCAGAGCCAGACCACCGAGGTGTTCTCGGGTGATTGACCGGTCTTGGCCGCGACCGCAGCGCGGGCCTGCATCAGGCCGCCCAGGCCCATCGCACCCAAACCTCCTACTCGAAGGAAATCTCGACGCGTCGTCCCGTCGCAGTCGCGATATCGTCGGTCGGTCTTCACTGTCAGCATGACTCACCTCCGTCAAATGTCCCAAACGGTACGCCTCACAGGATCCCTCCTGGGCCCCGGTTTCGGTCGCCCGAAAACGAGAAAACGCACCAACCCGTTGTGGCAGCCGCAACCGGCTGTTTCCACCGCTGAACCGTCCCGAGAATCCTATCCAGAACCCCATCTGGAGTCAATAACTTCCATCGGGATTGCCCGATATGTTTCCTCACTTGGTATCGGCTGCCAACGCCCGCAAGGGTGACCTGTTTTGCCCAACCCGAACACCACAAATCGATCACTCGACAGGTCATGCGGCGGTTAATCGGCGCTGTAAAGCCCGGTCAAACCCGTGTTGGAACGCTGCGAGCCACGTGATGCCCGGGCATCGGGCCCGCAGCGAACCTGGCCGAGGCTTCAGCCACCCACCGGGAGTCCGTATAATGTCGCTTCCTGTTGTGTTCCACACTGTTTTCGACGCCGAGTCACCTGGTCGCATGAGCGAGATGGGGTCCATCGTTCCGAATCGAATCCGAATCGGCGCGGTGAATTACCTGAATTCCAAGCCACTGATCGAGGGTCTGGGGGACGAATTGGCCCGGCTGGCCCCCTCGGCCGAGCTGGTGCTCGACTACCCCAGCCGCCTGGCCGACGATCTCGAGGCGGGTCGCCTAGACGTGGCCCTGGTCCCTTCGATCGAGTGCCTCCGCGATTCCAATTACGAAGTCGTCACCGACGCCTGCGTGGCCACTCATGGCCCGGTCCTCTCGGTCAAGCTCTACAGTCGTGTCCCGGTCGGCGAGATCACCACGCTGGCCCTCGACGAGGGTTCTCGAACCAGTGCCACTCTGGCGCGAGTGCTGTTGGCAGAACGATACGGTCTGCAGCCTGAACTGGAACCTCTGCCCTTGGGCCGGTCCGTCGACGCCAGTTCCGCCGACGCGGTCCTGCTGATCGGCGACCGGGCGATGCACCCCTTGGCTGAGACGTTTGTCGAGACGTGGGATCTGGGCGAGGTCTGGAGCGACTGGACCGGCTTGCCGTTCGTGTTTGCCCTGTGGGCGACCCGTCGAGGCACTTCCCTGGGCCGGGTCGAAGAAGCACTCATCACCGCACGCGACCGCGGGCTGAGTCGTCTCGACCAGATCGCGCTGCGCGAAGCCGCCCAACTGGGCATCCCCACATCGGCCGCCGCCGATTATCTGCATCACAACCTCCACTTCCATCTCGGTCCCGCCGAGCGGCACGGGCTGGAGTTGTTCCAGAGGCTGGCGGTGGCCCAGGGGCTGGCCTGCGAAACCGTTGAACTGGTCTTCCGAGACGCCCACTCCGCCGGCCAACCCCTGCTGCATCCCAGCTAGCCCCGATCCCCACTCGGTTCCCGACCATGACGACCCGCCACGACCTGCCCGACCTGCTCGAAAAGGCCACCCACGGCGACCGACTGACTCCCGCAGAGGGTCTGGCGCTGCTGGAATCTCACGACCTGGCCGCGCTGGGATCTGCAGCCGATCGAGTCACTCGTCGGCTGCATCCGGAACCGTTCCGCACCTACAACATCGACCGCAACATCAATTACAGCAACGCCTGCACCGCGGTCTGTGACTTCTGTGCCTTCTATCGACCGGCCGATCACCCCGAGATGTACGTGCTGAAGCCCGAGCAGCTTCACGCGAAGATCCAGGAAACACTCGAACTGGGCGGCGACCAGATCCTGATGCAGGGGGGCCTGCATCCGACGCTGAGCCTGGAATGGTACGAGGAGATGCTGCGGGACATCCGCCAGCGATTCCCGACCATCAACATCCACGCCTTCAGCCCTCCGGAAATCCACCACTTCAGCAAGATCAGCAAGCTGCCGTTGGAGACGGTCCTGGGTCGACTCAAGCAGGCCGGCCTGGGCAGCCTGCCCGGCGGCGGAGGCGAGATCCTGGTCGACCGCGTCAGGAAACTGATCACCCGCGGCAAATGCCTGACCGACGAGTGGCTCGAGGTCCACCGCGTGTGGCACTCGCTCGGCGGTCGCTCCTCTGCCACGATGATGTTCGGGCACATCGAGACGCTCGAGGAACGCATCGAACACCTCGAACGGATCCGCACACTGCAGGACGAAACCGGCGGCTTCACCGCCTTCATCTGCTGGACGATGCAGCCTCCGAAAACTCCCCCGTGGTTCGGCAACCGCAAGGACGGCGTCGACATGTCAGAGATCCCCTCGGCCGGTGGCTTCGAGTACCTCAAGACCCAGGCCGTGGCCAGGCTCTACCTCGACAACGTGCCCAACATCCAGTCGTCGTGGGTGACCCAGGGCGAGAAGATCGGGCAACTGGCACTTTCATTCGGTGCCAACGACATGGGGAGCCTGATGATCGAGGAAAACGTGGTGGCCGAGGCGGGCACTGTCTACCATCTCACGCTGGAGACGATCCGCCGTTGCATCGAGGAGTCCGGCTACATCCCTCGACAGCGGAACGTGTTCTACGAGTACATCGACGACAAGCCGCTGGTCGACGTCGCCTCATGATCGACGTCCACGACCTCTCCAAGCGGTTCCCCGACCTGCACCAAGGCGAAGTGGTCGCGCTGGATGGGATCAGCTTCGAGGTCCGGCCCGGCGAGGTCTTCGGGTTGCTGGGACCCAACGGGGCCGGCAAGACCACCTGCCTCAGACTGCTCTCCACCATCCTCAGACCCACCTCCGGTACCGCCTCGATCGATGGCAAAGACATCGTCGAGGAACCCGACGAAGTCCGAGCCCGCATCGGATTCCTCTCGGGAACCACCGGACTCTACGACCGCATGACCGCTCGGGAAACGGTCGAGTACTTCGGACGCCTTTATGGACTCTCCGAGGAACAGCTCTCCGAGAGCATCGAGCGGATCTTCACCACGCTCTCGATTCACGAATTCGCCGATGTGCTCACCATCCGACTCTCGACCGGCATGAGACAGAAGGTCTCGATCGCCCGCACACTGGTGCACGACCCCCCGGTCCTGATCTTCGACGAGCCCACCACCGGCCTCGATGTGCTCGTCGCCCGAGCCGTCCTCGACACCGTCGCGCGACTCCGCGACGAGGGTAAGTGCATCATCTACTCCACGCACATCATGCGCGAAGTCGAACGGCTGTGTGACCGCCTGGCGATCATCCACCGCGGCCGCATCCTCGCCGAAGGCTCGCAGCGCGATATCATGGCCGCCTCAGATCAACCCGACCTCGAAGAACACTTCTTCGACCTCGTCTCGCGATTCGAGAGCACGCTGGCGGAGGTGACCGCCGAGATCGGGCAGGAACCACAGCGGGACGCCGGCGAGGTCAACTCGTGACCCGCCCGGAAAAACCCAGGCTCGATTTCCGCAAGATCCGCATCATCTTCGGCCGGGAACTCCGAGACCAGCTCCGCGATCGCCGCACGCTGTTCATGGTGATGGCTCTGCCGGTGCTGCTGTACCCCGCCCTGGGCATCGGCATGCTGCAGATGGCCGTCGTCTTCAGCGAACGACCGCGGACCGTGGTCGTGCTCGGAAGTGAATCGCTTCCCCAACCCAAGCTGATCGAGGGCTCGGCGTTCGCTGCCCGCTGGTTCGCCGACCCCGGCGACGCGCTGAGGTTGAAGGTCGAGTCGGTCGAGCAGTTGAGGGAGGATCCCGAGATCGGCAGGCGGCTCGAAATCGCCCGACGCGTCCACGACCTCTATCGACAGAGACTCCAGCTGATCGGCTCCGCCGGCCTCAACTCCGGCCGGCGGCCATCGAAAATCGAATCGCCGCTGCAGGAGCTCAACGAACAGATCAACGCGATGCTCGACGATGCAGGGATCGATGTGCTGGTGGTGATCCCCGACGGATTCGGAGACAAGCTCGCGGAGGTCAACCGGTTGATCGCCGGACGGGAACGAATCGCCGAGGATCCCTCGGAATATCCCCGACCGATGATCCTCGCCAGCGGTGACGAGAAGTCACTGATCGCCTCACGACGAGTCGAGAGGGTGTTTGATTCCTGGGAGCAGGAACTGCTGCGTCTGAGACTCGAGGCCGCCGGGCTACCCAGTTCGCTTCCCTCGCCCGTCGACGCCACCGTGGTCACGGTGATCGGCAGCGCCCAGGAATCTGCGCTGGTCTGGAGCAGGCTCTATCCGGTCATCCTCGTTGTGATGACCGTCACCGGAGCCTTCTACCCCGCCGTCGACCTCGCCGCCGGTGAAAAGGAACGGGGGACGATGGAGACGCTGCTGATCAGCCCGGCGCGGAGAATCGAGCTGGTGCTGGCCAAGTTCCTGACCATCCTCGTCTTCAGCCTCGCCACCGCCCTGCTCAATCTCGTCAGCCTCGGCCTGACCGCCACCTACATGCTTCAGCTTGTCGGCGCGGTCAACCCCAACGCCGAGGCCTCAGTGGCCGCGCCGTCCATCCTCGGCATGCTCTGGATCCTCGTCATGCTGCTGCCGCTGGCCGCACTCTTCAGCGCGCTCAGCCTCGCACTGGCCACCTTTGCCCGCAGTACCCGCGAAGGACAGTATTACCTCTCGCCGCTGATGATCGTGGTCATGCTGCTGGTGGCAATCACCGCCGCGCCGGGAATCGAAATCCAGCCGTTTCACTCGGTGCTGCCCGTCATCGGCCCGATCCTGCTGCTGAAGGAACTGATGGTCGACCCGACCAACGCCGATCTCCTCGCCTACCTGCCGGCGGTACTCGGAGCCAGCTTCGCCTACGCCGGACTCGCGCTGTGGTGGGCCGTCGCACAGTTTCACAGCGAAGCCGTGCTGTTCCGAGAAGCCGAACGCTTCGATCTCAGGCTCTGGCTCAAGCGACTCTGGACCCACAAGCCCTCCGTCCCCGGACCCGGCGGCGTGCTGGTCTGCCTCTCGATCGGAATGCTCGGACAATTGATCCTGATGCAACCGCTGGGGACCTGGCTGGCGTCGATTCCCGAGTCCGAACGTCCACGAGCAGCCATCTGGGCCCTGATCGCTCAGCAATTGCTGCTGTTCCTGCTGCCCGCCGCTCTCCTGGCCGCCACGCTGTTGACCGACCTCCGACGCACCTTCCGCCTGAAACGACCCACGGCCACCTCGGTCGTGATCGCCATCGCGCTCGCCGCGGCACTGCACCCGCTGGTCAGCGAATTGATGCGGCACCTGCAGTGGTTCTTCCCACCGGGGTTGCCCGAGGGGAGCCAGGAGTTCCTCGAGACCATGCTCGGACCCTCCCAGCCGGCCTGGCTGGTGCTGCTGGCGATCGCGCTCACGCCGGCGGTGTGCGAAGAGTTCCTGTTCCGCGGCTTTGTGCTCACGGCCTTCGATCGCCCCGGCCGACGTCGTATGGCCGTTGTGCTCTCGGCCATCGCCTTCGGCGCGGTACACATGCTCCCCCAGCAGGTCTTCTACGCCACGCTGCTGGGACTCGTGCTGGGACTGTTGGCGATCCGTACCCAAAGCATCTGGCCGGGCTTGGCGTTCCACTTCACCTTCAACGGGATCGCGGTGCTGCGAGAACGCTGGACGGCTTCCGAACAGTTGCCGGCCTGGAGCGACGTGTTTCTGTCGGTCGACGGCGACAATCTGCTGCAATTCAACTGGCCACTGTTGGCGATTGCCGCGGTGGTTTCCGTGTCGCTGCTCGTACTGGTCTGCCGCTGGCCTTTACCCCGGACCGCGCAGTGACCCTACGCGGTCGCTTCTCCGCCGGGCTGATCGTCCCCGGCGAAGGACCAGCAATACCCGGCGGCGTCATCGAAGTGGGCGACGGCCTGGTCACCGCCCTTTTTCCCGGTCCCGACACCACTGCCACCGACCTGGGCAACATCGTGCTGCTGCCCGGGCTGGTCAACGCCCATACCCACCTCGAGTTCTCGGCGATCGACGAACCGCTGCCGGCCACCGCGGGCATGGCGGCCTGGATCGGCGATGTCACCGACGCCCGGAGCAAACGATCCGGACAGCTCGACCCGGTCCGTATCGGACTCGATGAACTCGCCGCGACCGGTACCGCGGCCGTTGGAGAGATTGCCACATCCGACTGGCCGACCGATCGGCTCGCACAAAACGACCCCACCTGCGTGGTGTTCCGCGAGATCATCGGGCTGGGACCCGAGCGTCACGACGAGTGCCTGGCCACCGCCGGCAGGTTTCTCGGGGAACCCACCGTTGCGGGATGCCTGAGAGGACTCAGCCCCCACGCTCCCTATTCGGTCCACCCCCACCTCTACAACGACCTGGTCCAACTGGCCGCCTCGCACAACGTCCCACTCGCCACGCACCTCGCCGAGTCTCCCGACGAACTCGAACTGCTGGCACACGGGACCGGCCCCATGCGACAACGTCTGGAGACACTGGGTGCGTGGAACGAGTCGGCGATCCCCAGGGGCAGCCGGCCGCTGGACTACCTCGTGCCACTCGCCGAACTCGAACACCCGCTGGTCATCCACGGCAACCTGCTCGACGACCGCGAACTCGACTGGCTGGCCCAACACCGCAACATCACCGTCATCTACTGCCCCAGGACCCACGCTCACTTCCAACACCCGCCGCACCCCTTCAGGCGATTGCTCCAACAGGGGACGCCCGTCGTACTGGGCACCGACAGCCGAGCCTCCAATCCCGACCTCTCGATGTGGAACGAGTTACAATTCCTGGCACGAGCCGCAACCGATATCCCGGCCGAGGAACTGCTGGCGATGGCCACCTCGGCCGCCGCGATCGCTCTGGGGCTCGAAACCCACTTCGGAACACTCGATATCGGCAAGCAGGCGACCGCCATCGGAGTCGCACCCGCATCCGGCTCGCCCCTGACACTAGAATCGATCCTGGCCTCGGGCCGACTGGCCGGAGTACTTCGCCAGGGCCGCTGGCATCCTGCCTGAGTCCCGATGACCATTCACCCCTTTGCCCAGACCGACCCGCCGCCAGCCAGCCGGCTGGAGCACGGCGACTTCCTGGCCGGGCTCGAATTCGACCCTCGCGCACCCGCTTCGCTCAGGCAAGCCGCCGGCGACGGCGATCCCGCCGAGTTCCTGAGGCAGTGGTCCCGCCAGTTGAGCCTCCGGATCGACGCCTCCACGCCCCGACTGCCTCAGCGGGCCTTCGACTGGATCGCCACCGATTCGCGACTGTCCGCGGCTTGGCGGCGGACCCGCTCGAGCAGCCCCTCGGCTCGACCTGCCATCCTCAGCCGCCCCCAGGCCCGGTCCCCACTAGGACTGATTTCCCATCTCGAACCCGATGCCAGCGATGGAGACCTGCTGGCGGCGCTGGCGCTATTGAGCCAACCGGCATCGGCCAGGCACGCCCGGAGTTGGCTCACGGCCTGGCGAAACTGCATCACGCTTTGCACCACCCGCCCGCTCTCGCCGGAACTCGCCTTCACCGCCGGAATGCTGCTGGCTCCGCTCAAGGGCACCGCCGGACTCCGCCGCGAAGGCAAACTCGCACTGCAGCAGGAACTGCTCGAGCACACCGACACCGACGGCACACCGCACGCCGGGCTGCTTGACGACCTGCCCGAATGGCTGGGAACCCTCGTCCGTGCCGGCTGTTGGGGACGACGATTCGGCACCTCGACCTGGAATCGCAGGGCCGGGGAACGCTTCGACAGGCTCGTCGCCTGGACCACTCCCCTCTATCGACACCGCGACCGACTGGCGCTGTCGAGGCGACCGGCTCGAGGACTCGGCGAACTGCTCGACTCGGCCAACCGACTCACCTCCGGAGAACGCCGTCCCGAGGTGACTCAGTCCGACTGGGCCCGCGTGGCGGTGCTCCGCACCAACCGCTGCCACGACGCCCCGGCCGTGGTCCTCACCCACGACGGACCCACGCCGCGACTGGATGTCTCCGTCGGCGGTCGCTCACTGCTACAAGGCGATTGGTCGATCGAGGTCACCTGCGGATCGAGGGAGCTGGTGCTGGAGGACTGGGATTGCGTCTGCTGGCAAAGTGACGAAGACGCCGACTACATCGAGTTGCAGGCCGATGCCGCAGGCGGGTGCCGGGTACAGCGGCAGATCCTGCTGTCCCGGGCCGACGAACTGCTCGTGCTCGCCGACGCGGCCATCGCGGGTCCCCTGATGACGCAGGAGCCGCAGGACCAGCGGCTCACTTGCCGATCGGGGCTGGGGCTCGCCGAGGGGATTGTCGCGGAGGTGGCCCGCGGAGGCCGGCGTGACTGGCGACTCTGTGGACGGGGTGTCTCGGCTCGGGTCGTCCCGCTGGCGGTGCCCGACGACCCGTTGCTGGCAACCGGGCCCGCTTCGATCTCGTGCCACGAGAATCGCCTGGAGTGGTCCACCGAAGCGCGTGGACCCGCCCTCTACCTCCCGCTCATCCTCGACTTCTCCGCCCGCAGACGCCGACGCAAACCCGAATGGAATTCGCTGACGGTGACCGAAGACCGACAGGTCGTCTCGCCGCAGAAGGCCGCCGGCTTTCGAGTGCGACTGGGCGACTCGCAACTGGTGCTGTACCGCAGCTTCGACCCGCCCCGCAGCCCGAGGTCGGTCCTCGGACAGCACACGCAACACGAAACCGTGATCGGCCTGCTGAGACCCGATGGGGACTTTGCACCGCTGGTCCTTGTCGAGTAGCCTCCCCGGGCACTTCCCCCCCGCCGAGGTGACCTGCATAATGACTCCTTGAGATCTCTCCAACAGCCTCGACCACCGGGCCGGTGCCTCGACAGCACGGGCTGAACCACCCTCGTACCAGGACAGGCAGACCAATGAGTGACACATTCGCCCGCCTTGAAGAACTCCAGCAAAACGATGGCTCACAGGCCACGCTCGACCAGCTCGCCACGGTGCTGACCGAGGAAGAGAACTACCACCGGCTCTTTGATGTCCTGCTGATGCAGAAGAAGCTGGAACTGGGACTGCCACTGGTTCGCCCCACATCCTTCGAAGATGTGCCCGACGACCTGCGGACTGGCTTCGAAGAACACTACGTCGAGTCGGCTCGACGAGTGGGCGGACTGCTGCTGGATTGCGGCCGCGTTGGCGACGCCTGGGCCTACTTTCAGACGATCCAGGAACCCGGCCCCGTCCGCGAAGCACTCGAAAAAGTCTCGGTCGTCAGCGAAGACGACGATCGGACTGAAGAACTGATCAACGTGGCGCTCTACGAAGGAGCCCACCCGGTCAAGGGCCTCGAGTTGATGCTCAACTCCCGCGGCACCTGCAACACGATCACCGCACTCGATCAACAGATCATGCAACTGCCGCCCGACGACCGCCGCGCCGCTGCCCAACTGCTCGTCAGGCAGCTCTACGGTGACCTCTGCCATACGATCAATGCCGAAGTCACCCAGCGATTGCCGATGATCGAGCCGTCCGAAAACCTCAGAGAATTGATCTCCGGGGACCGTGACTGGCTGTTCGCCGAGGGCAACTACCATATCGATGTCTCGCACCTGAGTTCCGTCGTGCGCTTCGCACGCTCGCTGGAAAACGATGGCCCGGAACTGGGCCAGGCCCTCGAAATGGCCGAGTACGGAGCACGGTTGGACCAGCAGTTCCAGTATCCCGGTGAGGCTCCCTTCGGCGACTTCTACACCGCACACCTCCATTTCCTCCGCGCACTGCTCGACGACGGTCGAGACGAGGCCATCACCTACTTCCTGGGACAACTCGAAGCCGAGTCCGAAGAGGAAGACAAGCAACTGATCGCCTATGTGGTCGTCGACCTGCTGAGACGAATCGGGCGGATGGACGAAGCGATCGATCTGGCCTTCACCCACCTGGCACACCTCGACGAATCCACCGGGTTCAGTTTCGCCGAGTTCTGCCAGGTCGCCGGACGGCTCGACTTGCTCCGCGACTCGGCACGAAACCGAGGTGACCTGGTGACCTGGGCCGGTGCCCTGATCGGGGACGCGGGCGGGGACGCGGACGGGGACACGGAACCGGCAGCCGATTGACTCAACGGCTGACTCCCACCATGACCGCCTTCGATTCCGACTTCCTGCGTCACAACCAGGCGGCGTGGAACCGGATGGTCCAGGCAGGCAGCCAGTTTGCCCGGGTGGCCACCGATGAAGAGCTCGCCGATCCGCTGAAAGTGCTCGATGGTCGCGGCTGGCTGCCGGCCAGCGTCGAAGGCCTCGACGTGCTGTGCCTGGCCGCCGGAGGCGGCTGGCAGTCCATCCTCTACGCCGCAGCAGGAGCCCGGGTGACTGTCGTCGATCTCAGCGAACAGATGCTGGCCATCGACAGCCGCGAAGCCGAAAAACGCCGGCTCGCCATCGAAGTGGTCCAGGCCTCGATGGATCAGCTCTCGCCGCTCAGAGACGAGGCCTTCGACATCGTCCACCAACCGGTCAGTTCCTGCTACGTCGCCTCGCTGGAACCGGTGTTTGGCGAGGTCGCTCGGGTGCTCCGCGACGGGGGACTCTACGTCAGCCAACACAAACAACCCGCCAGCCTCCAGGTCTCACACCGCGACCGCCGTGACCGCTACGTGCTGGGCGTCGAGTACTTCCATGAAGGCCCGCTGCCGGAAGTCCCCGACCAGTCCTACCGCGAAGACGGGACACTCGAGTTCCTGCATCGGTGGGAACAACTCGTCGGAACACTCTGCCAGGCCGGGTTCGTGATCGAAGACCTGCGTGAACCACTGCGGGCCGATCGAACGGCCCAGCCGGGTGACTTCCGGCATCGGGGACGCTTCATTCCCCCCTACGTCCGGCTCAAGGCACGACGGAACCCGCGTGAGGAAACCGGCAGCACCTCGCCGTTGTGGACCCCCGACTCGTAACCCGAGACGCCCGCGACCGCCCGCGACCGTTACGACCGGCGCATCCGAAAAAGTCGACCTGTTTCCCCAAATCTGCGCATTTGGAATTCAGGGCCGCGACGCCGCAAACCGATTCTAGGTGGCAGGAGGCAGTCGTCGGGAGACTCCTCTTGACGTCTCCCGGCAACTTTGCCATATACCCCCGCCACCACCCACGAATGGACTCGCCTGATCGGACCTGTGGTACTTACGCCACGGTTTGCCATTTCGGCCAACCGCCGCTCAGGCACTGCCAAAGCAAAGGAGTGTTTCGGCCGTGACTAGACTTGCATTTCTCCTTGTTGCCACCATCCTCCTGGCCGTACAGCCGGCCACAACCCTGGCCCAGGACGCGAACTCCGCGTCGGCGCCGCACAAGATCGCGCTGATCGACATCAGCAAGGTCCTCAAGAACTACAAGAAAGTCGATGCCCTGCGGGCTGAGATCAAGGCCGAGATCGCCAAGAGCGAACCTCACCGGACCTCCCTGGTGAAGCAGATCGCAACGATCAACAAGCGGCTCATGACGGGCGGCATCGAGCCCGGGAGTGCCAAGGCCGCCGAACTCGAACAGCAGGGCGACAAGGTCAAGGCCGAACTCGTCGTGTTCAACAAGAACGAGCGAAAGAGAATCCTCCGCCGGGAAGCTCAACTGCTCAAGACGATCCACGGCGAGATCAAGGGCGTCGTCAAACGAGCGGCCGACGCCTGGGGCTACACGCTAGTGCTGAGGTTCAACAGCAGGGCCAGCGAGGCCGTCACGCCCAACAGCGTTGTCGGAGAACTGCAACGGCAGGTGGTCTACCACCGTCCCGAGGACGACATCACCAAGCCGGTGATCGCATACCTCAACAAGGAATTCCTCAAGCAGTCTCCCGCACCCCGGACAGGTGCCCGGCCGGTTGGTGCGACCAAGACCAAGACCAAGTAGCGGCGCTCCGGACCGGATCCGCATCACGACGCCCAACACGACCGATCGACCCGGTGACTATCACCGGGTCGATCGGCGTCGCTGTGTCATAACCGACTCCCGCACCTCCCGCATGCCTGCCACCGCTCGAGACCAACTGCCGCCTCCCACTCTGGGATCACTCCGGCCCCAGTGCACACTCGGCCGGTCGATCGAGTGTCGCGGGATCGGATTTGTTACCGGATCCGACGTGCGGCTCGAGATGCACCCGGCCGAACCGGGATTCGGACTGGCCTTCCAGAGACTCGATTGCCCCGGTTCACAACCCGTCCCGGCCACCCGCGAGTTCGTGCTCCCCAGGCAACGTCGTACAGCGATCGGTCGCGACAACGTTGTCATCGAACTGGTCGAACACGTCGTTGCCGCACTGGCCGGGATGCAGATCGACAACTGCCTGGTCACGCTCGATGCACCCGAGCCGCCGGGCTTCGACGGGTCCTGCCGACCCGTGGTCGATGCGATCCTCGAGGCCGGCCGAGTCGCACAGGACGCACCCAGGCCCTGCCGGGTCATCGACCGGGTGCTCTCTGTCGGTGATGCCGACCAGAACATCACGCTGAGACCTCTGGCCCGACCCGGTCTCGCCATCAGCTATCACCTCGACTACGGTCCCCACTCGCCGATCAGGCCCCAGACCCGCACCTTCGAGCTGCAACCCGAAGCCTTTGCCGCCGACATCGCCGGCTGCCGCACGTTCGTGCTCGACAGCGAAGTCGCAGCACTCAAGAGCCAGGGTCTCGGCCAGAAACTCACGCACAAGGACCTGCTCGTCTTTGGACCCGCCGGTCCGATCGACAACCAGCTGCTGTTCCCCGACGAGTGCGCTCGACACAAGATCCTCGACTGCATCGGTGACTTCGCACTGCTGGGCACCGACCTCTGCGGACACATCCACGCCTGCTGCAGCGGACACACGCTCAATCATCTTGCCACCTCGCTGATCCTCGAGTACGACTCGCAGCGCACCGCCGCCTGAACCCAACCGCTCCCGACCCCGACCCCGCCTCACCAGAAACCACTCAACGCACCATGCCCGCCAACATCTCGCCACTGGCCCAGGTCGATCCCGCCGCACAGCTGGCCCGGGACGTCACGATCGGACCCTTCTGCCTGGTCGGGCCGAGTGTGCGGCTCGGTGAGGGCACCTGTCTGGACAGCCACGTCGTGCTGACCGGCAATACCGAAACGGGACGCAACAACCGCTTCCTGCCGCATTGCGTGATCGGCGCCGACCCACAGGACAAGGGCTACGAGGAATCCGGGACGCGGGTGCTCATCGGCGATGACAACATGTTCCGCGAGGGAGTCACAATCAACCGCGGTGCCGAAAAACAAGACGGGACCACCCGGATTGGCGACCGCAACCTGCTGATGGCCAACGCCCACGTGGCCCACAACTGCCACGTCCACAACGACGTGATCCTGGTCAACGGAGTGCTGCTGGGTGGTCATGTCGTCGTCGAGGACCGCGCCATCATCTCGGGCAACTCCGTCGTCCACCACTACTCGACCATCGGCACCCTGGCATTCGTCAGTGGTGGCTGCCGTGTCCCGCACGACATCCCCCCGTACATGCTCGCCGCCGGCAGCGACAACCCGCGGCTGACATCGATCAACCAGATCGGCATGCAACGGGCCGGGATCTCCAGCGAAACCCAGACACTCATCCGACGTGCCTTTCGGATGCACTTCCGAAAACGCCAGAAGATCACCGACGTACAGCAGTACTTCGCATCCGAACTCGAAGGGGTGCTGCCGCCGGAATTGAGCAACTGGCTGTCGTTCATCACCCGGCAGATCCAGGGCCACAATCTCAGGGCCCGCGACCCCGCCGGCGGCAGTCCACACCTCCTCAAAGACTCGTACTCGAAACGGCAGGCTGCATGACCCGTCTGAGAATCGCCGTTATCGGCGTTGGTGCGCTCGGTCGACACCACGCTCGAATCCTCGCCGGCCTCGACTCCGTCGACCTCATCGCCGTCGCCGAACCCGATCCGGAGATCGGCCGCAGCGTGGCCGAGTCCTGCGGCTGTGCCCACCTCGCCGACTTCCACGACCTGCTCGAGGACGTCGACGCGGTGACCGTGGCGGTGCCCACCTCGGCTCACCTGGCCGTCGCCGGAGACTGCCTCAAGGCCGGCCTGCCGGTGATGGTCGAAAAACCGATCGCCGCGACACTCGATGACGCCGCACTGCTGGTCGACCTCGCCGACCGCCAGAAACTCGTGCTGCAGGTCGGGCATGTCGAACGCTTCAACCCGGCCGTCGAGGCCGCCTTCGGCCAGATCGATCGGCCCCGCTACCTGCAGATCCAGCGGCTGAGCCCCTTCGCCTTCCGCTCGACCGACATCGGTGTCGTCCACGACCTGATGATTCACGACCTCGAACTGGCGCTGGCCCTGGTCGAGTCCCCCATCCGCAGCGTGAGTGCGTTCGGGGTCAGCCTGATGGGCGGCCACGAAGACTTCGTGCAGGCCCGGCTCGAATTCAGCAACGGCTGCATCGCCGATATCTCGGCCAGCCGAGTGCACCCCGAGCCGCAACGTGTGCTCACCTCCTGGTCAGCCTCCGGCTGCGTCCACGTCGACCTGCACACCCGCCAACTCAAGGCCTTCCGTCCCTCACCCGCACTGCTCTCGGGTCCCTCGCCCCTGGAACTCGCCGCGGTACCCGGAGCCGACATCGAAGCTCTCAAACAGAGAGTCTTTGGTGAGTTCATCTCGGTGCGCGAACCGGAGATCTCTGACGCCGATGCCCTCACCGACGAATTGCAGCACTTTGTCGACTGCGTAAAGCACGGTCGCACCCCGCTGGTGGGTGGCCCCGAAGCACTGCGGGCCATGGTCGCCGCCGACCAGGTCCTCGCCTCGGTCAACGCCCACCTCTGGGACGGTCACGCCGCAGGCGCTCGAGGCCCCAACGCCCGACGCACCACCCGCCAAGCCGCCTAGCAGGCTGTTGAAAAACCCGGACCCTGGGGTCTGATCCGCCTGCGGCGGACCCACAACGGGGTTTGCTCCACCTGTCGCGTTTCACAGGCGGGGCCTGACCCCTTCTTCGAGTTGCAACGA
>Ga0310124_10000333_pt1 | contig 32143 bp, 28 predicted proteins | sample CB11b_AW_Bot5_MG_FD_203507 | JGI IMG/M metagenome (GOLD analysis project Ga0310124, IMG submission 203507) | Marine microbial communities from Western Arctic Ocean, Canada - CB11b_AW_Bot5 | ecosystem: Environmental > Aquatic > Marine > Oceanic | place: Canada: Western Arctic Ocean | collected...
CGTCGACCAGCGTCGTGAGTTGCTCCGCCTCTATTGGTACGATGGTGACCTTTTCCAGCACACCCCCTCGGGAGAGCCGGTCCCAGGTTTCGGTGGCTCCCGTAGCCAACAGGATCGTCGGCAGTTCTCCTTTGTTTGCCAGTTCATCGGCGACTGTTTCTAGTGTGCGATCCGGAAGATTCAGATCGACGAATACAAGATCGGCCTGCCGGTTGAGCAACGGCCCCAGCTTCGCGGCGTCGCGCACAGGGACGACCTCGGCGGGTCGATCCTGCAGTGCAGCGGTGCAGGCGTCGACGAGACGGGGGTCCTGCGTTAGTAACAGGAAGCGATTCTTGCGTGCGGCCATATGTCGGTTGCGCTCAACTGTTGCGATTTTCCTCACGCAGAATCGTGATCGACCGACCCTCCACCGAAATGTAGCCCTGACCTTCGAGCCGTTTCAGCACCCGGGATACGGTCTCGCGGGTTGTGCCGGACATGTTGGCCAGCTGCTGGTGTGTCGGTCTCGAGGCGAGGGTGACCCCGAGTTCGATCTCGGTGCCCTGTTCGTCGGCCAGTTGCAGCAGGGTCTCCGAGATGCGGCTCGTTACATCTAGCAGCGCCAGGCCTTCGATCTTGCGATCCGTCTTGCGCAGTCGCGCCGCCAGTTCTGCCAGCAGGCCCACGGCAATCTGCGGTACCTTGTAGATCAATTGTAGAAAGTCCGCTCTACGTACCATGTAAAGTTCCATGTCCTGAGTGGCGACGACATTCGCCGATCGAGGCTTGCCGTCGAGCAGGGACAATTCGCCGAAGACGGCACCCTCTCCCAGCAGCGACAGAATGACCTCTCGCCCATCCTCCGAGACGATGCTCACCTTGACCTGGCCATGGGCGATGATGAATAGCGCATCCCCCTCCTCTTCGGCGAGGATGATGACCTGATCTTTGTCGTATGAGCGGGAGATCGTGACCCGCGCGATGGCCTCGAGATCTTCGTCTTTCAAGACCTCGAACAACGGTACTTTGCGCAGCAGGCTGATATCCATTGGTTCGGCCTCGGCTCGGGGGAAACGACCTAATTTCCGCTCGGTGGTGGTGGTGGCAACGATTCAATCTTCTGCCGTGCGAGTCCACCCCATTCGCTAGCGCCGCCCTCACGCCTGATAATGATGCTGTAGATCCTGCGGGCTTGTTCAAATTCACTCAGCACCTCATTGCACTGGGCTCGCTGGAAGTCGGCGGTGTTAATCCACTGCGTGCTGGCGTCGGCACCGTAGAACCCGACCTCGTAAAAGGCCGTAATCGCCTTGCGGTATTCGGCCATGTTCTGATATGCCTGACCGATGTAGTACCGGGCTTCGGCGGCGTCCTCTCCTTCGGCCCACTCCAGCACATTCTGCAGCGCGGTGATCGCCTGGGCGTGCTGACCCATGTTCATGAGAATGTAGCCAATCTCCAATTGTACGGCCGTTACCCGCGGATGATCAGGAAACTCGCTCTGAATTCGCCGGGCAATGCGCATTGCCTCATCCCAACGAGAAAGCTTGGAATAACACTGCAGCAATTGCCACACGGCGATCTGTCGCTGCTCGGCGGTTCCGTGTTTACTATCCACGACCCGACGGAAGGCCCCCGCTGCCGGTAGCAGATTTTCGATGGCGAGTTGAAACTCTGCAAGGCGCATGTAGATGTCGGCCGAAAATGGGGAGTCTGGAAATCGACTGGCGAAGTTTGATTGCGACTGCAGCGCCTGCGACGTGCCCTCTTCCGTCGGTTCGGCGCGCATCTTTTCCCACTCCGACGTGGCGGCAAAGAAGGAACCGGCACTGAGCGGGTCCTGAGCCATGCGTCGCATGACGATCGGTACGCCGTCGCCCATGTCGATGCTGACCGGGTTTTTGGCCGCATCCTCAGCCACGCCATCGAAGGCGTCGTGCGCTTTGTCATACTCCCGGCGAGCGAGCCAGTATCGACCCTCGTACAAGCGGAAGAGATAAGGCCAGATGCCATACTTGCCGAACTCCTTGCGGTGTCGATCGGCCAGCTCGTCCGCCTCCTGCCGTCGTCCCAGTTCATACAGGCTGACCACGGCACGACCGACGATGGTGGTATCCTCGGTGTCAGCCAACAGGGGAGTATAGGCAGCCGACGCCTGTTCAAACTGGCCGCTGGCAAAGTGCAGATCTGCCGCGCCGATACGGGCCGCCGACAGCAGCGGTCCACTGCGTACGAGGCCGAAGGCATCGACGGCTTCATCGATGCGACCCAATCTGGCCAACATGCGCCCACGCGCCAAGCGCAGGGTGTCGATGGGACCCGTGTTCTGCGCCAGGAGGCGATCGTAGATGTTGAGTGCCGTCGCAGCGTCGCCACGGAGTCGGTGTGCCTGGGCCAGGCGCAGTCGCAACGAGCCATCCACATCCCCCTGTGGATCAGCCCCGGCCAGCGATGACAGCAGCTCAACCGCACGGTCAGCATCTCCCAGTGCCAGGTAGGTGTCACCCAGCAGTTCTTGTGCGTCCCGTCGTCCGTCGTGATCAGGGAAGGCGAGCAACAATTCGCTCAACCGGGTCGCCGCCTCGAGATGACGGTCCGCCCGCGCCAGAGCCTGTGCCAGCAACGCCAGGGCCTGTGGTTGCAGGGCTGTGCCCGTCAATACCGGCAACAGCGTTGCCAGGGAGTCGATGGCGGCGGCATTCTGGCCACCCTGAAGGGCGACGGCGGCACGGCCGAATCGGGCTCGTCTGGCAAGTGTGGACTGCCCCGCCTCTACCAGCAGAAGACGATAGGCCTCGTCGGCTTCCTTCAGCTTTGCTGAATCCGCGAGTGCAGCCATTCTGCGTGCGTCACCCAGACCGAGAAGAGCCCGGGCCCTGGCCTCCGTCGTCTCCTCCGTCAGCGGATGCTGTTGCAGGAAGGCGCTGTAGCCCTGTTCCAACACCCGGGTTCGGGCGGTGTCGGACTCAGTCGCCGCCATGGACTCAACCAGTCGTAACCGGGCCAGGCGAGACCAACGTCCGGCGTCCGCATCGGCGAGGATGCGATCCTCCTGCAAGGCCAGAGCATGCAATGAGTCGGCAAACTCGGCATCACCTTCCAGTTGCCGCTGACGGGAAAACCGATAGAGGCAATCGGCAAGATAGAACTGCGCTTCCGCCGTCACCCCGTCTCCCGGATACGAGGCGACGAATGTCTCCCAGGCGCGCACCGCGTTGGCAAAGTCCTGATGGTCGCGCAGGGCGCGGGCGACATTCAGCCGAATCCGCTGCCGTGACGTGCCGGACAGTTCATCGATGTAACTCTGTGACAGGGCTCGAGCCAGACCGGCGGCGTCGAGGATCGTATACTCGCGCAGATATTCGATTCGTTGTCGTACCTGTGCCGCCCGTGGGTGGCCGGGATAACGCTCGAGGAAAATGCCGTACTCGGTGATGGCGAGTCGGCGCGCGTCTGCCCCTTCATGGGCGGCGGCGAGGCCATACTGGGCCTCAGCCGCCAATGGGCCCGGGTCCCGCCCGAGATCGGCGAAACGGCGCACGGCGTCATCGTAGTAGCCACTGGCGTCGCGCACCTGCGCTAATTGCAGACGCACCAGATCGCGTTCGACGGTAGACTCCGGAAAGGCACCAGCGAAACGCTCGCTGTCGTCGAGATAACGCCGGAACCAGGAGTTCGCCCGAGCCAGATCGCCCTGGCGCCGATACAACGCACCCAATTCGCGCACGGCGGCGGCGGTCACGGCGGAGGGAGGCCCCCCGGAGGGGGTCTGCGCCAACTGCAGAAACAGACCGACAGCAGCGCCAAAACGATCCGTTTTGCCGAGGGCGATCGCCTGACCCAGCTGCGCCTGTGCCAGAACGGAAGAGCCAGGTCTAACGAGCTCATCGTATTCGGCCAGCGACTCAGCGACCTGACCGGAGAGACGTAGCGCATTGGCATGGCCGAGACGAGCCTGGGCGGCCATGTCGCCCTCGATGCCCTCAAGTGCCCGTTCGTAGTGGCTGATGGCATCGTCGTAGGCTTTGCGTGCCAGGTAATAATCGGCCAGATCCAGATACGCACTGTCACTCTGGGCGCTGCCCTTGAAGGCGGTGTGCAGACCATCAAAGCTGGTCGCCGCTGCCTGGGGACGATTGAGTACGAGGTGAATATTACCCGCCAGCAACAACCCGTCACGGGCCTCCTCGCTGCCCGGGCCCGACGCCGCGATCGAAGCCAGCAAGGCCAATGCTCCAGCGGCATCGCCCGAGGCGAATCGCAGTTGCGCCAAACGGTAGCGCCCTCGACGAGCCTCGGATTTGGTGGCGTAGTCGGCGAGCAGTTTCTGGTAGGCGCGTATGGCGTTGGCCAGATCGCCGTCGCGGGCGTAACTGGATGCCGCCGACAGCAGCGACCCCGCAGCGTATTGGGCTTCGCTGTATAATCGCTGAACGTCTTCGTATCCGGTGGCGGCAGTGCCGAATTTCCCCATTCTCACCAGACAGTCGGACCGTTCACGCCGTGCCGCTGGCGCCTCCAGATGGTCGGAGTATCCCAGATAGAAGTCTTCGAAGGCCGGCACCGCCTCTCCACAACGTTGACTGCGCGCGTAGGAGCGGGCCAGTAACAGCCGCGCATCCGCCTGTTGCGGGGCGGAGGGATGGTTGCGGATGAAGGCGGCCAACAGCTGCGCCGCCGTAGCATAATCACCGGCGTCGCGGAACAAGTTGCGCGCCAATTTGAAGTCATCATCGGCGTCGGCAGAGGCCGATACCGGCAACAGGACAAGCAACAAGAAGCCGACCAGGCGGGTACGCCGCGGTCTTGGGTCAGTGCGTGGATTCATGAAAGTATGACCGCCAAGGCGGCAGGAATATCCGAGAAAGGAGGGCGGCGCGCACCGGAAGGGTGCACTACCTTACTCCGGAATGGGCCAACATACAGACCACCTATATAAGGGTCAAGACGTGTCGCATCAGTCACTTACGGACAATTCACATGGCCCTCTTGAGCTTGCCCATGCGAAACTGAACCTCGGCCTGAAGATCCTGTCGCGGCGGCAGGATGGCTTTCATGATCTGTTGAGTCTTTTTCAAAGCGTTAGCCTCCACGACACCGTTTGTGTGACCGAGGCGGAAGAGATTAGCCTCTCCTGTTCCGATGACGCTCTGTCCCCGGGTCCTGACAACCTTGCCTGGCGTGCGGCAGACCTGTATCGCCAGCAAACAGGGGGTGGGGGCTGCCACATCGAACTGGAGAAGGTAATCCCTGCGGGTGCTGGCCTGGGGGGGGGAAGCGCGGATGCCGCCGCCGTGCTGCGGGCCCTCGATCGGCTTGCCTCACGTCCGCTGGGACTGTCACGTCTCGCCGAGTTGGGCGCTGACCTCGGTTCCGATGTCCCATTCTGCGTCCGTGGGGGTACGCAACTGGCCGAAGGGCGAGGCGAGCGCCTTACGCCCTTGAGATGGGGGACAGCGGCAACATGGTGGTTTGTCCTTGTCTGCCCGCCGGCGCCGGTCTCCACAAGCTGGGCTTTTGGCGAACTGGCGCGTCATCGCGAAGGTAGACTCTTGTCGGATTCCTCTCCGTACTCTATGTTGATTAGCTCTGCACGCGGCGGGTGCCTCGACGCGGACAAGCTGTGGCCGCTCCTTGAGAACGACTTTCAGCCCCTTGTCGAAGGCATCAAACCCATCGTCGCCCGAGCCAGCCAGTTGCTGGCTGAGACGGCCCCGCTCGCCTACTCAATGTCGGGCAGCGGGTCTACTGTCTACGGCATCTATGACGACCGGACCGCCGCGCGCCGCGCAGAAGTCATCCTGCGTGCAGCGGAGTATCCGGTCTTTGTATGTACACCCGTTCCGGAGCCAATCGACGGCAGCGGAACGCCGATCTGAAAACGAGTGATTGCCCGGTCGTTCAATTGGTAGGACAACGGATTTTGGGTCCGTCTATCGAGGTTCAAATCCTCGCCGGGCAGCCAGCTTCACGCAAGAGAGAGGTAGTCCCATGGCGGTGGCAGTGAAGATCTACCAGCGCGAAACGAAAGAGTTGGCTCTGCAGTCGCGCACCGAACGTGGCAAGGGCCCGGTTGGGCGGCTACGCCGCGAGCAAAGCATGCTGCCCGGCGTTGTCTATGGGCATAAGCAGGAGCCGCGTAACTTTAAGGTGCTCGCCCATACGCTGGAGCGGACCCTCGCAGACGGCGGCCGCAATGCGATCTTCGTGCTCAACGAGGAGGGCGACGACAAGAGCGAACGTGCGGTGGTGCGTGAGATCCAATACCACAAGGTCCGTGGCGATATCGTGCATATCGACTTCTTGCGCATCGACGCCGACGAGGAATACACCGCAAGCGTCCCGCTGATCACGGTTGGCGTGCCTACCGGGGTCAGCATCGGTGGTGGTGCTCTGCAGCACAGTTTGACGGTCGTAGACATGCACTGCGTTGCCTCACAGATGCCCTCTCAGGTCGAGATCGACATCACTTATCTGGAGATTGGTGACAGCATTCACATCGGCGACCTGCTCGAATCGGAGAGTCGCATCGTCAACGACGCCGAAGTGACCATCGTCAGTGTTCTGTCGCCGCGTCTCACCATCGACGAAGAAGAAGAGGCCGCTGCCGCTGCCGAGGGCGAGGGCGAGGGCGAGGGTGAAGAGGTCGAAGGTGTTGAAGGCGAAGGTGAGCCTGATGCCGGGGGCGACGCGCCGGCAGACGCCGACAGCTGATCGCCGGCTCCAATGCGCGCCATCGTGGGTCTGGGCAATCCCGGACTCCGCTACGCCCGCACCCGTCACAACATCGGTTTTCTAGTCGCCGACGATCTGGCGGCGGAGAACCGGTGGTCCGAACAGCACCAGGCGCAGACAGCGATCACGCAGATCGGCGCCGAAGAGGTCCTCGTCGTCAAGCCGCTGACCTACATGAATCGCAGCGGCGATGCGGTGCTGGCTTTGAGCGAGGCCGTCGGGTTCACGCCCGAGGAGGCCTTCGTCGTGTTCGACGATTTCTTGCTCGACTTTGGTCGGCTGCGCATGCGCCGGTCTGGTTCAGATGGCGGGCACAATGGCTTGGCCTCCGTCCTGGAGCGGCTGCGCACCCAGGACGTGGCTCGTTTGCGTCTCGGAGTTGGCCCCGTACCGACGGGCGAGAGCGACATTGAGTTTGTGCTGAACCAGTTCGTCGACACGGAAGATGTCGAGGGGCTGGTGCAGCGCGGCAGCGCGGCAACGTGCTGCTGGCTGCAGCATGGAATCGAGGCGGCGATGAACCGTTTCAATGGTTATGCGCCGCTGTCGAGCGCCGCCGACTTAGACGGAGATATATAAATTCGCGCGAGCGAAACCGGAGGGCACGAGGCACAATGGAAGTTTGGACGACAGCAGCCCCCTACCTGGGTGTAGCGGGCTTGATCGTCGCTTTCATCATCTTTACACGCGTCAAGGCAGGTGATGCCGGCAGCGCGAAGATGGTGGAAATTTCCGATCTGATCCACGAGGGGGCCATGGCCTTCCTCAAGCGTGAGTATACCATCCTGCTGGTTTTTGTCGCGGTTTGTTTCGTGGCGTTATGGGCCGGTGTCAGTGACCGCACGGCGGTGGCATTTCTCGCCGGCGCGGGCTGTTCGATCATCGCCGGGTTCTCCGGCATGAAAGCGGCAACTCGTGCCAATGTGCGCACCGCACAGGCGGCCAATCAAAAGGGCCAGGGCCCGGCGTTGATGATGGCCTTCTCTGGTGGCGCAGTCATGGGCCTGGCCGTTGCCAGCCTCGGCCTGCTGGGCATCGGGATTCTCGCCCAGGTGTTCGGTATCTGGGAGGATCCGACGAATGCCACCGCCATCAGTGGCTTCGCCATGGGCGCTTCCTCTATCGCGCTGTTCGCCCGCGTCGGGGGTGGCATCTTCACCAAGGCCGCCGATGTTGGCGCCGATCTGGTGGGCAAAGTGGAAGAGGGTCTGGTGGAGGACGATCCCCGCAATCCGGCGGTCATCGCCGATAATGTCGGCGACAACGTCGGTGATGTTGCCGGCATGGGGGCCGACATCTTTGAGTCCTATGTCGGCTCCGTCATCGCCACCATCGCCATCGCTGCTACGGCCTCCCTGGCGTCGCTCGCCGTGCTGGCCCCAGATGTCGCCGAGACGACGGCGCGGCTTGCCGCCATGGTTTACCCCCTCACCGTGATCATGGTGGGACTGGTTGCCAGCCTCGTCGGTATGCTCATGGTCCGCGTGCTGCAAAATGCCGATCCCGGTGCGGTGCTGCGCTACGCAACGTTCGTGTCAGCCGCTCTGATGGTCGGTGGTTCCTGGTGGACACGCGATCTTCTCGGTCTTGGAACCGGGCCCTTCATGGCCGTACTCAGCGGTAGCATGGCCGGTATCATTATTGGTCTGTTGACGGAGTACTACACCGGTGGCAAGCCGATCCGCGATATCGCCGAAGCATCAAAGACGGGTGTGGCGACCAATATCATTTCTGGTCTCGCCATCGGCTTCGAGAGTGTCGCACTGTCCATCATCTCCATCGCCATCGCTATCGGCTTGGCCTTCCACTTCGCCGGTCTGTATGGCATCGGCATCGCCGCCGTCGGCATGTTGGCCACCGTTGGTGTGACCATGTCGGTCGATGCCTACGGTCCGATCGCTGACAACGCTGGTGGCATCAGCGAGCAGGCAGGGCTTGGCGAAGAGACACGCAAGATTACCGACAGTCTCGACGCACTGGGCAACACGACGGCAGCCATCGGCAAAGGTTTCGCCATCGGTTCGGCGGCACTTACGGCGCTGGCCATGTTCTCCGCCTACAACAGCGCCGTGCAATTGGCGATGGGTGGCGACGAACTCGTCATCAATGTCACGGAACCCATCGTCGTCATCGGTCTCTTCATCGGCGGTATGATCCCATACCTGGGTGTGGCGCTAACCATGACCGCTGTCGGCGACGCGGCGTCCAAAATGATCGAAGAAGTACGGCGTCAGTTTCGCGAGATTCCAGGGCTCAGGGAGGGCACCGGCATGCCCGATGCCCGCCGATGTGTCGACATCGCCACCGTAGCGGCACTGCGGCAGATGATCCTCCCAGGGTTGCTCGCCGTGTTCGCCCCCGTCGTCGTCGGTTTCCTTCTCGGACCGAAGGCTTTGGGTGGCATGCTTGCGGGCGCCACGGTGTCAGGAGTACTCCTGGCTCTGATGATGTCCAATAGTGGCGGCGCCTGGGACAACGCCAAGAAGTACATCGAGCAGGGCAATGTGGGCGGCAAAGGGTCAGATCCCCACAAGGCTTCTGTCGTGGGGGATACGGTGGGCGACCCCTTCAAGGATACCTGCGGCCCTTCCATGAACATTCTCATCAAGCTGATGTCGGTCATCTCCCTGGTTCTGGCGCCGCTGTTCGTGCACCACGGTCTGGACCTCTTTTAGGTGCTGACAGGCACCGCGACCCCGACAGGCAAGCAAGGTAGATAAACGTATGGCGAAGAAGTACGAACTGGTCCTCATCCTCGATCCCCAGATCGGCGATACTCAACTGGAAACCGGCGTCGAGAAATACAAGACGCAGTTGGAGTCCGCCGGGGCCGAGGTCGTCAACGTCGATACGTGGGGCTTGCGCAAGCTCGCCTACACCTCGATGGCTCTACGTCAGCGTAAGCAGGCGTTCTACGTGATGTATCAGTTCGAAGGGGCTGGCGACTCGCTTGTCACCCTCGAGGCGAACCTGCGGCTCGACGAGGCGGTCTTACGGCATCTGGTGATTGCGGTAGAGGGTGAGTTCCTGCGCATTCCGCAGTTGGCACCAGAGAACATCTACATCTACAACCCGCCGGCACGGCCGCACGATCGCCGTGGCCCCAGACGCGACCGGGATGACCGTCGTGATGGACCGCCGGGTAACCGATCCGACGGTCCCGTCGGCAGCCGTTCCGAAGCAGCAGAGCCAGCCACGGTAGCTGTGGCGGCTGCAGGTGACGATGCCAGCGCCGACAAGTCGGACGAGTAAGCAGCTAGTGTCCCGTCACAAGGGATAAGAAATTCTGTTTCATCTGCTGGCGAGCCTCGCCCTCGTCGCGGCGACTATTCTAGGCGCCCGACGTTACGGCACGCGGAAAGTGGCGTTTGCAGCATGCCTGCCGCTGCTGGTGTCTTTCATGGCACCATTCCAGTGGATTCTTCTATCTGGTCTGGCACCGGCGCCCCTGATCGGGCTGTTGGCGGCGGTCCAGGTTGAGCGCGGCCGGCGCTACGGCGAAATGCTCGCCGCCGCCTCATTGCCCGGAGGGCTGCTGGCCCTCTTCCTGTTGGTGGGGTTGAGTGATGATTCGTGGGAGCGTGGTGATTTTGTCGCCGGTGTCGCCGCTTCGCTCGAAGAAGTTGTCGCCAATGCGCAACTGTCGGACAGCGAACAACTCGAGTCGTTGATCGAGTTGACGTTGAGGCTTCTGCCGGGTATGGCGTACGTGTCCATGTTGTTCGTCGCCGTACTCGGGTACCAAGTAGCACAGAGGATCGGAGAACGCATCGGCCTGTCGCTTCCAGCGGCGCCGCCCATGCGCCGATGGCGTCTGTGGGAGTCATTTATCTGGGCACTCATCGCGGCCCTGGCCGGCCTGTTGGTCGGAGCTGGCATGGTGCGTGACCTGGCAGTGAATGTGGCCCTCGTGCTCGGCTTGCTGTTCGCCGTGCAGGGGCTGGCGCTGATCCGTCACCTGTTGTGGCGGCTCGGTGTGCAACGGTTTCTCGTAGTGCTGGTCTACGCGCTGCTGGCGTTCACCTCGGGCCTGTCACTGATGTTCCTGGCTCTGCTGGGACTCGGCGACACCTGGTTCGACTGGCGTCGCATCGGACATCGACAAGACGAACCACCGCCCGACGACGGGCGACCCGATCAGGAGATCGACACGTGAAGGTTATTCTACTCAGAGATATCAACACCGTGGGCAGTGCTGGGGAGATCGTCAGCGTCGCCAATGGCTACGCCCGCAATTTCCTGATCCCGAAGCGCCAGGCCCTGATGGCGACGGACGCCAATGTGGCCAAGTTCGAGTCGCAGCGTCGGCAGCACGAGGCGGTGGCCGATCGTGACAAGCGTTCCGCTGAGGCCCAGGCGGCAGAGCTGGAGAAGGCCTCACTGACGGCGACCGTCAAGGTCGGCGAGGGGGAGCGTCTTTTCGGTTCGGTGACGACGCAGAATATCGCCGATCTGCTCAAGGAACAGGGCCACGACGTCGACCGTCGCAAGATCGAGCTCGAAGAGCCGATCCGCGCACTCGGGGTCTACACCTTGCCGATCCGGCTCGAGCACGACGTCAAGGCATCGGTAAAGCTCTGGGTGGTCAAGGAATAGAGCCAAAAAAAGCCATCCCCATCGGCCTTTCGGACATCGTACTCCGGGTCCCTCTACCTACGGAGTGACTATGCGCAGCACCCGCTGGCTGTATTGTGTTGCTCTCCTGGCTCTGTCTGCCTGCACGCCGGATGGTCCGGCACCAGGGCCATTCGAGCAGGCCGAGGAAAAAGTCTGGCGTTCCGTCAACCGCAGCCATACCGGTGCCGACGGCATTTTTGTGCAGGCCACGTTGCGTACGTTTTCCTACGAAATTGCTCGCATCTACTCCGAGTCGGAACGGGCTGGATTGACCCAACAGCAGGTTGTCAGCCGCCTGCGTGAGTTCGTCTATGCCTTCATCGATGGTCGATACCCGACCATCGATGGCACCGATATCAACAACCTGTACTTCCAATATCTGATCTACGTCGATCAGAACTTCGATCCCACCAATCCGATCGAGAAGTCGAAATTTGATGCCTGGCGTGCCGAGTATGTGCGGCGGCTGTTAGGCGTCGTTCGTGACCGTATGTATCCCTTGCTGCGTCCCGCATATGATGGTCGATGGGGCAATACGCTGTACAGCCGTCTGGTCTTCACCATCTACATCGACGGCGAGGACTCCGGCCTGCATCCGCGTATCGACGATATCGGTGACCGCACATTTCTTCTGGACGAGGATGGCAATCGCTACGCGCCCAGTGGCACGGCCGGTCCGTATCCGTACGCTTTCGACCGACCGTATCACGACCACTTGCAGAAGACGGCGGTCTATCGACTGTTTTTCCCCAATCGCATGGCGGATCGCAAGACAGCGATCGTCACCGATGCGAGCCAACAGCTGTCCCTCGTCATCGAGGGCCTGGGTGCGGTGGCTGAGCGGCGTATCACATGGGATCTGCCTCTGATCTATCCGGATGTACCGATTCGCCGCTTGATCCGGACACCGGAGTCGCTGGCCAACGACTAGGGGTCAGGCTTCTTCCAGCAGCGGTCTGGCGGCGGCGTAGATTCGACCACGCCCCGTGTCCTCGACGTTGAATAGCTCGTCGTTGTCGACGAGCTCTTGCAGAGCAGGGCTGGCGTAGTCCCCAAGACCGCGCAGCCGCGTATCACGTCGTTGACTTCGGCGTGTGCCACGACGTCTCCCCGTAGTCCCGTGTTGGGACGTTCGTCCCCCGAGGCGTAGAGGTGTTCGTCGTCCCTTGTTACCGGGGCGTCGGCACCGCGAAACCGGCGCAGGGCGCGGTCGGCGCCCGGGTGAAAGAGGGAGACCTTGGCCATGTCATCCGCCCAGAACGTAGCACGTTGGGCAAGGCCGAAACCAACCATTCGAGCGCCTCCGGTGCCGGCGCGCTACATTTCCAGTCCGGCCAGCGGCAGCCCTTCCTTTCTCCGGAGCCTTGTGATGAGCAGCGTCGAACGAGCGCAATACGACAGGGACGGATACACCATCTACCGCAACGCAGTTGATGCTGATCTGGTGGCCGAAGCCAGCGCCCACGTCGACTGGTTGCTGCAGAAGAACCCAGGTCTACGGCCCGAGCAGTTGCACAACAACCTCATGACCCACGATCCCTTCTGGGTACGGCTCATCGCCGATCCAAGGCTGGTCGATGTCGCCGCCGAGTACGTCGGTGACGACATCGCGCTCTTCGCCTCGCACTATATCTGCAAACCGCCGGGGGACGGGCAACCGGTGCTGTGGCATCAGGATGGGTCGTATTGGCCGCTGGAACCGATGGAGGTGGTGACGTTGTGGCTCGCCGTCGACCCATCTCTGCCCGAAAATGGCTGCATGCGTGTTATAGCGGGCACGCAGAACATGGATCTGCAGGAGATGCATGCCACCCCGGGAGGTGGCAATGTGCTGGGCTCCGCCATGGAGGAGGACAAGGTGGACTCGGAGCAGGCCATCGACCTGGTGTTACAGCCGGGAGATGTGTCCGTCCATCACCCGAACATTGTCCACGGTTCAAATGCCAACACATCGACGATGCGTCGCTGTGGTCTGACGATTCGTTACATCCCCACCTCGACCCGCATCGTCACCGACAAGCCGTCCTGGCCGAGTGCATTCCTGCTGCGTGGCAAATCGGTGGAGGGGGTCAACGATTATCTGCCGTGGCCGCCGTACATCGAGAGGGAACATCTGCCATTCCGTGACAGCGACGGCTGGCCACCCGAGCCACAGTAGGGCGAAGTCGTCTCAACCGCGGTTACAGACCTCTGCCTCCCAGGGTGCCGGGTCCAGACCGATGCCTGTCGCCCGTTCGCAGATTCGCTCCCACGTGGTGTCGTCGATGGGAATGCCATGGCGGCCACGTTCGGCTGCCTGGCGAAATTCCGGATCTCCCGGAAGCTGGATCTCGCCCACGGCGGGATCGACACGACTGGTGTGCATGTGGGCGATGAGTCCCTCCAGTTCGTCTTCGTAGGTATCCTCGTCGCAGAAGAATGTGGGATCCCAGGCGGTGAGCAGCATGCCGTTGCTCGCCATCACCGTTGCCCCCGCGGCACAACCCTCGCCCGACAGCAGCCCACCAAGGATCTCAACCGTCATGCTCAGGCACGTGCCTTTGTAGCCGACGACCCCTCCAAGGGGCAGAATGGCGCCCCGGGGCTCGCACAGGTATTTGTCGGGGTCCGTTGTCGGCTCACCATTGGCGTCGATCAGCCAGCCTTCGGGGACGGCTACACCCCGGTTCTGGGCGACGCGGATCTTGCCTTCCGCCACAACCGACGTCGTCATATCGACGAGAATGGGGTGGGCGGCGGCACGTGGTGCGGCGAAGGCGATGGGATTTGTACTCAACTTGCCGTCGATGCCACCATAAGGTGGAATCTGACGCCCGAGACGACCGGCGTTGACGAAGGCCATGGCCAGCAGTCCCTGTCGGGCGAGCGCCAGCGGGTAGGCGCCGATGCGACCGAGGTGACAGCAGTTGCGCAATGTCACCGTCGCCACACCATGGGCTTGTGCCAGGGCGGCGGCACGATCGACGGCGAGTCGTCCCGCCACCGCGCCAAGGGCTCCACCACCGTCGAGGATCGCCGTCGATCCGCGTTCGCGCACGATCTGTGGCCGCCCATCTGCGGCAAATGTACCGGCACGGATCTGGTCGATGTATTCGTACAACCGCAGGGTTCCATGGGAATCGTGTCCGAACAGACTCGACTCGACCAGGTGTTCGGCGACGGTGCGGGCGTCGGCCTCATTGCAGCCTGCCGCCTCGAACAGTGCGCAACCGATGCGGGTCAGCGATTCTGCAGAAAAGCGACGCACGTCAGGCAACTTTCAACGCTCGTTCGACCTCGTCGGCGAATGTGTCGCGCACGTCGACGCCATATTCATCCAGGCCCCCACTGTTGCGTGGCCCCGTCACCCAGGGACGGCGGTCCCTGTCAGCGGCGATCAGGTCATCGGCGGCACAGTCCTCGTGCAAGAAGTGGAACGCCATTCCGGCGCGGTCCCTGTCGGTGTCGTTGTCCCCCGTACTGTGCGCGGTGCCATAACAGAAGAATACGGCACCCCCGGCACCGACCTCTACGGAAATAGCCTGTTCTTCGGGAGGCTGGCAGTGGATGTGGTGGTCACTGTGCGGGTCGCGCTCGTGGGAGTAGCTGTGCTCGTGGCTGCCGGGTATGACACGCAACGTACCGTTGTCCACCGTCGCATCGTGTACGGCGATCCACATGGCGGTGCCTTTCAGCGGGTCGGCGATCTTGAAATAGGCGTTGTCCTGATGCCAACTGGTCCCGGAGCCGATTCTGGCGGGCTTCAGAAACATCTGGTCGAGGTGCAACAGATACGGGTCGCCGATGAGTCGGGATACGGCAGCACTTACCTGCGGTGCGAAAGGCAGCGCCCGGATCAGGGGACTTTTGTCAAACAATGGGATCAACTGCAGGTTGGCTGTTTGCGACGAGTGCCTGACGCCGTCCCCTTTGGTGCGCACGTTACGCACCAGACCTTGACGCTGGAATCGATCGACCTCCGCTACCAGGGCGGCGACGACCTGTTCGTCGAACAGGCCCTCCACGGCACACCAGCCTTGCTGCCGGAACTGCCGACGGTGGTCCTCATGGATTGGTGAGATCACGGCGCGACCCAAGTGGCTCTGCTGCTGGTGGAACAGGACAGAACGCCAGATAATATGGGCCACGGATCGACCGAGCAAACCGCACGGTCCGAGTCTTGCTGAACAGAGGGTGCCTACGTACTCTATGAGATTGGACGAAAAAGTCGAAAATCGCATAGCGGCGCCGTTTTCAAGCCCATTTGGTCCCCCAAAAAAGGCCGGGCGCGGCCCGTTGAATCACCTACGAACGAAGGGAAGCACCAATGGCTGACATTCCTGTCGGCATCAACGGCTTCGGCCGAATCGGCCGTCTCGTATTCCGTGCAACAACCCGCAAGGGCGGTATCGACATTCGTGGCATCAACGATCTCACCGACGCCAAGACTCTCGCACACCTGTTGAAGTACGACTCAACCCATGGTCGTTTCGATGGCGACGTCAGCGCTGATGGCGACAGTCTCGTCGTCGATGGCAAGAGGATCCCCACCTACAGCGAGCGGGACCCCGGCCAACTGCCCTGGAACAAGCTCGGTGTCCGGGTCGTGGTCGAGTCGACGGGCTTTTTCACCGAACGTGACAAGGCGGCCGCTCATCTTGGCGCCGGCGCCGAGAAGGTCATGATCTCCGCCCCGGCCAAGGGTGAGGACTTCACCGTCGTGCTCGGCGTCAATGACCAGCTCTTGATGCCCGAGCACCAGATTGTGTCCAATGCTTCGTGCACGACGAACTGTCTGGCACCGATGGCGAAGGTATTGCACGAATCCTTCGGCATCGTCAAAGGCATGATGAACACGATCCACTCCTATACCAACGATCAACGCATCCTCGACATGCCCCACAGCGATTTGCGCCGCGCCCGTGCTGCTGCGGTCAACATGATTCCCACCACCACCGGCGCCGCCGTCGCCGTCGGCAAGGTGCTACCCGAGCTCAATGGTAAACTCGATGGTCTATCGATCCGCGTGCCTACTCCTGATGGCTCGCTGACGGATTTCACCGCCGAGCTCGGCGCCGAAGTTACGGTGGAGCAGGTTAACGCCGCCTTCAAGAAGGCAGCCGACGCCGAACTTCGTGGTATACTTGAGTATTCTGAGGACCCCCTCGTGTTGCAGGACATCATCGGCAACCCGGCGTCTTGTGTATTTGACGCTGGTTCGACAAATGTTGTTGGTGGCAACTTGGTGAAGGTCTTGGGGTGGTATGACAACGAATGGGGGTATGCCAATCGTTGCGCGGATCTGATCCCCAAGCTGGTCAACTGACGGGGGACATCCCGCGTTCCAACTGAGGCGAAAACGGAGAGGAGTCTGGCATGGCCGATAGCTGGTTTTTTTGGATCCTGACCTGTGTCATTAGCCTGTACTTTGTCATGCTTCTGTTGGACTTCAACAAGCCTTCCAAAAAACTGATGGAGCAGATCGACCACCAGGAAGGCCGGCGGCGCGACATGACGACGCGACTGGCAAAACTGCAGGAAGACATCGTCAAGACCAAAAGCAGCGCCGAGGATTATTACAAGTACAGTCCGAGCACCAATCCACGTGGGCCCGAAGGTGGCCAGGAGCGCGTGATTCGCGGCGGTTTCTTTTCCGAGACGCGGCCGAATGTGCGCACCACGCACCGGTCCAGCGCCCCGGAGACGCATACCCGCGAGAACGTCGGCTTTCGCCTGGCACTCTCGTCAAGCGAGTGAGAAGAAATCATGTTCGAGGACGTCTGGAAACACTTCGATGAAAATGAACTCACTCACTCGGCAGCCCATCATCTCATGGCGGTACACGAACTGCGCCAGCGCCACGGTTATGCCCGTGTCTCCGACATTGCCCAACATCTGAAGATCACCAAAGGGAGTGTGTCGTCGGCGGCCAAGCACCTCAAGGAACGGGGCTACATCCAGGAGGATCATAACCGTTTCCTGGAGTTGACCGATCGCGGTCTGCAAGTCGTGTGGGAGACGGAGGCGACGCGGTTGACCGTCAAGAAGTTTCTCTCCGATGCGCTGGGCATGGACGACGACGATGCCAACATCGACGCCTGCAAGGTGGAGCACCTCGTCAGTTCAGAAGCCCGCGGCCGTCTTGTCGGCTTTCTGCGATTCCTGTTTTCTGAAGACCAGGTGGCGACCGACTTCCTCGCCGCTTTCCGCAAGGCGCTGGCCGGAGCCGAGGTAGAGTGCAAGAAGGACGTGTCCAACTGCCTGCTATGCGACGAGGTCTGTTTCCTGCAGCCACAACTTTCGGAGTTGCACGGCCACTGACTCGCATAGGCGCCCACTTGGAGAGCTACTGACCGCATCTCGGTGGCACGCGTTGTAGATCGGGCACCGAGCCATCCGTGCTCACTGCGTTGCGCTCCCTCTGAGGGTCCACTAACCCACATCGATCGCGCGCCTTGTACCGTCCACTTGCGGTGGGTGCCCCGGGCGTCTCGGCACCCGAATTTGTCAACTTATCTCTGCGACAGGACACTAGACCATGACGTCAGTCCTCGACTTTCTGCGCCGGCAGTTGTTACCCGTCGGCCTGCTGAGTGTGGCCGTCGTGGGTCTCGTGTGGCCTTCGCCCGGTCGTGCCATGGGCCAGCTACCGACGCAATACATCGCCGTCAGCGCCATCTTCGTCTGCGCCGGTCTGCTGCTGCGCACCGACGAAATTCGCGCCGCTTTCCGCGCTTGGCGGGCAACCACCTGGGGTGTCCTGTCCATCCTCTTCGTTACCCCCGTCGTCGGTGGCATACTCGCCTTTCATGTACCGATGGAGCCAACTTTTCAGTTGGGTCTGGCCCTGTTCGTCTGCATGCCGACGACGCTGTCCTCTGGGATTGCTCTGACGACGCAGGCCAAGGGCAACGCCGCTCTTGCCCTGTTGCTCACGGTGGTCACCAACCTTGCCGGTATCTTCACCATTCCCTTCGTGCTCGTTGCCGTGCTCGGCACATTGGGCCAGGTCGAATTGTCGGCATGGGACCTGCTGGGAAAACTCTGCTTATCGATCCTGTTGCCCCTGCTCGTAGGTCGCTGGCTGCGCTGTCATCTGCTGAGCTGGATCGACAAAAATCGGTCGCGCATCATCTTGCTCAGCAACCTGGCGCTGATAAGTATTCCGTGGATGAAGTTTTCCGAATCGTCCGATCGCCTCGCCACGGTCGCCGTCAGCAACCTGCTCATACTCGTGGTGGCGGGACTCGTCGTACACGCCACATTCCTGCTGCTCAACACTGTTGTAACCAAATTGCTGCGGCTCGAACTGGCACAGCGCAAGGCCGTGGTTCTGATGGCCAGTCAGAAGACGCTGCCCGTGGCCCTCACGGTCCTGGCGTTGATTCCGGACAGCGCTTTGTCAGCGGATGTGAAGGGCCTCATCGCGATCCCCTGCATCACCTCGCATCTGGGGCAGATCTTCGTCGATGCCGTCATCGCGACACGTTGGTCGGCGACGCCCACCGGTTAATAAAGAGGCGCGCCGCCGAGCCGACGCCTGAACGGAGAAGACGAAACGTTGAGCCGCTATAAGAAACCCCACCTGTTACTGATTACCACCGATCAACAGCGAGGTGATTGTCTGGGCTGCGACGGACACCCCGCAGTCGAGACGCCTTACATCGATGAACTTGCCAGCAATGGCACACGCTTCCGTAGCGCCTACACGTCGGTGCCCTCCTGTACCCCGGCGCGGGCAGGCATCATTACCGGTATGGATCAATGGAACCATGGGCGCCTGACGATGGCGGGGAATGACGCGTTGGAATACCCGGCAACCTTGCCAGGAGAACTGGCGGGTGCCGGATACCACACGCAACTGGTCGGCAAGGCGCACCATGCGCCGCAACGCCGTCTCCAGGGATTCCACCAGATGACGTTGGACGAGTCCGGACGTCGCGATGATGGATTCACCTCCGACTACCACGCACACTTCGATCGCGCCAAGGAGGGGGAGTATGGGTATCGAGATCACTCCATCGACTGGAACAGCTGGATGGCGCGGCCCTCGCACCTGCCCGAACATCTGCACCCGACCTATTGGACGGCGAGTGAAGGCATAGGCGCATTGGCAACCCGTGACCCGACCTCTCCCTTCTTCCTCTGGTTGTCATTTGCCCGGCCCCATTCACCGTACGATCCGCCGCAGTCCTATTGGGATATGTATGTCGACCATCCCGACATTCCACCGGCACATGTCGGCGACTGGGCGTCGCGTTACGATCACAAAGTGGCCGATGTCAACGCCCCCCGGTCGCACCGTTCAGACCGCGAGACACAACGGGCCCGCGCCGGATATTACGGCAACATCACCTTTATCGATCACCAGATCGGCCGCCTGCTCTACGAGTTCCGCAAGCGCGATCCCGAAGGTTATGCCAATACCCTGATCCTGTTTGCCTCCGACCACGGCGACATGATGGGTGACCACCACCACTGGCGGAAAACGTACGCCTATGAAGGTTCGGCGCGGATTCCCTTCGTTGTGCATTGGCCCAGCGCCTGGGGCTCAGAGGTGCCGCGGGGTGCGGTGCGCGATGAACCGATAGAACTGCGCGACATCATGCCGACGCTGCTCGACGCGGCAGGGGTCGAGATCCCGGACTCGGTGGACGGTAGCAGCCTGTTGTCGCTGGTGCGCGACGGGGCTGACGGTTGGCGTGACTTTGTGCAGGGAGAACACACCACCTGCTACGACGCGGAGCATGGCATGCAGTACGTCACCGACGGCTGCCAGAAGTATATCTGGTTTCACCACAGTGGCGCAGAGCAGTTTTTCGATCTGACGGCAGATCCGGGTGAGTGTGTTGATCTGTCTGCCGATGCGGCGTGGCAGTCGCGCATCGACGTGTGGCGGCAACGCCTGGCTACCGTCAACGAGACTCGAGGCGACCCCCGTGGTCAGGGGGGTGAACTCGTGCCCCAAACGGATGGGGCACTGCGGCTGTCACCCAATTACGCACGCTGGCGCGACCGGGCGCAGGCTTCGATCCAAGACTGGCGTGGGCCGGGCTGATGCCGCCGTCGCGCGTCGTCTACCAGGGCGACATCATCTACCAGGCAGAAGACGAATACGGACCGCTGGATGTCGTCGATGAACACGACGGCCGGCTGCGCTCCCTGCACTTCGGCACCCAGGCGCGGCAGAGTACGATGTTTGTCGCCCGACCTGAGGAACTCGCCCTCGAGTATACCCGCTGCATGATGACGGCGTTGTTGTTCATGAATGCCGATCCCGCGCGGACGCTGATGCTCGGACTCGGCGGCGGGTCGCTGGTCAAGTTCATGCTGCGGTGGTGTACTGACAGCGAGGTCGACGTCGCCGAACTGCGACCCGCCGTCGTCGACGTGGCGCAGCGGTTCTTTTCGTTACCCGTCGACCACGATCGACTGCGGCTGCATATCGGCGACGGCAATGCCTTCATCCAGCAGCCGCCAGCTGCGCCGTGGGATCTGATCTTGATGGACCTGCACACCAGCGACGGCATGTCTCCCGCCGTCTTCGCGCCAGACTTTTTACCCGCCTGCCGTCGCCACATCGCCACCGGTGGGGTCCTGGCCGCCAACTTGTGGTATGGCATCGACCGCCTCGTTGAGCGTCGAGTACGCCAGTTGTTGGAGTCTTGCTTCGAGCAGATCCTTTACTTGCCGGTGGCTGGCAAGCTCAACTGCATTGCTCTTGGCCTGCCCTGTCTGGGGTTGCCCGCCTGGGGCGAGTTGGAGTGTCGCGCCGCTGCATGGCAGGCGCGTGCCAATCTACCGTTGCCCGAGTTGTTGCCTGAGCTGGCACGCCGCAACCCGCTTCGCTGACCGAAGGGTAGGCCGTCGTGGTCGGAGAGTTTCCTCAGGCTGGCAGGTCCGGTGCCGCTGGATCGAGACAGGGACCCATCGGTCGCTCGCCCCGCGGCCGCAGTGGTAGCTGATCATAGGACTCGTAGCGGATATTCAGATAGGGTGTTTCGACGACGCGCTGGTCCTCGTAGCGTGAAATCATCGCTGCATCGATGACACCCGTTGTCAGCAATGTGCGCTCGCATGGATAGGGGGGCACGCCGCTTTTGAAAAAAGTCTCGATGTTGCGCGTCAGATAGCCGAAGTGAGAGAAGGGCCCGTCGTTCTGCAAGTAGAATTCGCAAGCCTCGATCGTGCCGTCCCGTCGCCGAGCGGCGTAGGCAAATTCCTGTACATAACCCTCAAGATGTAGCACCGACGCCTTGAGGCCGTCGGTGTAACGCAGCAGAAAGAGGGATGGCTTTTCGCAATCCTCGGGATTGTCGCCATTCTTGTGTTCCGACGGGGCCAGGGCTGCCAGAGCCAGTTCCTGTGACCACTCTCCCCGATCGCGGGCACGCCAGACATCATCACCCTCCAGGCATTGTACCGAGGCAACGCCCGTCTCACCACCGTCACGACGCTCGACCATACACTGTAGCGTCTCCAGCGCGTGGTATCCGTAGGCCTCCACCGAGCCGTAGCTGAGGGCGAGTACCTCGTCGAGTTGCACACCACCCTTGTCGTACTCCAACCAGGGATGCCGCCACGACAGTGGCAAGGAGGAGCCCGCCATCAGGGGGATGCCCAGTTCCTGTTTGCGCGACCACATCCAGGCCGCATCCTGCCAGGCATAGGCCAGGTGCTTGTCACTGAACACGGGAACGACACGATCGCTCTCGGAGAATACGCCGGCGATCTGCTCGAAGAAGTAGCGGCGCGGGTACATGTGCCGGCCTTGTTTATTCCACGGATAATCGCCGTGTTCACCGATAAGGAGCACAGCGTCCACGTCAAGGCTGTTGGAGCCGGCGTGCAAGGCGCGCCGGATACTTGGATAAATCGGGATGTCGTGCTCTTCAGCTCGACCGACGCCGACATCGTTCTCCAGTATGTGATCGATGTACATCGACACGATTTCGATGTCGTCGAACCGATAGAACCCCTCGTCGGTGGAGGCTCCCTCCAGGAACTTGGTGACGATGACGTCGGCGTGAGACTTGGGATGATAGATGGTGCAGATGGCAGCGACACGCAACGGCTTGCTCAACGGACACCTCATCTCGGGTTGCAAGAAGGTAGACGGAAATGTGAAACTACTGGCGCCCCTGTGTGGAGGGCGAGCACGCTGGTTCTGTACTACAATCGCGGCGTGCCAACCGCGCCCCGACGTGGCGTCAAATCTGGTTGCCGTAGACCTCGTCGACGAGGGCCATCGTCTTCGCGGCGTCGTCAAAGGCGGTTTCAGGTGCCCGCCCTTTGCGCAGGCAGTCGAGGAAATGCAGGTGGGTGTCAAAGGCACCGAAGGCTCGATGGCTTTCCTGGCTGCCCGCCAGCTCGAAGGGATCGAGCCTCTCCGCGGGCTCGTTCTGATTGTCGGCATAGAGTTGACCCCCTTCCTCTGGATCACCAAAGAAACTGATACCGGGAGCGTGGATCTCGACGCTGAAGATGCGTCGTCCCGCCATGAAATTGTTGAGCAGCAAGCCCGTGGCACCGGATGAAAAGCGCACCAGCGCCAGGTGCAGGTTCCAATGGCCGGCGTCGAGCCGTCTGTTGTCGGCGGCGACGGATTCGACTTCCCCCCCACACAGATAGCGTAGCGTATCGACAGCGTGGATGCCGTCGCACGTCAGCATGTCCATTCCCCCTTTGTAGTATGGGGCTCCACCGACCCAATTCTTGTAGAACGAGGCATGCGCGGTGTGTACGGCGCCGCGGGCCTCGCAGCGCGCCTTGCCCTGGCGAATCAGGGGTGAGAATCGTCGCTGGAAGGTGACACCGGTGTGGACTTTCTGTCGCCGGGCGATGGCCGCCAATTGTCGGACCTGCTCCGTCGTCACCGCCGGTGGTTTTTCGATGAACAGATGACAGCCGCGTTCCATCACTTCAGCCGCCACATCATAGAGGTGGTGCGGTGGCATGAATGCGTAGACGGCATCTGGCTTTTCCACTTCGATCATGCGACGGAAGTCGGTGTAGCGCCCGGCGATGCCAAAGCGATCGCAGACCCCAGCAAGGCGCTCTTCATCAACATCGCAAGCGGCGACCAGATCGCATGCCGGCAACTCGACAAAACAGGGATAGTGGGCGCCAGCGGCCCGTCCGCCAGCGCCGATGACGGCAATCCGGATGGTCTTGCGTCGCCGGGAGCTTGCAGTCTTTCTCTTCGTCTTGCCCACGTGGTCCCTCTCAGGTCTGTCGCTCGGTGAACCACCCTGCTTCGCGCAGGGCGACGATCGTGTTGCTACGGTCTGTCAATGGCAATGAAATCGGCCGATTGTCGGCCAGCTGGGATTGGTATACGGCGGTGACCATCTCCAACGAGCGGCGCCCGACGGCGCCATCGGAACGCAGACGCCCGTGGCCATCTAGGGCGGCGACGAGTTCGTCAAGCGCCGTGACATACGTGCTGCTCGGCGCCGGCCGTTCGAGCGACTGCGGCTGCAGGCCACTCCACTGAAAGCCGGAGTCCGGTTCGTAATTGCCCTTCTGCGCCGCCCACAGGTGCACGGTTTCTGGCAACATACGCAGAACGCCCGTCGTGCCACGCAACTCGAAGGCCAGATCCGTGTAGACTGTGAGTTCCGCACCGCAGATCGTACCACTCACACCATTGTCGAACTTCATGAAGGCAGCGGCAAAGTCCTCCATCGCCCACGGACGGCGACGTTGCTCGGCCATACCACACAACCAGGACAAGGGTCCACCGTACAGATCCATCAGATCAAAGTAGTGCGTGTAATCGTGCAGCAGTGGACCTTCGTTCTGAGAGCGCCACGCAGGATCAGGTTTGCAGCCGTCCATATGACAGGTGATGTGGTTCAATTCGCCGATGGCACCCTCTGACAGCAAGCGACCGGCGAGCTGCCACTCGGGATGCCAGCGACGATTGTGGTTCACCTGCAGCAGGACCTGATGGCGCTCGCAAGCGTCGATCATGCGGTCACACTCTTCCACCGACAGCGCCATCGGCTTTTCGCAGATGATGGCACGCACCGAGGGCGCCGACGCGCACTCTACGACCATGTCACAATGCAGTTCGGGGTGGGTGGCGACGATGACGATGTCCGGTTTGACCCTGTCGAGCATCTGCCGGTAATCGTGGAACAACGCATCCACACCAAAACGTTGACCGAAGGCATCGAGTTTCTCACGACCACGATTGACGCCAGCCACCAACTGCAGATCGTCGCTTGCGAGGATCGCTTCAGCATGGTTGTCGGCCAGGTCGGAAAAGGTGAATTGATACCCGACCCGTCCCGTGCCGATGAGGGCGACGCGCCGGTTCACCACAACCCCTCATTCGTCCACACCGTCGGTTCGAGCTCCGCGATGTCGTCGTCGGCGGGGAAGTAGGGCCGCCGCATACGCTGCAGGGGATGCTGGGCAATGGTTGCCGGTGTCGGTCCCGGGGTATCGACGATGAACACGGCGGCAGCCTCATGGTCATACACATTGTGGAAATTCATCGGATTCTTGGCGACGACAAACTTGCACTGCCGTGGATCGATGTCGACCGCCAGCCATTGTTCATCGGCCCAGTCGTAGGTGGCGTGACTGGCGACCAGCACACGTACTGCATCGATGGCCAGTACCGCCGTGGGACCCATCTCCCCGACGACGCCATCCCAGATGCCACCTCGGTAGCGGAACCGACCATCATGGAGAGACACGACGCGGGCGTCGATGGCCAGTGGTTTCCCCCATTTGCGATCCAGTCCATGACCGAGGTGCACGTGCAGTTGTGCGCCCACGCCCGCCTTGTGACAAGCTTCAGCGACAACGGGGTCGACCACGGGAACCAGAGCGTCGGGCGCTGGCTCCCGTTCGAGCAAAGCCCGCAGGGTGGCGACACTGTCACCGGAAGCACCGCCGCCGGCACAATCGGCGGCCTCCACCAGGACCACCGGACCACCGTCGATGGCAAGACCAGCGCCGATCGCTTCGGCAGGGGCTACGGCGTGCGCCTCCAGTTCATGTCTTGCAGCCCAGAAATCGTTGGCCGTTGCCACCGCCAAAGCCCGTGATCGGCTGGCGTCCCCGTCGGTGATGTACAGACCCCCACCCCCGAGATCGGGTTGGTCGAGAAATGGGTGCACAAGAAAGACGCTCGCCGACAGGATGTCACCGTGCGCTTCGTGCGCCTTGGCGGCGCGCATGATGCGGGCGAAAGCGCCGTCGCCATCCGTTGATCCGCGCAGACCACCGACGATGACGGGGACCTTGGCCAGCGCCATCGCCGGGCGACATTTGCCGGCGATGGTGTCGAGCAGGAGTTGCGCGCCTCGTGCTCCCGTGCTCTGTGCGTCACGGTGGGGATAGGTCTCCCAGGCGACGAGGCCGTGGGCATTTTCGACCATGGCGCGAGTGACGTGAGCATGCAAATCGAGAGTGGCCACCAGCGCTATGTCACGTCCCACCAGTTGCCGCACAGCACTGATCAGATCCCCCTCCGGATCATCGACACCTTCGGCGACAGCCGCCCCGTGCAGGGGCAACAACACACCCTCTACAGGCAGCGCCGCCTGCAACCGGTCGAGCAGTTCTGTTCGCAGTCGGTGGTAGCAATCGGCGGTAATACTGCCACCAGGACAGGTGCTGGCTGACAGCAGCGGCGCGATATCGGCGCCAGCCTCGGTCAGTACAGCAAGCGCCCCACCGACGACGCCGGTTTTGGCGGCCAGCATGTCATCCCCCCATAACAGTTCGTAGCGTTCAAACCAGTCCAGATCGATAGGTGAACCACCGAACTGATTGCACTCGGTGAGGATGGATCCAATGGCGACACGCGGCGATTCGAGAGACCTGTTGATGGTCACGATTGCTGTAGGCCCTCGAGGATACCCTTGCTATGGCCGACACAGAACGCGATGTAGGCTTTGCCGGCGTCATCCCCCACGAGCTTCATGATGTGGTCATAGTCGATAGCGCGTTCGTAGCCGACGTCACGTAAGGCTCGGGCGACGGCGAACATGGACAGATCACCTTCGTCTGGAGCCCGCTCCTCGTACCAGCCGTCCACCGGAATGCGACCATGCACGTTGCGGAAGTGGACATGGAAGATCCGCCCCTGGGCGCCGAACCGCTGGATACCGGCAAAGACATCCTGACCTGACTCGTAGCGTGTGCCGACACAGTACGTCATGCCCATATTCGGCGAGTCGACCTCACGAAAGAGGCGGTCGAAGCTGTCGAAATCGTAGAGGATCTGCGCCGCCCCGTAGAGCGCAGGTACAGGCGGATCATTCCCATGCATGGCGAGCAGGACGCCGCCACTTTCGGCGATAGGAAGGATCGTCTGAAAGATCTTCACCGTGCGTTCCCAGAGTTCCTCATGGGTAGGTGAGCCAGCCGGTGCAGGGCGCTGCTCAAGTGCCTCGCTCAGATCCGAGTGCAGATGCCGATACCCCCCTCGTCCCTCCACCCAGCTATGCGAGGATTCGGGGAAGTGGCCGAAACTCGCCGCTTGAAAGCATTGTACACCGAGCACGGGCAGATCGAAGTCCGCACACATCTGGGCATTGTGCGCCAGATTATCGAGTTCTTGTTCGGAGCCGGTCTGTCCCAGAAATGTGCAGTGTGTGGCGTCCCCGGTGCTATTGATGCGCTCGATGCGCAGATCGGCCTCGGCGAGCAGGCCGATGGCCCGCTCCAATCCCTCACGGCTCAACCGCCCCGTTTTGGCATACCCCGGGATCAGCGACATCGTGATATCGACGACATCGACGCCGACCTGTTTGAGAAATCGCAGGTCGTCGGGACGTTCCAACCATTCGGGAGAGATCCTTGTCCCAACAAGCATCAGGCGGCCTTCGGATCGAGTTTGTCTGCTACCTGGATCAAGGCCTGCATGAAGCCGACGCAGTGAGCTCGCCCGCGGTGATGCCAGGGGGAGTCGCCGACGGTGGCTGGCACGTGGTCAGGAATCATGAATCCATCAAACCCGAGTTCGTGTAATCGTTGCACGACGGCGAAGGTATCGACCTGACCATCATCGATGAAACACTCGTGAAAGCGGTCCGCCGTCCCTTTGACATCACGAAAGTGGATGTAGATGATCTTGCCATGGGGGACGAAATAATCGAACCCTTTCATCACATTCTCATGACCGCCCATCTCCGACCAACAGCCCATGCAGAAGTCGAGCCCGTGGTTGGGCGAGTCGTATTTGTCCAGGGCTCGTCGGAACCCTTCGAAATTGCCGAAGATGCGAGCGACGCCGCCCAACATGGGCACCGGTGGGTCGTCGGGATGTAATGCGAGACGGACGCCAGCCTGTTCGGCAACGGGCAAGATACGATCGAGATACCAGCAGTAGTTATCCCACATCTGCTCCGCAGCATACTCGCGGTCAAATGACAGAGGCGCGTCTCCATGCTCGGCTTCATGAAAACGAGTCGCCTTGGCGCCACCACGCAACACCTCGGGCTCCGGGGTCCGCCACACGGAGGCAGGGATCCAGTGATACCCGAGAATGGGGATACCGACTTGCCCCATATTGCGCACGGTGGTCACCATATTTTCGAGCTGTCGCTCGCGACCATCCCGGCCAAGCATGATGTCGAGATAGAACGGGATGGGCACATTTTCCAGCGCCATCAGCCGCAATTCGTACTCTTCGGCCTTTGCCTTGAGGGCCGCCAGATCGTCGACTTGCCAGAAGCCGGTGTCGCTGGGCAGATTCGGCGTGTTCATGAGGAAATCGTCACAGCCGAGTTGTTTGATGAACTGGCACATGTCGTCGGTGAGTTCGTTGAACTGACCGAGACCGACGCGCATTGACAGGGACATGATTGACACTCCAGATCGAGTCGGGCAGGTTTCGCGGGGACACAATCTCCCGAAACCAAACCTGAGGGTCAAGCAAGAGGCTGATGATGACAGCACCTGACGTCGCCGCCATTCAATCCTATCTACGCAATCTGCAGGAGCAGATCTGTACCGACATCGAGACCCAGGAAGGGGAAGGGGGCACCCTCTTTCGCGAAGATGTCTGGCAGCGGCCTGAGGGGGGTGGCGGTCGTTCCCGGGTACTGGAGGCCGGGGAGGTGATCGAAAAAGGGGGTGTCAATTTCTCCCATGTGCTGGGTGACCGTCTACCACCTTCGGCATTGGTTCGGCGCCCGGAACTGGAGGGACGCAGCTTCGAGGCGATGGGTGTCTCCGTCATCTTTCACCCACACAATCCATACGCGCCAACAACACATATGAACGTGCGATTCTTCATCGCCCACGATCCGCAGGGCGAGTCAGCGCCCGTGTGGTGGTTTGGCGGGGGCTTTGATCTGACGCCGTATTATGGCTTCGAGGCGGATGCCGTGCACTGGCACAGGACGGCGAAGGCCGCCTGCGATCCCTTCGGGGCACAGCTATACGGGAGCTGCAAGAAGAGCTGTGACGAGTATTTCTATCTCAAGCACCGGGAGGAGCCTCGTGGCATTGGCGGGCTCTTCTTCGACGACCACGACGCTGGCGGTTTCGACGCGGCCTTCGCCTTCACACGCAGCGTCGGTGACCACTACATGCGGGCCTATAGTCCCATCCTGGAGGCTCGCAAGGACATACCTTTCGGTGAACGGGAGCGCGATTTTCAGCTCTATCGGCGTGGCCGTTATGTCGAGTTCAATCTGGTGTACGATCAAGGCACACTCTTCGGACTGCAGTCCAAGGGACGCACAGAATCGATCCTCGTGTCGATGCCGCCGCAGGTGCGTTGGCGTTATGACTGGCAGCCGGAACCGGACAGCGCCGAGGCCAAGCTCTATACAGACTTTCTCCGTCCCCGGGACTGGGCGGCAGAGGTGTCATGATCGATTCTGCCGGTATCCACGCCGAGGCCCACGTAACGGTCTATGGGGACCCCGACTATTACTGTGGACCCGGTCCTGCCGTCGTCTGTGACCCCGACGGCGGGCGTCTCACCGTCGCCTTTCCGTCGGGTGCCATCGTGGCTCAGCGAAGGCCTTTCCGCCGGCGCGTCGTGCCTTGCGCGAGTCGATCTCGATAACGGAGATGTCGTGATGGTCCTGGGTCAGGCGTCGGGACAGACGTCGGTGTACGAAAGCCGTCTGTGGCTGCTGTTACTGCTGCCCGCACTCGGCGGTTTGCTCAGCGGCTGGCTCGCCTGGCGCCCGTTTTCTCGGTTACCTCGAATACAGCGATCTGTTGCGACTCTACGACGAAGAAACGGCACTACACGATCGCGCGGAGTGAGAATGACGGACCTCCATCCACACATCCTGATCACCACCGATGAAACATCTCGTCTGCCGACAGTCAGTTCCCTGCGTGCCGCCGTCGGGCGGCCCGGTGCTCGTCAGCGGCTGTGGCAGCTCGTCCAGGCAGCGGCCGATGCCGGACTGCAGGCGCCACCCATTACCTCTTTCGACTCCTTGCCCGGCCGCTCCACCGAGGACGTGCGCCGTGGCAACCGCGACTACCGCATCGTCGACGCGGCGGGTCAACGTGTCACTCAGGCGGCCCTGGCCGCGCTGTTGACACAGGATCGGCGCTACGTCGATTCGGCATTGAGACAGATGGAATGCCTCTTTGATCACAACAAATGGGCGGAGTGGCAGGATATCTTCCATCGCGAACATTTCGACCTGGATGCCGATCTGCGTACCGGGCAACTGGCACGAGACCTGGCGCTGGCCTGGGATTGGATGCAGCCAATGCTGACGGCGGCGGAGCGGCAGAGCGTTGTCGATGGCATTGACCGCTGTGGCATCCAACCCTACCTGCGCGCCGTCGACGCCGGCGCCTGGTGGCTGCAACGGATGAACAACTGGACCACTGTCATCGTCGGCGGGCTCGGCATCTGTGGCATGGCACTTGCCGCCGCCCACCCGCAATCGACGGCCCTCGTCGACATGTCCCGCCCCATAATGTTCGCCTACCTCGAGCACTACGGACCCGAGGGAGAGTTCAACGAGAATCCTGCCTACGCCATCTCCTCCTTTCTGCCCGTGCTGTACTTTTCCGCCCTGCGCTGCCATGACGGCGAGCATGAAATTCCAGCACCGATCATCGCCCTGCGGCAGCATGCCTACTGGTGTCTCTACGCCACCGCACCCCCGGGCCATCTGGTCTCCTTCGGCGATGGTGGCCCCGAGTATCCGGCGCTGACGAGTTTTGTCCCCGCTGTGGCGTCGGCGACTCAGGACTCAGTACTGCATTGGTTCTATCTGCAGCACTTCGAGCCGCCGCGATTTCCCGTATGGGAGTTGTTATGGCTGGATGACGCCCTGGTGCCGGTGGCGCCCACGCCAGCATCGTTGCCCCTTGGCAGAGCGTACGAGGCCCATTCAGGGTTGATCAGCAGTCGCACGAGCTGGGACCCCGACCGCACCGAGTGTGTCGTGTTCGGCAAAGCGGGTCATGGCGGCATCAATCACACACACCCCGATGGCGGACAGATCGAAATCCACGGGTATGGTCGGCGGCTGATCGTCGATCTCGGTTCCGTCCCCTACCCAGCTGACAATCAGCGTCTCTACTATCACTTCAGTAGCGACGGGCACAACCAGCTCACCTTTGCTGGCCGGGCGCAACTCTGGGACCAGGAGCCAAACCATCAGGCGAAGCGCACGGCTGGTGAATTCGACGGTGATCGCGGTGGCTGGTGGCGGATCGATCTCACCTCATTGCACGAGGGTGCGGAATCGGTGACCCGGACCGTCGTGCACCTGCACCCCGGTATCGTGGTGGTCGTTGACGCCGCCAGCCTTCGTCGCGCCGAGACCTGCCGTCTGCGCTGGCACCCGGCGACGGATCCCGTGCCCTCGGCAATCCCTGGCCTCTTCACGGTTATCAACGGCGACGCCCGCATCGACGCCTCTGTCGCCGCCGCCGATGGCACGGCGCTGGCGTTGCACGCCGGCCGACACCAGTATCAGCCGCCCTTCGACCAGGACCGCATGAACAATCCCCTGCCACAGCGCCGGGAGCCCTACCTCGACGCCAGTCTCGAGGCTGACCGTGTCTGCTTCGTCAGTCTGTTCGCCGTGTCGTCAAGCACCGACCCGGGTCGCCCCTGGCACCGTGATGACGACTGCTGGCGGCGGGGTGATGTATCGGTGTTGCTCGACGACTCGATGCTCCAGGTCGTCGGGCCCACCTCCCGGTGGGATGTTCCGTCCGACGGTTAAGAAACAAAGACGGGCGCCGACCCTGCTGCGATCGACGCCCGTGGTGGGTGGTGTTGGGTGGCCGCTAGCTGTCCTGATCTGCCGCCGTCACGTCATAGTCGTGATCGCGTACCGTGCCATCGTCGGAGAAGTCGCGTTTGGCTTCGCGCAAGTCATGGAACAGACGGGCAAGATCCCGCATCCCCCCGATGGAGAGCCACACCATCACCCCCAGCGTGAGGACGATGAAGAACACGGTGTTCACCCAGTAGTGATACGTCGTCCAGCCCTCGATACTGATACCGATGGTGAAGGCGGCAATCGTCATGCCCAGCCACAGAGCAAACAGCCCCAGCGATTTCACGACGGTGAAACCATAGATGAGTTTGTCGCCGCGCGAGAAGTCGGCGTTGACACCCAACGCCGAACGCCAACTCCAGCCTTCTTTGACCGTATGACCACCCGTGGCGGCGTGGTCTGAGGCGACGGCATACTCTCCGCGATGCAACATCTTGTCGACATTGAAAACGCGCTTCTCGGACAGGGAGAGTAGGACATACAGCGTCCAGGCGATGCACATGGAGAAGAAATAGACTTCCTGTCCGGTGAGGAAAAAGTCCTCCCCATACCAGTCCTCCCACCAGTGTTCGCAAATCATGCCTGCC
>Ga0310124_10000334_pt1 | contig 32132 bp, 13 predicted proteins | sample CB11b_AW_Bot5_MG_FD_203507 | JGI IMG/M metagenome (GOLD analysis project Ga0310124, IMG submission 203507) | Marine microbial communities from Western Arctic Ocean, Canada - CB11b_AW_Bot5 | ecosystem: Environmental > Aquatic > Marine > Oceanic | place: Canada: Western Arctic Ocean | collected...
TGCTCAGATGGAGGCTGATGACATTGCGCCGGCCGTTGGCGAATGGCACTACGATACCGTCGTGCAGCAAGTCACCGTAGAAAATATCCAGAATATCACCCGCTGATCCGTTGACGGTGAATTCCGGGCAACCGCGCATGTGGCGCTCGAGCTCGAACACGACAAAGCGCCCCTTTGTCAGTTCCACGGGGCCGGCCGCGCCCTTCGCCTCGTCTACGTTGAGTACGTCGTACGCCGTCATATGAGCGGCAACGTCGTACGGCTCGAAATTGTAGTAGTGCACTTCCGTGCCGGCAGTGTTGAGCGACGGTGAAACTTCGTCAAAGGCAAGTTTCACCGGCCCGATCACATTCCAGCCCGGCAGGCTGAAATCGTCGGCGCTCCGGACGAACTTCAATGTGTCGATCGGTGTGTCGATGACCAGCGTCGCACCGGCGCTGCCTTTCTCCACCTGCTGTACGAAGAGAATACTGTTCCAACCTTCCTGCAGGTTGAGTACCGCCTCCGGGTCGACCGGATCGGACTGAAGATAGCCGCGCGGCGTGAACCAACCCGGATCCGTCCAGTTGGTCTGCTGGTTGCCGCCTTGCTTCTTGATCAGCCGGCCGTTGACATACAGGTAGTACGGATCATCGCAATAGATTTTGAACGGAATCTGACTGGCCGCTTCGCACGAGATACAGGTCTCGCCGGCATACAGACCGCGCGCCTGGCGCATCACCCGGTTGAAACAGATGTTCAGTACCACCCGCTGTTGTTCGAGCTCGCCACGGGAGACGATGTTGACGAACGGCACGTTCTCGGAGAATGGCTCTATATCGGGTGCCGCCAGAAAGCGCTCAGGCTCGACTGGCACCATGTAATCCGTCGGTTCCCAGCCTGTTGTGTCGGCCTCGACCAGCTGCCAGTCTGCCGGATAGTGCCGCAGATCGACCGACTCGACAAAAGCGCCGCCAGGCGCAACACGTGGCTGGTTTTCCTGAAAACATTGGCCCCGGAAAACCTGCCATTCACCGTCGCTCCAGACTGCCGGCAGTTCGTCCAGGTTGAGCTGGCACCAGAAGCCGCTTGGCTTGCGGCAGCACGAATAGCGGGTCAGATGTGTGTTGTGGGCGACAGCCGCAATGAGATTAGGTCCCACCTCCAGACAGAAGGCGATGTCGAACCGCGATACGTAGCTGCCGCCTGAAGTCGCAGCAGACGGGCCTCGGCAAAAATGTCGCCCGTTGATGTAGAGGTGGTACGTCGTGTTTGCAGCGACCCACAGTTCCGCAAGGCTCGGCGTTTCCGTGAGTGAAAACTCGCGTCGGAAAAAAACGTAACTCTCAACCTTATCGAGGCCCCCGGTTTCCCAGATCCATTCGCCGGCGATTTCCGCCGGCAAGTTTGAGCTACCCATATAACCGCCTCCCCTTGCCGGTCTGGCGACTCGACCAGTGCACAAGCGGCCGTGTCAATTACTTATGACTGCCGGACAACCGTCTTGTTGATGAGATGAGCTAGATGTAAATAAACAACCGCACTGCAAGAAAATACAATGTAGAGGTGGTGCCTATGAATGCCACTGCAGCAGCGAAGTCGGTCGAGCCTGTATAGCCCTAAGCGTCCGGCAATTCCCGCAACACAGTATTCAATCCGGAAAACGACTTCTTGATGACGTATACCTTGGTTCGCGGCGCGCCCGTGATTTCACCAATTTCCGCCATCTTTCCCACGTGCAGCAGCGGCACATCGAACTTGGCACAGTCGATCGCCAGCTTGCCGGCAGCGCGCCGCGACAGATCCTCGGTTGCCCACACCAGACCCACAAGCTCGCGCTTGCCGAGGTTGAACAGTTTGTCGCGGCCCAGGACCACCTGCTTTCGACGGATCCCCAACTGCACACGTTTTGCCAGGTCATGCAGATCCATTTTCATCCATGAATATACTCTGCTGGACCTTGGTTCGCATTCCAGTATATTGGCGAACAGAATCCCTGCGGTCACATAATGGATTCCAAGTGACCTGGACCAAGAAAAAAATACACAAGGAGACGGCCATGGCTTACGATGTGGAACTGGTGCTCGATGCTAAAGCGCGACTCGGCGAAGGTCCGATATGGGATCATGTGAACAACGTGCTGCTATGGGTCAATATCCTCGAGAACGAAGTACATATATACGATCCCGCCACTGGCAACGACCGCCATCTCGTTTTACCTGCCATGCCCGGCACCATCGTGCCGAGGGCGTGCGGCGGTGTGGTTGTGGCGCTGCCGGATCAATTCGCCGCGCTCGATCTGGACACTGGCGCCCTGACTAAATTGGCGGATGTCGAGGTGGACAACCCTGCGAATCGCTGCAACGACGGCAAATGCGATCCGCAGGGCCGGCTGTGGACCGGCACGATGCCGATATCCGAAGACTCCACCAGCGGCACAATGTACCGCCTTGACCCTGATCACAGTGTCCGCCCCATGTTCGACGGGGTCACCATCTCCAACGGCCTCTGCTGGAGCCCGGACCAGTCCACGATGTACTACATCGATACCCCGACCTTCAATATCGATGCCTTCGACTTCGACCCCGGTAGCGGCAGCCTCAGCAATCGCCGCACTGTCGTCAAGATCCCCGAAGAAAGCGCCTGGCCCGACGGCATGACCATTGACGTCGAAGGCAAACTCTGGGTCGGACACTGGGGCGGATGGCACTGCTGTCGCTATGACCCGGAGACTGGCGAGCGCATCGCCCGCGTCGAGATGCCATGCTCGAATGTCACTGCCTGCGCCTTCGGCGATCCGGATTTCGCGACCCTCTATATCACCACAGCGACGGAACGGGTCGAAGACTTTGATGAACAGCCGCTCGCTGGCGGCCTGTTCAAGGTCGATGTCGGCGTCGCCGGCAGCGAACAGTACGCCTACGCGGGCTGACGTCGAAAATATCGCCAGAATCGGCGTAACCACGCCCGGCCTCCGGTACATTTATCCATGAAACCCGAGGATCCCGGCGATATGACGACTACTACGCAGAAAGACGGCTTCCTGGACGCCGAGACATGCAGCCGCCTCCATGCCCGCGAGCCGGAAGCTATCGATGCCTGGTTTACGCAGTATTCCGACGCGCTCTACAACTTCGCCTACTACCGCGTCGGTCAAAACCGCGAAGCTGCTGCCGACGTGGTGCAGGACACCTTCGTCGATGCAATCCACAAGATCCAGCAATACGACCGTGAACTCGGCACGATGTTCACCTGGCTGACCTATCTCAGCCGCAACCACATCAAACGCGCCAGGCGCCACGCCGAGCGCCTGAGGCCGATCCCGCAGGACTGGGAACAGCTCGACGCGACCCTCGCGCGCGCCTACAAGAACCTTGCCACCGAACCACTGCCCGACGAAGTACTGGAACGCTCCGAGCTCACCAGCATCGTCCAGATGACCATGTCCAGCATCCCTACCAATTATCGGCAGGCTCTGGACGAATACTACTACCGGAAAAAGTCCACGCGCGATGTCGGTATCAGCTTCGGCATCAGCGAGGGTGCCGCCAAAAGCCTGCTGCACCGAGCGCGCTTGGCTTTCAAAACCGCTTTCGAAACCTTTGTAGAAGCTCTTGAACACCCCAAGGCCGATGCCAGGATCTAGCTAATGGACCACCTCGAAGACAACATCCGCCGCGTCCTCGAAGCCACACCCGAGCCGGAATTGAAAATGCCGGCGGCTGACAAACAACGCGCTGTCGCTGCCCTCAAAGCCGATGTGCCGACGGAAGCTGCACCAGTGCAACCGTATCAGGTTTCCCCGTGGCGCCGTTTTTCGCCGCTGCTGGCAATGGCTGCCGGGTTTGCGATCATCCTCCTGGCGACCAACAATCTCATGGCCTTCAGTTGGCCTTGGGAATCAGCTGCCGACACCGGTGCTGCGGACGGCAGCACCTCCGGCCTGATCGTCGGCGGCACGCTGCTCACCTACATCGCTCTCGCGTTCAGCAGTACCGGGCCGCTGGCGGCGCGTGCCTTTCTGCCGCTGGCTATCATCTGCACCCTCGCGGCTTACCCGGAGAAATGTTTCGACCTGATCCACTACCGTATCGACGTGCCTGCCGCCCTCGAGTTCCTGGTGACGGGGCCGGCGCTGATCACCATGTGGGTGCTTGCCGTTTCCGAGTGTCTGGCCGAGAAAAACAACGAACTCAAGGAAGCGCTCGACGAGATCCTCAAAGGCGCCAAGGCTGCTGTTGCCGTCGTCATTGCCCTCATGCTCGTACCCGAAGAAGCTGCCCCGATAGTTGCCATGGCGACGACTGATCTCCACCAGGCCGGCACTTCCGGCTCCGGATTTCTGGCCCTCGGCTGCGGTGCGATTACCTGGTTTCTGGCCGACATCCGCACCCGCTTCTTTCGCTGGACCCGGGAGGTCGATGCCGACGACAGTCTGTGGCTGCGCGGCTTCCTGAGTTGGATCGAAGATTTCACGGCGATTTCCGGGCTGGCGCTGATCATTCTCTTGCCGTTCCTGGCCTTGCTTTTCATCGGCCTCCTGATGATCGGAGCGGCGGTCGTCACCTGGTTGTTCAACCGCCTCGAACGCCGCGGCAGCTACCCGTGTCCGGTCTGCGCCAACACGTGTATGCCGGCCGCTCTTGAGTGCCCGTCCTGTGCTGCCGAACTGACGCCGCACAAGGTCTTGCTTTGGCGAGGCGGTGCCCTAAACAACGCCCACGGCGAGCCGCTGGTCGGCGACAAACGCCAGCAGCACCGGCTGCGACTGTTGTCGCAGCGCAAGTGTCCGTCCTGCAGTGAGCCGCTCGACGTGCGCCACTTCCTGCGGGAGGGTTGTGCTGTTTGCAACGAGCAGTTCATCGAGGAAAAGCAGAATGACTGGTTCGACGACTATCTGCGCGAAGTCCTGGCCCGGGCCTGGCGCTGGTTGCCCCTGGTTTTTCTGGTCGGGCTCATTCCGGTGGTCGGTTTCTCGTTTGCCGTTGTTGTCATCAAGCTGGCGCTGGTATCGCCGCTGATGGTGTTCCTCAACTTCCGCCAGAAATTCGGGTTGCGCTGGGGCATGCGTATTTTTACACTGATCATGCTTCTTCCCGGCTGCCTGCCCGGCGTCTCCGCCGTCGCTGCGCCGGTGCTGCTCGCCGTGCATGTCTGGGTCTACGGCCGCTCGGCCCGCAAGCATGCCACCGAGCTGCTCGAGCCAACAGCCGCGTAGGCGGCATCAGAAGCTTGTCCCCAATAGGCCCTGGGAGGCCAATCTCGCCGGCTGCCTGCACGCCGTCGGCGTCCACGTCGGTTCACTTTGCGCCGTCGATGGCTGCGGGCGGGGGCTTGTTCCCGAAGTCGACACCCGTCGCCACGGCCCCTGCCGTCACGTTGACCTCGTGCGAACCCGGGGCGGGCGGGGATGTTTGTGTCCACCCCTTTTTCGTCACTTCCGCAACCCTGTAGGTGCCGAGTGCGAGACCGCCGAAAGCATAGGCTCCGTCGGCACCGGTCGTGGCCGTGGTCTCGGTAAATGGAACGTCCCCGGCCCCCATGTGGAAGTAGTCGAAGTCCTCCTCCCAATGGGAATTGCCCCAGTACACATTGTTCAGGTTGCTCGCATCCGACCAGGGCAACCTGGCGGCAACGGGGGTAATGGAACCGGCCAACACGTCGTCCACATACAATTCGACCGAACCGCTTCCTTTCTTCCTCTGCAGGCGGAAGACGTGGTAGCCCGACCGGACATCATATGCGAATCTGACGCTGCTGCCGCCACCGGCGGCGGCAGGCATGCCATCCAACAGCGTCACCCCGCCACCGTCGGCGGGGTCGGCATCAAACTGCACCCTTATGTTATTGGTGTCGTCGTCGATCCCTACCACGTTTTTCTGGGTGGCGTCGCCGCCGGTAGACACCCTGTTGGTGGCCCACTCGATGGTCCAGCCGCCGGCCTTGGTGTTCGCCTTATAGGTCCCTGGGGCTCCGGTACTGATAGCTCCTCCCGGGTTCCCATGCCATTTCAGCCAACCGACCTCGGGGGCGTCAAACCTTACGTTCGAACCGTTCAGGGCATGCCCTGTCCAACCGGCGTCTACCGGGTTGCCTACACATTCGGTGCTCAGGCCGTTGTAATCCAGCCTGCCGTTGTTGTTTGCGTCAAGAAAAATCGTCGCGCCCGCGATCCCCGGTTCGTCGGCATCCCGGATACCGTCGCCGTCTAAATCGTGCCATTTCGTGCCGCGGATCTGTGCCTGGTATCCAAAGTTGAGATCCCGGACGCTTTCGCCTGCGGCCAGAACGACTGTGTGCGCCGTCGAGTCGGGCGGGTACGCCCGTGTCCAGCCACCCTGCATCACTTCCGCAACTGTATACGTGGCCGGCGCGAGGCCGCCGAAGCCATAATCGCCGTTGGCGTTGGTGGTGGTGGTGGTCTCGCCGTCGTCGAGTCGGCCGTTGTCGTTTTGGTCGAGATAGATCGTCGAGCCCACGACGGCCGGTTCGTCGCCATCCCTGACACTGTCGCCGTCTAAATCGAACCACGTGCTCCCGCTAATCTGGGCGTAGAAAACGTTGATGGTCTGGTCCACGGCAATGCTGGTGATGGTTTGTGTGGTGCCGTTGGGCCAGGAGACTTCCAGGTCAACCCGGGTGCTATGGCCGCCGAGGCCGAAGTGCATGACCAGGTCGCTCTGGTTTCCCTGGCCGGTGCCCGATTCGACCTGCCTGACTAAGGTGCCCAGGTCCGGCACGACAATTCTCACCTGTGCGCCGATGGCGGCATGATTGACGCCGTAGCCGTTGCCGGTGAGTCGAACCCGCAGCCAGTGGTTGGCATTGCCCTGGTTCTGAAACAGCCTGCCGTCGGTGACCAGATCCACGTCGCCGTCATTGTCGTAATCGCCCCAGGCGGCCTGGTAGTTCATCGAGCTGCCGATCCCGCCCAGTCCCTCGGCGGCGGTCACGTTGGTGAATGACCAGTCACCATCGTTGCGGTAGAGCCGGGCATGGTCGCCGCCATAGACCGTGGTGATGAAAATGTCCATGTCCCCGTCATTGTCGTAATCCGCCAGGGCGCAGCTGGCATAGGATTCCTGCCAGTCGCCCCCGTCGAAGGTGAATCTCTTGTCGAATTGCCAACTGCCTTCGGGCCCCATGTTCTTGTAGAGGATGGCGTCCTCCGAGCGTCGGTTGTCGTGGTGATTGAAGTTGCATGCGAACAGGTCGAAATGGCCGTCATTGTCCATATCGGCAAAGGCAGCGCTGATCGTATGCCCGGCGCCGTGAACACCTGCCCCTCCACCGACATCGGAGAGGTTTCCGGCTCCGTCGTTTTGCCACAGTTGGTTGGGCTGAAACCAATAGCGTGCAGCCAGCACATCCATGTCGTGGTCCTCGTCGTAATCGCAGGCATTCACACCGCGTGTGTACAGGTTGCCGCCGAACGGTTCCACGGTGAAGAACTTGCCGTCATGGTTCATGAAGACGGCATCAGTCTGCGCGCCGGGATTACCGCCGCCGACATACAGGTCCACGTAGCCGTCACCGTTCAGGTCGGCCCAGGCCAGGCACATCGAACAGTCCATCGGCATTGTGGCCATCTCCTGTTTCGTGAATTCACCGGTGCCCGAGATGTTGCGGTACAGAGCCGAACTTGCTGGCGAGTCCGAGATGAAGAGGTCGAGATATCCGTCGTTGTCATAGTCGGCGAAAATGCCTGTGCTCCGGTGCGGGTGTGCCAACTTGGTAAAGCCTTTCCCCTCGTTGTTTTTCCAGGTGAAGCCGTCATACAAATCGACGTAGCCGTCGTTGTTGTAATCGGCCCAGGCAACAGCCCAGCGTCCGGCTGTCCCGGTAAACCCCAGCTCGGCGCTCTTGTCGATGAACGCCCCTTGTGAAGTGGTAACTGCAACTTGCATCAAGGCAATCCCGATCAGACACCGCAGACTTTTTATCATGAGAGGCTCTTGAATTTTAAGGGCTGGTTTTATTGCAACAGCACTGCTGTTCGCCGGGCCATTTCGCGACGCCATTTGTCGAGGTCGGCATCGACCCGCAGGTCACCGAGCCAGCGCTCGGTGCGCGCGACGAAGCGGGCGTGCTTGCCGGCGTCTTTGGCTTTTGCAATGGCATCCTGCAACGTCGCCAGGTAGCGCGCGTCGTCGTAGCCCTCGCGATAACCTTCCCACGCCAACGTGTCGAGTGGGCCTTGCGGACCGCGAAGAACAAAGGAGTTGGGGCTGTGCGGCACACCACTGTCCTGAATATCGGGACTGTCCAGACGAGGCGTCTTCCAATAGATGTGGATGTAGGCCCAGGTCATCGTGCCGTCCAGTCCGGTTTTCCACATCCCAAGCCCGCGATGACGGCGGTGCAATTGCGGCACCGGCATGCCCCCCTGGGGATCGAAGTAGCTGAAGATCTTGTGACCGTGTTCGTGCGCGCCTTTGATCGACCGCTGGTAGTCCGGCACCATGAACGTTTCCGGGTCCCAGGTCATCAATCCCTGGCGGTGCAGCAGGAACTCGCGCGGGGTAAAAAACCATTGCTGGTGCCGGTCCGTCATCAAGGCGCCGGGGTGGGCCAGGATGGGATAATCCAGCAAGTCCCCCACGATATCCAGAAAGTCGTTGCCGCAAGCGACCCAGATTTTGCCACCACCGTCGTGGATCGCCTGGAAGCTGTCACGCTCCGAGCGCAATCGCTCGCCGTGGAATTCATCGCCCCCCATGAAACAGGCGTCGGTATAGCCACGGGCCCTGACCCAGTCGACGACCTTTCGGGTCGCTTCGGTGCTGCTCCTTTTCTCTTCTTCGGTCAGCGCACCTTCCTTCATAATGACGCCACCACCGTCAAACATGAACAGCGGCACACCCTTCGGCATGCCCGCCTTTTCGCGGATATCCAGGACGAAACTCAATACTTTGAATTCGGGTTCCCCGTCGGCGTCGAGGCCGGCGCCGTAGTAGCTGACTGGATTGGTGCAGCCGTGCTCGACCATGTTGCGGCATTCCGCCAGGTACTGTTCGGGAGTGACCGCGTTGTAACGCTCGACGAGATTCTCCGGCATGCCTGGGTAATTCACCATAGTCGGATAGTAGGCGCCGTAATGAAACTGCGGCGGCTGCAGATCGAACGGCGGCACGGTGACTTCGAGGGACAGGGTCTTTGTCGGGCCGTTTGCGGCCGTGACCGTCACGTTCGATCGATAGGTTCCCGATGGTGCATCATCGGGCACATGCACAGTGATCCAGAACTGGCGAAAATCCGTGACGTCCCCCGGTTGCAGAGTATCCGTGTCGATCAGTTCTTTGAGGAGTTGGTTGATCTTGCTGTGCCCTGCCTTGTATTCTGCGAGGGAAGCCGGTTTACCGTCCGGCCGAATGGGTCCCTTGGTCAGCTCGCGGAAGTACCTGGGAGTGTGCTCGACGATCTGCATCATTCCCGGGTCGTGCACCAGCACCCACGGCAGGGCTTCAAACGTCCAGGTGATCGCCATGGTAAACCTCTGCGCGATCCGCACGTCGACGGTCGCCGCGGGCAGCTCGCCGCCGGCACCTTTCAGAGGGCCGACCTTTACCATCACCTGTTTTAACGGTGCATCGGTCTCGACGAGGAACGATGCCGGTTCGTATTCGCCGCGGGCGCACATAACAGACATCACCGTCTCGTCGCGGCACTCGATCGGCAGCGCTTCGCCTTCCAGAATCGGGTTGTCGTTGATTGGCGGGTCGATGACGTAGGTGCGGTAGTCGGCATCTGCCGATACACCTGCCAGGAAAAGTCCGAGCAGCAGGTTTCGTGGAATCATGATAACCTCCAGTTGTTATTCAAATCTCACCAGCCTGCAAAGGTAAATGCAACCACGTCGATTGCAATGTACCGGGTTCTGATGCGGCGGATCAGTGGGTGCACAAGTTGTCTTGCCCTTGAATTGGGACCTCGCATAACATAAACATCGATGCAGACCTCGATCCCGGGTGGCTCAAGATGACCCGCCGAATTCACCCGCTGCGACAGTAAGGCGTTACCACCAGTTTCACAGTTTCACTACAAGAAGCGATCACAGAACGGATAAAGGGTGTGGTGCCCGTGTTACTGCTGACCTATGGTCGAAGGGGGCTTGAATGACGAACGGGGAAACGATCGGATACATCTGCCCGCACGTGCCCCCGTTTGTGGTGGACAGCACGGTTGAACGGTAGGTATACGCAAGTTATGTTGGCCTCTTCCCCCTCGGGGGGAGGCTTCCTCGAAGATAAAACAAGACCCTGCATGTTGACGGGTAGCGGCAATGGGATGAAAGGAGAAAGAACGTGAAGATCACAGCAGTCAAATGGTTTGCGCCGACCATCACGGCGAGAAGCGTATTCTTGGTCAAGGTCGAGACGGACGCCGGGATATACGGGCTCGGTGAGGCAGGGACGGTCAGCCGCGAGAAAGCCCTTGGCGGGATGATCGACCACTTCGCCCAGTTTCTCGTCGGCATGGATCCGCGGCGCATCGAACACATTTGGCAAACCCTCTATCGCGGCCAGTATTTTGAGGGCGGCACGGTTATGTCGGCGGCTGTCTCCGCAGTGGACATTGCTCTCTGGGACATTCTGGCCAAGTCCTTGAATGTTCCCGTCTATCAGCTTCTCGGCGGACGATCCCGGGATTACGTCACTTGCTTTGGGGACGTTGGCACACTCGCAAGCGAGAAGTGCGTTGAGGCGGCTCAGGGTCTTGTTGAACGGGGTTTCCGCACGATTCGCTTCAATCCCGGAATGGCGACGGAGGGATGGAGTCAAGAGAGTGACGAGCCGTACGAGCCGCTCGAATCGCTCGAGCTCGCCGCTCATTGGCTGGGGGAGGTCCGAAAGGCCCTCGGGCCGTCCATCCAGCTCAGCATTGACGTGCACCACCGTTTCTCAGTTGCCGAAGCAGCCCGGTTCTGCAAGAAGGTTGAAGCCGCGGATCTCATGTTCGTGGAGGAACCGATCCGAAGTGAGAACCCGCGAGCCTACGCCGCCCTGCGCCGAATGACCGATATGCCCTTCGCTATCGGGGAGGAGTTCTCCAGCAAGTGGGCCTTCGTACCCTTCATAGAGGAGGGGCTCACGAACTTTGCCCGCTTAGATCTGTGCAACGTGGGAGGGTTCACGGAATCGAAAAAGGTCGCCGGATGGTGCGAGGCCCACTATATCGACGTGGTACCCCACAATCCGCTCGGGCCGGTTTCCACCGCTGCCGCCGTCCACTTCTGCACCGCCATCAACAATTTTGCGGTGCTCGAGCCGAGTGGGTGTTTCGCGAGTTACCCGAGTGATCTTTTCCCCGAAAGTCCAGTCCTGGACGGAGATAAATACCGGGCCAATGAAAGTCCCGGGCTGGGAGTGACCTTTAATGAAGATGCGGTGGCAGATTACGCATTTAACTATTACGAAGCACCGCACTGGAATAGGCGTGACGGATCGTATACGAATTGGTGAAAACGCGTGAGCGGTGTCGACAACTGGAAGGCAGTGTACGGATCCGGGGTGATCGTGCGAGAGTGTCGCGCGCTTAGCTGCTACGTCGGGGTGACGTCGCCAAGTGCGTGGCGTGCAGTCGCTCCCCTGCTGCCTGTTCCACCGGTTGGAAACGCGTTCGTGACAAGCCAGGAGGAAGAATACCTGCTTGACCTGGTTCAGAAGTTGCCCCAGGCCGAGCTGGTTCTGACAGCCGGAGGCGGCAAGGCCCTCGATGCAGGCAAGTTCGTTGCCTGGAAGAGGGACCTTCCCTACGTGATGGTTCCCACCATCGTGTCAACCGGGTCGGTCTTCCAGCCGTTCGTTCCTACCAGACACAATAACAAGATTCACAGGGTCATTGAGACAAGTTCGCCGGAATGCGTGCTTTTCGATACGGACGTTATCGGCGCCGCGCCGCCGCACCTTAATGCGGCAGGGATGGCGGAGTGCATCTCCTGGCTCGGCTGCATTGCCTCGTGGCGATGGTGGAGTGCCGCGGGGTTGGGCGGTCCCCCCTGGGATGAGGAGATCGCCGGGGAAACACACGAGTGGGTTCGCCAGCGCGTGAGCGCCTACGCGTCGGACCTGGATTCGGAAGGGCGGCCTGGCGAGCGCGGGATCCGCACTGCAGCGGAGGTCAACCGCGAACGCCACCACCTGCGGTTGTCCTTGCTGGGGGCCGCTCATGCCCTTTGTCATATCTTTGAGAACACCTTCCTTTGGACGCACGGCCGCGATCTTTACCACGCTGAAGGCGTGGCCCTTGGCACACTCTTGGGTTGTCACCTTTACGGCTGGGGGTTCGATGAAGCGAAGGAGCATTTTGCTGCGTGCGGCACTCGGTTTCGCCCCCGGGAGATCGGTTGCACCTGGGACGAGGTGCGCGCGAGCTTCAGCCGCATCCCTGAGCATGCTGACCACCTTGAGTGGGCAGAAACCTTCTTCCACAAGCGTTCGTTATCCGATGAGACCTTCCAGGAGATGGCACGGCGCATTGACGCCGATTGAAGCGCCTGGATTTTTTTGGGACAGGTAGTTGACGCAATATTTCTCCGGGATTGCCTGCCGCGTCAGGAATCGCGCCTATTTTTTGTAGCCGTCGGGGCGTGCCGAGTGCCATGCCCAGGCGGTCTCAATTATCGTCTGCAGCTCCGGAAATTGTGGCTGCCAGCCGAGTACCGCTGTTGCTTTGGCGGCATCCGCGATCAACCGCACTGCGTCGCCTGCGCGGCGCGGTGCGATGACGACCGGTATTTCCCGGCAGCTGATCCGGCGTGCTGTCTCGATTACCTCAAGGACGGAGTAGCCGGTGCCGTTGCCGAGGTTGATTGCCTCCGAGCTGCCGCCGTCCCGCAGGTGTCGCAGCGCTTTCAGGTGGGCCTGGCCGAGGTCAGCGATGTGGATGTAATCACGCACCGCCGTCCCGTCCGGCGTGTCATAGTCGTTGCCGAACACGGTCACCTGTGGCCGCTGTCCGAGGGCTGTCTGCAGGACGATCGGAATCAGGTGGGTCTCCGGCCTGTGGTCCTCGCCGCATTCCGGCAGCGCTCCGGCGGCGTTGAAGTAGCGCAGCGCCACGAATCGCAGGCCGAACGCCCTGTCATAGTCGATCAGCACCCGCTCCAGCATGAACTTTGACCAGCCGTACGGGTTGCATGGCGACTGCGGGTGCGTCTCGTCGATCGGCAGGTGTAGCGGTTCACCGTAGGTGGCGCAGGTCGACGAAAAAACGATGTATCGGACCGCCGCGGCCTGCAGCGCCGCCAGCAGCGTGAACGCCTGTGCCACGTTGTTGGAGTAATATTCATGCGGTTTTTTTACCGACTCGCCGACATCCGTAAATGCTGCGAAATGGATGCAGGCCTCGATCTCGTGTTCGCGACAGATTCTCGTGACCAGCGCGGTGTCACCGACGTCGCCCTCATAAAACGGGACGCTTGCAGAAACCGCGGCGCGGTGGCCCTTCGAAAGGTTGTCGAGCACCACGACCTGCTCGCCCGCCTGCTGTAGCAGCACCACCGTCACACTGCCGATGTATCCGGCACCGCCTGTTACGAGAATAGCCATGGAATGAATATAAACGCATACCGGGCGCGTGCCTTGCGGCGCATTGTCATTCGGTGGCCAGCGCAGTGATTACCGGTATCAGGTTGGCAATGACACGCGCGAAGCGGTCGTAGTCGATCTTGTCCGGCGTGTCTTCCCGTGTGTGATAGTGAGGATAGCGGAACGGTGCGGTGTCCGTGAGCATGATCGCCGGATACCCGACCTGCCAAAAGGCCCAGTGATCGGACCAGCCGATGCCGGGCAGAAAACCGAACGTGGCAATGCCCTCGCATGGAAAATTGTTTTGCGCCCGGAACTCGCGCACAACCCGGCGTACCAGCGAGCGAGACTTCGTATTGCCGACCACGGCGACAAAGTTGCCGGTGTCCGGATAGACGAGATTGAACGGCGACGGATACCGCTGGGTACCGGGTTCGTCGCTGTAATAGCCGATGGTTTCCAGACTGAGCATGGCGATTACATTGTCGTTGCGAGCATGGCAGGCTCGGGCATAGACCAGACTGCCCATCGACTCCTGGGAGAAATACGGCGGTTCTTCGTTGGCGAAGGCGACGAAGCGTACGGTGCGGTCGAGATTTTGTCCCGCAAATGCCCGGGCCAGAGCCAAGGTTGCGACGGTGCCGCTGCCGTTGTCGTTGGCACCGGGGCAGCCAGCCACCGAGTCGTAGTGACCGCCGACAACGATAATTTCCTCAGGTTTTGTTGTGCCGCGCAGTTCGACCGAGAGGTTTTCCACCTCTATGCCGGAAACGTCGTAGGCTTGGTGCTGCACTTCGTAACCCATTGCTGCGAATGCCGCAGCCAGCCAGTCGGCGGCTTGCTGCAGTTCGTTGCGAGCGGCGAGATTGCGGTTGCCAATTGTCCCGCCCAGGTACGCAAGGTCACGGTGCAGGTCAGCTTTCAGATCTTCTTCGGCGGTGCTCAGGGGAACAAATGGGCCGGTGTAGGTCTCACCCGGCATGTGTACCATGAAGATGCCACAGCCAGCCGTGATCAGCCCCAGGACAATCAGGAGTGCAATGATACGGATCAATGCTTTGCGAGTGCAAAACTGAATGCGTGTCGCCGGTTGCCGGGCACCGGACGTCATGCCGTCGACGCAGCTTCAGGCTCAGCTTGCTCATCGGCGGTGCTGTGCATGGCTGACGTGATGAACACGAGAATGGCATAGAGAAGCCCGTGCGCCATGGCGATGACCGGCCAGAGGTAACCGTGATTTTCGAACAGGCTTTGGGCGATCAGCAGCACGATCGCAATCGGAATCCAGGCGATCGTCAGGCCCAGGCTCGCCGGCAGCCGAAAAGTTTTTTGTCGGGTCAGGTCAAAGGCCAGCCAAACCATCAGAGCGACGAGGTAAGGGATAGCCGGGTTGTTCAGGATCGTGAGCATCTTGCCACCCAGACTGGCCAACGACGTTATGCAGTAGGCCATAGGCGACAGGGCCACGAGAAGACCAGCGATATTGAGCTGCGGCGAGTATCGCGCGAAACGGCCCATGCTGTCAAATTTTTTCAGCTTACCGCTGTGTACCACGAAGATGATGATGAGGAATGCCAAGCCATTTGTCAGGCCGGGCAGAAGATGGTTGATTTTGCTCTGGATATTGACACCCAGTGTTGCCGCTGTGCGGACTGCACTGAACGCCGGATAAACCCACAGCAGCAGCAGCCCCATCGTGATGCGCCTGACGATTTCGTCGCGGGAGCTGCGGTTGTAGATCTTGACGCGGCCCGGAAACTGGTTGGCGAACTGCATCAGCTTTGGCAGAATCAGACTCTGTGGGATGGCCATAAAGCGGTGCCAGGCTTCGTCGGCAGCAGAGAAGCGGGCGACAGTCTCGAGTTCGACTGCCGTGTTATACCTGTGCGCCACCTCTGTGTTGACGGCCCGCTGCAGAATATCGGAGAGGCGCTTCCAGGCGTTGGAATCGCCAAAGCGCAGGGCGTTCTGGGCGTCGATGAGGTTACTCCAGCGGTCGTTTTGGATCCATTCAGGGATCTTGTCCTCGATGGTTTCTGTGATCACTTTGTCGATCCGCATGATGCGATCGTGCGCTTCCTGATCGTCAGCTGCCGGCCGCACTTCGCTGTTGTTCGGCGGCAACCGGAAGCGCCCCATGTCCATGATCTGCAGCAGGGCGTCCGAGTATTTGCCTTCACGAATGTATTTCTCGATGTTGTCGATCGATTCTTCTCGTGTCTTCGTCAGCGCCAGACAGTGCTCACACATTGTGGTGCGGCGGTCGCCGAGCTCGGTGCCGCGCCATGGCGGGGTGTCTTCAAGGATTTGCATGGCGTGCGAGAAACAGTTCATCCCGAGAATCAGCCCGGCCTGGGTGACGGCATGGTCGAGGGCGTTGCGGGTCATTTTCAGGTCGTTGTTGATCGTCGTGCAGGCGTCCTCGCCGAATACCCGATTCATGTAGTTGATGTTCGTCGTCAGCTTCGCCAGGTCGAACTCGATCTGGGCCTGCTTGGCGGCTTCGGTCAGCATTGTGCGCAGCTCGGCGATGTTCGTGTTGAAATTGACGACAACTTCGAAATCAGGGCTCTCCGAGAGGGCCTCCTCAGGTACGAGTTCCCGTAAATGTTCAGCCAGGCTGACGGCTTTCTCCAGATTGCGCACCCGCATGGCGGCATCCAGATCCATGAGCAAGTTGCGGCGCTCCAGAATAATTTCCCGCCATTTCCTGGTCAGTTCAGCGGCTTCCGGCTGGTTCTGAGAGGCAAACACTTTGAGGGTTTCGACGGCGGTCTCGAACTCAAGGAAATCGGCCTGTCTGCGGGCAGTCTGGATCACCGTCACCGACGATTCTGCCAGTTTGATGTCGCCGCCGCAATCCGGGCAGAACAGCACGCCGACATGGTATTCCGCCTCGCATATCGGGCAGTCGGCGATGCCTTTCGCACCGCAATAGGCACAGTACGTGGCCTGATTTAGATTACTCTTCTCGCAGTGCGGGCATTGCCAGTGTCCTTCCGATGATCTCGCGTCAGGAGCGTCAACACCCGCCCTGCAGTCGGCGTGATCCATCGTCGCCTCAAGATCCCGCACAAATTCGCTCATCTTGGCATAGCGATTTGAACGCTTGTACGAGAGCGCCTTTGCCAGCGGTTTGGAAATGTCCTCACGCACCGCGGATTCCCGGAAATAGCGTGGCAATTCGGCCGTCATGATGTACCAGAAGACAGCGCCCAGTGCGAAGATGTCGACGCGCGTGTCGACATTGGTTGCATCGCTCCACTGCTCCGGCGCGACGTACTCGGGCGTACCCAGCAACGTGCCTTGGCGGGTTATTTCCTCGGTCGGTTGCTTCTCAACCGGCCGCGCCAGCCCGAAGTCTACCAGCTTCGGTTCGAGATTGCCGTCGAGCAGGATGTTCGACGGTTTGATGTCGCGGTGGATGGTGCCCTGTTCGTGGGCGTAATCCAGTGCGTGGCACAGTTTGACGATCAACTGCTTGGCTTCGTCGGGTTCCAGCGGGCCGCGGATTTTAATGTATTGGTCGAGGCTCACCGGCGGTGTCGGTACGACTGGCGGATCGTTGTCCAGAACCTCTGGCCCCGGGACGTACTCCATGACGATGTAGTAATCGTACTCGTCCTGGCCAATGTCGAAAATGCTGACGATGTGAAAATGGCCGAGAGACGCGATGGTCTGGGCTTCGCGCAGGAAGCGGCGCTGGATCTGCTTGCTCTTCGAGGACTGCACCAGCAGGCGCTTGATCGCGACATAACGATTCAGGCGTGTGTCCTGCGCCAGATAGACGATGCCCATTCCACCTCTGCCGATCTCGCGCACGATGTGATAACGTTCACCGATCACGCGCTTCGACAGCCCGTCCATCACCATTGACTCGCTCACCGTCAGCGTCAGTGTTTCGCCGAGGGTATCGTTGCCATCGATCTTCTCCTCCGGAGGTGCGTGCGTCTTGAGGTCGTCGGGGGACGGTTCTTTTGTGGTATTTCTGTTCATGCGCAAGCAGAGTCAAAACCGGACAGGATCAGTTCGGGGAGTGGCTCTTCAACCAGGGTTACTGAATGAAAGTCTGGGGTACGGACGGTGCTTGGAAATGCACCGATTGATACTGTCCAATCCGGGGGGGGAAACGGCAAAAGAAAAATGGTGTGGTGTGGTGCAGTAGTCCCGTGTAAACGTACAGGCGCTAACCGCCGATTTCAAGGCACAGTTCCTGCACCTTACCGCTACAATGCATGTGGACGTGCGGTTTTGCGATTGCCTGATTGCAGCGCAACTTGTATTCTGTCAGCCGATGGTATGTTAAACATTTCCTTGAACCTATTAGGGTAAGAATTTCGGCGAATTGGAGTTATGGCGACTGCCCTTACGCATCACCGGCTGGAAGTTTCGACACACAGTCATCACGTGGACGCACGCGGTGTGGCACTGACCCGGCAGATTCGTAGTGAGATCGGTGTCACCGCACAGTCGATTCGAACACGTGATGTCTTCTCCGTGTTCGCCGCCATCGACCAGGACCACGCGAAAACGTTTGCGGAAGCAATCACTAACTCGATCACACAAAATAGCGTGGTCGGTGAAAGCGACGACTTTAATTTCGACTGGCTGGTCGTGGTGGGATTCCATGCCGGTGTCACCGATAACGTCGCAAGTACCGCAGCAGATGCCTTCGCTGACGCCCTCGATCGGCCACTCGCCGAGACAGAGAAGATTTACAGCTCAATCGAGTACCTCATCAAAAGCACGGAACTGTCAAGGACTCAGGTGGAGGAGGTCGCATTCACTATCCTGGCCAATCCGCTGATCAACAATGTCACGGTATTGTCACGGCTCGACTGGCGCCTCAATGGCACACCAATCAATCGCCCCGAAGTCAAAAGTGATGAGGCGATCACTGTTGACCGCGTCGACCTCGACGACCTCGACGACGAGGCCCTGATAGATCTGAGTAAGGACCGACTGTGGGCACTGTCGCTGGAAGAAATGAAGACGGTCCGTGAGTTTTTTCAGCAGTCCGTCACCGACGCGAAACGACAGGAACTGGGGCTCGATGGCCAGCCGACCGATGTGGAGATCGAGATGATCGCCCAGGCGTGGTCGGAACATTGCAAACACAAGATCTTTGATGCCATCATCGATTATACAGATGACACGGGCGACGTGCGGACGATCGACAGCTGCTATCGGAGTTTCATCAAGAAGAGTACCCGTGAAATAGGCGAGGAAGTCGATTGGCTGGTCTCGGTCTTCGAGGACAACGCGGGCGTGATCCGTTATAACGACACGATCAACCTGGTCTACAAGGTGGAGACGCACAACAGCCCGTCGGCACTGGACCCTTACGGCGGTGCGATGACCGGCATTGTCGGAGTCAACCGGGACCCGATGGGCACCGGCATCGGGGCTGATTTGCTCATCAATGTCTGGGGATTCTGCCTGGCTTCACCCTTCACCGAACCGGAGGACGTGCCGGAGGGGTTGATGCATCCGCGCCGCATTCGGGACGGCGTACACAAAGGCTGCATTGACGGCGGCAACCAGAGCGGTATCCCATATGGGATCGGCTGGGAATACTTCGACAAGCGCTACCTGGGCAAGCCATTGGTTTTTTGTGGTACAGTGGGAACACTGCCACGCACGGTCGCCGGGTCGCCGGGGCATGAGAAATCGATCAAGCCGGGTGACCTGATCGTGATGGGTGGGGGACGCGTCGGCAAAGACGGTATCCATGGCGCGACATTTTCGAGCGAAGATCTGAGTGCCGACTCGCCGGTACAGGCAGTGCAGATCGGAGATCCGATCACCCAGAAGAAGCTCGCTGATTTTGTAATGGAAGCGCGTGACTTCGGGATGTACCGGTTCATCACGGACAACGGCGCCGGCGGCCTTTCGTGCAGTGCCGGCGAAATGGCGACCAACTGCAATGGCTGCCACGTCGAGTTGGCCGAGGCGCCGCTGAAGTATGCGGGACTGCAGCCTTGGGAGATTCTGTTGTCGGAAGCGCAGGAACGTATGACGTTTGCGGTGCCGCCTGAGAACCTGGAGGCGTTCAAGGCGCTGGCGGCGGCACGGGATGTCGAAGTGAGTGTTGTCGGCGAGTTTACCGATACCGGCAAGTACCATGTGACGTACAATGGCGACACGGTGGCCTACGTCGACCTGGACTTCGTTCACGATGGCTACCCGCGGATGCACCTGCAGGCCCATTGGAAGCCGCCAACGAACGAAACGCCCGCAGCTGCTGCGTCTGCTGACCTGGGTGATGCGCTGCTGGCGCTGCTGGCGCGGCTGAACGTCGCTTCCGGCGAGAAAAAGGCCCGCCAGTACGACCACGAGGTAAAGGGGCTGAGTGTGGTCAAGCCGTATGTCGGGGTCTGCAATGATGTCTTGTCCGACGCGGTGGTGTTGATGCCGGAACCAGGGAGTCGTGAAGGCATCATCCTGGCGGCGGGGGTACTGCCCCGGTATTCGGACATAGACACGTATCATATGACCGCTTCGGTGATCGACCTGGCAGTGCGTCGCAGTATTGCGGTAGGGGGCCAGCTCGGGCACATGGCAGGCCTGGACAATTTCTGCTGGCCCGATCCGGTGCAGAGCGAAAAGACGCCCGACGGCGAGTACAAGCTGGCGCAACTGGTGCGGTCGAACCAGGCATTGTACGATTACACCAAGGCCTACAAGGTGCCGTGTATTTCCGGTAAAGACAGCATGAAGAACGACAGCACCCGCGGCGGCTGCAAGATTTCCATTCCACCGACGTTACTGTTTTCGACGATCGCCCGCATGCCTGATGTTTCGAAAGCGCTGACGCTGGATGTGAAGCGTGTCGGTGATCTGGTGTACGTTCTCGGTGTGACGCACGACGAACTCGGCGGCAGCGAGTTCTATGCGATGTATGGCGGTGTCGGCAACGATGTGCCACAGGTTGACGCGGCGGCGGCTGTAAAGCTGTACAATTGCGTGGTCCGGGCGACGGCGGCGGAGCAGTGCCACTCGCTGCACACGCCGGCGGTGGGCGGACTGGCGGCGGGGTTTGCGCGGGTCGCGATGGGCGGTCGTTTGGGGCTCGACATCAATCTCGAGCAGGTACCGACAGACGGCGAACCGCTGGCCGCATATCAGATCTTGTTTTCGGAGTCGAACAGCCGGTTCATTGCAACCGTGCCGCAGGCCGACCGGGTGCAATTCGAAGCACTGATGGCCGACGTCCCATGGGCCTGTGTCGGGGTCGTCAAGTATGAGCCGACCGTGACCTTTTACTACAAGGACGCCTTGGAAGTGGAGGTCGGCCTAGCCGAGCTGGTAGAGGCGTATCACAGCACACTGGAAGACATTTAGCGACGAGAGACGGGTTAGTGACAAGTGCGGTAAAAGTTTTGGTGATGACCGGTTACGGTTTGAACTGCGAGAGGGAGACGACACGTGCCTTCGAGCTGGCGGGCGCAGAGGTGACGTGCGTGCACTTGAATGACCTTTTCGCCAGATCATCGATGCTGCTGGATTTCCATGTACTGGCGTTTGTCGGCGGCTTTTCATTCGGCGACCATCTGGGTGCGGGTACAGTGCTGGCCAATCGCCTGCGGCACCGGGTGGGGTCGGAGCTGAACGAGTTCATCGCTTCGGGCCGCCTGGCGATCGGCATTTGCAACGGTTTCCAGACGATGACACGGTTGGGCCTGGTGCCGGCGCTGGATGGTGCTTACTTCAGGCAGCAGGCGGCCTTGACGCACAACGACCAGGGCGTTTTCCGCAACGCCTGGGTGACGCTGAAGTGCAACCCGGAGTCGTCATGCGTTTTTACCCGCGGTATCGATATCCTGCCGCTGCCGATCCGCCATGGCGAGGGCAAGTTTGTGGTGAAGGACAGTGCCGCGCTGGAGCAACTCGAAAGCCACGGCCACGTCGCGATGCGTTACGTCCACCCGGAAACATCACAGACGACATTGGATTTACCGCATAACCCGAACGGTTCAGTCAACGGCATCGCTGCGATTTGCGACACGAGCGGGCGCGTGTTTGGAATGATGCCGCATCCGGAGGCCTATCTGTCGCCTTTCAACCACCCGCACTGGATCCGGCAGAAGATCAACGGCGTGCTTCCGGAAGTGGGGCTTGGCCGGCAGATTTTCGAGAATGCCGTACGTTTTGCAGCAGCCGAGCTGGTCTGAGTCGACGGCTATGTACCGACGGCAGCGCATGATACGACACGGGGCCATGCGAGTTCCAGGGCATGGTCCAGTGACGATCGATCCGGCTGAGGACGGTTCACTGTCCGACCGCATCCGCAGCACGCTGGAATGGCCGTGCCGCTGCCCACGTCTGGGCGGATCCCCCCAGCGACGTTGTGCGAGCATTTGAACTCCACCTGAATCGGGGTCTTCGGCTTGGCGTAACTAACGCTTTCACAACCGATTAAATGACCTGTTTGAGGGGTGACTTTTTTCACACCTCTCAGCCCTGCAACTTGTGCTTGATGGGAGTACCTTATAATCGTGGAAAGTCATGTTGTGGTGACTTTCTGCGTAGTAGCTGACTGGGCAGTGGTTGCCGAATTGTCGGCGTCTGGCACTGTTGCATCGAAAAGCGGGTCGGGCATTGCTTGTCTCTACGGTCGCAGCAGTATCTGTCAAGGGAGAACCGGTGAAGATATTGAAAGATATGTCTGCGCATAATGATCGGATATATGGACGGCCGACGAGGTTCTTTTGTCTCGCCGGATTTTTGTTGTTCGGCATATTGGCATGCGCAGAGCTCCCGGATCTGGGGGACCCGCGTTATCCTACGGTTGCCGGCCAGATAGCCAGCGTCAATGCCGTGCATGTGTCGGATTCCACGGTCTATATCGGCGGCACTTTCGACTCAATCAGCCATGCCCGCTCCAACCTCGGCATCTTCGACGTGGTTAACGGCGGTGCCGATGGCCGCGCGGTTGTGCCCAACGGTGCGGTCCACGCGATCGTACCGGACGGCAAGGGCGGCTGGTTCGTTGGCGGCAGTTTCAGCGAGGTCGGTGGTTTATTGTACGAGAATCTGGTACACATCAAGGCGGATGGCAGGGTGGATGTACCGTGGATGGCAGATGTTTCTAACACTGTGCGTGTTCTGGCGCTGTCGGAAGACAAGCAGATTCTCTATATCGGCGGAGACTTCAACGGTCCGAATTCGGTGAGGACGGGGCAGCGCGACTATGTGGCGGCGGTGAACGCTGCTACCGGCGTTGTCATGGCCTGGAATCCAGCGCCGGACGGTGTCGTTCGCGCGATTGTACCGGTCGGTTCGAAGGTGTATCTGGGCGGCGCCTTTACGCTGGTTGACGGCGACATCGAACGCAACGGCGTGGCGCGGGTCGGTGATGCCGCCAGCGGCGGGCACGTTGTCGATGACTTTGATCCGGACTGCAACCAAGGCACAGTCAACGCTATTGCCGTCCGGCCAGACGGTGAGGTTGTCTATCTGGCGGGCGATTTTCGCAGTATCAATGATGACGATACCCGCAACCGCATCGCGGCATTCGAGACAGGGGGCAGTGGTGTCCTGTTGCCGTGGGACCCGAATTGTGACGGGGTGATTTATGACATCGTGTTGTCGGGCGACGGCAAGTTTCTTTTTGTTGGTGGTCAGTTTTCGCGAATCGGCGGCAGCTCACGCGAGGGGCTGGCCTCGCTGGTGCTGACTCTGGACAAGTACAATGCCGGTCCGCTGAATATGGATGTCGATGAAGGTGACGCCGTGTTCGATCTGGAGCTGATGGGCGAGAAGCTGTTCGTGGCGGGAAATTTTTCGGACATCGACGATATCGGGACCAGCTATATGGCGCAGATCGACACGCGCGGCGGGGGCACCCTCACCAATTGGATTGCCGGGCCCTCCGGTGTTGTCAACGCTGTGGCGGTGGGCGGCAGCCAGGTCGCTGTCGGCGGCAGTTTCGCCAATGTCAGCGTCTTGACGCGCAACAACGCGGCGGCGTTCGATCTGCAGAGCGGTGCAGTGCGCAACTGGAATCCCGACCTGGACGGTTCGGTCCTGGCGATCACGTCCCGCAACGACGGTCCGGCGACGATCTACCTCGGCGGCAATTTCGCCAACGCCAACGTAGCGGTCAACTCGCAGGGGCGCTCCGCTATCTGCGCGGTCGATTCCAGCGGTTCCCTGACGGCCTGGAACCCCGGCAGCGACAGCCGTGTCCTTGCCCTGGCGTACCACAACCGCAAGGTCTACGCCGGCGGTGAGTTCACCAGCATCGGTGGTGCCGGCAGCAACGCGTTGGTGGAGGCACTGGATGCGGATACCGACACCGACAACGCCGATACCACGAGCTTTAACCCATCTATTTCGGGCTCCGTCGATGCCGGTGTCTATGCCCTCCGTTTGACGACCGATTTAAGCCACATCTTCGTTGGCGGAAATTTTGAGGGACCGACAGCGAACATCGCGAAGATTGACCTGGAAAATGGTGATGGGTCGGATGACTGGGCGATTTCAACCGACGGCCCGGTGAAAGCCATCGAGATTATTGGGTCCGACGTCTTTTTCGGTGGTCCGTTTACTCAGGTCACCGATCCCGACGTGAATTACATCGAGGGTCTTGCCAAGGCGACATACCCCGGCGTTCTGGACGCCTCCTACAACCCGTCGGTATCCTACGCCCCCCTCAGTGTGCTCGCTCTGGCGGGCAGCGATGCCGGGTTGTTTGTCGGTGGCAATTTCAGTTATCTGGGCAACGAAAAGAAGAATCTGGCGCTGGTGGACTCGTCCGGCAATGTTGTCAGCACTTTCAACGCTTTGCAAGGTGACGGAGAAAACGTGTTTGCACTTGCCTTCGCAAACAACGTGCTGCTGACCGGCGGCGCCATGACGGGTCTCATCGAGGGGCGTGTCCGTGTCAAGCAGGATCCTTGGGACAACCTTGTGAGCGATGGTTTCGGCTCGGCGGACCGCATTGGTGTCACGGCATTTGCCGTTTATCAGGGCGAATTGTTCGCGGCGGTTCAGACTTCAGCGAACAATTCGCCCACGACGCCGGAGCTGCGCCAATCACCCGACGGCGAGAGCTGGGGCCCGGCGCTGGCGTTCGATTTCCTTCCGGAGCTGGGCGAATCGTGGATCACCGACATGCTGACGTTCAACGGTTTTTTCTGGATCACCATCTCCACCGGAGAGATATACCGGCTTTCCAGTTTGACTTTCAGGCAAATTAACGACAGTGACAGTGGGTTTATCGCGGGATCGACAAAAGCGACGGTGATGGAGATCTACAACGATTTCCTGTACGTCGGTACCCGGCACCCCGACGGCGCCCAGCTCTGGCGCACGGAGTACGACCGCTCGGACGCCGATTACGATCCCGGGGGTGCTCAGGACTGGGAGAAGGTGGCCGACCTGAATGACGACGGCCAGTTCCCGGGCGCCGAAAACGATTTGGATCTGGAGATTACTGCCCTGTACAGCGACGGCACGGATCTGTTCTTCGGCACTGAAAACTTGACTTACGGCTCATCGGTATATTCGTCGTCCACCGGAGATGTTAGCAGTTGGTCAAAGGTAGGCGACTCCCATAATACCGCCGACACGGCTGTCACCTCGATGAATTCCATCAACGGCATCCTGTTTGCCGGTACCCGCAATGACAACGGTGCCTCACTGTACTGGTTCGATGGCCTGAGCTGGAACATGACTGGCGGCGCAGGGCTTGGGGATAGCGATAACACCGAGATCAACCACTTGACGTTTGGCCAGAACTTTTTGTGGGCGACGACGGTGAACCGGTACGGCGCCCAGGTTTTTCGTTCGACCGAGGGTTTTTCCTGGACGGTTTCGACGAAAGGCGGTTTCGCTGTCTCCGGCACGAAGGAGGGCCTCCCCGACCTCATCGAATTCAACGAGGCCATCTACTGGGGTGGCGAGAACTCAGAGCTCGGTGCCCAGGTATACCGTCTCCATCAGCCCACGGTAGTCGAGTTTTCCCAGGCGACTTTTTCTTTCCAGGAAGGGACGATGCCGGCGATTTCCAGAATTCAGGTGGAGCGCTCGGGTGAGTTGAACGTCAAAACGACGGTCGAGTTCAACCTGACGGATTGCGGCGCCTCGATCGACAAGGACTATTCCGGGTTTGGCGGCACGATCACCTGGCTGCCCGGCGACACGGCGGCGTACAATCTGCAGATCCCGATCGTCGACGACATGATTGAGGAACCCACGGAATCCATCGTCTTTAACCTGTCCAACCCGTTCTGCGCCGTCCTTGGCACCAACGACTCGGCGGTACTGGAAATCCAGGACGACGACGCGCCGGCACTGCATCGCTGGAAGTTCGAGGGATCAGAGGGCACGTATAGCGCCAGCAACTCGGACAGCGGTACCGGAGCGGACGACCTTAATTTGTTCTCTGCAACAGCCGGTCTCGTCGGGCAGCCGGCGCCCTTGGACGGCGGCAGTGGGTCGCTGCTGCTCAATGGCGTGGACGGCTATGTCGAAGTCAGCGACTCGGACGCGTCCGAGTTGACTGAGTCGGTCACTGTCAGCGCGTGGTTTTGTCGGGCATCGGGGAGCTCCTCGAGCAACCGCGTGCTGGTCGATACCCGGTCGTCAGCGCCGATCAACGGTTTCAAGCTCGAGCTCGACGGCAGCGCCAATATGAAGTTCAGCGTTGTTGTCGACGGGGTCGTCCAGTCGGTCACCAGCGAAACGATAGAAGAACCGGACCTTTGGCACCATGTCGCCGGTGTCTATGACGACAACGACGGCAAGCTGTTGCTGTACATCAACGGCCAGCTTTACGGGAGCGAAACGCTGAGTGGCTCGGGTAATCTCGGTTCGTCCAACGGCGTGTTACGCATCGGTGCGGACACCACACTGCCGGATCCCTCGGCACCCTCCTATTTCGATGGCAAGATCGACGAGGTCACGATCTACGACTATGCGCTGACGCCGCGGCAGATTAAGCACTACAGCGGCGTCCACATCACCGGAGGATCCATCATGTCGGTCATCTCCGGCGCCGATGACGGGGATCGGTTTGTTGTCGGTCCGGGGACGTACATCGAGTCGATCAAGTTTCCGTATGCCGACATCACGTTGTGTTCGAACCTGGGGCCGACTGTGACCGTTCTGGACGGCGGCGGCATCGGCCGTGTCGTGACGATCGACCTGGGGCAAAGCACCGCGACGGTTCTGCAGGGATTCAAGATCACCAATGGCTATGCCGGCGAGATCGAGCAGAACGGCGGTGGGCTTTACGTCGTCTCCGGTTCCGGCGTGACCGTGAACAATTGTATTATTGGCGGGAATTCGTCCTACAGTCACGGGGCCGGTATTTATACGGGGGAGGGGGAGGGGGCCCAGGGGGGGGCTATGGTCTCGCTGCGGCTGAACAACTGCCGGATCCTCAGCAACAGCACCCTGATCGACGGCAGCGGCGGCGGCCTGGGGAACGGCGGCGGCCTGGTGCAGATCAACGATTGTCTGTTCACCGACAACACGGCAATGGGCGAGGGCTCGGTGGGCGGTGGCATTGCGACAGCTCCTCATGCCACGACTATCATTAACCGGTCCTTCATCACGGGCAATCATGCCGCCAACGGCGCCGGTATCGGCACGCTAAGTGATATAGCTCCAGCGGGACGCGTGGTCATGGTCAATTCTGTGGTTGCCGGCAACGTCGCAACAGTTGCTGGCGGTGCCTTATACGGCATGGGCAACGGCTCGATCGTGACCAACAACACGATCGTGAACAACACCGTCAGCGGCGGGACTAGTGATGGGAAGCCCGGCGGCCTGTTCTACGACAACCCGAGCGGGTACGACGGTGCTTTTTACAATAATATTTTTACACGCAACGGCGACCCGACGTACACCAACAGCGGCAATCCGGTTTTTCAGTTCAACTACGACATCGATACAGGCGATGAAACCAACATCAATGATCCTGTGTACGGTCCGCAATTCGTGGCGCCGACCATATCCGATATTTCGGTGCCGGACGGTGAGTGGTCGGGGCATAGTCAGGATATACCGGCCTGTCGAACGACTTTGGAGGATTGCCGGGCTGATTACACGCCGAACGAATTGTACGGCAAATTCCTCGCCATCGACATCGACAAGATGGAGCTTTACGCGATTGTCAGCAACACGCGCACGGAGATTGTCATTGCCGGCATCATTTCCGATCCCGGTCTGGTGGGGTACAAACTCTTCGACTTTCGCCTGCGCGGCGGTGTGCCGGGCTTATCGAAAGCGATCGATGCCGGCACGACTGAGGCGCCGGGTTTGCCGACTGTCGACATCACATTGCAACCGCGCATCGGCGCGATCGATATGGGGGCCTATGAGTTTGTCGATACAGACAGTGACGGCATTGCCGACTGGTGGGAAGAGAAGTTTGGCTTCGATCCGCTGGTGGCGGATGCCGACCTGGACCCCGATAGCGACACGTTTACCAATCTCTTCGAATACGCCGGCAACGCTTCGCCGGTCAATGACGACGATGTCCCCGGGTCTTTGCTCTTTGTCGACTGCACGAGCGGTGACGATGCATTAGGCACCGGCGCCGCTGCTTCACCATTCCAGTCGATTACCCGTGCTCTGGCGACAGCGAACCCTGGCCAGATTATCGAGGTTGCTCCGGGTGAATACCTGGCAGGCAACCTCATGTATAACGCTGCCGACGACACGCATCTGATTGGTCCGGAGTCGATGGAAGGCGCTGTGGCCACCAACTACCTTGGTACGGCGGTGTATATCGACGACGACGGCATTTCGGGATTCACGGCCGGTGACTCGATGTGGGTGGATTCCATCACCGACGGCCAGTACGAGCCTGGAAGCGAAATCGTACTCAACGGCTCGCCGCCGACCGGTACCGACAAGACCGGGTTCGCGAAGAACGTCGTTTTTATCGACTCCGACCCGCCGGGCATCGATGCTGCCGACTCGACATGGATCGATCGCGGCGGCCTGATCCCGCGGGTGTCTGTTTACGTCACCGCGGCGTCGGGGGCGGCGGCTACGATCATTGATGCCCAGGAGAGCGGTCGCGCCATCGTCTTCGAGAACGGCGAGGATCGCAACTGCATTTTCAATGGCTTCACCCTTCGCAACGGCGACATGACAGGCGGCCAGGGCGGCGCCGTATACTGCGTCAACAATTCCGATCCGGTCTTCATCAATTGCTCCTTCCTGGACAACGTCGCCGACTTCGGCGGCGCTGTTTACGCCGAGTCGTCGCCGCGATTCACGGATTGCACGTTTGACGCGAACCAGGCAAATTTCGGCGGGGCGGCGGAATTCAGCACCTCGACCTGTCATGCAATCGTCGAACGATGCACGGTTCTTAACAATATTGCCGACGATATGGACGGCGTTGGCGGTGGCGGCGGATTCAAGATCGCCGGCATAGCCAATGTGAGAATCGAAAACACCGAGTTCTACAGCAACAAGGCGGCCGAGGACGGTGGTGCCATTATGGTTGTCAATGCCACCACGACGATCCTCAATTGCACCATCGTCGAGAATGCCGCGTTGAATGGCCGGGCGCTGTATGGCGACACCGCGGCGGTGACCATTTACAATTCGATTCTCTATACTGCCGATGGCGCCGGTTCGGAGATCTACGAGCCCTCCGATTCGGTGACCATCGATTTCTGTATCGTTCGCGGCGGTTTCGCCGGAGCCGGAGCCGGTAGCCAGATTTCCACCGCCGACCCGCAGTTTATCGATGCGCCGAGCAACAATTTCGAACTGGACGAGAGATCGCCCGCGATCGATCAGGCGGACATTGCAACTGCGTTGCAGTTCGACAAACGCGAACGCCAGCGGTTCGACGATTTGTCGGTTGGCAACGGTGCCACTGCCGGTCATCTGGCCGCCGACCTGGGTGTTTTCGAACGTTCCGTGCTGTTTGTCAATGTCGATTACCCGGGCAATGACGGCAACGACGGCACGTCCGGGAGCCCGTTGCTGACTATCCAGGAGGCCTTGGGCCGGGCCGTGGGGGGGACCCACGTGATAGTTGCGCAGGGTGTCTATGCCGGCGCCGGCAACTTCGACCTCGATTTTCTCGGCAGAGCCGTCACTCTGACCGCGAAAGATGGTCCGGCGTTGACGATCATCGATGCCAGCGGCGGCCGCGGTGCATGGTTCCGGGAAGGCGAAACGGACCAGAGCGTGTTCGAAGGCTTCACCATCACCAACGGCTCGATCGACAGCATCCACGGCGGTGGTATTCTGTGCAGTAACTCTTCGTCACCGACGCTGCGGAACCTGCGGATCTGCGACAACGAGACACTTGGTTCCGGTTTCGGCGGTGGTATTGCCTGCATCGAATCCTCTCACCCGCAGATCGAAACCTGCACGATTTCGGTGAACAACGGCGCGATGGGCGGCGGCGGCATCTACCTCAACAAATCTTCGCCGGTTATCGAAGAAAGCATGATTGTCGGCAACCTGGCGAACACCCATGCGGGCGGCGGTATTCTCACCGACTATTCGGCGGCAATAATCAGGAATTCCCTGATCTCCGGCAATGTGGTCGGTGGCGGAGACAAGCTGGGCGGCGGTATTGCGGCGACCAACAGCTCGACGCTGACGATCACCAATTGCACGATTTCCTACAATGACACCCAGGGCGGCGCTGGCGCCGAGTTGTACACCGCTCCCGACGCACCCGTGGAGATGTACAATACGATTCTGTGGGACCCGGCGTACGCCACGACCGTCGACCTGCTGGAGGACAATGTCACATCCTTGATCGAGTATTGCAATGTGCCGGGTGAAACGCTGACCAACAGCAACATCTCCCAGGACCCGCTATTGATTCGGGACGGCGAACCCGGAACCTGGCGCGCCGCGGTGCCGTCCGGATTCATCACAACCTTGACACGTGATTCCGGCACCTGGGTGCCGGACGAGCTGGTCGGTATCGTAGTCAATCCGAACTCTGCCCAGTCGCGGGGGTTTCCGGTGCTGTCGAACGATTCTACGTCATTGACTGTGTGGGGCGACGCAACGGCGATTGCCGGCACCACGGATACCAGTGGGTACGAACTCCACGACTCCCGGCTCATGGCAGAGTCTCCTTGTATTGACATGGCGAATGCAGCAGTCGCACCGGTCCACGATTTCGAGTTGGAGCCGCGCTACGCCGTCCTGCCGCCCAATCCGCTGGACCCGGACGCCAGCATTGTCGACATCGGCTTCGATGAGCATGTGCCCCCGACCGTGGAGTTCGAGCTGAACGGAAGCGCGGAGAACGAAGCCATATCGCCGACCATCAATCTGCGCTTGAACAAGCCGTGGTACCTGGCCATCAACGTCGACATCAACACGTCAGACGTCAGTGCTACGACCGCGGACAACGACTATACCGCTGTCGTTGCCGGCGTAGTCAATTTCCTGCCGTACGAAACGTTGAAGGGAACAGTCATCAACGTGAATGACGATCCGTTGCTGGAGGCTGACGAGAAGTTTTCGATATCGTTTACCAACGAGAGCCAGACCAATACGGCGTTGCGCGGCAGCATTCTTACCATCGAGCACACGATTCAGAACGATGATGCGGTCAATGTCAACATCTCGGCGCCAACTCAGATGGAGGTCGCTCAGGGGGGGGGCGCGGCGGAGTCCGAGGGGGCCTCGTCGGAGTCCTACACAGCCGTTGCCCGCGAGGAGGAGACCACCCCTTTCATTGTCGATGTCACGCTCACCGGCCCTGTGGCCTTCCCTGTCCATGTCGATTACTTCACGAGCGACGGCACTGCGACCTCGGACAGCGACTATCAGGCGGGCGCCAGCACGATCACATTCAATCCCGGCACGACGCGTTTGACTGTCGTGATCCTTGTAAATAACGACGATACCAACGAGGCCGACGAGAGCTTCTCAATCACGCTGGCCAATCTGTTGCCGGTCGATCCGAATCTGCTGCTCGACGTAAACTCGGCAGTGGCGACCATTTTGAATGATGACATCGCAACGTTGGATTTCGAGGGGGCTGTGGAGATCGTCGAAGGCGATGCGGGCTCGGTCGATTTCTTGTTCACCGTGACCATCGACAAGCCGACCGAACAGAATGTCACCGTCCAGTACAGCACGGTCGATGGGACAGCCCAGTCTGGCTCCGACTATGAGACGGCTTCCGGGGTGCTGGCCTTCGGTCCGGGTGTGACCGCAGCTACATTCACGGGAGTGGTCAACGGTGACGTGATCAACGAGTGTGACGAGGCATTCACTGTCGTGCTGTCGAATCCCGTTGGGCAAGACGTCATGATCGGCAACCCGGCCGCCGGCGCCATACTCGACGACGACGCCGTACAGGTGTCCGTAGCTGCCCCGGGCGCCGCCGCCGAAGACAGCAGTTTCGTTTTCACTGTCGCGCTGGACACGGCGAGCACGCAGACGGTGACGGTCGACTACACGACGACGAACGGCACGGCAACCTCTCCCGGTGATTACACGGCGGCGAGCGGCACGCTGACGTTCAATCCGGGGGTGACGTTGCTGACGGTGCCGGTGGCCTCGACCGGCGACGCGGTGAATGAGTGTGATGAGACATTCGACCTGGACCTGACGAATCCAACCGGCTTGTCGTGCGCCAGCGTGTCGATCGGCACGCCGTCTGACACA
>Ga0310124_10000335_pt1 | contig 31961 bp, 28 predicted proteins | sample CB11b_AW_Bot5_MG_FD_203507 | JGI IMG/M metagenome (GOLD analysis project Ga0310124, IMG submission 203507) | Marine microbial communities from Western Arctic Ocean, Canada - CB11b_AW_Bot5 | ecosystem: Environmental > Aquatic > Marine > Oceanic | place: Canada: Western Arctic Ocean | collected...
GATCAGTCTATGCAGTATCAACCGCCAAGCCATAGCAAAGCCTGATTCTGCGTTCAAACCTAAATACAGTTCCCCTATACATCAATTTTAGGGCTTGTAGTACATAGATAAGCCTACAAACGTAGGCTTATCTAAAATCTGCTTTTTCTGAACTCGCTTCTCCATTAAACTGTCCGACCTTTTTGCAGATCCAAGAGAACACCATGCAACGCGATTACACTTTAACTTGCTTAAACAACATGCCTCGTGAAGAACTAGAAGAATTTAGTTTAAGAATGATTCATCGCCTTGTCCCTGAAGATGCAATGACGGAACTGTTTACGTTCGAACAGGAAGAAGTGACCAATGAAGAGCGTATGCAATCAGCGAAGTTTGATGCGATGCTGCGAATGACAGCAATCGCGCTGAGTGAAGTGAATCTTGCGTTTAGTGAGTCGGATAACTCACAGCAAAACATCGAGCGCATGACTCGACTCTTGCTTTGGCACTTCTATGCAATGTCGTTCAACCTTGAGCAAGCGATCAGCCTTGAAACTCACTGTGACAAAGTCGAGAAAATTTTGTTGAAAGCACCGACAGAAGCATTTGGTTGGGTTAAAGAGCTCACAGAGTTGCTGCACTTCTATGCTGAACTAAATGAAGGCAATGAAGGCAACGAAGCCAAAAAAGACGCATAAATCCCCTTCAACTTAAAAACTTCTCAACTTCTTAACTTCTTAACTTAAAAGCGGCTCAACGAGTTGTTCGTTACTCAAGGAACAACTCGACTATCCCCTAGAACAGCGGCAAGTAGAACGATATCGAAAGAAAATAGAACTAAATCGAAGGCAGTCAGGGCTATACCGAAGGCAAATAGAAACTTTGTTGAAATGAGTTTTCTGCTTTTGTTGTTTCTAAAACACTATGATGCAACATCAGTATCGACTGAGCGATTTTGGTGCCAATACCTAACGAACCATTAGGGGCCTCTCGTTCAACTTCATTATGGATAACGACCTTCACCCGTTTTGAATCCGATTCTAAACCTACATCTAACGACACCATTGTTCCGCTCGGGCTATGCCTCAATGCATTATCTAGCAGATTCAAGATCAGCCTCTCAAGTAAATCACCGTCACCCACAGCCTTGATTCCAATAGGTATATTGACGTTCAACTCAACATTCTTATGGTGATACTGGCTTTGTATCGTTTCTAAGCATTCGTTCATCAACACATTAAAATCGATTGAAGCGTATTGATACTTAGGCACAGGATTATCATTTTTGGCGCTATCGAGTAGTGAATGGAGCTGTTCAGACAATTTGTTGCCATTGCGGTAAGCGACGTCAATCAACGGGTCTGACTTCGGATTTTGAATCTTCCACGTTTCTAGGTAGCCAAGAACACTCGATAATGGCGTTTTCAAATCATGACTGAGCTGTAATAAGCTTTGTCTGCGGTGTGATGACTGATACTCAAGCTGCAAAAACTGTTGTTGGATGTGTTTCGCCATCAATTGATAAGAACGTGCAATGGGCACCAATTCTGGCACTTGATGGACAAAGTTAGGTTCCAATCTAAAATCTTGCTCAGCTTGTTGCTGCAATTTATTGGTTACCGCCTCTATTGGGTTCAACAGACTGCGTTTCACTAGCAGATAAGCTCCAATCGCAAAGCCAAAAATAGAAACCAGCACAAGCCCTGCAAGTGCGATGTATGGTGTATCAACCTGAGAGTTGGTGATCACAGTATGGCGATTACTTCCTATCACCACATACAAATAACCCACCGTCGACCCTAGCTCTTCAATCGCCGCCACAGAAAATACTTTAGGAGAGCCTGGGTTGATCGGGTCTTCGCCCAAAATCGGATAAGGCTCGTCATTTAAGAACTGTTGAATGGGCGCTAGATCTATCTGATTGGCTAACACAGTGCCTTCTGGCGCAGCATTGGTGGTGATATTGCCCTGACTATCCAGAAAATAAATATCAAAATCAGGCCCTATCAACATCAAGGTGTGGAATATAGATTTGAGTGCCTTGGGATTGTAGTCGGTACCAATCATGAGAGGATTATCATCGCGCATATGAACCGCGAGCTCTTTATGTAAGCTCTGCTTAGTTCTTTGTTCTATGGTCTCTTTTTGCCAATGATAAGTGTAAGCAATTACCACACTTACCAACAAAAACCACAAACTTGTGAACAGCACTAAACGCGATTTGAAACTCATGTTCTCTCCTCGATGGCTCGTAGGTCTTACTGGCTTTTTAGTAAACTTAGGGCGCAACACATCGACCTAAGCTTTTGACTCAAACTTATAGCCAACACCCCAAACGGTTTTAATGAAATCATCATCACTATTGGGCATCGCAAGCTTGGTTCTTAGACGGTTGACCGTGCTACACACAGTATGGTGATAGCCAGAATGATGAGTATTCCAAACGTGATCGAGCAGCTCGTCTTTGCTATACACACGCCCCGGGCGGGTTGCTAAGAAGTGAAGTAAGGTAAACTCGGTAGCAGTAAGCGGTACATCTCGGTTATTGAGTGACACCTGATGGCGTTCAGGTTGAATAATGAGCCCGCCAAAATTCATAATTGATTCTGCTGTCACAACCTCTTGAGTGGCTGATTCAACATGGCTTAAACGGCGAAGTACGTTCCTCACTCTTGCTTGAAACTCGAGAACGCTGAAAGGTTTCGTTATGTAGTCATCAACACCGGCTTCTAAACCTGACACCTTATCTAGCTCAGCATCCCTTGCGGTTAGCATGAGTACCGGCGTCCAATCTTCTTGCTGACGTAACATTCGACAAAAATCGAGTCCATCTCCGTCAGGCAAGCCACGATCCAGTACGATCAAATCGAAATGACCCTCTTTATAGAGCGCCTGAGCCTTTTCAATCACATTAGTTCTTATTACGTCATGGCCTTGGAACTTAAGATGCATCTGCACCAGTTCAGCTAGGTCATCATCATCTTCAACCAACAATATGTTTGCCATCAAATTTACCGCAGCACTATTCATGATCCCTGCTCTATTCGGAGTCTGCCTACCTTTCAATTGACCGGAACAGAGCAGGAATTCTTTCATCGTGCTTTCAACCCTATTATTCAGTTCGAGTAATCGTGATTCTTGCTCCTGGGTTGAGGAAACGATGGTTAGCACTTAAAGCAGACGTCGTAAGGCCGTCATCTTGGCTGATTACACCAGAATGAAAACTCACTACATCGGTGTCGTCTCGTGTGGTATTAAAACCCTCACCACCGCCCGCAGGTCCCGGAATCGTTGCAGCAAGCTCGTCGTTCAATTCCGTTCCTGAATCCCAAACATTCATGTTCATCACAAAGGTATCACCCACCGCTAATGACTTGAGTGACAAACCGGATTCACCAACAAACGCATCATTGGTGTTCACCAACATGGAAGCAACTGAGATATACCCTTCTTGATTTGGGTCAACACGAATAGACACCGTGTCTTGCTCACCTGAAAGAATCAGCCCATTGCCTGAGATGCCTTGATAAACATTTGCGTCACTGTCACTGAGCGCAAGCAATTGTGCATTACTGCCTCCTTCCGCCAAGTATTCCAGATCGACAGAGGCACTTTGCCCAACTTCAAACAGGTCAAAATTCGTATTGTGAGTCAATACCGCGAGGGGCGACATTGGTTGATTGGGGGTGAGGTTAGTCACACTCACATCATAGCGATAGTAATCGTCGTCATCGTCCGGACAACCTGCTAACACAGCTACTGATGCAGCGATAAATAGAATTCTAGCTTTCATACATCCCCCTTACTTCACAACAATGGTGATAGTAGCTACAGGGTTTAACCAACGATGACTACTGCTATCGAGGTCACTGATGCCGCCAGCCGCGTTACTATCACCGATGTTACCCGGATGAATATGAACCTTAGCGTTTGACACTGCAGTTTCAACTCCCGTACCACCAGCACCAAAGGTAATAAATGGCGGGTTTGGCATGCTGCCAGCCAACTCATCATTGGCTTCTGTGCCTGCGTCATAGCCATTGAGGGTCGCTTTATAGGTGCCCGCTTGAGTTGGGATTTTCCAACTGTCTAAGCCAACAAAGCCGTCGTTGGTTGGCAGCAGCATGGCACCCAATGACAAGTAAGCTAAATCACCGGTGTCGATATCAAACGTAGTTGCGACGCCTGGATTAAGAATACCGGTAGCTGGGTTTTCAACCACCACACCACCCGCGTTAGCAATTAAACTCGATAGACCTGAAATATCACCACCTTCGGCCATCGATTCCAATTCCGCAGAAGCACTCTCACCCGTTCTAAACATGAACAAGCTGGAGTCATGAGCGGCAGCCAAGATAGGCGTAAAGTAGATCCCTTTCGTTGCATTAGTGACAGTGACTTCAAGCTCAGCAGCCTGAACTTGAGCCGCTCCGTAGGCCAACATAGCCGAGCTGATCACTAAGCTGATTTGAGTACGTTTGTTCATTTTGATTCCATCCTTTATCGAGTCCTATCGTTGCCAACAAAACGAATAACAGCGATATACCGTTACCTTTGCCAGAACGAACTGTGGTGTTGTTAACTCTAAGAATGGCGATCAAATCTATCAGCAACTTCATTGAATTCTCATAAAACTCTCACAAGTTTATTCAAACTTCTTACCATCCAGAAAGACAGACCTAAAAGACTGATATGTGAATAGAAACTCTCGTTCCAGAAATGAGAGATACACAAGGAATCATGGTTCAAGAATAGCGCAGACCAAACGCAAAAAGGCCCAATCGATATACCGACTGGGCCTTTCACTGATGTATAAAACTTCTCTCAGGAAAGCTCTATTCGCTTCCAACTGAGCTAGCCGAACAACACCAATTTAGAATGCGTAGTTTGCGTCAACAAGTTCGCTTACTTCTACTTTGCTTACTTCTGCGCGAGCTTCAAGCCACTGCGCTACTTGCAGTTGCTCTGCTTCTGTCACTGAGCGGTAGCGCTCAATAGAACATAAGAAACCTTCGAACAGCTCTAAACCACCGCCACCAAAGCACAGGCCGATACTGTCGATAAAATCGATAAATTCATCGATGAACACATCGTATTGGTCAAAATCAGCAATCGAAGTCGTGCAGCTTACTTCAAAACCTAGAATAGCGAATTCACCTAGGTATAACTTCTTGCGTAGGCGGCGATTTTTGTTTTCGATTTTATCTAATTTCATAACTGTCTCTCTTTTCGTTTGATAAAGCATTTATACACAGTTCTTCGTTAATTCCCAAGAGTTTTGTATTGCACGAGAGGCTTAGCAGCAAAAATCGTGCTACAGAAACAAAACCTTAATCAAAACTATAAAAATCTGTCACTTAACTGCTTCACGATTGCTCACACATCAGCCCAAGTTATTAACCAATTCATTAGTAAGTGGGTAAGTCATAAATAACGAATAATAAAGTCAGCCAATAGGAAGCAGTCCCGATGAGCAAGGAAACATTTGATAGCACTCGTTTTAACAAGAGTAACAACAAGCCTTTCGAAGAAGTTCTAGATGCGAACCTTTCAAGAAGAAACGTTCTGAAAGGCGGTTTAGGCATCAGTGCAATGACCGCATTTGGCGCGTTTGGTTTAGCGGGTCACAGCACGGCTAACGCTGCGACAATGCAAGCAACGGGCGCACAAAAAAGCACTGCAACACTTGCATTCGAATCGGTTAAAGGATCATTGACAGACAGTGTCGTTGTACCAAAAGGCTATACAGCACAAGTATTAGTTCCTTGGGGTACTCCACTTAACAAGCAAGGCAAGGCTTGGTTAAAAGACGGCACCAACAATGCACAAGATCAAGCTAACTCACTGGGCATGCACCACGACGGTATGCACTTCTTCCCGCTTAATGGCAACAGCAACGACGGTTTGTTGGTGATCAACCACGAATATATCGACCAAAAAGCACTTCACGCCAACGGCCCAACATACAACGAAGGCGCTCGCCCTAGCCTTGATGAAGTACGTAAGGAGATCAACGCGCACGGCGTGAGTGTTGTTCGAGTGAAACTTGAAGGCAACCAATGGGTGATGGTCGATAACGATCCACTGAACCGCCGCTACACAGGCGCAACAGTCATGGACCTGTCTGGCCCTGTTGCTCACAGTGAATTTACCAAAACCAAGTTCTCACAAGACGGCAGCCAAGCTCGTGGCACGTTGAACAACTGTGGTAATGGCTACACGCCATGGGGCACTTACCTAACGTGTGAAGAAAACTGGCCGGGTTATTTCGTGAACAAAGGCGAGACAACGCCAGCACAAGAGCGTATTGGTATCGCAACCGACAAAACACGTTACGGTTGGGATACGCTTTCAGGCAACAAACAAGAACGCCTAGACGAATTTGCTCGCTTTGACGTAACACCAACAGGTGAGTCAGCAATGGACGATTACCGTAACGAAGCACATGGTCACGGCTACATCGTTGAAATCGACCCATACACAGCAAACTCTCGCGCTAAAAAACGTTCTGCACTGGGTTGTTTCCGTCACGAAGGCTGTACGTTTGGTAAGCTGACTGAAGGCGAGCCGATCGTATTCTACTCTGGTCACGATTCGCGCTTTGAATACCTGTACAAATTCGTTTCTGAAGAGAAATGGGACCCGCGTGATGCAGAGCCGAGCAATCGCCTAAGTGCGGGTGACAAGTATATGGACAAAGGCACGCTGTATGTGGCTAAGTTCAACGATGATGGTTCAGGTACTTGGCTACCACTAACGTTGAGCAGCAAGACTACAAACGGCGGCAAGCTAGGTGATTCATTTGATTCTCAATCAGCACTTATCATTAATACCGCAGGCGCAGCCGACCTTGTAGGCGCAACGCCAATGGATCGCCCTGAATGGTGCTCTGTTGACCCAATGACAGGTACGGCTTATCTCACACTAACGAATAACAACAAGCGTAAAGAAGCGAACTCTGCGAACCCTCGCGTAGACAACAAGTTCGGTCATGTTATTCGTTGGGATGAAGGCAAAACAGCAGGTGAGTTCGATTGGGATATCTTCGTATTTGGCTCTCCAGCAGTGGATGACAAGTCTATTAACCGCTCAGGTCTAACAGACATGAACCAATTCGCCAGCCCTGACGGCTTAGCGTTCGATGCTCGTGGCATCTTGTGGATTCAGACAGATAACGGCGCAGACGAAGTAACTGGCTACACCAATGACCAAATGCTGGCAGTGGTTCCATCTCAGTTAACGGATGACAACGGCAACAGCGCGGTGATTGATGCAAACAACCAAGCACAACTTAAACGCTTCTTTGTTGGTCCAAACGGTTGCGAAGTAACAGGCTTTACCATTAGCCCTGATTACAAATCACTGTTTGTGAACATTCAACACCCTGCAAACTGGCCATCGTCAGAAGATGCGACCGCACAGACTAAAGGCAATGTGCGCCCAAGAGCATCTACCGTTGTGATTCGTCGTGAAGACGGCGGTGAAATCGCGGTTTAATAAGCAAATCTAGCTAAGATCAGTAACCTTACTGTTATCTAGTTTCTGTTCGCTAGCTAAGTAAAATCAAAAAGAGCGATAAGGCCAAACGCCCTATCGCTCTTTTTATATTCTATACGCTCTTTGACTCAACTAATGATCTGCGGCTTTGTAAACTGCTCTTCACCCCAAACCAAATCACGTACCGTCATCCTCGAGAAGGAGGAACGACTGAGTCGGGGATCTCAACCGTTATCGTTGATCGCAATACCGTTAGTTAACTCACGAACAACCACACACCAACGCCCATCATTAACGTACCTGCAATACGGTTCATCAACTTAACGTTATCGGCTTTACCCAGCATATGTTTTAGGCTCTTACCACCTGTCGCATACAAGGTCATGCAGACAAATTCAGAAACCAGAATAATAGACACTAAAATCAACAACTGCGGTGCTAAGTCTTTATTACTATTAATGAAAGGAGGCAATAACGAAATCATGAATGCCCAGCCTTTCGGGTTCGCAATCGCTGTCACGAAGCCTTGAACCACCAAGTCCCAATCATTGCTGACTTTTGTTGTTTGGTTGTCAGTGCTGATCGCCAGCTTGCCTCTTGAACGCCACATCTGAACGCCTAAATAGAACAAGTAAGCTGCACCAACAAATTTGAAGCCCGTAAATAGCCACGGGTAGTTCAACATAATAGATGCAATACCCAATACCGCAGCAATAGAAACCACCGCAACACCAGCCAATTCACCGATCATCATCCATAATGTACGCTTGTATCCAACACTCATTCCTAGCGTCAAAGCCAAGGTCATACACATACCGGGCGTAATTGACACAAAGAAAAATGTGGGAATAAAAGCCCAAAGTAGTGCGCTATCCATATTATTACCTTATCGACTTATTTTTATTTAAGTGTTTAGCTTGTTGAGCTGTCTTTCTAAGGAGCTACCTTATATTTAGCGACACAACGAAAAAGAGCCACAATACAGTGGCTCTTTTCCATTACCAACCGTAATTTTACTTACGACGGTTTTTAATTCGCTTCATCATAGTCAAACGACGTTCAGCGCTTGCTTGATCTTGAGGTTCTTCGTTCGCGTTGTTCTTACGACCCTGACGGTTTTTGTACGCCGATTTAGTGTTCAGCTTCTCGATGTAAGCATCACGTTTCTTCGGTTCATAACCCGGTTGTTCAACACGACGAATACGTTGTTGAATCAGTGTTTCAACTTGAACAACAGTCAACTCTTCTTCGCGGTTAACGAAAGAAATCGCATGACCTTGTTTACCAGCACGACCTGTACGGCCAATACGGTGAACGTAATCTTCCGCTAGGAAAGGCATGTCGTAGTTAATTACATGTGGTAAGTCTTCGATATCAAGACCACGAGCTGCAACGTCGGTTGCTACCATCACACGTGCTCTGCCTTCTTTGAAGTCATCCAAAGCACGACGACGAGCGCTTTGTGCTTTATCACCGTGACAAAGTACCGCTTTAATGCCGTCTAATTTAAGCTCTTTAACGACGTCATTCGCTGTTTCTTTGTAGTTCACGAACACAAGCACTTGGCGCCAGTTTTTACGGCCAATCAGCTCAGAAAGCAGTTCTGTTTTACGCTCTTGATCCACAGGGTAAACCACGTGACCAACAGTAGAAGCCGTTGAGTTTTCGCGCTCAACACTAATACGTTTTGGTTTACGTAGAATATCAACAGACAGTTGGTTTAACTGAGTAGAAGTCGTTGCCGAGAACATCATGATTTGCGGCGATGTTTCTACATCCAACATGATCTTACGAACGGCATTGATAAAGCCCATATCAAGGATACGGTCAGCTTCATCGAATACTAGAAACTCTAGGTTTGCGATAGACACGTTACCCGCTTCTAAGTGTTCTTCCAAACGGCCAGGTGTTGCAACCAAAATATCCACACCCAGTTCTAATTGACGAACTTGTGAAGACATTTTGTTACCACCGTAAACCGCTGAAACGCTTAGTTCAGTGTATTTAACGTAGTCTTTAATGTTTTGAGCGATCTGCGCAGCTAGCTCTCGAGTTGGAGCAAGAATAAGGCCGCGAGCCGTTCCTCTAGACGCCTTTTTACCGCTGTTCAAAAGGTGCTGAATAACAGGCAATGAAAATGCCGCTGTTTTACCCGTACCGGTTTGAGCAGTAGCAAAAATATCATGGCCTTTACGAGCCATTGGAATCGCTTTTTGTTGAATTGGAGTGAGTTTTTCATAACCACACTCAGTCAACGCTTTGACTAATTCAGGAGCAAAACCTTGAGAGGAAAATGACATTGTTACGGGTTCCTTAAGCAGACAGCCTACATTCTTATTTCAGCCGAGCACTATAAAGTAATTAGAGTGATTTATCTCACATTTATCGTGATATAACGCAAACTTTCTCATTTAATCTGGTGTTTACCCCACCTTCAACGAAGTAAACACCGAGATCATCAGTTCAAACAGTAAAAATGGCGCTATTTGATGCCACACAGCTTGAGTAGAATCTGCTCGAGATCGTCCCAAGGCATTAACTGCGAGTCGATCACTTCGAGACGAGACTCAAAGCCATCAAGGGAAATTTCATTCACTGACACCACTTGATTCGCCACGTTAAACGCATAGCAACCTTGGTCAGTATTCACCACGGCTTTTACACGCTCAGCCGTAAGATCCGACAACATTGAAAACAGCGCATCAAAGTTGAACTTATGCTCTGCGCCAAATAGCCAACCGCAACTGAAATAGCCCTGACCTTTATTCTCTTTACGGATGAACGCTTCACCGGGAGGAAGTTGGAATTGAGGCTCTTGCTCAGCGTGATCGTGATGATGCGCTTCAATATGAGAGGAAGCACTGCCGTATACTCTTTCAATGTCCAACACTTCCAATGGCACTTCACCATCGTGAATTAGCTTATGGAAGACTTTTGCTGGCGTTTGATCCGTCACCCAATCATTGAACACATCGATGTCTTCAGAATGAACAAGGTCAACCTTAGTACCAAGAATCACATCTGCACTGTCCAGTTGATCATTGAAATTCTGATTCGACGTGTACTTTTCATTGGATAGGTTTCGTGGGTCAACCAAGCCAAGCGTCGCTTTTAAATCAACATAAGGTGTGTATTGCTCTGAAGTGAGTGTCGCAATAACCTGTTTAGGGTGACCAAGCCCAGTTGGCTCAATCAATAAACGGTCCGGTTTTTGGCGCAGTAAGGCATTAATACCTACCGACATAGGCACACCTGCAGTACAACACATGCAGCCACCCGGTACTTCTTTAATTAAAGCACCTTGGTCTGTCATTAATGCGCCATCAATGCCGATTTCGCCAAACTCATTAACCAGGACAGCCCAGTTTTCATTCTCAGGTTTATTTTTGAGCAGGTTCAAAATAGCTGTCGTTTTGCCAACACCCAAGAAACCCGTAATTATGTTTGTAGGAACTTTTTTGGTCATATCAGTTCTCCTTTTTAAGGGAGTATATACACAATCACGGAGAAATTGACCCCAATCGCTTGTTTATACGGAGAATGATTTAAGCCAGAAGTTGTATGAGTGTACTAAAAAAGGGGGGAACGAAGAAAAATGAATGCTCCAGACGAACTAAAGGCGTACTTGAAGTACGCCTCACTCTCGTTACTCAATCGTGAGTTCGCGAATCAGGAAGCCTTAAATATCGACCTGAACAATTAACGAGAAACTAAAACTTTATATCTGAATCCATCCAAATTGTGTGTAAAACCTCACGTCTCCTTGCGGTTTGTTATGTTGCTTTACGATTTAACTATGGTTCATTTTTAGGGATATTCAAGGTGCAATCTGAGAATCGATCAAAATTGTGACGGGGATTCCACTATTGCCCATAGATTCCATTTATGTAACACGTACATTCCATAAATGAAATTCAACTTTTCATCTTTGCTGCTATAGGATATGCAGAGGACGCGTATAATTTATGACAAACCCGCCTTAACCCATTCAGGAGCCTTATCTCAATGACCAGAAGAGAGAAAATTAAGCAATCCTTATTAGCCAAAATGCCAAGGGATGCTATTAATCAATTTCTCTCAAGAGATAAGACACCTGCTTCCGTTCTCTTTCTTTCTTGTATTGTAGGTGTACTTGCTGGCGTAGTGGGTACCTATTTCGAAGTCGCGGTTCATTTCATCACAGAAACTCGTACCGATTGGCTTAAAGATGAAATCGGTAGCTATTTACCCCTTTGGCTAGCCGCTTTCCTTATTAGTGCTGCATTTGCCTTTATTGGTTACTTCCTCGTTCACCGCTTTGCTCCAGAGGCTGCAGGCTCAGGCATCCCCGAAATTGAAGGTGCGATGGACGGTATGCGCCCTGTTCGATGGTGGAGAGTATTGCCAGTAAAATTTTTTGGCGGTATGGGCGCATTAGGCTCTGGTATGGTTTTAGGTCGAGAAGGACCAACCGTTCAAATGGGCGGCAGCATTGGTCGCATGGTCACCGATATCTTTCGAGTCAAAGATGACGACACTCGCCACTCACTATTAGCTTCGGGTGCCGCAGGTGGTTTAGCCGCCGCATTCAACGCACCACTGGCTGGCATCATGTTTGTAGTCGAGGAGATGAGACCACAGTTTCGCTATTCACTCATATCAATTAAAGCCGTCATCATCTCCGCGGTTTCAGCCAACATCGTTTTTCGATCAATCAACGGGCAGTCTGCCGTTATCACAATGCCTCAATACCAACCGCCTGAACTGGATGCTCTGTGGTTATTCTTGTTGTTAGGCGTGTTGTTCGGCATGTTTGGTGTGATTTTCAATAAGTTGATTACACTTTCGCAAGACCTATTTGTGGCAATACACAAGAATGACCGTAAACGCTACTTAATGACAGGTTCCCTGCTGGGCGGTTGCTTTGGCTTATTGCTGCTCTATATACCGGAGTTGACTGGCGGTGGTATTGGTATCATCCCGAACATCACTAATGGCAACTACAGCGCAAACGTGCTGCTGTTAATCTTCTTAGGGCGCGTGCTCACCACGCTACTTTGTTTCGGCTCTGGTGCACCGGGTGGTATCTTTGCACCAATGCTTGCTCTAGGAACGCTCTTTGGTTACGCGTTTGGGCTTATCGCGGCGGCATTCTTTCCTGAACTGAATATTGAACCGGGTATGTTTGCAATTGCTGGCATGGGAGCCTTATTTGCCGCCACCGTGCGAGCGCCTATCACCGGTATTCTGTTAGTTATTGAAATGACCAATAACTACTACCTGATCCTGCCGTTGATCATCACCTGCTTAGGTGCGGTAATCATTGCTCAAATGTTAGGTGGGAAGCCAATTTACAGTCAGCTGCTTAACCGTACGCTGAAAAACGAGAAGCTAAGACAACAAGACCTCCCTCAGCAAGAGGAAGTACGTTAACGACATTGAGACCGGCAGTTCAAAAATGTGACTTAAACGTAACTCGTTAAGTTCCACTAATACAGTCAAGTTCCACTGATACATGAGCGAACTAAGCTCGGTATTTATAAATCACTCAAAAAATAAAGCACACTTTCCTCGTGCTTAATGTCCCGATTTCGTATCAAAATCAAAAAAGCAAACGTTAAACTTGCTATCATCCACTCAAAATTATTTGAGTGTCCTTAACATCTATTGAGGACACAGCTAAGCGCTCACTCTAGAGCAAAAAGTCTATAATTGACTCATGTTATATAAACAGCTCACATTCTATATAACTCATATCCTATAAATAACTAGTTGGAGAAAGGCGTTGAACTGGAGAAGGTTAACCCAAGTAAAAAATGTGCCGCCATCTCAGGCGTCTTTGGCACTTGGCGTTATTGGACTAGGACAAGCTTGGGCATTATATCTGCCAGGGGTTGGTGAGATCATTCGTCCTTACCTTGCTGCATTTGGCGCACTGTTATTGCTACCCGTTTTACTTCGTTATCTCACCAGCTTTAATACTTTCATCAATGACATTCGTCATCCGCTTAGTGGAAGCTTGATGGCACCAATGAGCATGGCGTTATTAATTCTATGCGACTATTTAGCCGAAATCTCTCCAGTCATTGCTTACCCAGTCTGGTTCTGCGCGTTGTTATTGCATTTTACCATGATGGTGTTGTTCTTTAGTTTCCAGATAATCAACTTCAAAATGTCGAACATTGTACCGAGTTGGTTTCTGTATCCGGTGGGGTTAATCAGCAGTTCCTTAGCAGGTTCACAATTTGGGCACACCGTTTTTTCAGAAACACTTGCGGCCACTTGTATCGGTATCTATTTCCTAATGCTGCCAGTGGTGTTGTACCGCTTGGTATTCGAAGGAAACCTGCCACGCCGAGCAAGACCAACCTTAGCCATCATGGCAGCACCTGTGAACCTGTCTTTAGCGGCTTACTTGGTTAACTTCGACAACCCAGACCCGATTCTAACAGGCGCGTTGGCTGGCATTGCTATCACCATGACGCTACTGATCTACTTGTGTTACATACGATTGATGCGTCTGAAATTCCAACCTTCGATTGCTGCCGTCACTTTCCCTTCCGTGATCAGCGCTATTGCCATGCATCGTCTAACTACGTTTTTCGGCGCGGAATACCCACAATGGTATTGGCTGCACAAGTTTGGTTTCTTCGAGCTAACCATCGCGACCATCCTAGTGATTTGGGTTGCAGGTGGATACGTGAAAATGTACTGGCCTGAGTTTTTTGATACTGACTACATGTCTAAAAAGGTCAAACGTTCTTAGACCTAAGCTAGAAGAGCTTAGTTTGCTCGATCGAATTCTCCAATATTCGATATGTCAGACAGCAGAACCAAACAAAAAAAGGCCTCACAATGTGAGGCCTTTGAATAGGCAAGGTGTTAATAGTTCAGGCGAGTGTTAATAGAACTGGCGAGAGCTATTAGAAGTTAGCGTGAGGGCCAAATACTTCGTAGTGTACGCGTGAGCGATCTACTTTAAGTGCGTCTAACTGCTCTACGATGTTCTTCATGAAACCAACAGGTCCACAGATGTAGAAATCGCTCTCTTCAAAGCCTTTAGTATCAGAAATAGACGCTAGATCCATTTGACCTTGATGTGTGTTCTCACAAGCAGACTCGTCTTTGTTCATGTACCACGTTTTCGCAGACCAACCTTTGTCAGCAACAATATCTTTAACACGAGTCGTGAAAGAGTGTTGACCTACGTTCTCACAAGCGTGAAGGTAAAGTACTGGTTCGTTTTTGTCTTCCGTGTTTAGGAATTCAAGCATAGACTGCATTGGCGTTACACCAACACCCGCAGAGATAAGCGTTACTGGCTTGCTGCGCTCTTGATACATGAAGTCACCCGCTGGTGCGTATAGGCTAACTTCATCGCCGATAGCAACGGTATCGTGCATGTGGTTAGAAACAACACCTTGCGTTTCTTGACCTTGGCCTTCACGCTTCACAGAGATACGGTAGTATTTTCCGTTCGGCTTGTCTGACAGTGAATACTGACGAATTTCGCTGTATTGTGCGCCTTCAGGTTTCACTTCAATACCGATATATTGACCTGGTGTGTAATCCAAAACCTCACCGCCATCTTTTGGCTGTAAGATGAAGCTTGTTACGAGTGCTGACTCTTCAATCTTGTCTGCGATTACAAACGCACGTGCTGCTTCCCAACCACCAACAGCCTGCTTGCGCTGTAGATAAAGTTCAGCTTCACGGTCGATGAATACTTGCGCTAAGAATAGGTAAGCGGCAGTCCATGCTTCTTCTACTTCTGGAGTAAATGCCTCAGTAGCTAATTCACGCAATGTTTCAATCAGGTGCAAACCAACAATTTGGTAGTGCTCTGGTTGAATGTTAAAGCTTGTGTGTTTCTGTGCGATACGTTCAACCGCGGTGGTTAACGCTGCTAGGTTTTCAATGTTTTTAGCATAAGCCGCGATAGCTTCAAACAGTGCCACACCTTGGCGACCTGTTCTTTGGTGAGTCATATTGAAGATATCTTTCAATTCAGGGTTATGCGTGAACATACGTTGATAGAAGTGTTGAGTTAAAGCAGGGCCTGCGCTTTCTAAAAGAGGAATCGTCGATTTGATGATGTTGATATGTAGATTGTTTAGCATTGATTTACTCCGAACACTTAGTCTTTTGACCACTTGAGTCAAATTGACTAGTTTTATTTAAAGATGACTTTATACCAATTCATTCTCAATGAGCTCTCTGGCTACATTTTTTATGAGAATCACGTGGACTGATAAATGGGCATTAATTGATTCAAATCAACTATAGGTCAGTTATTCAGTCATATAGACAACACGTAATGGACACATTGCACAAACGGTGCCAACATGCGAAAGCTTGCTGTGTCTGGCATCCTTTCAAAAATCCACTTCAAACTTTAGTCAAAAAGACCTTTTTTTTGTGTCATAAAGACTCTACCATGTATAAAAATACAAACAGTATGAGCCCTTTATGCAAGACATCTCAGCATCCACTCTCATGGAAATGACCATTGGTTTAGCCAGCGGTGTGAACGATCAAGACCGTTTTAATCGCCTAATCGATGCCATTCGTAAAACCATAACGTGTGATTGCGTCGCGCTTTTAAGCCTTCAAGGCGACACGCTAGTACCCATCGCAATGCAAGGGCTCAGTCGAGATACATTCGGTCGCCGCTTTATCATTTCGGAACACCCTCGCTTTGATGAGATTTGCGCATCACGTTCTCCTGTTCGTTTTGATGCTGATAGCTCATTGCCTGATCCTTTCGATGGCTTACTGATCGACCACGACGGCGATTTACCAATGCATGCCTGCATGGGTTTGCCTCTGCTGTTTGGTGACAAATTGTTAGGAGTGCTAACCCTAGACAGCCTAAAACCTGATGTCTTTGCGAATATTCCTGCTCGTAACCTAGAAGTTCTCGCTGCTATTGCGGCTTCAACCATGCAGATGGCGATGACTTTCTCGCAACTTGAGCATCAAGCAAAACAGTCAAAGCAATTACTGGAAGAGTTGAACGTAGAAGCGTGGGAACGTGACGGCGGCGAGTTAATTGGTAACAGTGACACCATGGTCGCGCTTAAGAACGACATCGCGGTTGTAGCGCCGTCTGAGTTTAATATTCTGATTCATGGTGATACTGGTGTTGGTAAAGAGCTCGTTGCTCGCACCCTGCACCACCAATCGCAACGTAAGCGTAATCCGTTGGTCTACGTGAACTGTGCTGCTATTCCTGAGAACTTGGTAGAGAGTGAACTATTTGGTCACGTTCGTGGCGCATTTACTGGCGCAGACAAAAACCGCTTAGGTAAGTTTGCTCTAGCCGATGGCGGCACACTGTTCTTAGATGAAATTGGTGAATTGCCTTTGGCAGCACAAAGTAAGTTACTGCGTGCGCTGCAAAACAACGAAATCCAACCGGTAGGCCAAGACAACATCCAAACCATTGATGTTCGTGTTCTGGCTGCAACCAACCGAGACTTAAAGCAAGAAGTTGAAGACGGTCGATTCAGAGCCGACTTGTATCACCGACTTAGTGTGTACCCTATCGCGGTACCTGCATTGAAAGAGCGTGGTGACGACATCAGCTTATTAGCTGGTTTCTTCCTAGAACAAGCGCGCCGTAAGCTTGGTATCAACCAAGTTAAGTTCCGTTCTGATGTTCTGGTATTCCTAAACCGTTACGGTTGGCCAGGTAACGTTCGTGAGCTTGAACACGTTATCAGCCGTTCAGCACTGAAAGCATTGGCTCGCAGCACTAACAAAAACCTCGTGACAATCACTAAAGAAGATTGTGGTCCACTCGACCAAGATCAACCGATTGCGACGACACAGGTAAAAAACACACCATTATCAACACCAACGATCGACCTATCCGCTGGTTTACGTGGCGCGACGGACGATTTTCAACGCAGCATCATTACTGAAGTGTTGGAAGATGCCAACTTTAACTGGGCGCAAGCAGGACGAGTTCTGAAAACAGACCGAGCAAATCTGACTCGACTGTCTAAGCGTTTAGGACTAAATGTGGCTAAGTCTCACACGATCGAACGGACAAAATAGATATTAGCGGTTTGTTGCGAGCATCTAGCAAAACTTGTGTATATAATGCTGCAAATTGTAACGCTAATTTTAAATATGTAGAGAGAGTTATGAAGTTTATCCGTTGGTTCTTAGGTCGTGTCATCTTGTTATTGAATTTTGTATTCAGCCCACGTGGTGTGAAACGTTCTCAAGAAGAGCAAAGCAAAGTGAATGAGCAGGCAAAGACGCACACGTTATACCAATTCGAAGCGTGCCCATTTTGTGTAAAAGTGCGCCGCGCGATGAAACGTCAATCGGTTCAATTTGAACTTCGTGATGCAAAGAACAATGATCAACACCGTGCAGAGCTTGAAACTGGTGGCGGTCGCGTTAAAGTGCCTTGCCTACGTATCGAAAAAGACGGCAAAACTGAGTGGATGTACGAATCTTCAGATATCGTGACTTACTTAGAAAAGCAGTTTGCATAAGCAATAAAACTAAAAGTGTCAGATACAAAAAATCCCTCAAATATGAGGGATTTTTTATGTCTATTATTTGGAACTCGTCGCTTTCAATTTAGGGAAGAAAGCTCAAATGACTACTTCGACACAATCAGCATCAATTCTACACGGCGATTACACGCCTTGCCTTGCGGAGAAGCGTTAGTACAAGCCGGAACGTATTCGCCAAAGCCGCGAGTATAAATAGCACGACTCGAAACATAGTTACTTTCCAAGCGCGCTTTCACTTCTTTTGCACGTAGCTCAGAAAGCGGATCATTAACACGATCACTGCCCGTATTATCAGTATGGCCCTCAATCACCACATCAATATCTTGGCGTTGAGAAAGGTAACTGCCTAAAGTATCCAACCATTGATTGTAGGCTGGCTCAGGGAATGCCGAACCCGTTTTAAAGTTCACGTGCTGTTCCAGCTTTACCATCACATGGTTGCCCGGCAGTACTTCAAAATCGATACGGTTTTGTCTTAAAAAAACTTCCAGTGGGTCATTAGTCGAGACACCACGTCCATAGTTGGTAGTGATGGTTTTTTGTTGATGAGTGCTGTTCTGGACTGAGTAGCTGCGATTGCTCGCTACAGATGTCGTTTGAACCACACCCCATTCAGGATGCATAAGGTCGTAATCGGTTTGCGGCGCAGTTTCTAGCAGATCGTCACCTAACATACCCGTTGGTAACGTCGTTTCACACCCTGCCAAAGCTATGCTTAACATTATCGCTAAATATCTCATTACTTCACCAACCACTCATGCAGATAAACCATTCACTAATGTCTATATCGGCACCGAGGGAAAAACTTTAGATAAAAACTTTATACGAAAAGAAAGCACATCCAAAAAAAGTGCTTTTGATCACAGTTAACCGTCAACTAGCCTGTCATCACCCGCTAGTTCGAACTGTTTGCATTTATTTACCTTATAATTGTTTTCCAATTCGTACTAAATAGTTAGAATCTCACGACTTCTCAACGCTAGAGCAAACATTATGTTTAAACCATTTACTAAATTCATCACAGCACTCGCTGCCGTACTTATTATTGCGGGTTGTAGTGAAACAGACGAGCCACAGAAAGGCGTTCAATACGAAGCACTTCCTACTGCTCTAACTGAATTTAACCTGTCTCCGATCACTGAAATCTTCTCTCTAAACTGTGGTCACTGTCGTCAAATGGAAAGTGCAATTCCAGAGATTGAGTCACTAACAAACCAAACTATTGGCAAGATGCATGTAACGTTCAATGAAAGTGCTCAAATCAGCGCAATGATCTACTACACAGCAGTGATGCAACTTGACGCGACACCTGACCACGCGTTCATGGACGACCTATTTGGTGCCGTTCAAATGGGTGCAGATGCAACGCCAGAACAGCGTCAACAAGCACTAGAGACAGCGTTCACTTCTCGTGGTTTGGTTAGCCCATACCAACTGAACAAAGAACAGCAAGTTGCTCTATTTGACTACGTTAAGAAAGCAGAAGAGATCTCAGTAAAAGGTCAAATCAACTCAGTACCAACATTTATCATCAACGGTAAATACCAAGTACTCACAGCAGGTCACCAAGACGTTGCTGGCATCGCAAAAACGATCAACTACCTTTTGACTCAACCCTAATCACGGCTTTAGCCAATTGATTAACACACTCTGTATTAACTGCTAAATTCTGCATTAACTGTCAAATTATGCATTAACTATGAAATACAGCATTAACTATAAATAGGTTTTACTATGTCTAAATTTATCATCCCGGTCATTGTCTTTATTTTGGCTGGCTTCATGATCTACCGCACTTGGATGAATCATAAATCTGGCGAAGAAAATATCGAGCAAGGCCAACAGTTCCTTGTCGAAAACGGCGCTAAAGAAGGGGTTGTTACGACTGAAAGTGGTCTTCAATACCTAGTGCTTGAAGAAGGTACTGGTACAGAACACCCAACTAAGAACAGCAAAGTAACGGTTCATTACCACGGTACACTTATCGACGGCACTGTTTTCGACAGCTCTGTTGAGCGCGGCGAGCCAATCTCATTTGCTCTTAAGCAAGTAATCAAAGGCTGGCAAGAAGGTTTGACTTACATGGTTGAAGGCCAAAAAGTTCGCCTGTTTATCCCGAGCCAATTGGCTTACGGTAAAGGAGGTTCAGGCCCTATTCCACCGTCATCAACTCTGATTTTTGATGTTGAGTTAATCTCTATCAAATAATCGAAGAGACTGATATAAGCCCCAACATACGAGCTATGTTGGGGCTTTTTTATATGTGAACGTTTGAATAATTGAATAGTTGAAGCCACTTTTGCAACGACTGAATATACCGTCAAAAACCGATCACTAGACGACTGGTCTAATTTAATTTATAGTACTGCCCATGAACGAAAAAACGAATGACACACGCCTGCATGTTTTAGATGTTGGCTACCAATTAATTGTGAACAACGGCTTTAACGGCGTTGGCTTATCGCAATTGCTTAAAGAAGCGGACGTGCCGAAAGGATCGTTTTACCACTACTTTAAATCGAAAGAGCAATTTGGCGAGGCTCTGATCCAACACTATTTTGAGACCTACATCAGCAGGGTTGAAACTATTTTGGTTCATGGTGAAGGCAACCATTACCAGAGAATTATCAGTTATTTCACTCGATGGTCACAGATTGAAAACGGTACCTGTAACGCTCATAAATGCTTAGTCGTTAAGCTCAGCGCTGAAGTTTCTGATCTTTCTGATCCTATGCGTCAAGCCTTACTAAAAGGGGCTGAAAAAGTGACCTCTACGATACAACACTGTGTTGCTGGTGGTATTGAAGATGGCTCCATTAAAGTTGAAGACAGCCATGAAACCGCTCAAAATCTATATTCTATGTGGTTGGGCGCAAGTTTGTTGAGCAAACTAAGCCAGAGCTCAAGCAGCTTAGAATCAGCTTTAAACCTAACCCAACAGATTTTAAAAGGTAAAAACTAACCACGTACTGTGTTTAGTCTTTATTAACGACAGATAACCCGCCCTCTTATCAATTTGATGACGGCGGGATTTTTAGACAACAAGACTAGACGACTGGTCTAATTCCAAATGAACATAATATAAAATTAAGGATATCCAATGACTCAACAAGACAATCGCCGCATCGTATTGGCTTCTCGCCCAGTTGGCGCACCGACTCAAGATAACTTCCGTTTAGAGTCAGTAGCCGCACCAACAATTAAAGACGGCGAGATGTTACTTCGCTCAGTTTATCTTTCTCTAGACCCATACATGCGTGGTCGTATGAGCGATGCTAAATCTTACGCAGACCCAGTTGCGATTGACGAAGTGATGGTTGGTGCAACCGTATGTCAGGTTGAAGAATCAAACCACGCTGATTACCAAGTTGGCGAATGGGTACTGGCTTACACAGGTTGGCAAGATCTTGGTGTGTCTAACGGTGAGGGCCTAATCAAACTAGGTAAAGAGCCAACACACCCTTCTTACGCACTAGGCATCATGGGTATGCCTGGCTTTACTGCGTACATGGGGTTACTTGATATCGGCCAACCTAAAGAAGGCGACACTCTAGTCGTTGCGGCTGCAACAGGTGCAGTAGGCGCAACAGTTGGCCAAATCGGCAAGCTAAAAGGCTGTCGCGTCATTGGCGCTGCTGGTGGCCAAGAGAAGTGTCAGTACGCAAAAGAGGTACTGGGCTTTGATGAATGTATCGACCATAAAGCTGACGATTTCGCAGAACAACTGGCTAAAGCGTGCGACAACGGTATCGATGTTTACTTTGAAAACGTTGGCGGCAAAGTATTCGACGCGGTAATGCCTTTGCTTAACACAGGTGCTCGTATTCCTGTGTGTGGCCTTATCTCTCAGTACAATGCAACATCACTTCCTGAAGGCCCAGATCGTATGTCTAGCCTTATGGGCACTCTTTTGGTCAAGCGTATTAAGATGCAAGGTTTCATTATCTTTGATGATTACGCACACCGTTACAATGAGTTTGCTGTTCAAATGACAGAATGGTTGTCTCAAGGCAAGATGCATTATCGTGAGCACCTAGTTGAAGGCCTAGACGAAGCGCCACAAGCATTCATGGGTCTATTGGAAGGCCAAAACTTCGGTAAGCTTGTTATCAAAACAAACGAAGCTAAATAAATTTAAAAACTGAACCAGTTAACTAGGTAAAATCATGATTACTTTGCATCACCTAAACAAATCTCGCTCAAAACGAATCATCTGGCTACTGGAAGAGCTTGGTGTTGATTATCAAATCAAACCATACCAACGAGACAGTGTAACGTTTCTAGCACCACCAGAATTGAAGTCCGTTCACCCTCTTGGTAAATCTCCGGTTATTGAAGACGATGGTGTTGTGATCAGCGAATCTGGTGCTATCACCGAGTACCTGATCGACAAATACGGTCAAGGTAAGTTCGCACCAGTGCGCGGCACAGCTGACTATGTAGAATATTCACAGTGGCTACATTTTGCTGAGAGTTCAGGTATTTTGCCGATGCTGCTTAAAATCTTTGTGATGAAAGACGGTTGCGAGACTAATTTCCTTGGCGGCTACGCTGACGATGAAAACCAAAAGATCTTAACTTACGTGAATAATGCACTTGAAGGTAAAACCTACTTAGTTGCAGACACACTAACAGGTGCCGATTTCATGATGTCGTTCATCGTAGAAATCGTTGGTAACTTTGGTGCAACTGCGCTTTACCCTAACATTGCTAAATACGGTAAGCTTTTGGCTGACCACCCTGCTTACCAAAAAGCAGAGCAAGTAGAGCTAGAACACTCGAACTGATCGAGTTTCAATCAAGCTTGGACGCGCTTAGGATAAGCACAAGCAACTAAATGAAGCCAAAGCCGATTTATCTTTCGCTTTGGCTTCTCATTTGCCTTCATTTCGACAACAATACCGAACTCTAACTGAACAGCCATAGAGTTTGATCTTCATGTCAGCAAACCTTGCTCAATACACACCACTGCACGCTTTAAACCAATCAGGGAACCAAAATTTATCGCTACCCACTCGGTTTACGTTTCCGTATTACTATACCCCGCACCCTACGTGTAAATTAGCTATGCTGCAGCTTCAACAGTCACTCACCGACTGTGGTGTAAACGAAACCTCGCAAGGTAATCTCTACGCTGTTCTTCTTGTTCAGGATCCAACAACTCAAGAGCTAGGGTACCTTTCTGCATTTTCAGGTTTGCAGTTAGATCCGTCTTTGGCCTCTCAGTTAAACAACATTAACTTTGTTCTACCAGCCTTCGATTCAGAACAGTTTCAATCTCACAATAGTGCAAACCTCGCTCGCCAATCACAACTAGCGGATGACATTAAGAAGCTACAACAATCACACAACCTAGACGTATTAGTAGCTGAGCTTGAAGAGTTAACAGTCGAATCAGCACAAGCTATTGAAGCCTTTCAGTTGGCGATGACCGCGAATAAAGCTCAACGTAACGAACTCAGAGAGCAAGCCAATCAAGAAAAGGCATTGGGGAATCTAGAGTCAGCGGCGAATTTGCTCAAACAACTGGGCAATCAAAGTAGCCAAGAGAAACGCGACCTAAAAGCGCTTCGTATCGAATGGAAACAAAAGATCGCAGAACGCCAATCACAAGTTGATTTGATCGAAAGCGAACTGAAAAACCGTAAGCAAGACCACCAAGCCATTTCAGAACAGTTAGAAACTCAACGTCTCTCTCACTATCGCTTTATCGATCAAGCTCTCGAATCAAAGAGCCTATTTGAATTGTTAGATGGCAAAGACGCTCTTGAAGGCTCTGGCGACTGTTGCCTGCCCAAGCTGCTTAACTTTGCTTTTGAACACGGGTTTAAGCCATTAGCTTTGTCTGAGTTTTGGTGGGGATTACCGCCTACAGATATCATTCGACAACACGCAAACCTCTACCCGGTTTGTCAGAGTAAAAGCTTTGAGATCCTCGACCACCAGCTAACTCATATTGAATTAGAAGATAATCCGCTTATCGTGAACCCTGCGGTTGGTAAGTCTTTTGATATTGTTTATGAAGACAACGAGATCGTGGTGGTGAATAAACCCGAGGAGTTCTTGTCGGTTCCTGGTAAGTTTATCGAAGACTCGGTTTATACACGCATTAAAGCGCGTTACCCGAATGCAACAGGGCCTTTGATCATCCATAGATTAGACATGTCGACGTCAGGCTTGTTGATCTTGGCGCTCACGGCGGAGTCAAACAAGCACATTCAGAAGCAGTTCATTGATAGAACCGTCGAGAAACGATACACCGCTCTGTTAGATGGTGAAATCGACGGTAAATCTGGCGATATCAGCCTGCCTTTGCGCGGTGACATAACAGACAGACCAAGACAACTGGTTTGCCATGAACACGGCCGAAACGCAGAAACCTATTGGGAAGCGATTGGTACAAGCAATGGTAAAACCAAGGTTCATCTGTATCCGAAAACAGGCCGTACCCATCAACTGCGTGTGCATTGTGCTCATCCATTAGGGCTTGGTGTACCGATTCGTGGTGACGACTTATACGGATACAAACGTGAGCGCTTGCACCTACATGCGGGTTACCTAAAGTTGATTAACCCAACAACCGGTGAATGGATGGAATTTGAAGTGCCTTCTGAGTTTTAAGCTGTTCTTATCGTGCTAAAACTATTAGCGCGATAAAACTCTTACCGCGATGAAACGATTACCGCACTAAAATTTTTGTCCCATTAAAACTTTTTCTCGTTAAAGCTCTTGTTTCGTTAAGTTTTTTATCTCATTAAACGCGTCAGGGTTCTAAATCTGCTTGAGATATAGAACCCTGAAGTTTAATTTTTTATGTGCTTATCACAGGCCGGTAGCGTACTTTCGTTACTAGCTTCAATGTTGCAGACGCCTAACCCATAACATCAGTGCGTTGTTCCACACACTCGTAAGAGCCCATTTCGAACTCACGGCAGATCCAAGGTCGGTTTTCGTAAATAGTACACATCAGTGTTTCTCTATCTACCGCAGAGCACCAACCGTCATCTAATCTCAGCATGGTTTCGCCGCCCCACTCGTCATAAGCAATATGCTCTTCAGGAACGCCGGTATCTGTGATGATCATAACCTCTAAACGACAACAGCATGCCTGACAATTGGCACAAGTTACTTCAGGTTCGGTTACGTTCTTTATCTCTATGGTCATAAGTGACTACACTGCTAAATTTTGCGTATAGTAATCGAAACCGTCCGCTACGGCTAATAAAGAAAGTAGATGACGGTGTTTTCATGGATGTAGAAATAACAATGGGCGTTGTGATTTGCTCACAACGCCCATTAAGTTTTCTCGTTTTAGCTGAATAACGACCCTATTTAGAATAGGCTCGCGAAAAACAACTTAACGTAATCCATCAGACGTTTGAATATTCCACCTTGTTCAACAGCCTCTAGCGCAATCAATGGCTGAGTTTGCACATCTTCACCATCGACTGTGTAATGAACCACACCTAGTGTTTGACCTTCTGCAATCGGTGCCTTCAACTCAGAATTAAGTTCAATCGATGCCGTTAACTTTTTACTGTCTGACTTAGGCAGTGTGATAAACGTGTCTTCTGCAACACCCAGCTTCAATGTATCTTTGGCACCAAACCATACCTTCTCTTCAGCGACTTCATCTCCACCTTGATGTGGGTTTAAAGTATCGAAGAAGCGGAAGCCATAGCTCAACAACTGTTTGCTGTCTGACTCACGGCTCTTAACGCTTGATGCGCCCATAACAACCGCGATAAGTCTCATCTCACCTTGTGTCGCCGAACTCGCTAAACTGTAGCCAGCGCCTGAGGTATAGCCCGTTTTCATGCCATCAACCGTCAAGCTTCTATCACGCAGTAAGCCATTACGGTTGTGTTGTGTGATGCCGTTGTAACTGAACGAACGTTCGCTGTATAAGCCATAAACATCCGGTAAATCACGAATAATCGCACGACCTAGTAATGCAATATCGTAAGGAGTCGAATAAAGATCGTCAGCGTCTAAACCATGCGCGTTCGCAAAATGGGTGTTTTCTAGTTTCAGAGACGAAGCCCAAGAGTTCATAAGATCCACAAATGCATCTTGTGAGCCCGCAACGTGTTCCGCAATCGCTACACTCGCATCGTTACCTGATTGAATAATCAGTCCGCGATAAAGGTCCATCATTGCTACATCGGTGTTCACTTCGATGAACATTTTTGAAGAGTCAGGGAAGTTCTTCGCCCACGCGTTCTCGCTGATTCGTACCTGATCGTCAGCAGAGATGTTGCCTCGCTTCATCTCTTGCCCAGCTACATAGCTGGTCATCAGTTTAGTCAAACTCGCTGGGTTTAACTTAGTGTGTGCGTTTTTTTCTACCAGCACATCACCAGAATTAAAATCAATTAACACATACCCTTTTGCGCCTAGGCTAGGTGGGCTTGGTACTATAGAAGGTGCTGCGATAGCTGCATTACTTACCATCGCTGCGTTACTTACAATGAATATACTTAATAGAGGGAGAGAGTATTTGGAAAACAGTTTCATTGAATCAAACCTAAGTTAACGTTTTGAGCAGTATAGACAAATGCTAGCTAAAGAAGCGCGAACTTTACGTTGCTTTACGTATTTGTACCATTCGTTACAAATAAAAAAGTATAATCTGCGATCTGACCATATTTTCAACAACTAATATTGACTCAACGAATGCATCCAACGCCTTATTCTATCGCTCAGGCATGCGTCTAAATAACATTTCAACAAAGCCAGTAATGCGCTGTTTGCTCTCGCTTGGCTCTAAATCAGGTTGAATGCCAGACTGTGCTAATGCTTGCCATTGTACGACCTGAGAGTTAGGTACGAAAAAAGCAATGTACAGCGATCCTTTCTCGGCGACCTTTCCGTCACCATCATAAAATGGCACACCCGTTGAAAGCTTAATCGCATCGAAAATCGAGTCATCATTTAACTCTGATTCTTCGGCCAATCCAAAACCGACAACAACATCACCAACTGCACCATTTTGATTCAGTTGATAACCTTTCGTAGCGAGTTGATCTTCAATCGCATCACGCACTAGATCGGTTACTACGGTCTCATCGTATTTTTGAGAAAGGTAAACCTGCTCTGATTCAGGGTGCCACGAGTACGTCGTCACTCCGTGTTCCATGAACTCAAAATCACCACTGGTGACCACACCATAATTGTGCGTTGGCGGCATTTCTTGTGTGGTACATGCTGTCATTCCAATCGCTATCAAAGCCAATAACACTGCTTTTTTTATGCTTTTTGTTGCACAAATGGATCGTTTTATCATTCGCGGCTTCCTTACCTATATAAGAATAAATATCAATTAACCTCCCAACATAAATAGTAATTATGTTAATAGAAAGGTCATTAAACGTTTGCGTAATCGCTAACCTTCACTTCTGCCCGTTTTGGGGGTTTAATCACAAAAACAGAGTTGGTATAGTCTACCTCGTTAAACATAACCAGACCATTCGAGGCACGGAGCTTCCTCAATCATCTCATGAAGAGAAGAATTGGTACCGACAAAGTATCGGCAAATTTAAGAGGGTCAAACAATGGAATTCAATATGGTTGAAATTTTAGGTTACGCGGCATCTATTATGGTCGCAATTTCATTAACAATGAAAGATATCGTTCGTCTGCGTGTCCTTAACTTTATTGGCTGTACTCTCTTTACAGCATACGGCGTTATGATTGACGCATGGCCAGTGGTCGCGACCAACGGTTTCATCGCTTGTGTAAACATCTACTTCCTTGCAAAAATGCAAAAGGAAAAAAAAACGGAAGCGATGAAAGCAGCGAAAGCTTAAATTAGCGATTAGCATTTCAAATATTTCTGAAAAAGCCCAAATAGAGCGATCTATTTGGGCTTTTTTGTGTCTGTCGTTCTCAAGAGCATGATTTCCAATTTTCTAGCCTTTGAAGACATCGATTCTTTCAACTGATCACATATAAGCAACGCGATATTCGTTCTTTTGATACGTCTGAGTGTTGTTACGTCCCCTCTCTTTTGCTTGATAAAGCGCTTTGTCAGCTTTATCGATCGCTGTTTCAATATCAGTGAGCGCTCGATCGTGACAACAGCCAGCACTGATTGTGACAGGTGACACCAAACCTTGCAGTTGCTCTACACTTCGTCTGAGTTCCTCAGACAATTCGAATAACTCACGCTCGTCACAATCAAACGTCACCAAAATAAACTCTTCACCGCCATAGCGTGCAATCAAGCGACGACGATTAACAAATCTCTTTAGCGATTTTGCGACCTCACAGATAACCCTATCGCCTTGAGCATGACCATATTGATCGTTCACCCGTTTGAAATGGTCAATATCAAGCAAAATGACACCGACATTTGTTAGCGGATCAGGCGACCTTTGAGCAATTTTCAGCTTTAACTGCTCGATAAAACTCCGTCGGCTAGGAAGGCCAGTGAGGTAATCGAGGCTCGCAACATCCAAGATTTTGAGATGACGATGCCGCAGGTAAAGCACCAACACGATGATAATGCTCAATAGGCTCACGACCAAAGCCATCAAACTAATGAACAGCAAACTATGATTTCTATTGAGCTCCTGCTCTAAAATACCGGCAGAGATGACCCAATTCAGATAGGGGTAAAACTTATAGAAGACGTTTTTGTTGGTCGTACCATTGTCACTGGAAATTGAATAGCTAAAGTGACCTTCTGGCTGGGTTGCGATTCGATCAATTAGCAGTTCGGACGAGTAGCCTATCAAGGCTTTCAATGACTTGTGTTCATAATCAGGATGAAGCACTAAGTTACCCTGAAGATCAATAATGTACACATATCCGCTATCACCGAACGCGTACTTTCTCAGCTTATCTTTTAAGCCTTCAAGATCGACCAAATACATCAATTCTTCTTTATAGGTCGTCGCGACCAAAGTATTGCCACTCGGTAGCCTCATCGAATAGGCAACTTTTGCACGCCGACTTATCTCATGCGGATTAGCGTGAAAGTATTCGATCATACCAGAGTCGATACTGAGCTGTTTTTGGATATGAGTAAGATGCCCGCGCTTCTTTCCTTGCAAGAAAGGGTGGTAGAGGTGAACGCCTTGCGGTGACATCAAATAGATATAACCTGATTGTCCAATGTGCAATTCACTGGCGATCTGGCTTACTTGTTCAATTTCCTGTTCCGGTGTGGCATGCCATACATGGGACGCAACGGTATCGGTAATTCCTTTGAGATATGTCTTTATCGCCTCATTAACTGTTGTGTCGACAATATCGTAACTCGCATTCACAATCGTTCGAAAAAATAGCTGGTTGGATTCCAACAGTGACCTTTCAGTTCGGTTAAATTGAAAGGCCGAAAGAATCATCGACACAATGGCGAGCGCAATGGAAAAACTAAGAATGTATTTACGTCTGACTTTCAAGATTACCCCATAGATTTATAATTTTAGGTAACGCTGTGACTTCTCTTATATACAGACTGTTTTATATCATGGTTTTATTTTTTACTGAACGAGTGTCGATATTTTTAAGGGTTTCTATACGCAATCTGTGACTTAAAGCAAAAACGCCGAACTGGATTCAGTTCGGCGTTTTAATTTTACGTTGAAGTTGAAGTTGATGACTTAAATCACACTAAAACCCTGATAAATAGACGTAAAAGCATTCGTATTTACTGGCTATTACTGCGATCTATTGTCTATAAATGGATTAGTTAGCATTAAATTAAGAACAAACCTGAGTCCAGCTACCATCACTACCCGGTTCAGAACTTGTCCACCAGTTCGCTTGGTAAATACTACCGTTATGAACCACTTGGTCGCCAGTGTTTGCATGGCTTGGGTTACCCGCCCAATCTTTCTGAGGTAAGTCTGGGTAAACCGCTAAACCGGCTGTATCGCATGTACCTGGGTTTGTGCCGCCATCGCCAGGGTTACCGCCACCTGAACTGATATCACCTAATGGTAGGTCTGGTTGCTCAAAGCTAAAGGCATAATCGATACCGTTCACGCTTACTGCATAGTTAGCAGGGCCTGAGATTGGCAAGTAATACACCATATCTAGCTCATACACGCCACCAGCTGGAAGCTCTTCCCATGTAGGCAAAGTAAACGCCACTCGGTGCATGGTGCCATCTAATCCACCAATGTTATCCGCACGAGTATGACCCGAAGCAATCACAGTTAAACCACCACCCGATTGATCTTTTGCGTTATCAGGTGCTGACACTGGGATATCGAACTGGAACTCGGTACCGCCCGGAAGTGCTTGACCTGTGTTGTTTGTAAACGTGATCTTAGGGTTAATTGGGTAGTTTTGGTCACCGACTTTGAAGCCACCAACCGATACCGTAATATCTAGAGCTTCTGTCGGGATAGCGCCCGTCGCTACCTTGTTTCCGTATGGGGTCGCAGACTTAAACTTGTCGTAGATAGCTTTCGTCATGGTGTTACCCATGTGGAACTCACCGTTACCGCTGCTACACGCTTGTTCTGTCGTATCGATAGACGTTCGGTTGCCACTTGCATCGAGTACATAACAGTTGTAATCCCCTGCCAGTTCCCAGAACATGATACCGCCGATCTCTTTGTCGATAACGTAGTCTGCTTTCACGTTGATAGAATCTTTATCTTCCGTTGAAAGGAATACGCCCTTCTCTGCGTTCCACAACCAAGGAGCAACCGCCACGCTGTCGTAGTTACGCGTGTAAGTTCCCGTTAGAACATCAGATGGATCATTCACAGGATCAAGCTTGTAAGCCTCTGCATAAGAACCCCAAATGCCTTTCTCTAGGTTCTTCGCGTGCCACATAGGGTTAGAACCCGCGCCCATTTCGTTACCTTTTGGATCGGTATCGTGCCACATGTTGTCGATACCAATGGCACCATGGCCACAGTTATTCTTCTCACCTTCCCCCGTACCTGCTGAACATTCAGCTTGGTTTGGAAGTGCAGCTCGGCCCCAAAGACCATTTTCGCCTCCGGTTACACCTTGCCAACCACGTGTGTAGTAAGGCACACCGATATTAATACGACCTGCTGGCATAGAACCACGGAAGTAATGGTAAGCCCAATCCGTGTTCAGATAACCGATACCACCGTAAGCCGCAGTGCCGTAAACGTTCCACTGTGCTAACTCTGAATCTTTACCCGTATCAAACAAGGCTGCGTTATGACCTACATGATCGTTCCACGCACCGTGAAGGTCATAAGACATGATGTTCACGTAATCGAGATACTTAGTCACATCGAATGTTTCCATACCGCGCAACAGGTAACCAGAAGAAGGCGCCGCGATCGTTAACATGTAATGATTGCCATCTTGCGCAGACGCCGCATCAAGCTTCTCACGTAGCACTTTCATCAATACTTGGTACGAAGCCCATAGGTATTGACGACGTGGCTCCATGAAGTCTTTGTCGTACGGATTACCGGCACCCGCCATAGAGGTTGGGTATTCATAATCAATATCTAGACCATCGAACTGGTACTTACGAAGCATTTCAACCGCTGAAGTGGCGAATGTTTCGATACCTTGATGGTTAATAGAACCGTCGGCGTTGGTCGTCATTGTGTAGAAACCACCATCAGCTACTCGGCTACCGTCTGTCGCGAAATGACCACCGGTTTCAGCCCAACCACCGATTGAGATTAAAGTCTTAACATCGTGTTTTTTCTTAGCGGTCGCTAATGCACCGAAGTGACCTTTGAAGCCTAAGGTAGGATCAACTTCAACGCCCGGCCACTCTTTACCAACCGCTGCGTTGTTCGGATCATTCACATCACCCACGTTTACTTTGCCATCTGAGCCAATGCTCACGAAAGCGTAGTTAATGTGTGTAAGTTGTTCCCAAGGGATATCATTTACTAAATATGCGGCTTGTGGGTCGTCCCCTGCACGCCAGCTGGTGAAGTAACCAATGACACGACGTGGGTGATCCGCGCCCATTTTCTCACGGCCTTCATCATCGTAAATCGTACAGTAAGG
>Ga0310124_10000337_pt1 | contig 31939 bp, 24 predicted proteins | sample CB11b_AW_Bot5_MG_FD_203507 | JGI IMG/M metagenome (GOLD analysis project Ga0310124, IMG submission 203507) | Marine microbial communities from Western Arctic Ocean, Canada - CB11b_AW_Bot5 | ecosystem: Environmental > Aquatic > Marine > Oceanic | place: Canada: Western Arctic Ocean | collected...
CGTGCATGGAGCCGGTCCCAACCGGACTCCGGACGCACGGCGTGCCTATATCATCCGCTACGCCCACCCCGATACAGTGTACGAACGCAACGAACCGGTTTATCCCACAGACGAAGACGTGACGGGCAAGCACCTGAACGAACAGGATCATCCGGTCGTGTGGGAAGGGAAGAAGTAGGCGGCAGTGGGAAGCTCACCCGTCTGCAAGCACCAAAACACCTGGATCGGCGAAGCCCGTTATTTGCCGCCGTCCTGATTTTGCCGCATCTGCCGGGCCGCCTCGAGGTAGTGATGTGCGGCAGTGTCGTCGGGCGCCAGTCGCACGGCTTTCTGGAAATGTCCGATAGCATCGTCGATCCGGTCCAGTTTCATCAGGGCGGCGCCGAGGTGTCTGTGGATATCCGGTTGGTCGGCGCGGATGCGGAGGGCTGCTTCGAATGTTGCAATGCAATCCTCTATCTCATCCGTCTGAAAATAGGCGAAGCCGAGCAGTTCATAGGCTTTGATCCGCTCCGGGCGATTGGCTATCACGGCTTTCAGGTGCGGGATGGCCGGAGCCAGTTTGCCTTGACTGACCAGTGACTCTGCCAGCAGCGTACGTATTTCGAAATGCGATGGTCGCAATTCAACTGCAGCAGCGGCACAGCGTTCGGCGGCTTCGAAGCGCTGCAGTTGCGATAGAATCCTGGCGCTGTTGTACCAGGCCCGAAAATGTTCCGGCTGCTGCGCGAGGAGTTCGTTGTAGTTTTGCAAGGCGTCTTCGAGTTGACCTGAATCCCGCCTGGCGTTGCCGAGATTGTAGCGTGCTTCGAGGTAGTCGGGCGCCACCTCGAGAGCTGCGGTGAAGTCCGCTGCGGCTGCTTCGAATTGCTGCTGCCCGGCGTGCAGTAATCCAAGCTGATAGTGTCCGCGTGGCGATTGGGGGTGCTTGGAGATCGCGACGTTCAGCATCTTTTCGGCCTGGTCGTGCAGTTTCATAGCGGCTGCAGCGTCGGCCATTCCGAGCATGCCGTCGAGCGAGTCCGCATCGCGACGCAGCACGCCTTCAAAGGCCTGCGCCGCTTTCTTTGGTGCACCTGTTGCGATCAGCGTGTTACCGTATTTGAGCCGGGTATCGATGTCGCTGCCGTTGATCTCGAGTGCCTGCTCGAGCCAGGGCAGGGCGTCGGCGTGCCGGCCGAGGGCGATCAGGCATTTACCGAGATTGCTGTACGCTTCCCAGTGCCGGGCGCTGCTGTCGGTTGATTTCTTCGCGGCGGCAATGGCGGCCTCATAGTAGGGGATCGCCTGCTCGTATTGTTGTCTTACGGTGCAGATGTAACCGAGGTTGTTGTGAGCGTCAACGAAATCGGGATCATTGGCAATTGCCCGTTTCTGGTGCGTGATCGCCTCGTCGAGGCGGTCCGGGTCTTTGCTGTACATCAGGCCGAGATTGTAATTGGTCCGCGGATGGTTCGGGGCTTTCGCGACGCAGTCCTTCCACAGCGTCTCGGCGTCGAGCCAGTCGAGGTTGCGGCGGTAGGTGCCGAATGCCAGGAGCAGCGCCATTGCGGCGAAGACGGCAAATCGCAGTGGCGGCAAACGCAGCCGTTGATAGATGACGGCGGTCACGGCGAGGCTCACAGCGATCGACGGCAGATACGTACGATGCTCATACACGAGCTCGAGCCCGACAACGCTGGACTCGAGAACCAGGTTGATGAAATACCAGGCGACCGCCAGGGCTACCAGCGGCTGACGCCGTGCCAGCCACACACCGCCGGCGAGCAGCGCCAGGACCGCCAGTACGCAGAGCACCGTCGTTGGCGGTGAAAGCAGTGACGTCGAGACTTCCGGATAATGATTGAGATTCAGCCGGCTGCGTAGCGGCAGGAAGATCAGTGTCAGGTAGAAGATGACGACACGGAACTCTGTCAACATCCGCTGGGGCATCGTGAAATGCCGTTTTTCATAGGCGTGGTTCAGGCGTTCGAGCGGGTGATTTCCCAGGTACAGCCAGGTGGCGACTCCCGCGACCACCAGCAGAATGAGCACGTACCAGAAACAACGGCGCAGCCAGGCACGGTCAAGTTTCTGGTAGAAGATTGCTTCGTACAGGAGGATGATGGCCGGCAGGGTAATGGCGATCTCTTTGTTGCCGAGCGCCAACAGCCAGCTACCCAACGCCACGATCCAGGCGCACCGCCGGCTGTAGCCCTGGCCGTTGCGGCCATGGATGAAGAGGCAGAGTGCGAGCAGAAAAAACATCGTGGACAGGCTGGTCATGCGCTGGACGATGTAGGTCACGGCGTTGGTCTGCAGCGGATGCAGCGCCCACAGCGCGGCAGTACACAGTGCCATCAGCGGGATGGCCTTGTCCGTCTTGTGCTTATCGTGCGGCGGTTCATTGTCACCCGTTGAACGGCCGGCCAGACGCAGAGTCAACAGCGCCCACAGATAGACCAGCCAGCCGTTGACGATATGGATGCCGATATTGACCAGGCGATAGGCGGTGACGTCATATTCGCTGAACCGGTAATTGAGTGCGAAAGAAACGAACGCGACGGCCCGCCTGCGCAATTGTTTCGGGCTGTCGCGCACGGCGGTTGTCAGGGACTCGAAACTGATCGTCTCGATACGGATCGCTTCGTTGCGTTTGATGCTGGCAAAGTCGTCGAAGAAAAATGGCGCACCCCTGGTGTGCCAGTAAACCACGACGACGGCAATCGCGATGCCGCACAGGGCTGTAGCGTGTATGGCGCGGCGGGATGTCATGGGTGTTCCTGCGGTTGTTTCATCTGCTCTGCGGCTTCCAGGTTACGGTGCGCATCGCCGTATTCGGGATCGAGCTCGACGGCGCGTGCGAACATCGCAATTGCGTCGTCGAGTTGTCCGAGCTGGCCAAGGCAGGCACCGAGGTTGTTGCAGTCTTTGGCATTGGGCAAGATGTCAATGGCCTCACTGAAATATGCCGCGGCGGCTTTGATTCGCCCGGCCTTCAGTTCGATACTTCCGAGGATGGCGATTGTGTCACGGCAATTTGCGCGGCTCGGCTTGTGCGTTGGATCAAGCGCCAGCGCTTTGCGGAAGAGCGGCAGGGCATCCTGGTGCCGGCCGCGTTTCTTTTGCACGCCGCCCCTGCCGTTCCAGGCGTCGGCGGAGTCCGGCTGCAGTGTGAGCGCGTGCTGATAGTACTGGTCGGCTTGGTCAAGGTCCCCGCCGCTGAGGTGGGCGTTGCCGATATTGCGGTAGACTGAGGCGTTATTGGGATCCAGCTTTATAGACGTGTGGAATTTTTCCAGGGCGTCGTCGTAGTTGCCGCTCTTGACCAGGGCGACACCGTAGTTGTTGTATGCTTCGGCGTACTTCGGCTTCTTGTTGATTGCCCGCTGGCAATGCTCGATGGCGGCCGCATAGTCGCCGCGGTCGGTCAGGATTTTGGCGAGATTGTTGTTGGCCAGGGGATAGTTCGGATTGGCCGCGAGGGCGCGGTGGTAGTAGCGGACAGCCTCATCGATGTCGCCGGCCTCGCCGCGTTGGACCAGGGCGTAGCCGAAATTGGTCAATGGCCGCGGCTTGTTCGGCGCCTTGCGGGCGCAATCCTGCCACAGCGTATAGCCGTCCCGCCAAACCAGCGTTCGATAGATGGTTGCCGACATCAGCAGGACGACGATAATGACTGCCGGGGCGATCAGGTTCCGGCGGCACAAGGCTCGGCGCACGAGCAGGACAAGCGCCAGGATCGGCATCAGGCACGGCAGGTATAGTCGGTGTTCGTAGGCCATTTCGAGACCAATGATCGAGGACTCCAGCGCCAATCCGATGAAGTACCAGAAGATGCAGAACGACAGGAGTCGATGCCGTTTCGCCAGCATGACGCCGACAACGAGGATGCCGATAAGCAGAGCCAGCGACAGCGCGGTCGTAAGCGGATCAAAGAGAGTCGTGGACGGCGGGAAATGATGGTCGAGCGTCAGACGGCTTGGTATCGGCAGGACGATCAGGGTGAGGTAAAAGACCAGTACCCGGAACTGAGTCAACACGCGCTCGAAAGGGGTGAAGTCGCGCATGTTTTCGTAGGCTTTGAGGATGTGCTCGACCGGTTTCATGTCGAGGTAGAGCAAAGACACGAGGACGACGACGATCACCACCATCGGGACGATCCAGAGTCCAACAGTTTTGAGTGGCCACTGGAGTTTCAGGTTCTGGAAGAAGTACCACTCGATGAAAAACACCAGCAACGGCACAGCGACGGCGATTTCCTTGCAGCCGAGCGAGATGAGCCAACAAAGCGCGGCCGCTGCAATGCAGGTGATTCCGCGGCGGCGGGTGATTCCTGCTTTCCGGCCGACGATGTACAGGCACAGTGCCAGCAATATGAACATCGATGCCAGGCTGGTCATGCGCTGCACGATGTAGGCCACCGCCTGGACCTGCAGCGGATGAACGGCCCAGATCGCTGTCGTGGCGGCTGCGACCAGCGGGATCCCTGCCGGGGCGATTTTGAACTTCGCTTCTTTGCCGGCGGCCTCGAGCTGCAGGATCAGGCACAGCAGCCAATAAACCAGGCCCGCATTGACGATGTGAATCACAACGTTGACGAGCCGATAGCCGCGCGGGTTGTAGCCGTCTGCCAGATAGTTGAGCGCAAAGCTCAGGTTGGCTACCGGGCGCCGGTGCGATGGTGCGTCGAAAGCTGCCGATCGCAGTTGCGCTGGGTCGAAGCTGGTGATGCGGATATTCGGGTTGTCCCGAACGTTCTGGCTGTCGTCGAAGACGAAGTCGTAATTCAGTGTGTGCAGATACAGGACCAGAGAGAGGATGGCGAAGACCGGCAGCGGCCATCGCTGGCATGGCTTCAATAAGGGCTCTGACATCTGTTTCAAATGATGGCTTTTCAATGAGTTACGCATATACTACTGCATCGCGAATCGAACATCAATCAGCAGCCCGCGGGTGCGCAATATTGCCGCCATGGCCCGCACCGCCAGCCTGTGAAGAAAAAGCGCCAACGTAAATCGCCAAGTCCCGGCAAGGATGCGGCTGCCGACGCTCACGCGTCGCCCGCCACGGATACGAAGCAGAAAGGACCGGCGCTACCCCGGACGATTTGGTGGCGCTCGCGCTGGCGGTCGATCCTGAATTTGAGGAAGCGCGAGCCAATCTGGAGAAAGCGAAAGCTATCCGCGACCAGCAGCGGTGAAGTTACAGGCGGATATTTGGTTTCCAGTGTGGTCTTTCTTTCGATACGATCCTTGAATTCGATCCGTAGCCACCTATAGTAAGTGTTTTTCCTATTGGAGAATACTTTATGGACAAAGCGACTAAGACGAAGGCAGTTGAAGAGTTCCGCATCAACGATAAGGACTGCGGTTCGGCGCCGGTGCAGATTGCTGTGCTGACCGGTCGCATCAACGAGTTGACGGAGCATCTGAAGATCCATAAGAAGGACCATCATACCCGTCGCGGCCTGCTTGCCATGGTCAATCGTCGTCGTAAGCTGCTGAGCTACCTCGCGAGCGAGAGCCAAGCCCAGTACACTGATATTATCCAGCGCCTCAGCCTCCGCCGATAAGCGCCGAGCGCCGCACCGTTCCTTTTTATGTGCCGGCGGGTTAGCTCAGTTGGTTAGAGCAGCGGAATCATAATCCGCGTGTCCGGGGTTCGAGTCCCTGACCCGCTACCAATGTTTCGGGAAAATGCCCGTAATATAGCCGTAATTCCCTATCTTTTCGGGAGTTGCGGCTGTTTTGTTTTCGTCGAATGTCCAAGGGTTACCCAGAATTTTCCCGCATTTTCCCGCCATATTTTCCCTATTTTTTCCCTCCTGCAGGTGGTTACAGGATTCATTGATTGTCGACTATCCTGCAAGACGGGCTATGACAATTAATAGAGCGCCTATCACAGCAACTAATCCAATTGCCAACACGATATGGCGATGGCGCTCGTGGTCGGCGCGTCAAATACAAAGCTTCCAATCGACAGTCTCACACAGTCTCTGTTAGGGTTGTCCATTCCAATGTCCCTTCGGCGTTGGGTCGGTACTTTAATCATAGTAGCGAATGCCGGAAAGACAAGAATCCGCGGGCTACCTGGCACGCTTCTCCTTGACAGGCGCCGCACCGTGGCCCCCGGAATGACGTCGCGGGTCGCGAGCGCTTCCTTGCACGGACGGATTGTAAATCGACCGTTGGCGTTCATAGCTTTAGCTGCTTCAGGACCAACGACTCGCGACGAGCGGTTTGTTTATGCTTGCTGATCGCAAGTCGAGATCGGGGCTTGAGTGGCGAATCCGTCACCCATAGATCCAGTCCAACGTGACACGGCGGATGCAGGAGTCGGGCAGGCCCCAGTTACTGCCGTTCCCGCAACTGTACGCCAGCAAGACAGAATCATCGATGCCGTGAATCGCCGTATAACAGAAGCCGCGGTTGCGGGCGGTCTCGATCAGTTTAGCATTGCGCCACGTGCTGCCCTCGTCGGCGCTTGTCGCCAACGCCAGCGGTGTTCGACGCCGAGCCTTGTCGGCCCCCGTCGTCGCCAGCTTCCACCTGTTGCTGTGATCGTTCCAGACCGCCAGCAGATCACCGGTGGCTGCAATCCGTTTGATCGACAACGGCGAACACGGCGATTTGAACCGCGACCGCTGCGGCGGGGTCCACGTGTCGCCGCGGTCGTGCGAGCGCAGCTCCCACTGGTATCCGGTGTCGGTGCGGGCCCAGCCGTACAGCCGGCCCCGCTTCAGTTCGACGACCCCCGGCTCCTGAAGTCCGGATTCGCTGCGTATCGGCAGCGACCAACAGTCGTTCGATTCATGCCACGTGCGGCCGACGTCATCGGAGTGGAAGTACATCGTGAGCGCGCGCGGGTCGTGCTGCTGGCTCCGTGGCGTGCCGTCTGTCGAACGGGTCCGGTGGTATGCCGCCGGCATGATGAGCCGTCCGCTCCGCAGCTGAACGACGCGATCGTTGTTGACAACGTAGTAGCCGGAGGAGCCGATACAGCGGACCGGATTACCCCAGCTCTCACCCTCGTCAGCGGAGATACGCATATACGGTAGATTATCGCTGATGCCATTCTTGCACAGATAAAAGAGCGCGATGCGCCCGTCCTGCAGTCGCAGCAACGACACGCTCATGACGTTCATCCGCCCCTCGTTCCGGACCAGCAGCCGATCCTTTGACGACCAGGTTCGGCCGCCGTCCGCCGAGTACCGCGCGGCGATCGTCGCTCTTCCGTCGTCGCCTTCGTTACTGCCGTAGAAGCGGGTGTATGCATACATGACACGGCCGTCCGCCAAGGTCACGAAGGCGCCTTCCGAATTTCGCGGATTCCCCTTGACGTGGTTTAACTTCAGAGTGATTTTGGATGCCATAAAGACTGACTACTGGCAACGGATTTAACCTGGATTATTCATAAAATTTCGTCGCGAGAGTGCGCCGATTATAACGCCTTATATGGCCAACATAGCTTGTCGCAATTTGGTGACAACATGGAACGCCGTGTGACGCGCGTATGCCATTCCGAAAGTGGGTCCGATTTTTTTCGTTGCGACTGATAGAACTTAACAGGTGTACGCGTATTCGGGCCGAGACTGCCAACGGAACGCGCGAGATTTTCCCTTTTCTTTCTCTTAAATACTGATAGTTAAAAATCTCGAGTCAAAACTTATTGGTTAACAAAATGTTACAAATCAATAAATCTCCACGGGTTCGAGTCCCTGGCCCGCTATATTTTATAACTCACTTATGAATAAGTGAGTTGCTAAACCCCGGTTCGGCCGGGGTTTTTATTTTCAACGCCATTCGTGCTCGGCTGTTACCTGTGCAGCTCCGCTTGCGCGAGGCGCACGATGACTCGGACGCGTCGATCCACGACCGATATCTGCAATCTCAGATAATTCCTAACGGATCGATGCGACGTCGACGACACGCTGTTCGCGTGCTGCGAGGTCGGCGCCAGAGCAGACAAGAGCGCTCTCGTAGCTTGCTTCGATGGTGCTTTCTGGTTGCGCATCCGGATTTGCCAGGAGCCGGGCGAATTCGTCAGCAATATGCCCGTCGCCGCCTTCGTGACCGCTCCCTTCGGGCTCGATCTCGAATTGCTCGAGCGGCTGCGATCGATCAAGGGACTGTACGCGTATCCACCGTTCGTGAAAACTGCCGGTGAGCCGCGCTGCCGTCCCCACGATCTCAATGTGCCGCTCCGTTCGTGCCGCGCCCATGACGACGCTGAAGCTCACCTGTACGCCGCCGGCATACCGCGCCAGCAGCGTCGTGTGGTCGGCGATGTCAGACTGGGAATTGTACACACATTCATCCGACCAGTCGATGTTGTAGATGTCCTCGCGCCGCTCCGAGTTCTTGTCGGCGGCACGATACTGGCAACCGCCCCGCGAAGGACGCCTTAGGTATACAGGACGTGACGGCAGCGAGGAGGTGATCTCTATACCGGCTGTGAATGCCTTCCAGTGTGAAGTCGAAGCCATGGAGGCCTGCGTTCTTGACGGGGCCGAACCGGTTGTGTCGCTGCGTCAGAGTCGGGAGTTCCTGCAAAGTCTGCTCGCCCTGCATCGATCCGCGGAGACGGGAACAGTCGTGTCTTTGTAGTACGATGACTCTTCCCACGGCGTAACGTCGTGGAATCAAGAAAAAGGGTTCGCCAATTCAGCGATCACATCCACGGGGGGCTCTCTTCCGGTTGTGTCCTCAGCAGGATCGGCTTGAGAAAATTGACGCTTTTCTCAATGCCTTCCTCAGTACTCATCACCGGGTCTTCATGCTCGATGCTGAGGGAACCGTTGTACCCCACGTGGCTCAGAGCGGTGACGAATTTGCGCCACCACAGCTCGTCGTGCCCAAACCCCAATGTGCGATAGGCCCAGGAGCGTTCCCGAATGTTCGCCATGGCGCGAGTGTCAAGCGTTCCGGATACCGCCGTCTCGTGGGGATTCAGACAGGCGTCCTTGGCGTGCACATGAAAGACAGCGTCGACACCCAGGTGCTGAATGGCCATAGGGGCGTCGATGCCCTGGTAAAAGAAATGGCTCGGATCGAGATTGGCACCGAGATGCGGCCCGACTATTTCACGAAGCCGCACCAGGGTGTACGTGTTGTACACGACCTGGCCCGGATGCGCTTCGATGGCAATTTTCACGCCGACGTCCGCGGCGAGCGCTCCCAGTTCACGCCAGTACGGGGTGACTCGCTCCGCCCACTGCCATTCCAGAAGATCAGCGAATTCCTGCTGCCAGGGATGGGTGACCCAATTCGGATATCCGCCACCCTCCGGCGTTCCCGGACAGCCGCTCATGGTCACGACCGTATCGAGACCCAGCTGCCCGGCTAACTCGATGGTCTGTCGCAATTCCTGTTGGGTCCTGGCGCCGCGTTCCGGATCCGGGTCCAGCGGGTTGCCATTGCAGTTCAACGCACTCAACGTCAGGTTGCGGCTGGTGATGGCGCCCATAAACTCGTCACGTGCCTGTCCGCTCTCCACGAGTTCCTGCAAGTTGCAGTGCGGTGTATTCGAAAATCCACCCGTGCCGATTTCAACCGCTTCAATTTCGCGCGAGACAGCCCAATCCAATGCCTCGGTAAAACCCATGGCTGCCAGGCCATCTGTGAACAATCCAATCTGCATATCGCATCCCTCCCTATAACCTTGGTTTATGAACGGCAACATTCCATGCCTGGAGACCCGGGCGTTGTGCCGTGAGATTTCATCCGATCCCGATCTCCTTCAAGTATTCACGTGTTCGCTTTGCGATCGGCAGCGGCGTGTCGATGTCGCACGGATACATGTCCTGCTCGACGATGGCAATGCCGTTGAAATCGAACGCCTGCAAGATGTCCCGCAGCAGGACGGCTTTCATTGTCAAAACATCGTCCATGGAAAGTCCCGGGGGCGGGAGTCATTGTTGCAGGATTGAAAAAATAGAGTAATGGCCGATTGCAGTGAAGTCAACGAGGATAGAAATCCAAATGTCAGCATGCCGGCCCGGATAAAAAAATGGATAAGAGTTCGTTCGTTGAGACAGGACACAATCCTGCAAGTCAATCGGATCGGGGGCTCACGCCGAAATGATCGAGTACGTTCTTGAGCAAGCCGGACCACTGCGGGTCCACGGCTAAGGGCCAACCAGCCGCAATACTCGAGGCATTGAAAACGCGGCCACCGCCGGATCGTTCCCAATAGATCATCTCACAGGCAACGTCATGGGCGTGTCGTTGCTGCGGCGGCAGTTCGCGGTGGTAGTAGTCGAAATATTTTCCCTTGCCGTCGAATTCTTCCCAATTCAAAATGCCCTCTGCGAGAACTTCAATGCCGTCCGGATCCGTCAAGCCGGCCGGGGCACCGGGCGGCTTGACGGATCCGGCACTGAGTTTCATCAGCGTCGAGACGCGAACGTCACCCTCTTCACCGAGCGCCTGGCGGCGGGGATTGGTAGCGTCGAAGCCGAAATGGTCACCATTCTTCATGTTCAGGCGATTTGGTTTTTGAAACAGAAAGTGGTCGGCGTTGGTGACGCGAAAGGGGCCGGCACCGGCAATGCCCATTGTGTTGTATGACAGAAATTCCACACCGAGCAGTTCCCAGGCGGGCAAGCCGCAGTCACGGGCGGCCCCGCCGCGTTTGCCGTCGTGGCTGTGCCAGCATTCGCCGCGCTGCTCGGGTCGCAGTTGTGCTCCCCACCCGTCGACTTTACGACATTCCATGACTTCTGCGGCTTCATCGAAACTCACACGCCAGTACAAGGAATTGCCGGACAGAGAAACGAGGTTGCCGCCGGAATCGAGAAACCGGTTGACGTGGGCATACTGCTCGAGCGACCAGTACTCGCTGTGCCCGACGACAAACACGACCTCGTAGTCGTCGAGCAGATTTGGATCCTGATGCAGGTCGAGCTCGGCGTAGGCGTCATAATCAAAGCCCTGCTGTTCCAGCCAGGCCGCAGTGAAGCGGTCGGCGCGGCTGAGTTGGCTGAAATCCGCAGCCATTTTCTGTTCGAGTGTATACGGGCCGGCCATGGGCCATGGCATGCGCATGCCTACCTGAAGGGCCGGCTGCCCGGCGCGGTGGTGGCGGTAGCAGCAGTATGGCGCTTTCGGATCATCCCAGTCAACAGCGTACCCGAACCCGCGAATATTCATCTTGATGCCGGGCCAGCTGGGACAGAACGGCGTGGCGGAATACGCTTTCCACGTATTCGTCGAGAAGAGAAAAGCGATCGGTGCCTTGGCTGCAGTCGTCGCTTTTCTGACAATGAAGAGCGTGTCGTACATCCGCTCTTCGCCGTCGACTTCAAACCGGAATCTACCGGTATATGCCCCCGACCGGGCATCGACGGGCATGCGATATTCGAAGGTCGGCGACCAGCGGCAGTCGTAGAGATCATCCGACGCCAGTCTCAGGCCGTGCCCCCGCGTCGGATCTTCGTTGGGATCATAAGTGCCGTACCAGGGAACGTCCGCATCGAAGCCGGGGCCGCCGATCATCCAGGTGGCGTGATTGACAATTTGCCCGTGGCGCTCGTGCCCGCTGATGTCGGCAACGTGAGCGCCACTCTCCTCGTTTAGCGGCCAGCAGGCAAGCAGCTCTTCAGGTGCCGGCAGCCTGAGAGCCTGACTGGAAAATTGCTCCTTGATCTCGTCTTCGGACAATGCGCGGCCGTAGATTGTCGGCATGGCCAAGTCCGCATCCAAAAGGCCGTCCGCCTTGCCAGCCGTGCCGAATGCGCCGACGCGCAATGGTGCACCACCTGTATTGAGCGGCTCGCCCGCCTCCCATCGCCCGGCGCGCGCGGCGTCGATATAAATCTCAATTTTCGTCCCGTCGACAGTCGCGACAAGATGATGCCATTGCGCCAGCGGTATGGTCATCAAATCCAGGTCTTTTTCGCCAGGACCTGTAAGTGCGTCGGGTGCCGTGCGGAATGCCTTTTTTGCGATCGTTCCGCTCGCGCCAGTATAAAACGCCACGGCCCGGTCAGCTTCAACCACCAACCCGAATCCGCCGGGCTCAGCCTCGTCGAATTGCGTAATCACCCCCTGATAGCAGGATAAATTCCACAGCCGCACCCAGCATTCGAGAGTGAGCGCGGGCGTCGCCTCGTCCGCAGTGAGCCCGGCCCCTGCGTCGATGTATGAGCCGGGATGAATGGCTTGCGCCACGGGTGCTTCGATCTTCCAGGATCGCAAAACTTCGTCCTGGTTCGGGGTCTCCACGTCGGTGCCGAGCCGGCACACCTGGAATTCGTACGAATGCGTACTGCTTACGTGAAAGTGAATCATTTCACCGGCAGCGACACTCAGTGGATCGGTATAGGCGTGTACTCCGTTCAGCGGCACCGGCCGGTGCGGCGGAATGGCGGGCGACGCGACGGTTTGGGAATGGGGTCTATTAGGAATAGTTCGAGAACCTCCCCGTAGAATCGTGAATGCGGGTTACTTCACTGCCCTGAGTGATGGTCATTCGTCATTCCGCAACTTTCCGGATTGCACCTTGTCTGACAGCTTCGGCGCCCGGTGCCACAGCAGGAGTCTATGGGTTTGTAGCCGCCTCCATCGTACGAACGTAATCGTCGCGTGGCGATTTACTATTGCGGCACCAGGCGGAGGTCGCTGGAGTTTCAGTTGCATCTGCCCTGCAGGAGATGCTCAGCGCTATGAGAAGCTGGCTGAATCAATGGATGGAAAGAATAAGTGCCCCCGTTGTTTGGCCGCGACACCTTGCTGGCCTGATTATTTTGTTGGAAGCCTCCGGCCCGGCTACATAATCTTAAACTGCTGAAAATGCGCCGAACAAATACACTGAGCTTTTCGATGATGATGAATATTCTGGCCGCTAAAATATTTACAGTTGTCACGGTTATGGTGTTAGCACCCCTGGGCTGGCACAGGGCGGCGCCGAATGAGTGAGTGGAGGCTGGCAGACGATGGTGCACATCGCAATTGTATCAAGATTTTCGATACACCCATAATTGTGACAGGCTGATGAAAAAATTGACAGCTTCTGAATCTCTTGCCTTCCGGTTTACTGCCAACTACTTTGTTCGCCCCCAAAGGAAGTTCGTATGTACCTGAGTGTGATGGAGACGCAGTAATTCAGGACCGATGCCGTATGAAATATCTTGCCCTGCTTAGCCTCAGCCTTCTGTCCCTCGCCGGGTTCGCTGCCGACGGACCGGTCGCTGAATGGCTGTTTGATGCCGGTACCGGCACGACGGCCTACGACACGACCGGCAACGGCCATGACGCTGTCCTGCATGGTGCCATCTTTGCCAAGGTCGGCGACGGCTTCGCCCTCAGCCTCGACGGTACGGACGACTACGTTGACTGCACCGTTTCGGGGAGCCTGCCGATTTCCGGCCCCGTCACCATCTCGGCATGGATCATGCCGACCCGATCAGGCAACGGCGAAGCCGTTTTGACGGGCGATGGCATGCGCAGTTTCCTGATGACTTATTACAGTACGAATCTGTGCTTTCTCTACATTGGCAACGGCATCGAGGAAGTACGCTGCACGGGGCCGAAGGATCTGGGCATCGTGTTTCTGTCCTGGGGCGAGCGTGACGACCGGCCGCGCAGTGGTGTCGTGTTGCACCACGCCGTAAAGGCGTACTATCACTGCGCCCGCACGTCAGCGCTTACGGCAAAGACGGCGCGATCCTGCAGAAAAACAATATCAACGAGTGGAATTTTCCCTACGGTGCAGCCCATATTCTGCGGTTGGTCAGGCACATGGTGAAGACCGGCGAAGTGGACGACACGATGAACGACATGATCGAGGCCGTCGCGGTTGTAAACGTCGCCCGGTTGTCGCAACAGAACGGCAGCCGTCCTGTGCAGTTGACGGAAATAACCCGCAATTGATCAAGCCAACCGGCACTAATCCGGAAAGGAGTTCGAGAGATGGAAACCTTTAGCCTGCGCAAACGCATCCACGACCGGTCCAAACCGCCGCTGGTCATTTTTCCGATCACCCTGGCCCATCCGGCTTTGGTCGAGATCGCCGGGTACGCGGGCGCGGAAGCCGTGCTGCTCGACTGCGAGCACGGCATGATGAGTCCCGAAACGATCCGTGACATGCTCAGTTGTGCGTCGTCATCCGGGACCGCCGCTGTTTTTCGTCCCCGAAGTTTCGACGCCGTTGCCTGTCGTCAGGCCCTGGATTCCGGTGCCGCCGGCGTGCATGTCTCGCATATCGATACCGCGGACGAGGCGCGCGCCGTCGTCGATGCCTGCCGCTATGCCCCGGTCGGTTGCCGGGAGATGAGCCTGGGGCGTGCGGTGCATTTCAAGGCGGAGAATCTCAAGCCCTACGTCGCCCAGGCTAATGACGACCAGCTGTTGACGGTGATGATTGAATCACTCGCCGCTGTCGACAATGTGGAAGCGATCGCGGCTGTCCCCGGCCTGGATGTCCTCCACATTGGCGCGGCCGACCTGTCGCATGCCATGGGACACGTCCTCGAATACGACACGGCACAGTTCCAGGACGCGGTTGACCGCATTCTCGCCGCTGCCGAGGCAAACAATATTGTTGTGGGATTTCCAACTGATTCTCCCGAGCTGGTCGCTGAATTGACAACAAGGGGCATGCGTTATTTCGAAGCCGACACCCCGGACTGGTTGTTGCGCGAAGTCTATGCCGACCGAATCGCCGCCCTCGACGGGGTCTTCGCGGCGTTGCACTGACAAATCCGGGAACCCATGCCCATCCCGCCGGAAATCCATTATGTAGCGCGTGCCAGTCGCGAACATCCGCGGCACGGCGGCGCCGACATGGTCGAGTTGGCCGACGGCAGCATCTTCATGCTCAAGATGCTGATCCACGAGAGCGATCTGCATCACGGTGCCGGCGATGATGCGCCGTCCGATCTGGCAACCCTCCGGTCCACCGACAGCGGCCGCACGTGGAGCGACAGCACCGTCTTTCTGCGACCCGGCCCCGACGAGACCGCGGCGTACACCCCGGGGCTTCTTCGCCTGCAGGACGGGCGCATCCTGCTGCGCTACGAGATGTATCACAAGTTCGTCGTCAACGAGCCGTTTTCCATATCGTCGTACGCCTGTTTCAGCAGCGACGAGTGCACGACCTTTTCCGAACCGGTGGCGATCTGGCGCCGGTCGTCGAATCTGTGCGGATCGATGAATGATCTGCGGCAACTCTCGACCGGGCGTATTGTCATCCCTAACTGTCACATGGAGGGTACGGCCTTGCAGGAAGAAGGCGAAGGCCATCTGACGCCGACCAGCACCAGTGTTGCCGGCACCTTTTACAGCGATGACAACGGCCGGACCTGGCACGGTTGTGACAACTATGTTTACCTGCCGATGCGTGGCTGCATGGAGCCGAAGATCGAGGAGCTCAAAGACGGTCGGGCATGTTGAGCGCAGAACTGAAAAACGGCGTTGTGATCTATCAGATCACGCAGGAGAACCGACTGGTCTCGAATATCTACTGCGAGCGTCCGTTCTGTTCTGCTGATTCGAAACGTTTCCTTTATGCACGCCAGCTCGACGATGCCGGCCCGACGGACTGGACACAGTGGGAGTACGTGCTGTGTGAATTCGGTACGTGGGAATCAGAAGTTGTTGGAGAAGGGTTGCACCAAGTCTGCATAAGCTACAACAATGATTTCTATTTCCAGCGACCGGTAGCCGGCAATCGTCTGGAATTTGTTCGTTTGAATATGGCAACGGCCGCCGTGGAGCCGGTTTGGTCCTGCCGGTCCGACATCGGTCGCGCCAAGCACCCGACGGTGTCTGCAGACGGAAAACTACTGGCGTTTCATCACGCGCTGTCATTTAGCCCGCAGCGATTTGGCCTGTCGGTTGTCAATCTGCAGACCGGTGAACGAAATGTCGTTTATGAGCATCCGCACGTATGCAATGCGCACCTCCAGTTTCATCCCACCGATAACCGCACGTTGCTCGTGCAGTTGAATCGAGGCTGTGAATACACGGCGGACGGCGGGCTCCTGAAGCTCGTCGGCACGGAAGGTGCGACCCTTTTGCTGCTGGATGCAATCACCGGGAAGATCGAGGATTTGCAGATCGGCAAGCCCTTTACTCCACCCATTACCGGGCACCAGGCGTGGATCGGCGCTACCGAGGATGTCGTTGCCACTTTAGTGCCGGAAGGGGAATATGCCGCAACGCCTGGCCAGGGTGCAGTGGTCCTGATCGCGCGAGGCACGCCATGCCGTCAGCTCGGAACGGGCATCGAGCTGAACCACATTGGGTCAACTCCCTGCGGCCGGTACATATTCGGCGATTGCGTAGCCGGCGACTACATTGCCATCGGCTCGTCGGTCACGGGAAAAACCGTTACCGTTTACAACGATCCGGAGCAGTCCGGGGATTCTCCCTACGGTCAGCAGAGTCATCCCCACGCCTACCTGACGCCGGACTTCAGCTGGATGGTGTTCAACTCTGACTGCACAGGCCGGCCTCAGGTCTACGTAGCGAAAATTCCGCCGGCATTATTAAAAACGCTTGATTGATCCGAAATCCCCCCCAAAGTTTGAATTAAAAGCCGATTCTTCTTCGAGTTCCAGAACCGCTCCTTCCATTTATGCCGTGGCTTGCGTGACGCAGGTTACGGCATTTTTTGTGTCTGTGGCATGGTGCAGCCAGGCATGCAGGACTTCTTTGGGGCTGTAAAAATGCACATTTAGAGAATCGTCGTCTCCCAGAGCTGTTTCGCCTTTCGGAGCACTGCAAAATTGCACGCATACACTATAATAGACGCGGACACCGAAAAGGAGTTTTTCATGAGCACGAAAATCCGCTGGGGCCTGCTGGCTGCCGGCAATATCGCCCACGCGTTCGCGGCCGGCGTACAACACTGTGAGCTGGGTGTTCTGCATGCGGTCGGCAGCCGCGACCTGGACCGTTCGAATGGGTTTGCCGATGAGTTCGACATTCCGCAACGCTACGGCAGCTACGACGAGCTTCTCGCCGACCCCGATGTCGATGCTGTCTACATCTCCACGCTGCATCCGCAGCATGCCGAATGGGCGATCAAGACGGCGGAAGCTGGAAAGCACATGCTGTGCGAGAAACCGTTGGCCATGAACGCGGCCGATGCTGCGGCGATCATCGACGCGGCACAGCGTCACGATGTTTTTCTCATGGAAGCTTTCATGTACCGTTGCAATCCACAGACGGCCCGGCTGGTCGAGTTGCTGCGGGAAAAATCGATCGGGGAGGTGCGGATGATCCGTGCGTCCTTCGGGTTCAGTATCGGCGACAACTACGAAAGCCGGGCGATTGCCCACGAGCATGGCGGCGGCGGCATCCTCGACGTTGGCTGTTATACGGTGAGCATGAGCCGGCTGATCGCCGGTACGGTAAGTGGCCTGGACTTTCTCGATCCGGTCGATGTCCAGGCGATCGGCCATCTCGGTCCGGCTGCGACCGATGAATGGACCGCCGCTGTCCTCGAGTTTCCGAACGGCATCGTTGCGGAGGTCAGTACCGGCGTACGCCTGGGCCTCGACAACGTGGTGACGATTTTCGGCAGCGACGGCATCATACACCTTCCCTCGCCATGGTTCTGCGGCGGTCGCGAAGGCGGCAGCAGCACGATCGAGATCAACCTCACCGGCGAACCGCCGCGCATCGAAGAGTTGTCCTGTGACGGCTGGCTCTACGGCCTCGAGGCCGATGTTGTGGCGCGCAACATCGAGAACCGCCAGTCGCCCTCGCCAGCGATGAGCTGGGCCGACACGATGGGCAACATGAGAACGCTCGATGCCTGGCGCCGCTGCATCGGCCTGACCTACAACGATGACCTGCCGGAGGGCCGGCCGCGGACCGTCAGCGGACGATCGTTGCAGAAGGCGCCCGACGCCCCGATGCAGTACGGCACCATTGCCGGCCTGGATAAGCCGGTGTCCCGCCTGGTCATAGGCTGCGACACCCAGAACAACTATCCGCACCTGGAAGTTCTCTTCGATGCCTACTTCGAAGCCGGCGGCACGACCATTGACACCTCCTTCCACTACGGCGCGCTCAGGGAGGAGTTGCTGGGCCAGTGGATGAAGATGCGTGGTGTGCGTGACGATCTCGTCATAATCGCCAAGGGTGCCCACTCGCCGAACTGTTTCCCGGATACAATGACCGAGCAGTTGGCACAATCGCTCGAACACATGCAGACCGACTATGCCGACATCTACATTTTGCACCGTGACAACCCGGACGTGCCGATCGGTGAATTTGTCGATGTCCTCAATGAGCATGCCGATGCGGGGCGCATCGGCATTTTTGGCGGCTCCAACTGGACGATAGATCGATTGCGTGCAGCCAATGAGTATGCCGTGGCCAACGGTAAGCGCGGATTTTCCGTCGTCAGCAATCAACTCAGCCTGGCGGTGATGAACAGCCCGGTGTGGGAGGGCTGTATCTCTGCCAGAAGCGAAGCATGGTCCGCCTTTCTGCAGGAAAGCCAGATGTCGCTGCTGCCGTGGTCGAGTCAGGCTCGCGGCTTCTTTGTGCCAGACCGGGCGGCGCCGGAGAAGCGCGACGACGAGGAGATGGTGCGCTGCTGGTACAGCGACGACAACTTCGAGCGGCAGCGACGCGCCATCGAGCTGGCGGAGAAGAAAGGTGTCCTGCCGATCAACATTGCCGGTGCCTGGGTTCTGCAGCAGCCGTTTCCGACGTTCGCGCTGTTCGGACCGCAGCAGTTGTCGGAACTGCGTTCATCATTGGACAGCCTCGCCGTCGAACTGACGGCAGAGGAAATAGCCTGGCTCGACCTGGTGGAGTAACGCAACGGTTTTGATCTTTTGAAGGCGCCGGGCGGATGCCTGCCTTCAGGCCAGGGGATTTCTCGGCACGACGCCGGCATTGACGATGTTTTGCTCCGGCGGCATCCGCCCGGCCAGTACGGCTGTGACGTTTGCCACCGCGGTGATCGACACATCCTCCCGGGACTGCTGGGAGTATGACGCGCTGTGCGGTGTAAGGATGACGTTGTCCAGGTCGAGCAGGGGATGCTGGAGCGGACATTGTTTGGTGTCTGCGAAGACGTTGATCGACTCGAAAACGTCGAGACCGGCGCCGCCAATACGCTGTTCGCGCAACGCCTCGATCAAAGCCTTTTCATCGACGATCGCGCCGCGCGCTGTGTTGATCAGGAATGCCGTCTTCTTCATCTTGCCAATCGCTTTGCCGTCGAGCAGGTGATGCGTCGCTTCGGTCAACGGCAGGTGCAGGGAGATGTAATCCGATTGCGTCAGGAGCGTGTCCAGGTCCACCAGTTCGACACCGAGGCTGTCGGCCTCCGGGTCCTGCGCCGCGTGCCTGCGACGGGTTGCGATCACCTTCATGCCGAATGCATTTGCGCGCTTCGCAACTTCCTTTGCGCTTTGCCCGAACCCGATCAATCCCAGTACGCTCGATGAAAGTCGCTGGTTGCAGTCGTATTGCTCGAGCAAGTCCATGAACCGTCCTTCGCGTTGAAACGCCCGGCTCATCAGCGGCAGATTCCTCGCCAGCGCCAGTATCAGCATCATCGTGTGATCAGCCTGTTCGGGGACGCAGAAGTCCGGCACGTTGGTCACCAGTATGCCCATCTCGGTTGCTTTCGCCACGTCGATCTTGTCGGTGCCGGCGCCGATGCGTGAGATCATCCGGCACTTTGACAGGCTCTCGATCACCGCGGTCGGCAGCGATGTCGATATGACATAGAGCACATCGCAATCGGCGGTGTGCTCTATGATCGCTGCCGGTGTGTTGGCCTCGACCGCGAGCAATTCGTAGCCCTGCTGCTGATGCAGTGCGGCTTCGAATTCACAGATCGGAAACAACTCCGAATTCAGACGTACGACTTTGGCGTTCATGGGTACAGGCAATATACGCGTCGGAGGAAGTTGCGCCGTGATTTTTTGAAAACTCGCCATGGCCAGATGACCTTTGGCAGCTTGATGCTCGCCGAGCGCCAGACCGTCTTACAGTCGCCGACAAAGCCTGTTTGTATGAATTGCCGGTTCGAGAAGTATTGTCGACTCGTAACACATGTGAAACTCGCTATGTTTGCACGGCACCGCCGTGATGGGCTGGAGCATTTCGATTCACACGACTGCAAGGAGTATAACAGTGGCAAAGCGTGACTGGTGGGACAAGGAGTTTCGAACCCTGTTGACGCTCGGCGAAAGCACGACAGCCGGCGGTTGGTCGAGCTGTCGAGAGCGTTGCTGGAGCTCGCAGCTGGCAGGGTTGATCAACGAATTTCAGCGTGTGCCCGTGCAGTTCCTCAACATGGGGATCGGCGCCAATGTGATCTCTACGAAAAGCCCGCCATACGAGAATAGCGGCAAGCCGGCCGCGGACGAGCGGCTCGATGCCCACGTACTCGACAATGAGGCCAACGGGCGTCCTCCCGATCTGCTGGTCATTTCGTACGGGCTCAACGATGCTCGCGGCGGCACGCCGATCGACCTTTTCTGCGACTGCATGAAAGACATTATCCGGCGTGTGCGCGAACGTATCCAGCCGCTGATTGTCCTGATGGGACCGTATTACATGAACGATTTCCAAATTGGCGGCGGATACTGGAGCCACGCCGACCTCGATCTCTTCTATCAGTACAACGAGGCGATTCGCGCTGTCGCCGAAGAAACGGACTGTCTGTTCGTCGACCTGCTCGAGTCCTATCGCGATGCCGACTGGCTTGTGCACCACGACGGTTGTCATGCCAACGACCTTGGCCACCGCGTCGTTGCCAACAAAGTGTTTGAAATCCTTGCCAGCAACTGTTCAGGCCTCGCCAGGGAGACGCAGGAGCTGGAAAAGGATATTCTGCCATGGCGCGACGAATCGACGCTCCAGTCTAAATCTTAGAAGGATGAAAACGACCGTGGCTGCAGCCACGGTAGAGCGGCCGAATGTCGGTGCGAGAATACTTAACCCATTGGCAAGGGTCCGATTATGAAAGCGATCATGGTCATGTTCGATTCTTTGAACCGGCACATGCTGGCGCCATATGGCTGTGACTGGACGCATACCCCGAACTTCCAGCGGCTTGCACAACAAACCGTCGTCTTTGACCGCAACTACATCTGCAGCATGCCCTGCATGCCGGCCCGTCGTGATCTGCACACCGGGCGCCCCGGTTTCCTGCATCGCGGCTGGGGCCCGCTCGAGCCGTTCGACGACTCGATGCCGGCTATCCTGAAGGATAACGACGTGCACAGCCATCTGGTCACCGATCATTACCACTACTTCGAGTGCGGCGGCGCCAACTACCACACGCAGTACGCGACGTGGGAATTCGTCCGCGGCCAGGAAGGCGATCCCTGGAAAGGCCGGCCCGACCTTGACCTTTCCGGACCCGACCCGGACTATGCCGGGCAGTGGCAACGCCAGGATATTGTCAACCGCTTGTACATGCCGGACGAAGCCAGGCACTATCAGACGCGCACCTTCGATCGCGGACTCGAATTCCTCGACGACAATCACAGCACCGACGACTGGTTCCTGCAGATCGAAAGTTTCGATCCGCACGAGCCGTTTTTCGCGGCGGAGCGCTTTCGAGATCTCTTCCCGGACGATTACACCGGTGCTTTATCCGATTGGCCGCCATACGGGGACGTGGATGAGAACTCCTGTGCGCACATGATCGATCACTGGCGCAATGCCTATGCATCGCTGCTGGCGCAATGTGATGCCAGTCTCGGACGCGTGCTCGACAAGATGGACGCGCTCGATCTGTGGTCGGACACGATGCTCATCGTCAACACCGACCACGGCTTCCTGCTCGGGGAACACAATCACGCAGCGAAAAACGTCATGCCGTTGTGGCAGGAACTGGCAAACACGCCGTTGTTCGTCTGGGATCCGCGAGCCGGCCGCCGGGGCGAGCGCTGCGACTGCCTGACGTCGACCATCGACTGGGCGCCGACGATCCTCGATTACTTCGGCCAGCAACCGACGCCCGACATGCTCGGCCGTTCGCTGCGGCCCTGTCTCGAAGACAACAGCCCGGTCCGTGACTACGCCATCTTCGGATACCACGGGCACTATGTCAATGTCACTGACGGCCGATTCGTGTACATGCGCTCTGCGGCGACCGACAACAACAGCCCGCTTCGCACCTACACGCTCAGTCCGTTTGATATGCGTGTGGCCTACGAGCTGGAACAGTTGCGGTCAATGTCCGGACCGCAGACGTTTGCCGCGACCAAAGACGTCGGGGTGCTGTGCTACGAAGCCGGGTCGGGTGCGGCGGATGTGATGAATCGTTTCGGTACACTGCTGTACGATGTCGTTGCCGACCCGCAGCAGCAGAATCCGATCGACGACGTGGAGCAGGAGCATCGCCTGCTGGCGGCGATGGTCGAGATGATGACCGAGACGGATGCGCCGCCGGAGCAGTACGAGCGATTGGGGATAGAGCTGCAACCAAGGTAGAACGGCTTCCTGTGTCCGTTCATTACCGACTTGCGTCTATGCCGAGGTCAGCGTTGCCAGTGCGGCGTTGAATGTCGCGCTGGGGCGCATTGCCTGTTCCGTCAGCTTCGGATCGGGCCGATAGTACCCGCCGATATCCACGGACGGCCCCTGCACAGCAATCAGCTCGTCGACGATTGTCTGCTCGTTGTCGGTGAGCTGGACGGCGAGATCTTTGAAGCGGTTCTGCAAGTCCTGGTCGCGGGTCTGCTCGGCCAGGGCCTGCGCCCAGTACAATGCCAGGTAGAAGTGGCTGCCGCGGTTGTCGAGCTCGTGGACCTTGCGCGACGGCGACTTGTTGGTGTCGAGGAACTCGCCAATCGCGTCGTTGAGCGTGTCGGCGAGAACCAGCGCTTTTTCGTTGTTCGTCTTGGTGCCGAGATCCTCGATCGAAACCGCCAGCGCCAGGAATTCACCGAGCGAGTCCCAGCGCAGATGGCCTTCCTTGACAAACTGCTGGACGTGCTTTGGTGCCGAGCCGCCGGCGCCGGTTTCGAACAGCCCGCCGCCGGCCAGCAGCGGGACGATCGACAGCATCTTGGCGCTGGTGCCGAGCTCGAGAATCGGAAACAGGTCGGTCAGGTAATCGCGCAGGACATTGCCGGTCACTGAGACGGTGTCCTTGCCGTCGCGTGCCCGTTCGCAGGTGAAACGCGTCGCCTCGACCGGCGGCATGATGCGTATGTCGAGGCCGTCGGTGTCGTGCTCCGGCAGATACTCGTCGACCTTGGCGATCAGGCTGGCGTCGTGGGCGCGGTCTTTGTCGAGCCAGAACACAGCGGTCACGCCGGTGGCACGAGCCCGGCTGACTGCCAGTTTCACCCAGTCGCGGATCGGGGCGTCCTTGGTCTGGCACATGCGCCAGATATCGCCGGTTTCCACGGCGTGTTCGAGCAGGGTGTTGCCGGTGCTGTCGATGACGCGCACGGTGCCGTCCACCGGGATTTCGAAGGTCTTGTCGTGTGAGCCGTACTCTTCGGCTTTCTGCGCCATCAGCCCGACGTTGGAGACGTTGCCCATGGTGGTGACATCGAAAGCGCCGTGTGCCTTGCAGAAAGCGATGACTTCCTGATAGACGCCGGCGTAGCAGCGATCCGGAATAATCGATTTGGTGTCATGCAACTCGCCGTCGGGTCCCCATATCTGACCTGAAAGCCGAATGGCTGCCGGCATCGACGCGTCGATGATGATGTCACTGGGCACATGCAGATTGGTGATGCCGCGATCGGAATCGACCATGGCCAGGGCCGGGCGCTCGGCGTAGACTGCCTGAATATCCGCCTCGACGGCAGCGCGCTGATCATCGGGCAGTTCGGCGATCTTGGCGTAGACATCACCCAAGCCGTTACTGGGCTCGACACCGAGCTCGTCGAAAAGCGCCGCATGTTTCTCGAAGACGTCCTTGTAGAAAACGGTCACGGCATGACCGAAAATGATCGGGTCGGAAACCTTCATCATCGTTGCCTTGAGATGCAGCGACAGCAGCACGCCTTGTGCTTTGGCGTCCTCGATCTCCTGCGCGAAAAACTCGCGCAGGGCGCGCTTGCTCATCACGGCGGCATCGATCACTTCGCCGGCCTGCAGCGCCACGCCTTCTTTGAGGACGGTGGTGCTGCCATCGACGCTTTCGAGTTCGATGCGCACTTCGCCGGCCGCGTAGACGACGCGGGACTGCTCGCTGCCGAAGAAATCGCCGTCGCTCATGTGCGCGACGTGTGACTTCGAGTCGGCGCTCCAGATGCCCATCGGGTGGGGATGCTTTTTGGCGTAGGCCTTGACCGGTGCGGCGACGCGGCGATCGGAGTTGCCTTCACGCAGCACCGGGTTCACGGCACTGCCGAGAACTTTCGCGTAGCGCGTCTTGATCGCCTTCTCGGCTTCGTTCTCGGGTTCTTCCGGGTAGTTCGGGATGTCGTAGCCGTTGTTCTGCAGTTCCCTGATCGCCGCCGCGAGCTGGGGAATGGAAGCACTTATATTCGGCAGCTTGATGATATTGGCTGCCGGCGTTTTGGCCAGCTCACCGAGCTCGGCCAGCGCGTCGTTCTGCTTCTGGCTGTCGGTCAGGTTGTCCGGGAAATTGGCGATGATCCGCCCGGCCAGAGAGATGTCTTTCGTTTCAACGTCGATACCCGCAGCTTCCGTAGCTGCACGGATGATCGGCAGCAGGGAGTGGGTGGCCAATGCGGGTGCTTCGTCGGTGTGTGTATAGATGATCTTCGACGTCATGCGTTTTCCAGGTTGCTGGTGGTCTTCAATTTCATGTGACAGGCGCGTTGTGGAACGGGTTCAAATAGTGTCATTTTCAGCGTTGTCAATGGAGCGACAGTGTATAATTTTACATTTCCCAGGGCACCGGCAGCTGCCGGTGCTACATTTGAGCAACAAAAGGAGTGGGCATGATTCACATCGTCAAGGCATCGGAGCGGAAACTTACACCGTTTCCTGTTGAGGGCGCGCAAGTACGGGTTTCTGACCCGATCATCGCAGCGGACAACGACCTCTCGGTCGGCTTTACCGAGTACTACGAGCCCAGCCGGCTCGATTGGGTCTTCGACTACAACGAAGCGTTTCTGATGCTCGAGGGCTCGCTCGAGGTCCATACGGACGACGGGGTCCAGCGTTTCGAGACCGGCGACCTCGGCTTCATCGAGAAAGGCACGGCAACCACGGTCGTCGTGGCCGAGCGGGCGTACCTGCTGCATGTCACCCAGCCGGCATGGTCCGGGGCAGAGCACACAACCGATTGATGTCGAACGGCACTGGTTTAAGGGTTGAAAAGCGCCCCGCACGCGCTTGACCAGTGGCTTTATACATACATTCGTTTGCCGCCCTTATCTTATTGCCATGCTGCACTGTCAATACCTTTGAAACAGTTTCTTGCACGGGGGGGCATTCGTGAAAGCGGGAACAGCAGCAGCAGATATTACACCGCCTTTGGGAATCGTGCCGCAGGGGCACGGCACGGCGATTCCTTCGCATTCCGTCCTGGCGCCGCTCGAGGTGCGGGGCATCGCCTTTGAGGATGGCGATGACAGCGCTGCAATCATCACGCTCGACGTGATCGGCACGACGCTGGAACTGACACAGCGTATCCGCCGTCGTATCCAGGATGCCTGCGATATTTCGGCGGACGCTGTTCTGGTTGCCAGCAGCCACACCCATTGTGCGCCGCCGATGCTGCCGATGGCTGGCCCGGGCCCGGATCCGGATTACATCCATCGGGTCGAGGACGCGGCCGTCGACTGCGTCATTGATGCGCAGCAGAACCTGCAACCGGTGGCTATGGGACTGGGCGCCGGGTCGGCCCACTTCAATATCAACCGCCGTCCTTTTTCGGGTGAGCTTGCCGACCAGGCACTGGGGCCGATGGAAGCGAATTTCGGGGGGATCGTTGATCGCCGTGCACGCGTCCTGCGCATTGACAGCGAAGCCGGTGAACCGGTGGCTGTGTTGTTCCATTTTTCCTGCCACCCGACGACGCTTGGCGGAACGGAAGGCTTTATTTCACCTGACTATCCGGGGCTGGCGCGTAGCGGTATCGAGCAGGCACTCGGTTGCCGGGCCCTTTTCCTTCCAGGCTGCTTCGCCAACATCCGGCCGCGAATTATCGGCGCCGACGGCGGTTTCGCGGCTGCAACCGAGAGCGAGCTGCATACAGTCGCCGGTGAGCTCGCGTCGAGTGTCGTCGGCACGGTCCGGGCCCTTCGAACCGAAGTTCAGGCCGGTATCCGCGGTCGGGTGGCGGATATCACGATGCCGTTTGGCACACCGATGACGCCGGCGAAACGTGAGGCGTTTATCGTGGAAGAACCGGGGACTGCCCAGGCGCGTTTTATGCGCCAGTGGGCGCTTGAGTTGCAGTCGACAATCGCAGCCGGCAAACTGCCGACTGCCGAATCATCGCAGATGCAGATGTTGAAGATCGGGCCGCTGACTATTGTCATGATTCCGGGCGAGCCTGCCCAGGAGATCGGCCACGCGATCGAAACAGAATGGGATGGCACGGATGCCTGCGAATCACTTTGGCCATGTGGCTACTGTAACGATCTCATCGGCTATCTGAGTACCGCGCGACACCACGAAGAGGGCGGCTACGAACCGAACGCCTATCCCTACTTCAACCGGCCGTTGCCGTTCAAGGACGAAGAGGCTGTGCTGTTCGACGGCGCCCGCCGTTTGTTGGCAGACTGAGTTTTCGCAGCTTGACGGTCTGGCCGCATCATTTACCTTGTTTCTTCTGTACAATGGCAAGCGAATCAGGGAGCGCACTATGGCAGCAAATCTTCGTATCGGCATGATCGGACTGGATACGTCGCATGTCGACGCCTTCACCAGTGTCTTCAACGATCCCGAGTGCGAGTATCACATTCCCGATGCACCCGTTGTGATGGCGTATCCGGGCGGGTCGCCGGACTTCGAGCTGAGTATCGGCCGGGTCGAGGGGTACACCGAGCTCGCGCAGGAACGCGGCGTCGAGATTGTCGATACCCCGGTTGCTGTCGCGGAACAGGTGGACGCGGTGATCATGACTGCCGTGGACGGCCGGGTGCATCGCGATTTGTTCGCTCAGATCGTTGACACCGGCAAGCCGACTTACATTGACAAACCGTTCGCCGTCAGCAGCGCCGACGCACGGTGGATCGTCGAGACCGCCGCGGCAAAGGCCGTGCCGGTGATGAGCGCCTCGTCGCTGCGTTACGAGCCGGACCTGGTGGCGGCGTTGGCGGAAACCGACAACGGTGCTGTTGAAGGCTGTGATTTCTTCGGCCCGATGGAGATCCAGCCGACCCAGCCGGGCTTGTACTGGTACGGCATCCACACGGTCGAGATGGTCTATGCAGCCATGGGCCGGGGCTGTGTGCGCGTGCGGGCAGTGACCGACGCGCACCGCGACACCGTCATCGGCGAATGGGGCGACGGCCGCTGCGCTGTCATCCGCGGCTCGCGCACCGGGAACAATTCATTCGGCGGCGTGCTGCACCGGGAGAGCGGCAGCCGTTTTGTGCAGACCGGCATTGGTAAGCCGAAGTATGTTTGCCTGCTCGATCGCGTCATCGATTTCTTCCGCACCGGTCAGCCGGACGTTGATCCGGCCGAAACCGTCGAGACAATCCGCTTCATCGAGGCGGCCAACGAGAGCCGCGAAACCGGCGAGCCCGTAACGCTGTGAGTGATCTCGCAATCCATGGCGGCCCGAAGTCGAAGACGACGTCCTACAATCGCCCGAACCGCTACGGCGAGCTCGAGAAACGATACGCCCTCGAAGCCCTGGACGATGTCGGGTTGATGATGACCAACGGCAGCATGGTCCGCCGGTTCGAAGAAGCCGCCGCCGCGGCCTTCGGCTGCAGGCATGTCATCCTGACGACCAGCGGCACCACGGCGCTGCAGACGGCGCTTGTTGCCTTGGGTGTTTGCGAAGGCGACGAAGTGATCACCACATCGATTGCCGATGCCGGCACGTTCATGAGTATTCTCGCCGTGCACGCCGTGCCGATCTTCGCGGACCTGCACCGCGACACTGTCGGTCCCGATCCCGACTCGGTCGAGAAACTGATCACCCCGAAAACCAGAGCGATCATCAATGTGCACATGGCCGGCATCGTCGGCGACATGGACCGATTCCTCGAGATCTCCGAGCGGCACGCGATCCCGTTGCTCGAGGACTGTTCGCAATGCCACGGCGGCAAGTGGCGGGGCAGATGTGTCGGTACGATGGGCAATGCCGGCGCCTTCAGCATGAACGAGTCGAAGCACATGTCGACCGGCGACGGCGGATTCATCACAACCAACGACGATGCCGTGGCGCGGCTGGCCCGGCTCTACATCGACAAGACCTACTCGCGCGGCGAGACCAGGCGCGGCGACGAAGTCCTGCTGTTCGCAGCGATAAACGCGCGGCCGAACTGCCTGACCGGTGCTGTCGCACTGGCACAGCTCGAGCGGCTGCAGGAAAATCTCAATCGACGCGACGCGATTGTGCAGCGATACTTTGCTGAACTCGCGGACCTGCCGCATTTGCGATTACCGCAAATTCTGGATGATGCCACGTGTGCCTGGTGGCCGTTGCCCGTTCTGTATACCGGCGATGAACCCACCCGTGATGACATCGTCGCGGCGCTGCACGCCGAAGGGCTGGAAGCCAACAGTGCGTTGTCGCCGACGCCCGGCAACCTGCATCAGGCGGTCGTCAAAGACAAGAAATTTTTCGCCGACCGCAACGACGTGCCGAATTTTCTGCAGGACGTCGAGTATGACGAATGGTCATGCCCTGTCGCCGACGAAATCGCTCGCCAGGTCATCCGTCTACCCGTTGACTTCCGCTTCACCGATCAGGATGTTGACGAAACTATCGCGGGTCTCCACAAAGTATGGAGACACTACTTTGGTGTGACGGAATAACACGAGTTGGCGTGGCCGGCTCCAACTATCCGATATTCCCTCAGGGGCCGGGTCGGGCCCGGTGGCAGTCGCGTGCGAGTTGGTACCCGTCGTGTTTCGGGTCATCGCACCCGGCTTCGCAAGCGAGACCTCGATCCCTTGGTTAAGACGGTCCTGCGAGGCCTGTGAACCTCAGAGCATTTCGACATTATGAATAACAGACTCTGGTACACGGAACCGGCCAGCCGTTGGATCAACGCGCTGCCGATCGGCACCGGGCGGCTGGCGGCGATGGTGATGGGCACGGTCAAGCGCGACCGGCTGGCACTGAATCACGAGTGGCTTTGGAAGGGCGTGAACCGCGAGCGCGACACGACGCATACGGCGGAGCAGCTGCCTGAGGTGCGCCGGCTCCTGTTGGCCGGTGACTATCACGAGGGCACGCGGGCGGCCAACGACGCGTTCGCGGGACACGGCGGGACCAGCGGCTTGCCGATTCGCATCGACCCGTACCAGGCGGCCGGCGACTTGTACGTCGAGTTCGAAGTGGGCGTGCTGGAAACATATGAGCGCGAGCTCGACCTGAGCACCGCGGTGGCGTCTACCGTTTTTGGCGTCGAGCAACGGCAGCGCACCTTTACGTCCGAATACATGGCGCACCTTGCCGAGGACCTTATCCTCATGCGCGTGACCTGTGGCGGCGCGTCGTTCAGCTGCTCGCTCTGGCTCGATCGGCTGCACGACCCCGATTGCGAACTGAGCTTCAACACGACGACTGAACAACTCATGATGACCGGCGAGATTCGCGGCGGCATCGGTTTCCAGGTGGCGGTGAACGTGTGGCAGCAGGGCGGCAGCGCGGCTGTGATGCACGGTAACCGCGTTCGGGTGCAGGACGCGATCGAGCTGATCGTCGCGGTGGATATTGGCACCTCGGTATCCGGCGAGTCCGTTGGGCGTGTGCCGTCGACCCATGACTGGCCGGCTTTGCTGGAAACACACAAAGCCGAGTACGCCCGGCACTGTGGCGGCCTCGATCTCGATCTGCCGTTCCCGGAACCGGACGTACCCACGGATGAGCGCGTCCGGCGCGTCAGGGCTGGCGGGGCGGACCCCGGACTCGCGTTACTCCACTTCAGGCTCGGGCGCTATCTGCTCTGCGCTGCTTCGGCCCGGGGCGAACTGCCTGCGAATTTGCAGGGCAAATGGTGTGAGGACTTGTACCCGCCGTGGGAGTCCGACTATCATCATGACGTCAACCTGCAAATGAACTATTGGTGTGCCGAACCCGGTCACCAGCAGCATTGCATGGCAGCCTTCTTCGCTTACGTCGAGCGTTTTGTGGCGCACGGGCGCAAGGCGGCCCGGGATCTGTATGGCTGCAACGGCATCTACCTGCCCCTGCAGACCGATCCTTGGGGGCGATGCACACCGGAGTCCTATGGCTGGGCCGTCTGGATCGGCGCGGCGCCGTGGCTGGCTCAACATTTTTGGTGGCATTACGAATACGGCCAGGACCAGGCATTCCTGCGCGAACGCGCCTACCCCTTCATCAAAGAAGTGGCGGCCTTTTACGAGTCGTATCTGGTCGACGACGGCGAGGGTTGTCTGCAAATCGTGCCGTCGCAATCGCCGGAGGTTCCCAACACCGCGGCTGGCATCGAGTTTCCGGTGGCGATGTGTGTGTCGGCTGCGATGGACATCGAGTTGGCCTGGGACCTTCTCACCCATGCGGTGCGGGCGAGCGAAATCCTCGACGTGGATGCAGACAAGCGCGAACAATGGCGAGACATGCTCGATTGCCTGCCGCCACACCGGATCGGATCCCAGGGCGAGCTGATGGAGTGGAACGAGGCGTTCGAGGAAATCGAGCCGGTCGATCAGCAAGTCATGGGGCTCAGGCATCTTTTCGCGCTCTATCCGGGTGAGCAGTTCTTGCCCGAGGACGAACCGGAGTTGTTCCGGGCGGCCATGCGTTCGCTCGATCTGCGACTTCAGCGCGGCTGTATTCACACGGGCTGGAGCCGGGCGTGGACGGCCTGTTGCTATGCCCGCGCCGGGGATGGCGAGCGGGCATTCGAGCAGTTCGAACATTTGATCACCGATTGGACAAGCACAACGCTGTTGGACCTGCACCCGGTTTCGGTATTCCAGATTGACGGCAACTTGGGCGGAACCGCTGCGGTGCTCGAAATGTTGTGCCAGAGTTGTCGCGAACGGCTGCACTTTCTGCCGGCCTTGCCGAAGGCCTGGCCGGCGGGTGAGGTGAGGGGGATGCGGGCACGCGGCGGGTACGCGGTCGATCTGAGCTGGCGTGAGGGGCAACTGGTGGAAGCCACGATTACGGCGATGAATGATCGGGTGTGTACGCTGAAGCCATTGCCGATGGCGGTTGCCGTGACCGATGAAGCGGGGCAGGCAGTGAGTGTGCAGGAAGACGACGGGTGGTTGCAGTTTGATGTCAAGGGCGGATGCACGTACCGGCTGCGGCCGGACTGAGGCGCCGCTGACCGGCCGCCGGTATACGGCAGAGACGAATGCCGGCCCTGCACCTGCTTTCACAAACCCGACACGATGGATTGGTTCAAAGAAGTCATCCCGCGCGCAATCGTTGATCTGGGAGTCGATTTGGTCCATCTATACGGTTTCATCGTGGGCAGTATAGTACTGTGCGGCTTTCCCCCAAGAAGAGAGGACACTCCGTGAGTGAAGATCCAAGAGACGATGCTGTTACCGATCCGGATGGCGAGATGGCCGCGGCGCTGGAGTTTGCCGGGTATGACTACAAATTCGTGTTTGGCAAGGGTGACCACCACGATAAACACGGCGGCTCCATTTTGCCGGATGCGCTGCGGTGGTTATGGCGTGATTGATAAGTCATGGAGACCGCAGCCTGTGTGTTGTTCGTGCTGTGCCCATTGCTGCAGCAGACGCTCCGAAATAGAAGAAAAAACAACACGGACCAGATGTGGATTCCCCATAAAGCGGATCTATAATTGGCAGAGCGTCGACAACCAAATCAGTCCACTGAATACGGAAGCTTGCTAAGCTCGTTACGCCTCGGTGGTTTTACCCTTTCGCCGGAGAATGGAGAGGACTGATGTCGGGGAAAACAC
>Ga0310124_10000339_pt1 | contig 31897 bp, 20 predicted proteins | sample CB11b_AW_Bot5_MG_FD_203507 | JGI IMG/M metagenome (GOLD analysis project Ga0310124, IMG submission 203507) | Marine microbial communities from Western Arctic Ocean, Canada - CB11b_AW_Bot5 | ecosystem: Environmental > Aquatic > Marine > Oceanic | place: Canada: Western Arctic Ocean | collected...
CCGCTCCCCCCCAGGCCTTCTTCGGCAGCGACCTCCAGGCTGTGAGCGGCGCCGAGGCGAAGGTGAAGGGGTGCCTGAGGGCGGCGGTCGGATCGGCCTTCAGCTGGAGGATCTTGCGGACCCGCTCGAGCGCACCGCGAAACAGGAACCTGCAGCGGTCCGGGGTGCCGAAGAGATTGGCTAGCGCCGGAAAGGGCGAGCCCTTGATGTTTTCAAAGAGAACGGCGGGTCCCTCCGCCTCATAGAGCCGCCGCTGGATCTCGGCCAGCTCCAGGCAGGGATCCACTTCCGCGGCGACACGCACCAGGCGGCCGTTGCGCTCGAGATCAGTGACGCAGCTCTTCAGGTTTTTATAGGACATAGCACCTCCCGTTTTTTTTTCGCAGGGACATTTTGTTACTTCTATCCGCAGTGTCTATTCTTTCTCGGGTCGAAACCTCTACTTGTTGGAAGAAATCATATGAGTGATGAACTGCTTGAATGCGTTGAACGAGAGCCGTCGGTGCCCGCGAGGTCTTCTATTATCTGGCTTCACGGCCTTGGAGCGGACGGTCATGACTTCGAGCCGATCGTTCCCGAGCTGGGCCTGGCCGAGGATTTGGCGGTTCGTTTTATCTTTCCCCACGCGCCCGAGAGGGCGGTAACCATCAACGGGGGAATGGTCATGCGCGCCTGGTACGACATTCTCGGGCTGGATATCCGCAGGGATGAAGACATCGAGGGGCTGCGGACCTCTGAGACGCAGGTGCGGGCCCTGGTGGAACGCGAGGTCTCGCGCGGGGTGAGCGAGGAGCGGATCGTCCTGGCGGGTTTTTCACAGGGCGGCGCGATCGCTCTGCAGGCCGGGGTGCGCCATCCCCGCAGGCTTGCCGGTATCCTGGCCCTGTCGACCTACCTCACCTTGCCTGAAAAACTCGCGTCGGAGGCTAGCCCGGCCAATGGCGACTGCCCGATTTTCATGGCCCACGGAACGCAGGACCCGGTTGTTCCCTATGAAGGCGGCCAGCTTTCGCGACAGACGCTCGAGGCGCAGGGCTACGAGGTCGAGTGGAGGGAGTACCCGATGCAGCATTCGGTCTGCGCGGAGGAAATCGCCGATATTTCCTCCTGGCTTACCGGGGTGCTCGCCTAGGGGGCTTCCCATTTATTTTTTCCAGGAGTACGCTACCTCGTCGGCCCGGGCCGGCTTTTTTCATTCAACGCACTCATCCAAGAGGTTCTGACCAGTGAAATACTTCCTGCTTTCCATTCCCCTCGCCCTTCTTTGTAGCTGTACCCAGCCGGTGGTCCAGAGCGAGCTGGTCAACGAGGTTGATTCTTTTCTCGCGTCCTATACCGAGACCTATCTCGGGCTCCAGGCGAAATCCGCCGAGGCTGACTGGAGCCTCAATACGAAGATCGTCGATGGAGACAGCAGCAACTCAAAGGCCTACGAGGAGGCTGAGGGAAAGGTGGCCGAGTTTACCGGATCGGTCGAGGTCATCGAGAAGGCGCGGAGGTACCTCGAGGGCCGCGCCGGGTTAAACGACCTGCAGGTGCGCCAGCTCAAGGCGATCCTCTACGCAGCGGCGAGAAACCCGCAGACAAAGCCCGGGCTCGTGAAGGCGCGTATCAAGGCGGATGCCGCGCAGACCGAGGCTCTCTTTGGCTTTGATTTCAAGATCGATGGTAAGTCTGTGACCACCAACGAGATCGATCGGATTCTCGAGGAGGAGGATGACGAGCAGGTTCGCCTGGCCGCCTGGAATTCCTCGAAGGAGGTGGGCAAGGGACTCAAGAAGGGCCTGGCGGGTCTTGTCTCGCTGCGCAACCAGACCGTGCAGGCGCTGGGCTATAAGGATTTTTTCCAATACCAGGTCTCCGATTACGGCATGACGGTTCCTGAGATGATGGCGCAGATGCGCCGCTTCGCCCGCGAGCTCCGTCCTCTCTACCGGGAGCTTCATACCTGGGCTCGATATCGGCTGGCGAAGAAGTTCGGCAAGGACGTGCCGGAGCTGCTTCCGGCCCATTGGCTTCCCAACCGCTGGGGACAAAGCTGGGGCTCCATGGTCAAGGTCGAGGGTTTCGATCTCGACGGCACGCTCTCTTCTTTCAAGCCCGAACGGCTGGTTCGCCAGGCGGAGGACTTCTACGTCAGCCTCGGCTTCGAGCCGCTTCCCGCGAGCTTCTACAAGCGCTCGAGCCTCTATCCTCTGCCCGAGGGGACCGCCTACAAGAAGAACAACCATGCCAGCGCGTGGCATATGGACCTGCAGGAAGATGTTCGCTGCCTCATGAGCGTCGAGCCCAACGCTCGCTGGTGGGAGACGACCCACCATGAGCTCGGTCACATCTACTATTACATCGAGTACACCAGCCCCCGGGTGCCGCCGCTGTTGAGGGAGGGAGCCAACCGGGGCTTCCACGAGGCGATCGGGAGCCTGCTCGGGCTGGCCTCGATGCAGAAGGGCTTTCTGCAGGGACGCGGGCTGGTACCCGTCGATGCCAGGGTCGACGAGATCCAGACCCTGCTCAAGGAGGCTCTCGACTTCGTCGTCTTCATTCCCTTCTCCACGGGAACGATGACCCATTTCGAGCACGATCTCTACGCGGCCGCTCTTCCCGTCTCGAGCTACAACGAGAGGTGGTGGAAGTACGTGGCCGAGTTCCAGGGTATCAGTCCGCCGGCTGAGCGGGGTGAGGAGTTCTGTGATGCGGCCTCCAAGACCCACATCAACAACGATGCCGCTCAATACTACGACTACGCGATCTCTTATATCCTCCTGCACCAGTTCCATCGTCACATCGCGCGGAAGATCCTGGGCCAGGAGCCGCGCAATACGAACTACTACGGCAATAAGAAGATCGGCGCCTTCCTCGGCTCCATCCTGAAGCTCGGAGCGACCCGGGACTGGCGTACAGTCCTGCGGGAGAGCATTGGAGAGGATATCAGCGCGGAGGCGATGCTCGATTATTTCCAGCCGCTGCTTCAATACCTGCGCCAGGAGAACGCCGGCCGGCGTCACACCCTCGGAGACATCTGAGGCCGCCTGAGATCAGTCCTGAGCGGCATGTTCGAGCAGAAGCCGTCCGTAGTCGCTTTCCTTCAGCTCCTCGGCCAGCGCCTTGAGCTGGCCGAGGTCGATGAAGCCCATCCGGAAGGCGGTCTCCTCGATGGAGCCAGCCAGCGAGGCGTGGTTTTTCTCGAAGTTCATAATCTCGGTGGATGCCTGGAGCAGAGATTCGTGGGTTCCCGTGTCAAGCCACCTGGTGTCCTTCGGCAGAGTCTCTACCCGCAGCTGCCCCCTGTCGAGATAGGCCTGGTTGACGTCGGTAATCTCCAGCTCGCCGCGCGCGGAAGGCTCCAGTGAGCGGGCCATCTCGACCGCCTGGCCGTCGTAGAAATAGAGGCCGGTCACCGCCAGGTTGGAGGAGGGTTCAGCCGGCTTCTCAACGAGCTTCACGGGCGCGCCGCCGCCGTCAAGCTCCACGACCCCGAAGCGCTCGGGGTCTTCCACCTCGCAGGCGAATACGGTGGCGCCCTCCTGCCGCTTGCCGGCGCGATTGAGGCAGTCGGCGAAGCCGGCCCCGTAGAAGACATTGTCGCCCAGGGCAAGGGCCACCCGCTCGTCTGCCGCGAAGTCGGCTCCGATGATCAGGGCCTCGGCGATCCCGCCGGGCCGCTCCTGGGCCGCGTAGCGGATGGAGATTCCAAGTCTCGAGCCATCGCCCAGCAGGCGCTCAAAGAGCTGGCGGTCGCCGGGTGAGGTGATCACCAGCACATCCTTGACCCCGGCCAGCATCAGGGTTGACAGGGGATAGTAGATCATCGGCTTGTTGTAGACCGGCAGCAGCTGTTTGTTGAGCGAGGCGGTGAGCGGCAACATGCGGCTGCCGGAGCCGCCGGCGAGCAGGATTCCCTTCATAGTGTTTTTTCCGTTCCTGCCCTGTCGGGGTCTGCGAGTGAGAAACCAGGACGACTCCTGCCGCCTGTAGAAAGAGATACGGATCGAGAGGCGAACATCTTCAAAATGTTTTCACTGGGCCTGAAGGGAGCCTCCTCTCTGTGCTTCGGCAAGGATCTATACCAGCTTCAGTGTTTTCCTCGCAACCCATTCCATCGCCAGCAGGGAGACGAGGAGTATCGCGAGGATCCAGGGGTGGTCCAGGGCGGCATAGGTATAGGTCCGCTCGATTGTACGTGTTTTTTCAGGCAGCCGTCCGATGACGCTTGCGGCCTCGGACAGGTGGAGGTAGGCGCCCCCGGAAAGCTTGGCGATGTCCCCCAGGCTCTCGTCGTCGCAATAGATGTCGAGCGTCTCATTCTCGGCCGGCGGCTCGACCGCGAAGAGGATCCTGGCTCGGTCCGGGCGGGATGAATAGCCGGCGATGGTCGAGACATCGAGCGTCAGCTCGAACTCGCGGAAGCTGCCGGTCTTCTTCGCCGCGGCCAGGCCCGTGTCTTCGAGAAGGAGCGCGTATTGAGAGGCCGGGAGGATGCCCTGGTAGCGTCCGCCGCTTTCGGGTACGGGCCTGAGCCGCACCCGCAGCTGCTGCTGAGGAGAGGAGAGCGGCCGGATGACCGCGTCGACCAGGCTCCCGGAGGCGGCCTGACCGTCGTGATTCTCGAGGAGCGCGGAGATCTCGATGTCTTCGGGGAAACGATAGACAGCCTTGTTGGTTCCCAGGCGTACCAGGCTGTCGGCGGCGTTCATCTGTTCGGATACAGCCCAGCGAATAACCTCGCCCCAGAATCTTCTGTAGAGCAGGTCGCCGAAGCGCAGTCGCCATCTCCAGGTTGAGTCGATTCCACTGTAGAAGACCTTGCCGGTTCCGAACTTCCGGGATACGAGCACCGGGGCCTTTTCCTCTCCCGCTGTGACCAGGAGACGACTTCCCTCCACGATGCCAGCCACCGGGTGATACCACCGGGGAGCCGGAAGCAGCTCCCAGAGCTCGAGGTTTCTCTGCCGTCCCGGAAGAAGTCGGCAGAGCTCAGCCTCCTCCCCGGCGGCCGCCAGGGAGAGCGCCGCCCCGTCCCGGGCCAGCTGCGCTCCCAGCTCGCGCCCTGGAGGCGGAGATGCCAGCCTTACCGGCAGCAGCTCCTCCAGGGAGGTTCCAGCCCAGGACGCCGGCATGGCATCCGGCCCGGCCACCAGGACCAGGGTCCCGCCCCTCGCCTCCACGTACTCACGCAGGCTCTTCCGCAGCCGCCTATCAAAGAGCTCCGGCTCGATGTCGCCAAGTATTACGGCATCGTATTTGGCCAGCTCTTCAGGGCTCCTCGGGAAATCCGGCGGCAGCTTCCTTCTCGGAGGAGCGGGCACCAGGTGAGAGTCGAGGGAGATCTTGTCATCCCGGTCCCAGGTATTCTTCAGGTAGCGGTATTCCCATCTGGGGGAGCCCTCGAGATAGAGCACGTTGGCCTCGTCATCGAGGACCTCCAGCCAGGTCTCGCGCCGGTTGTTTTCCGTGAGAGCCTCTCCCTTGACACCCTCGAAGCCGATGCTCAGCTTGTGCCGGCCGGGTTCGTCAATCCTGAATCGAAGCGGCCAGTGAGAGATTTCCGTAGCTGGGAGCTCGTCGATGAGGAAGGAGGCCAGCTCTCTCCCGCCCTCGAGGACATTCACCTTGACCTCTGCGGTCTCGATACCCGTGTTCTGGAGGGTTATCTCAGCTCTGATTTCATCTCCCCTGAAGACCCTGCGGGGCGTCTCCAAAGCCTCGAGCACGAGGTCCGGGGGACGCTCTGCCTTGCCGACCCCCAGGGCGATGATGGGAATACCAAGGGCGCCAAGCGAGCGGGCGGCCTCCCGGGGATCTCCGGGGGCATTGTGATGTCCATCCGTTACCAGGATGATTCCCGCCAGATCTTCTCGCCGCGCCCTCAGGGCTTTCTGCAGGAGAGGAGTCCCCAGGTCCGTCCTTCCGACGTTGTCGAGCGAGAGACTGTCCGGCCCTTCCAGGGGCTCGATGGTCTCCGCCAGGGAATGAAGGGAAATATCAAAGCGATCCTCGAGGTTTTCAAGCCAGGGAGATGAGAGCAGGCCGCGGACCGCGTCAATCCTGGAGATGGGGGCGGCTGTACCCCCGGCGTCCTCCAATCCCATGCTTCCGGATGTGTCTACGATCAGCAGGACGTCGCCGCGCTTCTGTTCGGTGGCCGTCTCTACCAGGGCGGGGTCGAGGAGTATGAAGCTGATGGAGGCCAGGAGAAGAAATCGCAGGAGGGTCAAGGTCCAGCCTCCCAGGGGACCGCAGCTGCGGCGGTCGGTCCTGTAGAGAACGATCGAGGCGGCGGCAGCGGCGGCAAACAGGAGGGGGAGAGCCCACAGTGGAAGCCAGCCTGTGACGAGGGTCATGAGGAGCCTCCTGCCGGCACCGGCGATCTCGACGAGGCGAATCCCCTGAGAAGAACAAGCTCGCAAAAGAGGAGGAGCAGGCTGGCCAGGAGGGCGTAGGGCCAGTGCTCGAGCTCGACGATGACGCTCCGCCGGAGGCCGGGTCTGTCCTGGGAGTGTCTCAACCTGTCGATACCGAGCTTTCGCTCCAGCAGCTCCAGGGAGTCGGCATCGATTCGCTCGAGGTTTGATTCAGCGGGATCCATATTGACCGCCAGGGTTACAGTTCGCTTGCCACTGTTTCCCTGGCCGATGTCGAAGGAATAGAACCCGGTTTGCGTGGTTTTCCTCCAGGAGACACCTCTTTTTCCGGTCCCGGTGGAGTTGGTGATTTTTTCGGTTTCTCCATTCGGCCGGGTGAGCCGAATTTCCGCAGCCCGTTCGTCGGCCTCCAGCGCCACCTCCAGGGTTCCTCCCTGGTTACAGCCGATGGCGATTGAGGGGCCCAGGGCCAGGTAGCGGATCAATCTGTGGAGGAGGGGAACAAAGAGCGGGGTGCGCGGCAGGTCGGTGTCAGCGGGGTCCGCCCCGGTAGCGAAGAAGATGACCCTGCCATCGGAGAGTGAATGTTCGATGATCCAGGGCGACCCTCCGCTCGTTCTCGAAAGGATGGCCGCCTTTTCCTTTACCGGCCCGGTTGTCCAGTAGCTTCTTATCGCCAGCCGGCCCAGGTCCGCTTCTGAGACCCCCTTGAAGATCGAAAGGACCGGATGCTCCAGGTTGACTGCGACAGGATGGTAGGCCTCGCCAGTCTCCGACTTCTGTCGCTTCAGCAGCGCGGCTGGAAGAAGTCCCCTTCCCTCCTGCCAGAGCCGGTCGTTGGCGAAGAGCCGGTCGGTTGCCGCATCGGCGAAGACCAGGAGGCCACCGCCCCTGCGGACGAAGTTTTCGATAAGCTCCAGCTCTCGGGGCTCGACTGATGGAATTCCAGACAGCACAAGGACCCTGGACCTGGCCAGGATCCCGCTCTCGGCGGAGCCGAGAATCACCGGCCGGAAGATGACCTTGGGGGGCTGGCCCTCTCCATACCTGGGAAAGAGGGCCAGGTCCAGCCAGTGTCCTCCGCCGGCCCGGCCCTTATCGGGAGAGCCCTGGATGATGGGCACCTCGAGCCGGTCGAGCACCTCGATTACGAGATGCCGCGCGTCATCGCCGGGAAGGCCATCTCCTGCCCCTTCGCCGACAAGCTCGGCGCTAACCCGGGCCGTTCCAGCGCTGGAGAAGCGATGGCTGAAGGAGAGCTCCCGGGTGGCCGGCCCCTCTTCTTCCAGCGGCCTGCTGACGATGACCTCGCCATCGACGGTGACTCTCAGGTGCAGGCCGCCGGCTCCGGGAGCGGGGGCGACCCTGACGTGAAAGCCAATGGCGGAGTCGGTTCCTGTTACGAGTGAGTCACTTTCGAATTCGACAATCCTGTGGTTGGAGGTCTCTGGAGTTCCGCAGTCTACCAGCGTGATGGATGGAGCCGGATCGAGCGCGGCGAGTCTTGAGGCGAGGAATTCGAGGCTCCTCTCCTCCTTCGCCGGAAGGCTGCCGGCCTGGTGGTCGGTGAAGATGTAGATTTCGCGTATGTCGGCTGACAGCAGCGCGGCCTTTCCGATCGCATCGTCGATAGCGTGAAGAAGGTCGAAGGGGCCGCCGCCGAGCTCCAGCTCCTCCAGCTCAAGGCGTCTTTTTTCCAGATCGAAGAGGTCATCTCCGGGCGTTCGATCGGTGGCTGGCGGCGATACGACCAGCGCGGAGTCCGCCGGCCGGAGCTCATCCAGGAGAGCTCGCGCTCGGGTCTTTGCCCTCTTCAGCAGATCGCCGGCTTCTTCAGCCGGGCGGTAGGACATGCTGAAGCTGGTGTCGAAGACCAGCACGAGGCCGCGGTTCAGAGAGCTCGAGGAGCTGAGCTCTCTTTCGACCCGGGTGGCTGGTCCCAGGAGAGCGTAGACCACCAGGAAGAGAGCCAGGCTGCGCACCAGGATGAGGAGCGCCTCCCGCAGGCGGATCCATCGCAGCCTGGCGCGCTGGCGGGTGAGAAAGAAACGCAGCGCGGGCCAGTCCAGCCGTCGCGCCCGGCGCCGATCGACGAGATACAGGAGCATCGGCAGGAGCGCGAAGAGCAGCAGCGGCCAGAGATAGGGGTTGTGGAAGGTGTCCGGTAGTGGGTTCATCTCTGCCTCGACCGGAGATGGAGGAATCGTCCGAGAGTGTTGGCGAAGGGAGCGCTCGTATCGAGGCAGAGGTAGTCGACCGCAGCGGCCGAGCAGCCCTTGCGGATCGCATCCTGGTGCTCGATGAAGTTTTCACGGTAGAGCTCGGCCAGCTGCCGGGCATCGAGGCGCATCTCGATCGAGGGATCCTCGATATCCCTCAGCACCATCCAGCTGTTGAAGGGCAGCTCCTTCTCGCAGGGATCGAGCACCTGGAGGACGATGACCTCGCTGCCGCGCTGGCGCAGCTGGGAAATGCCCGACAGGACACTTTGCTCGTCATCGAGCAGGTCGGAGATGAGTATCGTCAGGGAGCCCGGATCGACGCGTTCGGCAAGCTGGCTGAGGACCTTCGAGAGGTCCGTCCGGCCTTCAGGCCGTGCCTTCTCCATGGCTCCGTAGATCCCCGCGAGGTTTTCGGCCGAGGCCCTGGGGGGAATGTGTTGCTTGAGTGATTCACCCGCGAGGGCCAGTCCGACAGCGTCACGCTGGCCCAGGAGGAGGTAGGCCATGGCTGCCGCCAGGCAGGATGCGTAGCGCAGCTTGGTGATCTCTCCGCTCGAGAAGCTCATCGAGGCCGAGGTGTCGAGGACCAGGGTGGCGCGCAGGTTGGTCTCGTCCTCGAATTGTTTGAGATAGAAGCGATCGGTGCGGGCGTAGCTGCGCCAGTCGAGGTGCTTGAGGTCATCGCCGGGTACATAGGGCCGGTGCTCGGCGTATTCTATCGAGGAGCCCCGGGCGGAGCTTCGGTGGAGGCCCCTGAGGAAGCCCTCCGCGATCTTCCTGGCCACGACCTGCAGCCGCTCGAGCTGTGCAACGGAGCCTGGATCGAGGAAGTCCCGCAGTTCCGTCATTGGCGGCTCAATCCTTTGTGTTTTCCCTGGTGAGCTCCTCCAGGAGCCTGTTCACCAGGCTCTGCGGCGTGATTCCTTCGGCAGCCGCATTGAAGTTGGTGATCAGCCGGTGGGAGAGAACGGGTACAGCGACCCGGGCGATATCCGCCAGGTTGACGTGGAAGCGGCCGCGGAGGATGGCCCTGGCCTTGGCTGCCGTCATCAGGTATTGGGCCGCCCGCGGCCCCGCTCCAAAGGTCAGGCTGTCGCGAATATAGCCGGGGGAACCGGGCTCTTCCGGGCGTGAGCGGCGTACCAGTTTGAGGGCGAAACGGTAGACATGGTCGGCAGCCGGAACCTTCGGCACCACCGCCTGGATCCGGATGATGTCCTGCTCTGAGAGTACCGGAGACAGCTCGATCGATTCAGGCGCCCTGGTACGCTTCATGATCTCGAGCTCCTCCTCTTCCTCCGGATATCCGACCCGTATTGAAAATATAAAACGGTCAAGCTGCGCCTCGGGAAGGTTGTAGGTGCCTTCCTGCTCGATGGGGTTCTGCGTGGCGACAACGAAGAAAGGCGACGGCAGCTCCTCGGTCTGCTGGCCGACGGTGACCTTTCGCTCCTGCATCGCCTCGAGCAGGGCGGCCTGTGTTTTCGGCGGGGTGCGGTTGATCTCATCCGCGAGCAGCATGTTTGCGAAGATCGGCCCCTTCATGAAGTGGAAGCTGCGCCGGCCCGAGTCGGGATCCTCCTGGAGGATGTCGGTGCCGGTGATGTCCGAGGGCATGAGATCGGGCGTGAACTGGATTCTCCGGAAGCTGAGGTTCAGGATCCGCGCCAGCGTGGAGACCAGCAGGGTCTTGGCCAGGCCGGGAACCCCGATCAGGATCGAGTGTCCGCCGGCGAACATGGCGATGAGCATCTGCTCGATCACCTCGTGCTGGCCGACGACGACCTTTCCGAGCTCGTCTTTCAGCCGCGCGGCGGAGTCACGCAACAGCTCCACGGTCTCGTTGTCGGACAGGTTCTTTACGGCTGGGGCGCCGGGTTCCTGGCCTCGAGACGTTTCGGATCCTGGTTCGGGGGTTGTCGGGTCCGCCATTTCAATCTCACGGGGGTTTGCTTTGGTCACTGTTTCCCTGAGGTTGTCATATTACCATGAGTTTGCATGGTGGCGAGAACACCAACCGGTCTCCATCAACAGATGGACACCTTCACGGGAGCGTGAAATAATGTAAGGCCTGCTCGGGAGAGGATCTTCCGGGAAAGAAGACAGCTGAATATTTCCAGGCCGCAGGCCAACCGCGGCCTGCTAGAGAAAACGGGAGAAACGAGATGATCGAGGTTATCTGTAACGGGTGTGGCGCCAAGTACAAGGCGCCGGAGAAGTTTGCCGGCCGCAAGATGAGCTGTAAAGCCTGCTCAGAGGTCATGTTGATCGGGGAAGCAACAGTCGTTGAGGCGGCGGCTTCTTCCGTCGAGGAGGATGTGCCGCAGACGCCTGCCGTTTCCGAGGAGCAGGCGCCCGCCAAGAAGAAGCCTTCCTTCAAGAAGGGCGGCATCTCGGCGCGAAAAGGCGATAAGAAAGCTTCTTTCAAGAAAGAAGGTTTTTCGAGCTCGAAGATTTCCGAGGATTCGGGCCGTGGGTCCGAGGTCCAGGTGGCCGGAAGCAGGAAGAGCCCCGCCCTGCTGGTCGTTGTCCTCCTGCTGGTGGTGGGCGGGCTCGCGGCGGTCGATTTCTTTGTTACCAATATGGTAATTGGAGGAAAGGCCCCGGCCGGCAACCAGAAGCTTGCCGCCGTTGACGATTCCTCCGCGGAGGAACCCGCAGAGGAACCCGCGGAGGAGCCAGAGGCTCCAGCGGAACCCGGGGAGACTGAACCTGAAGCCGCGAAACCTGAAGTGGCCGAGCCCGCTCCTGAGAAGCCCGAGGGCCTTCCGGCTGAGCCGGAAGCTCCGGCCCTGGCAGCAATTTCCGCCACCTCATCGCCGGCCGCTTTACTGGTTCCCGTCGATGCGCAGGTGATTCTGGGTTTGAATATTCCTCGCCTGATCGCGGCCTACGAGGGTCTTACCGGGGAAAAACTTCCCCGTACGCCCGCGGAGCTGGAAGAGGGCTCTTACCCACTACCGGAGCCAGCCAAGCTGGCTATGGCCGCCGGGCTCGATCCGTTCACCAGCATCCGGAGCATCCTGGTCGCGGGCGAGATGCCCGAGAACTCCCCGATCCCAGGCATAGAAGATTTCGGGGCGGCGGGCGCCGCCGCGGTGGAGTCGGATGGGCTGGTCCTGGTAGAGGGTCAATTCAGTGATCCGGCTGCGATCGTGAGCGCGCTGGTTGAGATGGAAGTTCTCTCGCCTTCGGCGCCCGAGGTGAAGGCGGGTCTCAATATATATTCAGTGGCCGAGGGCCAATCGATAAAGGGCCGCTTTACCTTTCTTTCGACAGGACAGATGATGTTCGCCACTCCCGCCTGGCTCGACAAGGTGATCGCTCGCAGGAAGGGCGAAGGCCAGGGGATCCTCACGAACGCGGTCTTCAATTCCATGAGCAAGGGGCTCGCGAGGAAGGAGGCGCTCTGGCTGGTGGCGGACGTTCCGGAAGAGGCCGGGGCCGCGCTGCAGCAGGGGCTTGCCGTTCCGCCCGGAGGAATCCCAGGTCCGGATGACGCAGCCGAAGCGCCCACTCCGGCCATCAAGATCGATGCCCTGATGCTGGCGCTCGACTCAGGCGGCGCCGAGTTCTCGCTGGAATTGATCGGCGCCACGCCTTCGCCCGCGGATGCGGAGAACACCAAGACGACTATTGGAACCCAGCTGGGCGGCATCTCGCTCCTGGCTATGCAGATGCTTGGCCCGAAGGCCCTCGGGCTCATGGGTAAGCTGATGCCCAAGAGCGATGGCAAGAACGTCATCATCTCCGTCAAGCTCAACGAGAAGGAAATCGCGACGGTCAAGGAGATGGCGACGAAGGCTCTCGCCGGCTTCGCCGGCCCCGGCCCGGGCGAGTTAGAAGAAGGCTTTGATCCCTCAGATTTTATCGAGAAGCCGCCAGGGCCAGGGAAGGCGGCGGTTGATCCCGGCGACGAGACCGAGGAATCGGAGCAGGACGAGGATGGCAAAGGAGAAGACGATCCCCTCGAGCTCGAGGACTTCTGAGCCGGCCTTTTACTCAGTCCCGCTGGATCTTGCCCGGTAGCCATCTCGCGTAGGAGGGGTGGGTTTCCGCGGTGATTCCAAGCTCCGCAATGGCCTTCTGCAGCTGGATGTCGGCATGCAGGGTGTTGGCGAATTCCGTTTGTTTCTCATCTTCGATCTTTCGATGGAGCAGGAGATGGAGGGCCGCGCCGACCTGTGCTTCGCTCAGGCTGGTGGCCAGGGAGCTGTAGAGGAGGAGGAATTCCGGGTAGTCTTCCGCCCTGGTGAGATCCCGTGGAGCCTCCTGCCAGAGGAACTCCAGGTGCTCGTAGTGGATGTTGAGGTATTCGTAAAGCTCGGTGGAGTATTGTACCCGCAGGAGCTCATCCTGTTCCCAGGAGGCGAGCTCTTTGAGGGGGTCTGCGACGATGACGTCCGGCTCGATTCCGCCGCGCCGGCCCACTGTTACCCGGCCCCTCGAATCCCTTGGCCCGTGGAAACGCCTACCGGAGGGAAGCTGCAGGTAGAAATTAGCGAGCTGTACCGAGGCCTTTCCCCCAACCAGCCTGTTGACGCTCGCGGGAACATCGAGCCGTTGCTGGGACACTCCCTTTCCGTAGGTCCTGGTCCCTATGATGGTGGCCCGCTTGAGGTCCTGGAGGGCGCCGGCCACGACCTCCGAGGAGCTGGCCGACCAGCCGTTGACCAGGATCATCGTCGGGCAGGTGATGAGCCTGCCGGCGGTGGCATTGTATTCGCGGCCGGGCCGGCCGCCGCTTGACACCTGCGAGACGATGGGCACCCCGGCGTCATCGACCAGCAGGTCGACGACCTTCACAGCCTCCTCGAGGAGTCCGCCGCTGTTGCCTCGCAGGTCCAGGATGAAACCTTTCAGGCCGCCGGCTCGTTCGCTGAAATTCGTGAGGATCTCGCCGAGGTTCTCGGCGGTTCTGGAGCCGAACCGGGGCACGCGAACATAGGCCACGGCCTCCGGGAGCAGCTCGGAAAAGAGCGCCGGGGTTTCGACGGGTCCATGCTGGATGACGATGTTGAGGGAGTCGGCCTGTCCCCATCGATCGATCTCGACATGGACCGGTTGCCCGGGCTCCTGGTTTCCCAGGATCGCCCGGATGTCCTCAGGCCGGAGATCGATGGTCGATTCTCCCGCCAGGGCTACCACCCGGTCACCCGCGTGCAGCGCCTTGCGCGTGCCGGTGTTGTTCTTGTGGGGGAAGGTCCTGGCGACGATGAGGGGAGACAGCCTGTCGAGCTTGAAGAATTCAGCTCCGAGGCCCAGCTGGCGTCCGGCGCTTCTTCTGCGCGCCCGGTCGAGGTCGGCCGGCGAGAGGAAAGTGGAAAAGTCGAGCTGGTCTACAAGGGCCCTGAAGGCTGCGGAGGCCAGGGTCTTTATGTTCACCTCAGCCGGGTCGACGAATTCTCCACGGAGCATGTCGATGAATTCTTCAAGCGCGTCGCCCGGCCCCTCCCGGCGCTTGATCTCGAGGTCCTTGATACGCTTTGCGAGCTGAGCATTTTCTCTCTGTAGTTTTTCGAGCTGGTCGAGGAGGTCAGGCGCCTGGCCGTTGAGCCGCGCCGCGCGCTCAAAGAGCAGCCGGGCCAGGGCGCCCCGTTCGCTTTGCTCGCCGCTGAGCTTCCTGATGAAGGCGAGGACGATGGGGTCGAGGGCGCCTCGCGGGCTCATGCGGGCGATCGCGAGCGCCGCCTCCGAGCGAATCGCAAAGCTCCTGCCGGTGTTGTGAACCAGGCGCAGGAGAGGAAGGCGTGAGCCGGTGTTTTCCAGGCGGTCGAGAGCCAGGCTCGCCGCGATGAGGAGCCGGGGCTTGTCCTTTTTGACGGCCTCCTCCAGGATGTTCGCCAGGGTGCTCTTGACCCGGTCGAGCTCTCCACTTTCACCGAGCAGGCGGATGGAGAGGCAGCGGATCTCCTTGCTGGTCGCCTTGCGCGCCAGGACGAGAGCGCTGGTCAGGCCGAGCTTTCGCAGCCCGGGATCCTGCCTCCGGGTGAGCGCCAGGGCGGCCGCGACGAATCGGTATTCTTCACCCCGGTCGAAGAAGCCTTCATCCTTGAGTGTCTCTTTGAGCTGCCTGTCGACTTGTTCCGTGAGCCCGGCGGCGAGCTCCTGCACGGTGTTGAGCAGGGCGGCGGGGGAGGCGTCTTTTACGGCGGCCAGTCGGCGCTCGAGGCTCTCTTTTTCTCCAGGCTGGGTCCGGGCCGCCAGCGGCCAGGAGCAAAACAATCCCAGGAGAAGGAAGAATTTGAGTGTCGCTGTTGTGTATTTCATGGCGCCAGGGCGGCTGGGGCTTTCTGACAGGAACAGGGTGTAGCCGAGATTATCGCGTCCAGGTCGGCCTTCAGTGAACGGCAAAATGCTCAGGAGTCCCTCCATCTTAACCCCGAGGTGGAAATAGACCGCTCACTGCCTTATTCTCAAACCTCCAAGTCGATATATCCAATTGGCTTAAGAAAGAATCAGGCTCCCGATGACCGATAACGTGGATCTTCCGCGATTGAGCACCAGCGAGGAACTTTCCGGGTTGCTGGAGCTCTCAGAACAGAGGCCCGTGATGGTGTTCAAGCACAGCACCCGCTGTCCGATCAGCACCTTCGCGCAGCGTGAAGTCATGAGCTACCTTCCCGCTGCCCGGGAGAGGGGCGTCCACTGCGTCATGATCCTTGTGGTCGAAGACCGCCCGGTGTCTCTCGAGCTTGCGGAGCTCCTTGGGGTACGACACCAGTCTCCCCAGGTGATCCTGGTCAGGGATGGGCAGGCGGTCTGGAATGACAGCCACGAAGGGGTGACCTGCGCGGCACTGGAGGTTGCGGAGGGAAGATGAGCCGGGCTCCAGGTGACGGCAGGCAGGCGACGGGCATGATTGGACTTGGACTTCTGGGCTCGGCCATCGCTCGGCGCCTGCTTGAACGCGGCCTTGAGCTCGTCGGCTTCGATATTGATCCTGGCCGCGCTCCGGAGCTTGGAATCGAGACCGTCGACTCGCCTGCACAACTGGCCGAGCGAGTCGAGAGGATCGTGCTCTGCCTACCCGGCTCGGATGCCGTGGAGGAGGTTTGCGGAGGCTCCGCAGGGCTCCTGTCGGCGGCCGCCAGTCGACTGGCGGCTCGTTATCGACTGTCCGACCGGCGACCCTGACCGGAGTGAGGCCCTGGCTGGCAGGATGGGCGGGGCTGGCATCGCCTTTGTCGAGACGGAGGTCAGCGGCTCCTCGGAGCTCATGCTTTCTGGTGAGGCAGTTCTTCTTGTAGGTGCGGAGCCCGGGAGCCTCGAGGCGGCGGCGGAGCTTCTTGATGCTCTCTCCCCGCTAGTCTTTCATCTCGGTCCGGTGGGAGCCGGGGCGAAGATGAAGCTCGTGTCGAACCTCGCCGTCGGCCTGAACCGGCTGGTTCTTGCCGAGGCGTTGTACCTGGCTGAGCGGGTCGGGGTCGAGCCCGGAGCCCTGCTGGAGGTTCTGCGCGTCGGTCCGGGTCATTCCCGGGCTGTCGAGCTCAAGGGAGGGAAGATGGTGAAGAGCGATTACGCCCCGGAGGCTCGTCTCGCCCAGCATCTCAAGGACGTCGAGCTTGTCCTGGGCATAGGGGACGCCGCCGGTGCCGACCTGCCGCTGTCGCGGCTGCACAGGGAGCTGCTGGCTCGCGGGGTAGAGGAGGGGCTTGGCGATCTTGACAATTCCTCGATCATCGAGGTGCTGCGCAACAGCCCGGCCCGGGAGGATGGCGGCGAGTAGTCACCTGTCATCTTTCGAGACCCACCCTCCAGGGGTCGGCATCTCAGGGGCAGGCCGGAGGTTCGCTGCAGTCGAGCTCGTCGGGGGTGGGGTCAGGGCCGCAGGTGTCTGTCGGCGGCGGCGGCCTGTTCCCCCCGGCGAAGAGCCAGGTGAGCAGGTAGATCGCGTCGGTGATGTCGACGGTTCCGTCGTCGTTGCCGTCGGCGCTCGAGGCGCAGGCGATTCCAGCTCCGGCGAAGAGGTAGGAGAGGATCTTTACCGCATCGGTGATATCGATCGAGCCATCTCCACTGGCCTCGCCGCGCAGGAAGCTCTGCTCCAGGGGGGCGAGGGAGTAGGGAATGTAGCCGATGTCGCTCCGGCTTCCATTCGGATCCGGAGGTGATTCGGGGTCACCGGCGTCGATGCAGAGAGAGCCGGCCGAGAGGCGGAAATCATGGCCGTTTTCATCGGTGAAGCCCGGTTCCGTGAACAGGTTGTTTCCCCCGCGAGCTCCCTCGAGCGCCTGTGCGAGGTTGCAATAGCCGATGGTGAAGAAGGCCGGGTCGTAGTCCGTCCTGATGGCGGCGGCGCCATCTCCCTCGCCGGGGCGAATGATGGAGTTCGAGATGCGGTAGTTGATCTCGGCATCATCTTCATCGTCCCGATTGCGGCTCTCGACCCCAATCCGGTTGCCCGCGACCGTGACGTGGTCGATGGTGACGCTGGCCCCCTTATCGTCATCTGTTTTGCAGGAGATGGCGATGTCGTTGCCCACGACCAGGCAGCGGCTGATCGTGATATCGTCATGGAAGAGACTGATTCCCTTGTCTGCGAAATCTCGCACGATGCAGTCCTCGATGGTCACATCACTACCCAGGGTATCGATGCCATCGTCATCGCCGCCTGCGACAATGCAGCCGCTGAGGTGGATCTCCTGTCCCGTGTGCTGGTCATGAAGGTAGATGCCGTCGTTGTCATCGTCTCCCCGCATGTCGAAGATGGCGGAGTTTTCAAAGATGAGAGCGGTACCCTCGATCTCGGGTCCCATCACGGAGCGCTGCAGCAGGCAGTCGCGCATCACGATCTCCGAATCTTCGGCATCCATGGTCTTTCCAGAGATGTCACTGATCGACGAATGCTCCAGCGTGATCAGCGTGTCGTCAGCATTGATGGCCGCTCCCGAGTCGGTGTGTCCACCTTCAGGTGCGTTGCCGGCCCGGGTGATGATGGTATAGCGGTAGACCGACATTTCCTCTCCATCGTGATCCAGCTCGCCCCAGGCCTCAGCCGGGTCGCTCGCCGTCAGCGTCACCGGTCGCTCGCGGGTGCCGAGGCTTTCGAGCTTCCCCTCCACATTGATGTCCGTTCCGTTGGTGCCGGACTCTACCCCGTCCAGCAGGACCAGGGCTCCCGGGAGCAGCCTGAGGGTTCCATCTTCAGGAATCGTCAAATTGCCGGTGACCCGGATGACGCCTGACCACTCGATCTCCTCCGCCGGCAGGTCACCGGCGACCTCGCGCCGGGGCTCGCCGGTGAGGTCGGCCAGCTCCTTCGTGAGCTCCTCGCCATCGAGGCTGATGACAAGCCGGAGCTCGCCCGCGCCGTCGATACGGGCGAGGACGCTTCCGATGCCGTTCCTGAGCAGCACCTCGCCGGGGGAGATGCTCGCGCCTTCACCTTCGATCCGGATTCTCGCGGTGGCATCCCAGCGCTGGCGGTGGAGCGAGCCATCGGGGTCGCGCAGCTCGACCCGCAGCAGGAGGGGGATCCCGGGAAGGTAGCTGTCGCGAGCGATGAGCTCGAGCCCCGGCCGCTCGCCGCAGCGAGCCTGGTTCGAGGCGAGGCTCAGCGCCAGGCTGAGCCACAATGTCCCGCGGCTGATTTTTCGTGTGTATCCGGTCATGGTCAAGATCCCTGCCCCGTATAGGTCCAATGATAAAACCCCCTGCTATAGGGATGCTATTAATTACGGCCGGACACATTTACCTGAAAAGATTTCTCCGGGCTGGTAGAATCGTCGCTCCGGTGCCGTCGGACAACCGGGTTAACAGGTCAGTCCCAGGTTTCGTCATGGTCAGGCTTCCCGACAACATTGTTTTCTTCGGTCCTCCCGGGGTCGGCAAGGGAGTCCAGGCTTCGCGTCTCAGCGAGCGCCGGGGGATGGCGCATTTTTCCATGGGGGAGGCTCTTCGCGTTGAGATCTCCGAGGGCTCGGAGCTGGGTGCGACGATCCAGGCCGCCCTGGCGCGAGGGGAGTTTGCCTCCGACGAGACGGTACTGGCCGTCCTGGAGAAGCAGCTTGATCGGAGCGGTCCCGTCACAGGACTCATTCTCGATGGGTTTCCAAGGACGATTGCCCAGGCGGAAAAGCTCGAGCAGATGTTGAGCGAGCGGGGGGGCGAGCTCTCGCGGGTGCTGCTGCTCGATGCCAGCAGCGACACCCTCGTAGCCAGGTTGACGGGTCGCCTTCTCTGCGCTCAATGCGGGGAAATCTTTCACCAGCTGTTCAAGGTTCCCGCGCGGGAGGGCCGCTGCGATGAATGCGGGGGTGAACTTTCAAGGCGCGAAGATGATAGTGAAAGTGTTCAGCTTGAACGGCTGAACACTTACAGATACCTTACAGAGCCGCTGACGGGTTTTTATCGACAGCGCGGCCTGCTCGATGTCATTGACGGATCCGGAAGCATCGAGGAGGTCTCGGAACGAATTGATAGAAGTCTTGGCGGCGCTTGATTCTCTGAAAACAATGAACTGGCCTACAGGACGACTCAACTAACCGTGGCGGGTCAAGCCAGACGCTGGAGGTTAGGCTTTCGTTTTTAAGCGAACGAATTTTTTCCTGATAAGAAAAGGATTCCTGTTGAATCCCCCCTATGCGAATTGTAATCTAATGTTCCCCACAACTGCCCCAGGGCGCTTCTGGAATCCCCATTTTAGAAGCGCCCGTTTTTTAGGCACTTTTTCCCGCTTCGCTTGTTCTGAAGCCGGATTTTCTCAGCTTGAACGAGCGAGATTTTCATGAGATCCCTGGTGGTTGTCAATGTTGTCGGACTGACGCCCGGGATGGTTGATGGCCGGATGCCCAATCTCCAGGCCCTCGCCGCAGGAGGCTTCCAGGCCGAGCTCGGAACGGTGCTGCCAGCCGTGACCTGCAGCGCCCAGGCGACCATGTTGACCGGTTGCCTGCCCTCGCAGCATGGAATTGTCGGCAATGGCTGGTATTCCCGCGAGCAGGCTGAGATCCAGATGTGGAAGCAGTCGAACCACCTGGTGGAGGGGGAGAAGATCTGGGACCGGGGCAGAGCCCGTGATGCCGACTTTACCTGCGCCAAGCTTTTCTGGTGGTACAACATGTATTCCGGTACCGACTGGAGCGTCACTCCCCGTCCGACCTATCACGCCGATGGCCGCAAGAGCCCTGACTTTTACGCCCACCCGCCGGAGCTTCGCGACGCTCTCAAGCTCGAGCTGGGCGAGTTTCCTCTATTTAACTTCTGGGGGCCGCTTTCGGGCATCCGCTCGAGCGAGTGGATCGGCCACTGTGCCGAGCAGGTGATCGGTATCCATCGTCCTACCCTGACTCTCGTTTACCTGCCTCACCTGGACTACGACTTGCAGAGGTTCGGTCCTGTTTTCTCTGGCCTGGACGGGACTCTTGGCGAGGTGGACAAGGTGGTTGGCGGCATCATCACGGCGGCCCGGGCGCGAGATATGGAGGTGGTCGTCCTCAGCGAATACGGGATCACCGAGGTCAGCTCGAGTGTCCCCATCAACAGGGCTCTCCGGGAGACCGGGCTGCTGAAGGTGCACCGGGCCCGCAATGGAGAGCTGCTCGACCCCGGAGCCTCCGAGGCCTTTGCCCTGAGTGATCACCAGGTGGCCCATGTCTATGTTCGCCGGGAGGAAAACAGGGCCTCGGTCAAGCGGCTTGTCGAGGAGCTTCCCGGTGTTGAGGAGGTGCTTGATGAGGATGGCAAGCGGGTCCATGGCCTCGACCATGCGCGCTCGGGAGATCTTGTCGCCGTTGCCGAGGCGGGGCGCTGGTTTGATTACTATTACTGGCTGGAGGAGGGCGATGCTCCTGATTTTTCCCGGACCGTCGACATCCACAGAAAGCCGGGCTTCGATCCGCTCGAGCTGGTGCTCGATCCCTCGAAGCCCCTGCACAAGCCGCGCCTGGGCCTGAAGCGCCTGGCTGCGATGGCGGGCTTCCGAACGCTGATGAATTGCGTGCCCCTGGATACCGGGTTGGTGGGAGGCAGCCATGGTCGCCTGCCGTCGACCCCCGATGAGGGTCCGGTCCTGATATCGAGCTCCGGCAAGCACGCGGCCTCGCGGCTGGAGATGACCGGGGTCTCAGAGCACCTGCTCGCTACGATTTTTGATTGAGCCCGTATCTGGAGGCCCGTATCAGGAGGCCCGTATCAGGAGGAGGGCCTTGCTCAGCGCAGGCCGATCTCTTTTCCGGTCAGCTGTTCGAGCGCTTCGATGAGGTGGAAGCTGTACTCGTTCTTTTCCACCGCCCGCCTGAGGTGTGGTACAGCCGCATCGCCCAGTGAGACGATCTTCTTGATGATCCCTGGGGCCGCCTCGGGCGGAGCCTTTTCGAGGCTGGCGAGCAGGTCATCCAGCTGTCGTTCAGCCACCAGGGAGGAGCTCTCGGAGACGGCCCAGGTTTTCCAGACAACGACCACCTTGCTCCAGCCATCGGCGTCCCGGGGGGCCGGAGGCGTCACTGAGCGTCCGGACCAGAGGTTGAGCAGGCCGTTGACCTTGAGACGGTAATCGTGTGATTTCGAATCGGAGAGCTCCGCGACCAGGTCACCGGCCAGCTGGTAGAGCTTGTTTCGATGCGCGACATCAAGGATCTTGCCTTTGAGGGTCGGACTCTTGGTGCCCTTGAGCAGGCGTGAGAGCGCCGCGGCATTGACGCCGCCGCTGGAGCTCAGGGCGTGGATCTTTTCGAAGCTCCCGTACCAGTCGGCGTAGTCACTGCGGTCGGAACTCGAGAGGCCGGTGATCTGCTGCAGGGAGGCCCTGGCGAAGCGCGAGACCTTGTCGGAGCTTCCGGTCCAGATATTCAGAAGCACCGGGGCCAGCTCGCCGACGAAGTTCTGGCTGTAGTTGCGAACGACCTCTTCGCCGACCGAGATCATGCTCGCGTTGCGGGAATCGCCGAGAATTCTCAGGATCTCCTTGGCCGATATGAACCCGTTGAGGCGGCCAATGAAGACCAGGTCGCGATCCGTCGAGCCGCCGCCGGCGGGAGAGTTGGTCAGGATCTTCGGGGCGCTGTAGGGCTTGAGCCGCGTGGCTCGGGTCAGGAAGAAGACCGCGAAGGAGGTGTTGACGTAGCCGCCGGCCCAGCCGCCGTCACCCTGTTGCTTGTCGAGCAGGATCGTGGCCCCTTCGACATACCAGTTGTGTTCACCGAACTTCTCGATCTCACCGAGATCGCCTACCTTTTCCAGGCTGTACATGGTGTAGAGTCCATGCCCGCCACCCCCGGCAACCATGAAGGACTTGAAGTTCTTGTTGATCCAGGCGTAGGAACGCACCAGGGCCTTGTCCAGGGACTGGCGCAGTGCGAGATTGGCGCGGCCGAGGCCATTGCGGGCTACGAGCAGGCTGGAGGCGCCGGCCGCCGTCATGCTCGCCTTGCTGCCGCCGGCGGCAGCGGTGTATTGCCAACCTCCAGGCTTGACCGTGAAGCTCACCGATTGCGCCTTGGCGCTGGTCCGGCGCTTCTGCAGCAGGTCCTCGAGCCGCAGACCGTAGGAGATGTTTATCTTCTCAGGCGCCTCTATCAGGGTTTGGACCGAGATGAAGATCTTCGCTATTTCCTCGAAAACCTTCCGGGGAACAGCGATGCCGTGTTCGATCCCGATCTGGAGCCCCAGGACCGCGAACTGGGCGTTTGAAAAATCGTGCCGCTGCGCGCCGGGAGCGCTGCTGTAGCCGTAGTTCCAATAGCCCATCCCCTCGGCGCGGGCGCCGACGAGCCAGTCAACCATCTGGGCCATTCGTTTTCTGACATCACCCTTGGCCTGGTGGGGTTTACGTCCGACGAAGGTCCGGCTCCGTCTCCGGACGCCTTCCTTGGCCTGCCTGCGGGCGAGCGCATCAAGGGCGAAGAGATAGCAGGATACGCCATAGGTCTTCGCGGGCTGCATTTTCGCGAGGCGCGCGAAGGCGGCGACGATGGTCGGATCTTTTACGCTGGCTCCGCCCTTGAGGGCGGCCGCCAGCGGCAGTGAGAGACGTCCCATCGGGTAATCCCCGGGAGGCTTGGCCGTCATGCCCGGAATCTGCCCGAGGAGGTTGTCTTTTCCGCGAGCGATGGCGTCGTTGATTCTTTTCTGGAAGGGGTCGACATCTTCCGCTGGAGAGCGGACAGTAAAAACAGTTCCCGCCAGCAGGATGAGTCCAAGTGAAAACGCCAGTCGAGGTCCGATCGTCACGTTCTTCATGGTAGAGGTTTCCTCAGCTGCCTCGACGCCCCTGGAGCGCCTTGGCGGTTGATTGTTCCAAGAGGTTGAGAATCCAGCTCCAGTCCGCGGCGGACTTGCTTCCGGGATCGATGAGACCGGTAATGCCAGCGGCGATGGCCGCGGCCCCGGGGCTGCCTTTGCAGATTTTAGCACGCTTGAATCCGTTGCCGGCGGCGATCATGGCCGGTCGCCCCGAGGCGGGAACGAGAACAACGAGCAGGGCCATGTCTCCTTCGCCTTTTTCCAGGTCGAACTGGGAGACCATCTCTCCAATCCGCTTGTCGAGCTCGCGACAGAGCTCCGCTGTAGCCGCCATGCTCGGCTCCGTTTTGAAGACGAGCCTGGCCCCCTTATCGAAGGAGCTGAAGATCTTGTTGACCAGCTGGGGTGTCGCAGCCGAGGTCTGGGCTGGCTTGTCGTCGGCGCCCTTGGCTTTTCCGAATCTGGCCTTGAGCCGGGCGAGCGCGCCTCCTGCGGCCGGGGCATCCGCCGCGGCGGCCGCCCGGCCGAGCTCGCTGAATTTCCCCTGGGGAAGAAGGCCTCCCGATTTCCGCATCTCGGCGGCGAGGACGCCCGCAGCAAGACTTGAGAGGCGCGGCAGGGCGGCGCCGCAGCGTGCCAGCTTCCTGAGATTCGGCGCGCTTGATTTTGACAGGCGAAGGTCCGCCTCGCTGGCCGGGCGAACCCAGACAAAGAGCCTGGTCCCGGCCTGCGAAAAGAGGGGGCCGGAGGCCAGCAGACCAAGGAGCAGGGCGGGTAGAAAACCTGCCGAGTTCAGCGGTCGAGTAAAGCGGGGATGTAGCACGGGCCTTCATTTCTTCGCCTTACGGCGAAAGGGAAATTGAACTTTCCAGGGGTCCTGTGCGACATCTAAGAGGCCGCACAATCCTCCCAGAATGACTGCCAAGAAAGCCTCTCGCAAGGCTTTTTCCTGTCCTGTTGATGGCGAGGACGGAGTCAGGCCGGTTTTTCCGGTTTTTCGTACCTGTGTCGCCCGGTTTACCGGAATTCTTCGCTCCAGGAACGGAGAATTCAGTAGGTGGAATAGCCGCGTTTCAGGGTGAGGCCGAGTATTATTTTTCGCCAGCCATCGGCTCCAACCCGGTCTCGCGTTTCCCCGAGCTCGACCTCGGTGGGAGGCCGCTGAAGGAAGCGGAGGTAGGCGTCCTTGATCCATTGATCGGTGTTGCCAGTCCCAGGCCCGATGGCGGCGGCAGCTTCGGCCTCTATCAACAGCGACAGAAATTCTTCAGGGTTGGCGGCAGTCTCCTGGAGCGCGGAGCTGATGTCCTTGGTGTCCGATTCCGCCGGCGGCTTGTCGTGTAGATCGACGAGCAGTGAGCGGGCTCGTTGGAGCAGGCTTCTGCTGCGACTATGGTCGCTGTTCGAGTATAGCTGGCTCGAAACGATGGTGTAGACGATTCGCTCCTTCTTCCCGCTGGTCTGGAGCATGAGCTTGTCCCGTTCCTTCGGCATGAGCAGACGATCAGGGCCGAGAAAGAGATTGACGATCGCGCCGACGTTGTCCAGCGGTATCGGGGAGCCTTCAGCGGTCGCCTGGGCCTGGATAGCCTTCCATCTTCCTTCGTGGTCGAGCTTCTGGTAGCGGGAGAGCTCAGTACGGCTCGGAGTTCTGTTCAGGCTGTCGAGGAAGAGCCTCATGCAGTGGCGAGTGGAGGTTTCGTGGTTGCCGAGGTCCGCTCTTTGTCCCAGCAGGGGTTCAAGGCTGGGGTCAAGAGCCGCCGGCGCCGCCGCCTGAGCGGGGGGGGGCTTGGTAGCGGGGGGGTTGGCCGGAGGAAGGGGTCGCTGCGCCCTGCGGGTCTCGGTCACAGGCGTCTTCTGCGGCGAGCGGCCATTCCATTTTCTTCCGATGAAAACTCCCAGGGCGATGCCAAGCAGAGCTGAAAACATGGTGAAGAGGACGACCTGAGAAGTGTTCCATTTTCCCGGGGGCGACTTCAGGGCCTGTTCGTTTCCGCCGAGGAGCTCGTCTTCAAGGTTGTTGCCGGAAACGTTTTTCCCGTGGCGGGTGAATTTGCGTGTCTTAGCCGAATACCTGGCCGTTCTACCCGTATCGTAAGGAGCCGGCGCGCCCTGCGGGGGTATGCCGCCAACTTGCTGCGGTGGGAAGTTTTGCGGGGGAACCTGTTGTGTCGGCGGCATCTGCTGCTGGGGCGGCATCTGCTGCTGCGGCGGGAGCGGTTGCTGGGGAGGCATTTGCTGCTGCGGCGGGAGCTGCTGCTGGGGAGGCTGTTGCGGCATCGGAGGCTGTCCGGCCTGGGGTGTTGGCGAGGGGTCGGCGAACGGGTTTTCATTGCCGAAATCAGTCAGCGTCGCATCGTCCATCTGGGCATCAAAATCATCGTCCAGGTCAAAATCGCCAATCGGCTGGTCAAAGGCAGCAGCTTCACCCCCGAGCTCACCCGGCAATGGGGTATTCGCTGCGTTGTTTGTCTGGAAATGAATGATGAAATTTCCGACTTTCAGCTCGTCACCGTTCTCTATCGGTCCGCTGTCGCAACGCAGGTCGTTGATCAGGGTCCCGTTACGGCTGCCGAGGTCCTTGAACCGATAGGAGCTGCCGCGTTTTTCGATTCGGCAATGATTCTTGGATACGCTTCGGTCCCTTATGCAGACCTGGGCATCACGGCTACGTCCAATCAGGAGGCTCTCGGCTTCGGTCTGAAGCTTCCAGTCGCGGTTGTTGACGATATCTCGTAAGGTCAGGGTGATCATGGTTTCAGACCATCATAAAACCTGTACCATGGTAGATGCCAGTATCCATTGTGTTTTTGCGGGTGAGTTGGTGACAGGGTCTAGGGCAATTGCTAAACTCCCACATACAAAACACGAAATTTTTTTGTTTTCTGCAGATCGGGCTTCATGATTTCAAGACTCGCTCGCAGGCCGGTAGAGCAAATCAGCAGGGTGTTTTGACGGGCTCTTTTTTGAGTTCGCAGACCGAAAGAAGAAGTGAAGATCTTCGAGGTTTTTTTGGCCTGTTCAGGTTGGCCCGTTCAGGTTGGCCCGTTCAGGTTGGCCTGTTCAGGCCGGCCCACTCTGGGCGCTGCGCAACGCGCTCAATGCGGTGATGTAAAGCTCCTCGAAGAGCACAGGTATCAGGAAGAGAAGTTATCAGGAAGAGAAAAATGCCCGGCTGAACGCGAGAGCGCCAGCGGAGGCATGGCCATGGTTGCGTCGCCGCATCGCGGCGACAAATCAACGGGGGCTCTCATCCCGGTGCGTGTTTCGCCCCGGTTCGTTGGGCCTTCACTCCTCGGCGGGAGTCGTGGCGTGGTGAAGTGGAGAATTGAGGAGCAACATCATGAACCTGGGTTTCATTTCGAAACTTATGTCCGATCGTAGGCGGTTTATCGCAATCGCCTCTCTCTTATCGGTTGTGGTCATCGTCGCGGTGGTATCACTCTCATCGGCATGGAGCTCGAGGTCGGCCGGCCTGGAGCTCTCTTTTCATACAAGGGGGACAATAGACAGTCACCACTCACCGCTCATCGAGTTCAGCCGGGATATTTTCGATGACAGTACGATTGCCTTGGCCAGGGCGGCCGGGCTTCTTGAACTCGCCATCAGGGATCCTGGTCAGCCGGGACCGCAGCCCCTCGAGAGCATGAAGAGGGTCTCCGGGGAGACCCGGTTCTTTGGCTCGAAGACCTTGTGCTTCAAGCCGGCCCAGCGCCTGCCGGCATTCACCGCATTCGTTCTCCTGCTGAGCGAGCGATTCAACGGCGTGACAGGAAACGATTACTCCGGACCCTATCGATTTGAGTTTGATACGGGTTCGCTGAACCTGGTGAAAGTCGAGCAGATAGACTTCACCAGGGCAGGACAGGTGACGGTCGGCCTGACCTTTAACGGCAGCGTCTCCCCTGGAGCCCTGGGTGAGAAGCTCACCCTGCTTGACGGCAATGGCGAGGACTCGCCTTACGAAATACTCACCGCCGGATCGTCGGCCAGCTACTTCGCGGTGCGGACGCGAAAGCCGGTGGGTGAGGCCGTGGTCCTGCTGGAAGCCGGCCTCAAGGGAGAAAGTGGCCCTCTTGGCCTGTCCCAGACCGTGCGTCGTAGCGTTCCACTGCTGTTTCAATTGCACATGCAGCGGTGGATTTGCACGGCCTAAGCTGCACCTGCGCTTTAACCATTCTATTGATGTGGGCGTGGCGGGGAGGCTCAAGGACTGGTTTGTCGTCGAGCCTCCGGTTGACTTCGTTGCCAGCCTGCGCAACCCCCATTACTGGTCGCGACACAATTCTTCATCAAAGGTTGTTCTCTCCGGTTCCTTCAAGGCGGGGACGCACTACAAGGTTACGGCACTGAGAGGGCTGCCCGGCCGGGAAGGCTATCTGCTGAGCGCGAACGCTTCCCGCCACATTTATATTCCAGATCGTGAGGCGGCTCTCGCCTTCGAAAGATCCTCCGGCTTCCTTTCGCCCAGGGGACGGCGCAAGCTCCAGATGTCGACGGTTAATGTCGAGACGGTGCTGCTGTCGGCCCAGCGGGTCCATTCGAACAACCTGGTTCTCTATCTCAGCCATCTGAATCAGAACAGGTATTATTCTTCGGTCGCCTCGATCTTTACGCGCAAGGGAGATTGGAAGGAATTTTCACTCGGCGGGTCGCGCAATGAGGTTGTCAAAAATTCGTTCGACCTGGGACAGCTGCTGGCTGATGAGAAGTCGGCCTCTTCAGAGGTCGAAGGCGTCTGGTTCGTAGAGGCTCGGGACAAGACGGACCGTTGGCGTGAAGATGAGCTTCTTGTGACCGTGACAGACATCGCCCTGAGCGCCATGGCCTCTGAAGAAGGCCTCCTTGTCTGGGCAACCTCGATCTCCGGTGGAAAGCCGCTTGCGGGCGTGGAGCTTTCTCTCTGGACATCGAACAACCAGGAGCTGGTCTCCGCCCGGACCGATGATGAGGGGCTTGCCCGGATGGACGGTCCCTTTGATGACCGCGATGGAGCTCCCTTTGTGGTTCTTGGAGAGCAGGCCGGCTCGGTGTCTTATCTCGAGCTCGAGGCGCAAAGCATCCAGTTCATTGATTTTCCCGTCTATGGACGATCCTACCTTGCGCAGGGCTACGATGGTTTTGTCTACAGTGACCGCGGAGTCTATCGCCCCGGCGACAGCGTTCGTATCGAGGCGGTTGTGCGGGATTCCTGGCTCGAGGAGCCGGGGATCTTTCCCGTCGAATTTGAGATCTTGCGGCCTGACATGAAGCGTTTCAAGCTCCTGGGGTCCCGGGTTGATGATTCCGGCGCTGCCGGGGTGTCTTTCAAGATTCCGGAGTCTTCGGTGACGGGTTACTACAGGGTGGCGCTGCGGCTGCCGGGTGAAGATGGCCGACAGCTTGGCTCGGCGAGCTTCCAGGTAGAGGATTTTGTTCCAAGTCGAATGCGGCTCTCGGTCTCGGTGGATGGAGTCGGGAACAAGCGGAAAAAAGACGAGCGGCCGGTAGAGACAGAAGGCGCCGGCCCTCGGCGTTTCCATCCGGGTGAGAGTGTTGAGGTCGTCGTTGCCGGAGAATACCTTGCCGGGCTGCCAGCCCGGGATGTCTCGGTGGAGCTGGGGTGGTCGCTCTCCAGGGGGGTCTTCAATCCTCCGGGAGGCGCCGCCTCGGGATATGTGTTCGGAGATTCGTCCGCTCCGCCTCTGAACGTCACGGGCGTCTTCGGCAGCGCGAAGCTCGACAAGGATGGCCGGGCCCGGTTCGAGGTGCAGATACCTACGGTCGACAATGACCTTCCCCTCGTGCTCGCTCTCTTCGCCGAAGCCAGCGACACCAGCGGCCGTGCGGTCAACACCCGGCTTGCGCTCGATGTCGACCCGGCGCCTTTCTACGTTGGCATTCGAAAAGGTTTCGAGGGCGCTCCAAGGCCAGGCTCCAGCTTGTCCTTCAAGTGTATTGCCCTGAAGGCGAACGGCCAGCCGGCAGACCTTGATGAGCTGGGGCTGGTCCTGAATCGGGTTGAGTGGAGTACGGTGATGGAGAGAAACTCGTCGGGCGATTACCGTTATCGCTCGAATAAGGAGATCTTCGAGGTTGAGAGCTACAAGGTAGCCCTGGCCGATGGCCGGGGAGAGCTTGCGCTGGAGCTTGCCGAGGCCGGGAACTACAGGGTGGTTCTCGCCGATGAGCCGAGCAATCGGACCGCGGCGGTTGAGTTCTGGGTCAGGGCCCCGGGCTATTATTGGAACAGCAGCGGGAATATGGACAAGCCGGAGGCGCTGCAGGTCGAGGTGCTCTCCCGGCTGCTCTACCCCGGAGACGAGGCCCGCGTGATGATCCGTGCGCCGTTTCCCGGGACCCTGCTGTTGACGACCGAGACGGACAGGGTTCTTAGCCACCGGGTGATTGAGATGAAGACCAATCACATGGAGGTCGCGATACCCGTCCCCGATATTCCCTTCGGCAATGCGTACGTGGCGGCCTCGGTGATCCGGGGTGTCGATCCCGGCCAGAAGTGGCGTCCCCATCGGGCCTATGGGATCGCTCCGTTGTGGATTGATTACAGTGAGAGGCAATTGTTGGTCAGCTTGCAGGTGCCCGGGGATCTTCGGCCCGGAGCTTCCGGGGCGGCCCTGGTGAGCGTTGCCGGGCAGGATGGCGAGCCCTGCCAGGCACAGGTCAGCCTGGCCCTGGTGGATGAGGGTGTCCTGGCTTGGACGGATTATTCGACGCCCGACCCCTGGAACTTCTTCTATGGACGTCAGCGGGCTCACGATGTCGCGCATTCAGACATTTACAGCCACCTGCTGCCCGAGGCCGGCCTTGAAACGAAAGCAGCCAAGCCTGGCGGCGGTTCGGAAGGAGAGGGATTCGACAGCGGCAGCCGCCTGAACCCGGTGAAGAGCAAGCGCTTTCAGTGTACGGCTCTCTGGCTGGGTACGTTCTCCACTGATTCGGAGGGCCGGGTTCTGGCTGACTTTGAGCTCCCCGACTTTTCCGGCGAACTGAGGATGATGGCGATCGCCCATTCCGGGGTCCGGTTTGGCTCGGCGGAGAATTACATCAAGGTTCGCTCGCCGTTGCACCTGGAGCTGGGGTTGCCGCGTTTTGCGGCGCCGGGCGATCGTTTTGTTTCGACGATTGATCTCTTCAACGAGACCGGGGAGCGGGGCATCGCGGAGCTCGACTGGGACCTGGTCGGGCCTCTCGAATCCTCAACGAAGGCTGTCACCGACCTGGTCTTCGCCTCTGCGCATACCAGGCAGGTGGGACTCGATGACGGCGATACCCGTCGGCTCTACCATGGTGTCAGGGCCCTGGAGAGTGTGGGGGTCGCGCAGGTGAGGATCCGGGCGAACCTGGGGAAAGAAACAACCGAGCTCAAGGTGGAATTGCCGGTGCGGCCGGCGGCCCCGCGTATTGTCAGCACAAGATCGGGAGCCGTGACGGCGTCTTCTTCGCTCGAGCTGAAGCTGGGGGACCTTGCGCTCGCGGGAACGTCTCACCATCGACTCTGCTTCTCGCCGCTCCCCGACCTCGACCTGATGGGCTCGCTGCATTACCTCATCAGCTATCCTCATGGCTGCCTCGAGCAGACCACCTCCAAGGTCTTTCCGCTGCTCTACCTCAAGGAGCTCGGAGAGATGCTCTCTTCCCAATACGGATCCGCCAAGGTGCCCATCGGCCAGCGCGGGGCGGAGATCGATATGTATGTGCAGACCGGCATCAACCGCCTGTTGTCCATGTTGAACGTGAACGGCTGGTTCGGAATGTGGCCCGGGTATAGGACTCGCTGGTATTGGGGAACGGTTTACGCGACGCACTTCCTGGTCGAAGCGCGGAAGGCCGGCATCGATGTTCCCGAGCAGGAGCTTGGCCAGGTGCTTGACGCCCTCGCGGAGGAGGTCAGGGAATCTTCGATCTGGAGGACGCGCAGGCAGGGGGCCTACGCGATCTACGTCCTGGCCCTGGCCGGCCGGGATGAGGGTCTCGAGGGCAGGGTCTCTTTCCTGCTGGAAAAAGACCAGGCAGAGACCTCCTCGGGAAAATCAGGTCTCTCGACCGAGGAACGCTTTCTGCTCGGCGCGGCGCTCTCCGCCCTTGGGCACGCCCAGAAGGCGAGAACCATCCTGGGCGAGGCCCTTCCTGCGCCGACCGAGGAGAGGCAGACCCATGGCGCCCTGACCTCGCCCGCCCGGGAATCAGCTCTGATGCTCTCTACCCTGCTTGATGTTGACCCGGCAAGCCCGCAGGTTGCGGCGCTTGTAACCCGCCTGCACGGCTACAGGGTCTCGGGGCGTTGGGGCAATACCCAGGAGAACGCCTACGCGTTGCTGGCGCTCGGCAAGTACGCCAGCCAGTACGGGAAAGAGGGCTCCAACTATACCGCCTCGATCCGGGTTGGCGCCGCGGATGCTTTTGTTCTGGAGACGGGTGAGAGCAAGGTTCTCGAGGGGGACTATTCCGGGCAGACTGTCAGTGTCAGCCTCGAGGGGGACGGTGTCCTGCATTGGTTCCTGGTTGAGGCGGGGGTGCCCGCAGATGGAAAGGTCGAGGAGCTCGACTCGGGTCTCGAGGTTCGTCGGCGATACCTCGATGGAGCCGGCAACGAGGTTGTCGATGGGATGGTGTCGCATGGCGAGGTCGTCCAGGTGGAGGTGAGCCTGAAGAGCTCGTCGAACCACTCCAATCTCGTCATCACCGATCTCTTGCCCGCGGGTCTGGAGGTAGAGAATCCCCGCCTCTCGCCGCCGAAAAAAGCGGATAAACAATCCCAGGGACCCAGGCTACTCAAGCTGGCCCATATGGATATTCGCGATGACCGGGTGCTTTTCTATGTTCCACGCATGGACCGGGGTCACGCGGTCTACCGCTATGCCGCCCGGGCCGTGACCCGGGGAGATTTTACATTGCCGGTTATCACGGCTGAGAGCATGTACGATGCGGGCATCTTCAGCCGTCACGGCGCGGGGCGATTGATCGTAGGGGGCACCAGGAAAGATTGAAATGAAGTCACGGGATGGTTCAGGAAGAACCCGCGGATTTCGTCTTCCGGGAGCTCGCAGGCTCCTCGCAGCCGGGCTGTGCGGGCTTCTCGCCGCCGCGGTTCTGCTCGCGGCTCTTTGTTTCCTGTTTCCCTTTCAG
>Ga0310124_10000340_pt1 | contig 31878 bp, 12 predicted proteins | sample CB11b_AW_Bot5_MG_FD_203507 | JGI IMG/M metagenome (GOLD analysis project Ga0310124, IMG submission 203507) | Marine microbial communities from Western Arctic Ocean, Canada - CB11b_AW_Bot5 | ecosystem: Environmental > Aquatic > Marine > Oceanic | place: Canada: Western Arctic Ocean | collected...
GCGGAGATAGCAGGGGCCAAGGCGGAGATCGTGGCGGCCGTAGCGGAGATAGCAGGGGCCAAGGCGGAGATCGTGGCGGCCGTAGCGGAGATAGCAGAGGCCAAGGCGGAAATCAAAGAGGTCGAAGCAGTGAACGTGGAAGTCCAGGCGGACACGGGCAGCGAGGCCAGAACAAGGGACAACGAGACCGGAACAAGGGACAGCGTGGTCCGCGTCGAGTCAAGAGCCCTGGTCACGCGCACAAGCGCAAGAATCCCGGAAACCCGTTCAAGCGGCGCCGTTGACGTGCCTGTGAACGATGAATGCACGCCCACATGATTGAGAACCGGAAGCCTGTGGCGAGGTCATGGCGGCCCCCGACCCTGAGGACCTCTGGCTCGACCTAATCGATGCAGAGGACAGCGACGACCGCGACGAGCAGCTGCGCCTGGCCAAGAGGATCTTGAAACTCGACGACACCCATGTGGACGCATGGTGGGCGCTCGCCAAACTCGAACTTCCTGCTCAGGGCGCTCCAACTCTGGTGCAGGCGTCACGTTGCCTGCGCGCCTGCAAGCAGGTCATCGAACTTGACATCGACCACCGCGACGCCTGGTGGAGAGGAGGGCAGGTCCTCGTAGAGGACCTCGGCATGCTGGAGGAAGCGCTCACCTGGTGGCAGCAGCGCAGAGAGGCCTCCCCCTCAGACCCTGAACCGCTGATTGAACAGGTGGCCATCCTCGCCGATATGGGACTCTACAGCGACGCCGCAGATCGGCTCGCACAACTGTGGGCGGAAGGGATGGAGTCGATGATGCATTCACAACTGCGGCGCGCGGCTAGGCTGCACTCGATCGTCAAGAAGGCGGCATTGCGGGAGAAGAAGGACATCTTCCAGCCGTGGGATGCGGATCATCAGGGATGGAAGGAGGTTGAGTGGTCACGCAACCGTAAGCCAGCACAGGAGTCGACGCAGTTCCTGCTCATCGCCGGGCCGCTCGTGCTCCTCGAAGTCACCTACTGGAACAGCATCGATTTCGGAGGGGGCATCATCTGGCCGATGCTGATGGGTTTCCTGCTCGTTCTGCTCACCGTCCTGTTCTGCGTACGGGCCTCGAAATGGGTCACGTTGAAACTGAACAAACCTGCCTACAACATGGTACGGGCGATGGATGTTGAAGTCACCTCAGGCATGGTGTGCATACCCGATGGCTGGCGAGGGATGAAACTCTATCTGGCGTTGGAGAAACTGCGGGCTCCTGCTTGGCAGACCCGCTTGCAGCGCATCATCGACGCAGACGATAAACTACCTGACAAGTGGCGCCCGAATGTGGGAGACCTGAGTACCGTCGACCTGATCCTCTCCGAAGAGGAGTGAGCGGCGCTTCAGGTTCCGGCTGAGTAGTCAGCGTGGTACGCCTTCTGCTCCTCGGTCAGTTCATCGATGTAGAGTCCTTCGGCGGCGAGTTTGAGCGACGCCAGTTCGCTGTCCTGCTCGCGCGTGATGTCGTAGACTGCGTTGTCGTAGGAAGCACCCTCACGGGCGAGTCGACAGAGACTCAGGAACTGGTTGGCGAATGACATGTCCATCACTTCTGATGGGTGGCCTTCGGCAGCGGCGAGGTTGACGAGCCTTCCGCGGGCGAGGAGGAAGACCCGGCGTCCGTCGGCGAGGGTGAACTCGTCGTTGTTGCTGCGGATCTCTCGCTCTGAGACGGCCAGCGCCTCGAGTTCAGGGATGTTGATCTCACAGTCGTAATGGCCGGTGTTGCAGATGACTGCACCATCCTTCATCGATGAGAAATGGCGCTCGACGAGCACGTCCTTCATGCCGGTCGCCGTGCAGAACAGGTCGCCCTGAGGTGCCGCTTCGTCCATCGTCATGACGGGAAATCCATCCATGTGCGCCTTGAGTGCAGCCAACTCATCCACCTCGGTGATGATGACCTTCGACCCCATTCCTCGAGCTCTGTTGGCCAGTCCCCTGCCACAGTGCCCATAGCCGGCGATGACGAACGTCTTTCCTGCCAGCAGGATGGAGGTCGCCCTGAGAATGCCGTCGAGGGTGCTCTGGCCCGTCCCGTGGACGTTGTCGAAGTCCCACTTGGTGACGGCGTCGTTGACGGCGATGACCGGGTAGCGAAGTTCTCCGGCTTCTGCCATAGCGCGCAGGCGATGTACGCCTGTGGTGGTCTCCTCGGTGCCGCCAATCACGGTGTCAAAGGCGTCGGTACGAGCGTCGTGCACGCGGAAGATGAGATCGGCGCCGTCGTCGAGAGTCAGGGTGGGTGCAGCATCGATGGTGGCATCGATACACCAGTAGAAGTCATCGACGGACTGTCCATACCAGGCGTAGATCGAGTAACCTTCGCGAGCTAGCCAGGCAGCGACGTCGTCCTGCGTGGACAGCGGATTGCATCCCGACCAGCTGATATTGGCGCCAGCGGCGGCGATCGTCTCGATGAGCACCGCTGTCTCCTTGGTGACATGCAGGCAGCCGGCAACGGTCATGCCCGTTAGCGGCTTGTCCTGCTCCGCCTGCTGCTTCAGATATGCGAGTACGGGCATGCGCGAGCGGGCCCAATCGACCCTGCGCGCTCCTTCATCAGCGAGCGATATGTCAGCGACTCTGTAGGATTCTGCTTCATCCATCGAACGCGCCGACCCGCCCCCCATTCAAAAGCACACAGGGTGGGTTCGTTTCACCCTGAATCGTGTTCAGTGCTCGAAGTTGTAGAGCCCGTCCCAGATGTCGTCCAGACGAGCCAGAGACTCCTTGATTGGCACCGCCGCGCGGCCGAGCGGAGCGTCGATGTTCCAACTGCCATCGTCGTTGCGAACACCATCGGAGAGTTCGACAAGCCCTATCTCCGTCAGGTCCCCGATCGCATCGCGAATCTCGAAGTCGGCGAACACGCCCTGATCTGCCAACCACGCTTCGATGCGGCCATCAAGCGAGGCGATGGAGTGTCCCTCATCAGCCTCAGCGAGCAGGAACGTGTAGCAGAGCAGCGATTCCTTGCCCTCTTGTTCCTCCGCCAGATCGATGACCATGTTCAGCACGGCCTGATTGTTCGCCTGACCCTTGAAGTAGAGATCCTTGGCAACTGCTGCCATGTAATTCTCCTTCGTCTTGCGATAGGTCATGTAGGCCTTCATCGCATAACTGCCCAGCGCCCCTGCCAGCGCAATCAGTAATGCCTGTGAGAGGTCGACCGTCGGACCACCGACCATTATCGGAAGCAGATACTGCTGGAACAGCATGACCAGACCGACCAGCAGCGGGAAGGATATCTTCGCTCTGTCCACCGGACGCATTTTTGGGGAGGTGTTGGGAAATATGACCTCGAGGTCCGCGACTGGGACGTTCTTGAACAACCGCAGGTGCAGTCCCACCCCCATCTTGCCGGGGTCATGCTTCTTCTTCCCCTGTTCAACAAACCACTCCGACTCCTGGAAACGGATGATCTGGATGACACGATTGTACATGTCGAACTTGACCTCCTTGCCCGGTCTCCTGAGCAGTTTGTCGAGCGTATTTGGCATATTCTCGGTCATCTCATCGTGGCCGAGCTTGTACAGTTTCATCGTGACGAATTCATCGATCCGAACATCCATGCTGATGGGGAACAGCGATTCACCCTCCAGTGCGAGGTCGAATTCCTCGTCGGTGATGTGTTCCCAGTTGCCGTCTACAAGCACCTCTTCGAAGGCGGCGATGAACGCATCGACTTCGGCGAGGTCGAGCGGTCGCTCCGAATCTGGGTCCATGGAGCTGTAGAGTACCTTGAGCCGCTCCAGTTGGCCCAGTGAACTGTGATGGTCGAGTGCTTCGAGCATCGAGCAGACGCTCTTCAGGCCCTCCTGAATGAGTGGAGCGAACGCTGGCTCGGCGAACAGCCGCTCCTTCACCTCATGTCGGGGCATCGGAATGAAGTGGCTCTTTCCCACACCCATCTGACCACCTCGGCTGACGTCAGTCTACAGCGTACATGAGTTTGACCCCGTCGCTTCCACCGCGATTCTCACCCTGATGTGCTGGCAATGGCCTGACGAGCGCTACCGCTCTAGCCGTAGAGCGGCTTGCGCCGCATCTCAAGCGCTATCGCTATTGCTGTTGGAAGTGCGATGCATACTGATCCGCGTATTGTCGTGCTGTCTCTTCCGGGTATCCCTGAGAGATGAGTTGCTGGACGTAGGCCTCCGCCGGATCCATGTCCTCGACACCGCCGAAGCCTTCGACGTCAGCGCTGCCGCCCTTGCGCATGCGCAGCATGAACAGCGTGGCGAGCACGACGATTATCAGGGCCAACGCAGCAATTCCAGCGTAGATCAACATTGATCCAAGGCCCTCTTCGCCATCACCCGTCTGTGTCTCCGTGCCAGAGCATCCATCCGCCTTCGGGTCTGCGACGCAGGGGTCATCGTCCTGCACGGGCACCAGATTGATTGTGATCTCCTTCCACAGCACCCAGTTCTGCCCGTTGCCCTCGACAATCTTCACCCAGATGGTGTGCACCTGACTCTGGTTGGTGTAGAGGTCCTCAATCTTCAGGCCCATGCTGAACGTCGACACGCACTCAGAGGTGGCCGTGCTGGTGTCACACAGATTGTTGGTCGAGTTGTACTTGTGCTGGTTCATCTGCTGGAACTTGTCGGCCAGCGTCTGGTTGAGCACGTCCGGGTTGAGCGACACCTCGACGAGGATGTCGCCGTTCTCGCTGCCCGTGAGCACCGAGCCGTTCACGTAGACCCAGTCCCCTGATTGGGTCGAGCCGTCAAGGGGCGTGCTGATCTGCACATCTGGGGGTTCGTCGCCCCAGTCCTCAGGAACGACGACGAAGAACATGTAGTTCTTGGCGCTCTCCCGGCCGGCCCGGTCTACGACGACCAACTCGATGCGGATCGTGTTCTCGTTGAATCCTGAGGGATCAGCGGTCTGGTTCCAGAAGGTGTAGGTCCAGTCGCAGCCCATCGCGGAGGTGCGCTCGAACTCGTGGTTCTGGTCGGACACCGCGTTCCACGGGTAGTCGAACAGTACCTTCCACTTGTACAGCGTGATGCCGTTCTCACCAGCGGGTGCGTCCGGGTCGCTCGAAGCGCAGGCGTCGAACTTCACCTTGACGTCGTTCGACGAAGATAGCTTGGCCAGATGGATCGGCCAGTCGACCGCTCCCACCGTCTTCGTGCCATGGTCGCTGAGACTGTCCGGATAGAACGGGTGCTCCTCGACGGTGACACTCGCCACGGGTGGCGATGAGTCGGCGAGGATGTCGTTGGTGGACAGTTGGATGGTGGTGATGCGGGTGTGGCCATCTGCGTCGTGCAGGAACAGCGTGACCATCCAAGTTGCGTCCTGACGGCAGCCGCTGGACTCCTGGGTGTCGATGCGGCAGAAGGTGGAGGTGTGGCTCTCGTCAGCGCGGTGGGCGTAATCCTGGTTCGGGGTGAACAGGTTGCGCTCCCAGTCGGTTGCACCGCTGATGTGCCAATCGGCATCGATCCCAGACACGGTTGAGTTGTACCCAAAGATGAGCGCTGTGTTGCTCTTCATGTAGTATGTGAAGTCATAGATACCGTTCCCGTTCGCCTCTGTCGGCACCTCATCGTTGATGGTCAGGTCCCAACCCGCGCCGGCGATTCCGAAGCCGAGTGGATAGGGGGTAACCATGAACTTCAGCAGGTTCGAGCGCAGCGGTGCGGCGGTGCTTCCGAAGTCCTCGGACACCGACGGGTTCTCCACGTCGATGGTTGTAACAATCAGACCTCCACTACCGATGCCACAGGTGGCGAGCAGGGTCATCGTCGAGTCGTCGGCGTGCTGTATGATGCTGTGGAAGCGGCCCTGCTGCGTGTTGATCATCCCACCACTACAGGCGTTGGGCAACTTGTTGAGGCCAGTGGTCGCCGTTGACAGAGCAGCGTTGGCGACGTGGTCACCGTTGTTCATTCCGAGCCACGCGGTCGGCGAGACGTCAGCCAGAAGCGGGTGGTACGGGTCGATGATCGCCAGGTCGTCGTGCTCGATCTGAGTGCCGGACGTGTCCCTGTTGAGGATGTCCATCTCGTAGAGCAGCTTGCCTGCATCACTGTCGGACTCAGCGTTCGGTCCGACGTGCATCTCGACGGTACCGCCCGCGAGCATGAAGTTCTCCAGCGTGTTCTGCAGACCGGTCTCGCCCAGTTCCTGATAGTAGGAGCCAGCGATCACATTGGCATTGGTCTGCCACGGCAGCAGGATCTTCTGGTAGTGCGACAGCCAATCGTCGTCGAAGTAGGTGCCCCAGTCACCTTGACGGTACTGGGTGTAGGTCATCCCCATGGCATCGAGGTCCTGCTTCACCTTCTCCAGCCGGTTCTGGTCGGTCGTGCCCGACAGAATGGCGACGTCGATGTTGTCGTAGAAGGTGATGGTGAAGTTGCGCATGTTGCCAGACGATGTGCCATCGAACAGTTCAGCGTAGAACTGGATGTTGTAGGTGTGGCCGTCCTGCCAGCCGGTGTAGGGCTGGAAGGTCGCGTTGCTGCGAGCGTGCGGGGCCAACGTCTGCGGGCTGTTGGTCGAAGCGACCGGCGTCTCTGCGGTGCCGGTGCCGACATCGGTGATCTGCATGAAGACGTTGTAATCGCCTTCCAGCACGCCATTGATCAACTCCAGTTCGAACTGGTGCGTTTTGGCGTTGTCGATCGGATAAGCGCAAGGCATCGAGACGTCCTCGACACAATCGAGTACGTTCGGCCGCAACAGAGTCACATCTACTGACGCCACCTCGAAAATCATGCGCGAGAGGTTGTTCCCGAGGGTCACCTCCGCGACGTTGGTCCAGTTGTTGCCTGCGGTCACGTTGTCGAAGATGCTCATCACATCGACACGATAGATGCCCTGCAGGAAGTTGTGGGTGCCGACGGTCAGGTTGACCTCTTCACGAGCATCCAGATTGGACACACTGGTAGAGTAACTCGTGTCGAGGGTGAATGTGTACTCCTGCACGGTGATGTTGTCGACGGCAAAGCCGGCGAATCCACTCTGACCGTTGATTCCGTCGGAGTTGGACTGGAAGCGGAAGGTCATGGTGACCTGCGCCCCTTCCATCGAGGTACACTCGGTGCGCCAACTGGACGTATCAGGAGAACTGCGGTTCTGGATGACAAGATGAGTCAGGTCGAGCGTGACCGACTTCACGACGCCCTCAGAGTCGAACCAGACGTTCCAGCCATGGTCGCCAGTGAACTCGACCTCGTCATAGTCGCCGTCATCGTCGATGTCCTCACAGGTCTGGTTGACGCCTTGGATGCCGTTCTCATTGTAGTCGTTCCATGAGCCGTAGACCAGTCCGTCATAACTCTGCGATCCCTTGCGCCAGGTGATTTCCATTCCCGCAAACTCGTTGACGCTGACAATGTCGCCATTCGAATCAGTCAGGTAATCAGCCTCGGCGAAGTAGTCGAAGCTGAGGTAGGCGAAGTCGCCAGCCATGTTGCGCAGGTCAATCTCCTGCAGTGTCATCGACTCGTTCCAGTCGTCGCCATAACCATCGTCGGGATGGCCGAACCAGTAGGCGTTGGAGCCGAACACCGGACGGTTGCCAGGTACGATGGCGTTGGAGATGCTGGAGTCAGTGTCATCTACGACGATGCCGAAGTTATCGCCGTCGTCACCGAACATGTAGGCGCAGTTGGATGGCTCGAAATCCTCGAGATCCTTGCACGGATTCGTGAACAAGGCGTTCGGCTGTGCTTGGTAGATCGTTGCTTCGACATCGAAGTCGACCAGCGTGTTGCCTGCGTGCTCAGCAGTGACGTTGATCGCCATCTGACCGGCGGCGTAGAGCTGGCCCTTCTCGAACGAGGTGAGCTCGCGAACCGCGGGGTCGTAGAGGTTGAGCACGGTCGTCTTGAATCGGGTCAGGTCGTTGGTGTCGTCCTCGTTGTTGAATCCTGATGTCGAGGTGATCTCCCCGCCGATAATGTAGGTCGTGTTGTTGACGAAGTAGGCATTCAGGCTGACTTCCTGCTCGTCACCGGGCGCGAAATTGTTCAGGTTCACGTTCTGCTGCACGGTTTGCTCCTGCCCGTACTGTGTCACCGTCTTGGTGATCGTCAGGTTGTCGAACGCCATTCCGTCGAACTGCGTGTTGCGTGATTCGTTGTTCAGCCCGACGCTACCGTAGAATCCAGAGCGGAAGCGGAAGCGGATGTCGATGGTCTCACCAGCCCACTCGGTCAGGTCGAGGGCGCTGTCATCGGTGAAGTTGCTCCACGAGTAGTTCGTGCCACCCACGTGAATCAGACGGCGGGTGTACTCGATGTAGCCGCTGTCGGCGAGTTCGGCGAAGCGGATGGCGTCATAGCCGCCCTCGTAGAGAACAGGCTCCCAGCCACCGTCGTCGGTGTAGATGTCGATGTTGCACGAATCGTCGTAGATGAGCATCCCAGCGAACGCACCGTTGCTGTAGACGTAGTTGATCGTCGAGTAGCCAGAGGTGCAGAACAGGTCGACCTCCAATTTGGCGGAGTCCGATCCGGACAGGTCGACATCGTGCAGGATGACTGCCTCGTCCTGCCATGAGACGTAGCCGCTCTCCAGGTTGTTGTTGTCGCTGGAGTTGGCGTACATCGTTCCCGCCCACATGTAGTCGGTCGGGTTCACATCCGCCTCGGATCCCTCTCCGTTGCTTGTCATGTTGCCAGCACTCTCTTCGTGCCAGTAGAGTCCCTCGCCGTCGTAGTCAGACGAGGACCAGGTACAGCCGGCGCCGCAGTTGGAGACCGGGGTGGTGTCATAGTCGTTGGAGTAGACGACGGTGTCTGTGCCGCCGATGACCTCCTTCACAGAGGCCTCGACCGTCAGGCTACCGCTGATGACATCCAATCCGGTGTTGGACACGGTCACGTTCACGTTGCGCGTGCCCTCGCCAAGCGTCATGAGCAAGGTATCCGGATTGAACGAGGCTGGTGATGCGGACATCGACGAGATGCCCACGTCCTCATTGTCGAGCTGGATGATGGTGACCGCATCGAGCGGGCCACAGCCGCCCAGCCCTTGCAGGTTGCTGTTGATCCTATCAGGGAAGCATCCCTTGGTGTCGAGCCACCAGGCGCCGTTGCCGAACTGGAATCGGTAGTCCTTGTTGCCTATTGCGAGGTCGAGCGCGCTGCCCGCACCACCGACGAACTGGCCGACGAGCACCATCGTCGGACGTCGCCCGACATCCATCGACTGCGGGCTACGGTAGCCACCGCTGCCATCTGACAGTATGATTTGCACAGTGTTCAGATCGTTCAGGTTATCGATGTTGAGCGAAGTTACGGTGTTACCGCTGGCGCCGGTCAGGCTGGTCACGGACAGGTAGGTCGGGATGACGAAGTCCATGTCCCCATCCTGATTGATGTCGGCGATCTTCAGAGATGCTCCGTAGTATGCGCCGATGTCAATGGTCGGACCGGCGGTCCAACCGGCCTGCGTGGAGCAGGGCGCGCTGGCGCAGGAGATGTAGGTGACCGTGGAGGCGTTGGTCATAGCGACCATGTCAATGATGCCATCGGCTGGAGAATCGGTATCCGCGATGTCGTAATCGCCGTACTCCACTCCAACCTTGAAGGTGTGAGCCTTGTTGGGGTCGTTGAACGCAGAGAAGGTGTTCACGACGGAGTCGTACTCGATTACAGTGATGTTGTCCCAATCACCAGCTGCCCACCCAGTGGCCGGGTTGTATGCTGGCCAGACGAGCATCCAAGCGTCCAAGTCCTCGAAATCGGTTGCTGGCACCCCAATAGGGGGCTGAGTGACGGTCTCACCCCAGTTGCCCAACCGCAGGTCTCCGTAGACCTTGTTGGCCAGATTGTCCAGTTGGGTTACCTTGTGGTTGGTAGCCGCGTTGTTACGGTCCGAGCCACCGATGAAGGTCAGCAGGCGCTGCTGACCCGAGGCGACCGACTCGAGGTCGAGTGCCACGATGTCGTCAGCACCATCTCCAGTGATGTCACCGACTTGGAACTGCCACACGATGTCTCCCATGGTGTGCACCGCATCCTCGACGAACACTCCGTTGCATTCGGGATTGGTCAGCACAGTCAGGTTTCCGCGAATCACTTCAGTGGTTCCATAGACCTGGACGTTGCCCTGATAGAAGACGATGTCATCGTTGGCGTCACCATCAATGTCACCGACCTCGACATTGGTCGCATCGGCCATGTCCACCCAATCCTGACGGCGGGAAGCGTTGTTCGAGACCCAGATGTCAGAGCGTTCCTGATAGGTTCCACCATCGTTCCACAATATCGACAGGAAGTTGCCCATGTCGCTTGCAGTGACGATGTCCTCATCGCCGTCACAGTCGAAGTCGCCGGTGGCGAGATCGGTAGGGTCGCGAGCTACCGGATAGTGCTTCGCGTTGCTGGCCGTGACGTTGACCGCCCCTACAAGCACCGAGAACACCATCAAGCCGACCAGCAGCAGGCTGCGGCGGCGCACATTACTCAGATTCAATTCAGTCGCATGACTCATCATACGAGGCGCCGACTCTGGTTCTCTTATTACTCCTTTCGTGCGCGTGTGCGAAGGAACCATCAATGAATGCGGCGCAGTGCAGCGTTTTTCAGGTGAGCGAACTGTTCGCCGAGGCCATTTAAGATAACAATCTCAGGGGGCATCCATCCAGTTGGGTTCGGGGCCATATCCCAGCCTCTCCCCTCCGTGGATCTTGACCAGTCTTCCAAGCCGATGCTGCGCCTCAAGCCAGCTCTCGAGCATCCCCTCGTCCATATCGCTCCTGTCACCGATCGCCTCGAAGATGACATCCGCTGGAAGTCCCATCACCCCGAAGCGACGTACGGCGATGCGGAACAGTTCCCGCAGCCACCCCTCGGCCAGTGGCTCGCTGCTGGTTAATCCCTCAGGAGGCTTTGGAGGCTCGTCGTAATCGTCGAGGATATCTCCCAGTTCCTCTCCTGACGGTGAGCGAGGTTCAAAGAATCCGAGTTTACGTATCTCCTCATCGAGATCGACGCCACCGATCGTCCGCCGGCGCTCCGGAAGCCGTGAAGGGTCGGGGGGCGGACCAACCAGTTCGATCTTCTTTGGCGCTCGCCGGCGCTCCTTGCGCGGAGCGCTCTCTCCCACATCAGTCGGTTCGGCGCCTTCCGCTTGCAGCGGTTGCAGCCAGCCCACCTCTTCGAGACCGAGTTCCTGCCGCCAGCGCTCGACCCACTCGGAATCGCCCTCTAACAGCACCTCGACATCCTCATCCATGCCGCGGAAGCGATAGCGTACCGGCCCGGAGATTGACGCCATCATCGACGTTCTCCCCATTCAGTCCATGAACCAAACGATTTGCGGTGCTCGGACGGATTGAACCTCACAGACGGGTGAATCCGCCATCCTCATCCTTCAACCATTGCTTTCCGTCAGCGTCAACATAGGTAGTGGTTCCACCGTCCCGGACGAACTGGCCTCCATCAGGCAGACCAAGGCGTGAACTCACCCTCTTCTTCTGCTGTTCCGAGGACTCATCCCCGAACACCTCAGCATCCGCCTCGACTGGAGATTGGAATGGATCTGGAGGTTCGACAGAGAACAGCGACTGATCATGCTCCGGCTGGGTGTACGGGTCCTGTGCATCCTTCCAGCGGTTGTAGCCGGTCAGGCTGAGCAACCCGATCAAGATGAGCAGTAACGTGAACAACGCGACTTTCGCCGGGCCGGGCATGTCGCTCGAACTCTCCAAGTTGGGTTCTCCATCGAGGTCGGTGCCGTCGCCAGTGGTCTGATCGGAGTAGGGTACGAACAAGGGATCGGAGAGGAACAAGCGGTACTCGACGGGGCCGTGAACCGGTTCGGTGGCATTTCCCGTCCAATGGTTGGAGGGGAGCACCCTGACTATCTCGAACATCAGGACATGGATGCCACTGTACGAGGAGTTATCCTCAGCATAGCACTCGAATCGAATGCTTTCCAATGGAACGACCTTGACCGGCCCGGCTGGTCCGCAATCGAACGGGGAATCCACATCGGAAGGTGCACCCAGGAACTGGAGTGTGCCGTTGACTTTACCGATGTTAGTCACGATGCACTCCTGCGTGTGTGAGGTCACCGATAGCCTGCCCATCTTGCCGAACCGCGAAATGCCGTCAATGCTGGTGGTGTGTTCGGAGGACTCGCACTGCGTGGACCATTCAGGGCGTGGGGGCTCGACGATGCTGAACTCGGAGGTCGCCGTCCTTATCGGGACGTCCCAGTCTTGAGTGCTGACAGTGGCCACGACCAGATGCTGCCCGAATCCGAACTGTTCCCAATCCTCGTACCACTCGAGGATGCCGTCTGTGGTGGACGTGTGCACCAGTTCACCATCCACCTCTATCTCTAACTGCACCGTACAGCCGATCGCACAACCTGTGTCAACACGGAAGAGCACTGGTCGCGGCTCGAGCAAGGCGGAGTCCGTCGGGTGGATGATGTCCACGGTCAGAATGTCAGAATCGGCTTCGAGGTAGATGCTCGCATCGGCACCCAGGGCGAGATCGTAGGCGGTGTTGTTCGCCCCGTCGATGACGTGCAGTTCAAGGTCGTGGTTGCCCGGAAGCAACCCGGTGGTTTCGAACTGCACGCTGGCGCTCTGCACCAGTTCACGCGTGCCCAGCCAACCCTGGATATGCTGTAGGAATAACTCGGCAAGGTGAGCGTGGCCGAGGTCGTTGGGGTGGCTGCCGTCGTCGGCGATCCATTCAGGGTGTTCCGCGTTGCTGTCGATGATCGGAACGATGGTGACATCCGGGCGTGTGCTGACGATGTCCCTCAGGATGGCGTTCTTCTCGCCGATCGCCTCGAACTCGTAGAAGGAGTAGCAGCCTCCAGGTCCAGAGCCGATGTGACAGATGTAGTCAGGATCGATGCGCAGTTCACCGAAGAAGACGTGTGCTCCAGTAGAAGTGATGTCGTCGAGCAACCGCGGGTAGTTGGTGCGCCAGGAAGATGTATCGGATAACAGGTAATCGCTGAACGGTAGGATCGTGACGATGTCCGGATTCGATGCATTGATCTCGCCCCATTTGCCGCGGAAGTCCACGACCCGTCCGTCATCCTGGGAGAGGTTGTTCAATCTGACCTCCCCTAATTCCTCCTCGAGCGCCCTGTGGATGAGCCCCACCAGGCTGTGATTTTCATCGCTGGCCCCCGTACCAGCCGCCGTGGATGAGCCCAGCGCCACGTAGGAGAGAACTGGAGATATCTCCGCCCGCTCGGTCAGCGGCAGAGCGGTGGGATAGCCGCCGTCGACGGTGAACGTCGCGTTCGTCGCATCGCTCGCCTGCTGCAGCCAACTGGCATTGATACGCCAACCATCGGTAGCGACCCCTTGAGGGTGCACGCTGAACGACAGTTCTGTCGGCTTGGTCTGATCCACGACCGCAATCTGAAACACGAACGGTTGTGGCTCAATCGGATTCCAGTAGTACCAACTGCGCTCGTTGAGGTTGGGGTCCATTGCGATGTACTCCACGCGCAGGAAGCCAAGATCACTCGCCCACGGTGTGTACGAGCCGCGATACGTCTTGATGTCAGCATCCCAGGGCATGAACACCTCGAACGGCGCTGAGTTGTTGCTGGCGTTGAACACTAGCGCACGCACGTGCAGGTCGGTACGGCCGAATTCAGCCTCGGCATGCAGCGTGACGATGTCTCCCGGTTCCATCTGGCAGACGTTGCCGTCGGTGATCATGCAGCCGCTGGTTGTGGACCCGATCAACTTCGGATACACCGGGCGGAGTGTGAGCCGATCGTACCAGTCACCCACGCCTCCTGGATGGCGTTGGTTGCCAACCGCGTCCTCCAACCATATCCAGAGCGCCATCGAATCTCCGTATTCAACCGAGAAGACCGTTGTATCGAAGACAGCGGTGTAGGCATTGTGGACAGTGTCCCAAGTCATGTTTCCGAGCGACGCGGGTGGCCATCTGCTGATCGACGAGAGTCCCTCGAGGTGCCAGTTCACCAACAGGTCCGACTCATTCACAAGCACACGCACACGAATCTCTACCAGATCCCCGAACCTTGCTGTGGTCACCTCAGTGCCAGCGACGAGGAAAGTGACGTCCACCACCGATGGCGCGATGTCGTCGATGAAGATGATGTTCAGGTTCGACAAGGCAATCGCATACTCGTCGAGAGCGTCTCCGGAAGCGGTGAGCGGGAACAAGGGGAAGTCCGCGTGAGGCCAACCCCCCGAGGTGGAGGTGGCGTGTGCGCTCATGGCGTTGACCAGACTACCGTTGTCACCGATACGCAGCGTCAACTCGTACGGGATGGCCACCAGTTCGACATGGAAGCTGCTCATGTATGGTACGGAACTCGCCGCGCGAACATTGAGCGTGCCCCAATCGACTCCCGTGGATGAGGAGAAGGTTCCTTGAGATGGCCAGTTGCTCTGCAGCAGCGCCTGAGGGATGCTGATGGTGAGGCCATAGGTCGGAATCTTCGAACTGTTGATCACCATTATCGTCGCGCCGCCGAGCGACACCGTGATGTTACCATCCACGAGGAAATTCGGAGGGCTGAGATGCAGCCATCCTTCTGCAATCGGCGTCGCATTGACTGGCAGCCACAGCACCGAATCGGTGTACCCCATCTGCGCGTCGTCGCTGCCGTTGTCAACAAGCCCCAGTGGGCCTGTGAAATGCATCACAGGGTTGGCTCCGGGTGTGTTAGAGACGTCAAGTGAGAGGTCGTGTACAGCCTCCCAGTGGAAATTACTGCTGTCAATGGCCGTGATACGCGGCGTCGTGCTGTTGTTGAGCGCTGACAGGTTGAGTTGTAGTTGCATCCAGGTGAACGGCGGCACATCCGAACCGGACAGGTTGACGGGACTCCATTCCGACCAGGTCTGGTTGTCGACCGTCCAACGCATCGATCCGTTGACCGACGTGTTCGTAGGAATGTTGGCGGTGAGAACGAAGTGTGTTCCGATGTGCAGCACTTCCTCACGGCCGATGAGCGGACTCAGCCAGGTACCGTTGAGTGCATACGTTGGAGCGCCGCCCCAGCCCCCAAAGGCTCCTGTGAAGGCGAAGCCAGCGTTGCCGTTGACCCCCGCCACACCGATGGAACCGCTTCCGTAGGGCCAACCTCGCACACCGCCTGTTCCACCATCCGCATGGTAGGCACCGTTGTTGTTCAGCCCATTGGGTGCATAAGCCACCATCAGCCGGCCGCCAGCACCACCGCCGCCGCCGTCACCGCCGTCGTGCGCTCCCGTTCCCGGGCCGACCTGTGCGCCGTTGGCTCCGTCACCACCGTCGCCACCGTCGGCTGAGATCAATCCGTTGAACCCGATGTCAACGGTGTTCGCCATCACCACGACCGAGCCGCCGCTGCCACCACCCGCGCCGCTTCCTCCGGGTCCTGTGCCCGTCGACGGCCGCTGTCCGTCATCCCCTTGACTGCCGTCAGCGGTGACAGTTCCATTGATGATGATGGTGCGAGCGAACAACTCGATGACTCCGCCACCCATTCCTCCACGAGCGTCGACGGTGGTCTGATTGTTGAAGGTGGAGGATACGTTGCCACCGCTCGATCCGGACTCGGAGCCGTTTCCGTAGAGGCGCCCTCCCGAACCACCCATCGGGCCGCCTCCATCTCCCCCGGTATCGCCATGACCGCCGCCGCCGGCGCCATCGCTGCTGACGTTTGCCGCATGGATGCTAGGACCACCTTCGCCGTATCCCCCCCAAACGACCTCGTCGGCGTTGATCGAGGCTCCTTGCTCGATGACAATCGTGTTGGCGATGATGCGCAACGGTCCAGTGGCGCTGATCGAGCCACAGGTCTGACCCTGACAGCCGATGCGCAGCGTATCGTAGGAGTAGTTGCCAGCCATCTGCACGGCCTGGTTGATGTAACGATTGACAATCCCAGAACCGGGAACCAAGTTGCCGCCGGTGATGTTCAAACGCAGTTGACCGAAGGCATCGATGGTCGTACCGTTGAAGGTCGACCCCTGAGAGAACATCAGCATCGAGTTCGAGCCGTTGTCCCATTTCTGGTAGGCTCCAGCGGTCAGGTCGAGTTCGGCTGAATCAGCGCGGGAACCGGGGCGATGCGGCAGCGTTGTCGATTCGTCAAGGGCGGGGTGGAGAATGACTGAGCCGTTACCGTTGCCAAAAGTGGACACTGAATTCGTATTCCGCATCCAAGGGTAGAACACATTGGGGGTATTGCTGAACACCGTCATCGCTGCTGCTTGCTGCAACTCCAGTGTTCTGGTGGCATCCAACCCACCAGGGCCAATCAGTCCAACAGGGTCATCGCCAGTGAGTGTAGCGTAGACAACACAGGTTGCAAGGTAACTTCCTGAGAGTGAAGGATGGCTTCCATCGGATGTGTAGAGGTCGTGGAACAGCGTTCCGGAATCCTCCGGGGTGCCACCTTGAGCGACAATTTCGTCGTAGATGTGCTTGAATGCGAGGCCTGCGGGAGCTATCCAAGCGGGACGACCAGGTGTCGATACATTCTCCGCGTAGAGCCGGTACCCCGAATCCAGATGAGCCTGCATCGTCAGGTAGTCTGGGCTCCGCCACTGATTCTGTGAATCTCCGTCGCGTCTTCCCCATGTCATCAGGAATACCGTTTCAGCACCTTGATCCTCAATCATGCCATCGAGGATGATTGCACCGTTCTTGCTGTCCTGCCAGTACTGGCTTGAAGTGGGAGGAAAACTCGGTACCTGACTCTGGTCCTGAAGGATTACCCAATCCCAGTTCCCGTTGTTCAGGGTGGTGTTCCACTGATGACCAGCAGTCTGAGCACGGGTTGCATGTTGGTCGATTCTGAGTCCACCAGCCGCGAGTTTGTCCGCATTTGCGCTTGGACTGTTCTGCTGCAGGGCGCTCTCAACCAATCCATCGAGGTTGTTGTTCTGAGTGTAGGAATTCCCCATGAAGAGAACATCTAATCCCTGCTGACCAGAATTCATGGACAGGTCTTCATCTACCAAAGTTGGATCCGAGGGCGCATCAAATGGTTGCACGAAGTAGATGGCAATCGTGCTGAACAACATCAGAGCTGCGAGAATGAATGCATTGCCTCGCATGCGCTGGGCCATGAGGCCCAGCGATACCCCGCCATTGATACCGATTCCGGCTCCCTGTTGAGTCATCCAAAACGATGGAAACTAGTTTCTGCGCCAACTGCCACCATGCTCGCACCACCACCAGTTCTCGTCAGCGTCGACGTACCACATGCCCTCAGGCACCTCCTCGTAGCGGCCACCCGGAGGCAGTTCCTCGTAGGAAGCGACCCAGTCCGTACCTGCTGGCTCCGCGGCCGGCTGAGGCTCGCCGCCAGCAGTCGCGACGTCGGTTTGTGCATGTGGTGGAATCTCGACATCTGGGTGAATGGCGTGAACCTCGCCGTAACCGAGATGGTCTGAAACGGTGCCCTGAACCCCGTCGTCGCGGCGCTGCCTGCGCACGAGCAGAACCGTTGCGATACCGATGCCGAACAGCGCCAGCAGCCCGACCAGAGCCCCTGCGATTGCAAGTGCGGACACACCCCTCCCCTGAGCGGAATCGAGGTCTCCCTGTGCTCCTCCGCTGGATGGTTTCAGCAAGACGCTGAACGGCTGTTCCGAACCGATTCGATACCAGTTGCCGAGATGATCCTGCCACTCAAAGACCGCCGTGGTGCTGATTTCGGTGGCCTGTTCGACATCGCCCTGAGTGCGGCAGGTCACGTCGAGCGAGTTGCCGACGAGTACGGTCTGTGGTGTGGTAGGCATGCAGGTGAACTTCGGATGGCCATCTGTGACCCTGAACCTGACCGTTGCGGACACCTCACCCATGTTGTTCACGTTGCAGGCGAACTCACGATGTCCGGCGAGGGACATCTCCGTGTCATCCACGGGGCCATCGACACAACTCGGGAGAGAGAACAGGGGATCGGGAGGTGCGGTCACTGTGATGTGGCTCATCTCAGTGATGCTCAGGTCACCCGCGCTCAACGTGAAGAAGAAGCTGACATCGCCGACCTCCGTCAGCGTCCGGTTGAACTCAATCGTGCCGTTGGACAATCCTGCTAGGCTCTCTTCTTGCAGGGACATAGCACAGCCGTCGTTGCAGGAGATGGCGATCCGGTAGGCGATCGTGTCACCGAGCACGAATTCTGTCCCGTTAGCAGGTTCCAGAACCTCCAGCGAGAGCTCCCGTGATGGAACGATCACCAGTTCACCGTCAGGGCCGGGGAGCCAGTCGGGGGCGGGGTTTCCAGCACTGTCCTCAAGCGACACCTCCAGGTGGTAACGTCCGGGCTCAGCATCAGTCGTATCCCAGTCGGCGTAACCAGTGGTATCCGAGGTGCTGTAGACCAGCAGTCGGTCGACGTGTTCTCCGGTATCGGTGGAAACGACGACCGCCGCATCGATGCTCTCATCGGTCTCAGCGGACCATTCGATTGTGGCACGCCAGAAATTGGGGTTGGTCGGTGACCAATCGAAGGAGACTGAGATCAGATCAGGGGGGAGTCGGTCAACGATGGTGACGGTCGCATCGGTGCTCGGTCGCGCTCCATCTGCGTCCATGTCTGAGAGTTGGACGTCGACGAGCTTGACCTCTGCGTCCCACACCCCGAAGTCGTAGCGACCGGTTGTCCAGACGCCCGTGTAACTCACTGAGAAGTCATCCCAAGCGAGCGGAATCGAGGTCACCTCACCGCCTTCACGTCGAGTCAACTCCACCGAGGCGTCGAGACCAGCACGGTCGGTCAGCTCCTCTACGGTGAAGGTGATCGGCTCATCATGGCGCCAGGTGCCGGTCAGCATGCCACCTGAGAACTGCCCGCTGCTGCTGCTCAAGACGAAGTCCGAGACCTCCGGTGGGCCGGGCAGGATGCTGACCTGTAACGAGGGAGAAGGATTGGCGGGATTACCAGCATCATCCTGCATGTCACATGAGAAATCGAGCAGGGTTTCGGTTCCAGGGATGGCGTACAAATCTGAATCATACGACAACAGGTACGCTTGGCGCTGTGCACTCCATTGCATCTGGTCGGGAGCCGCGGTGCTGTTCTGTCCATTCTGCACGAGTTTGCAGAGGACGGTGAGGTTCTGCTCACCGATCTGATCGGTCACCAAGAAGACCAGCATGTCACCGTGGCGGGCCACGGTGGTCTCGACTCCATCCACTTCCATCTTCACGTCATCCAGACGAGGTGGAATGTCATCGATGGAGGTCACAGCGAGATTGGAGATGTGGATGGCTAGATCGAGAACCGAACTGATGCCGGTGGCCATCACCGGGAAGTCATGCCGACATCCCTGCACTAGGTACCACTCAGTGCATTCAGCCTGCACCATCGCCTCGATGCCCGTCACGAACTCACCTCCGCCACCGACCCGGTGGGTCAAGTTCCACGGTAGGCTGAGGTGGCTGAACACAGGGCTGGGCGCCTCGGAGGTCCAGTTCAATTCCAACCATCCCCATTCGATTCCCGATGCGTCACTGCTGCCAGAGGTAGGCCAAGCGGCGGCCAGCGCCGCCGCGTCAAGAGCGATGTCATAGGCGGTGTCATCGTTGTCGACCGAGGCGAGTTGTGCTCTGCCTACGCTCAGTGTAACGTCATTCGCCTGGTTCAGACCCAGCGCGGAGAGATGGATCCATCCGTTCTGAGGATTGGCGGCGATAGGTACCGGAACCTCGACCTTGCCGGTGTACGGGTTACCCGTTGACGGAGGAGGGCCGGACGTGCTGCGCCATTCGGCGCTGTGGAACAACCTCACGCCATTGCCCAAGGGATCCTGTCCGTTCGCATCACCCACGCGCCAGTCTTCAGTTGCGGGTAGACTTTCGGTGATGGAGAAGGCGAGTGGGCGCTCACCTTCGAGTGCTGCCCACCACCAAGCCTCGTAGGAGAGACCGGTGATGGTCGGTGTCGACTGATCCGAACTGGTGTTCAGGTTGAGGCGTAATTGGTAGTAACGCAGGCGATCAGTGGATTGCGCGGTCAGGTTGAGTTGCTGCCATTCGCTCCAGGTGACGTTGTCCACAGTTGTGCGGAATTCACCGCTGACCGCCGTGCCACCAAGGATGATGTGGCTGACATGGAGGGTGAGTCCTTCGACAATCTCACCTACATCGAGAGCAGCACTGGTCCAAGTCCCGGAGGGGACACGCTGCGTACCTGCCCAGCCGGTGAAAGTGGTCGAAACCTGTGACCAGCCGGCTGAGCCACTGGATCCAGCCCTGCCGGCAGTGCCGCTTCCATATGGCTGGCCCCCGGTTCCACCAGAACCGCCGAACACGGATATCCTGCCGTTACCATGGATTCCATTCGCGGTGGTCGTGATGTTCACGGCACCTCCGCCACCGCCGCCGCCGCCATCGCCGCCGTCGTACATCAGCAGACTGATCGGCGCCTGACGCCGGCCGTTCGAGCCGTCGCCGCCATCGCCACCCATCGCGATGACGGAGCCGGCCTGGCCCCACCAGACATTGTTGGCGATGATCAACACCGAGCCGCCTGAACCACCGCCTGCACCAGCGACGCCCCGCCCACCATTGGCAGGCGTACGGCCGTTGGCCCCGTCCTCGCCATTGGCGGTGATCGTGCCGTTGATGTAGATGTTATTCGCGATCAGGATGATCAGGCCTCCTCCTCGACCACCGACTGATTTCACAGACGTCACTCCAGCAGAGCTGGTCTGGGTGACGTTGCCACCTGCGGAACCGGGCTCGGTGCCGTTACCGTAGGACGTGTTGTTACTGTGGCTGTTTCCACCACCTACTCCTCCGGCTCCTCGGTGAGCACCCCCATTGGCACCCGTGCCGGAATTGCCTGCATGGCTACCCAACGCACCGTGCCCGTAGCCGCCCCAGACAGTACCGTCCGAGCGAATCGAGGCACCGGCGTCGATGATGATCGTGTCCGCTGTGATCTGCAACCGTGCACCAGTCGAGTTGATCAAACCCGAGCCGGACACGTGCACGGTGTTGTACGAATGGTTACCCTGCGTGTTGAGGGTCCCCGTGACATTCAATGTGCCCGTACTGGGCCAAGGAGATCCTGCGGCGCTTCCCCAGCCGGCGAATGTGCTCGTCGTGACCACCCCGGCAGTGCCGTTGGTGCCCGCCGAGCCGGCCGGGCCGGTGCCTGAACCTGTTCCGCCGCTACCGCCGGCTCCAGGTGCCAATGATACGGTTCCCTGGTTGCTGTAGCCGTTGGCCAGCGTGATGATGGATATGCGGCCTCCACCGCTACCGCCACCGCCATGGCCCCCGGCGTTGTTCGGACCCCAACCGCCAGTGGCGCTCGCCTGCGCGGCGCTGCCGTCGCCACCGTCGCCGCCGAGCGCGCTCACCTCACCCCACTGGGTCACGGACAGCTGTTGAGCCTGTAGCAGGATACCTCCGCCAGAGCCGCCGCCGGCTCCGTGGTTGCCCGGTCCTGAACCATTGCTGGGGATGGAGCCATCCTCGCCATCCTCTCCGTCAGCACTCAGGACCCCAGTGATGGTGATGTTGCGGGCGATCAGTGTCAGTTGACCTCCACCGCGACCGCCGATTGCTCGTGTTCCACCACCGAGGCTGGAGATGTTGCCTCCGCTGGAGCCGGCTTCGCTTCCGTTGCCGTATGCGCTCCCTCCGGCTCCTTGGTTGGAGCTGCCGTTGGAGTTGCCACCATCGCCTCCGTCTCCACCATGGCCCGCCCCCCCGGCACCGTAGTTGTAGGACTGGGGTCCGGTGGGAGAGGAGTAGCCGTACGACCCGTTGTTGCCTTGCCCGCTACCACCCCAGGCACTGCTGTCGGCGTGGATCGAGCCACCCGAAGCGATGACGATCTCATTGGCGATGATCGTGAGCGGTCCATCCGCGATGATGGAGCCGCACGGGGCGATGATGCCGCACTGCACCCGTAGCACGTCAAAGGAGTGGGTGCCGTTCCAAGTTGTCAAGCCGAGCACGGTCATGTTCTGGGTGCCGACTCCTGGAATCGAGCCGTTGCCGGAGATGGTGGTGGTTGAGAGTTCGACACCTGCGGTGCCGAGCATGGTCTGCTGGAACGTGCCGTTCGAGAACAGCGGATTGCCGGCGTTGAGCGTGTTGTTCTGCCATTCCGGAATCGGTTCGCCCCCGAAATCGAACTCGACCTCAGTGATTCTGGTTCCGTTAGTGTAGATGATTGACGTGGTCTCGTTGAGTGAGGGGTGCAGAACCCTGCTTCCCGGCGGGTGCTTCGCGGAACTCGACTGTGATTCTTCCCAATAATCGGCACCATTCTGGCCCGCAGGAAACTGGCTGATGACGCTGCCCAGCATCAAGAAAGCCAGCATAAGCGCCAGCCGACTGCGCGCACACGCCCCGCTCATCGGACATATCAGCCCAATGTCATTGGCCATAGTAGTTAGCAATCAGAGTACGGACGCCCGGAGGGCGCCGTCAAGCGCTCGCGAGGCTGCGCAGGACGGTCTGGAGAATCCCACCGTTACGGTAGTAATCGACCTCCACTGGCGTGTCTAGGCGAACAGTCGCCTGAAATTCGATGGCCGAGCCGTCCGTCCTGTGAGCGGTGACGGTGATCTCGGAGAGCGGCTCGAGGTCGCCCGAGGCGGGGATGTCGAAGGTCTCGGTGCCGTCGAGGCCGAGCGAGTCGGCGTTCTCTCCATCGGGGAAGGAGAGCGGCAGCACTCCCATGCCGATCAGGTTGGAGCGGTGGATGCGCTCGAACGAGGTGGCGATGACCGCCTTCACACCCAGCAGCAACGTCCCCTTGGCGGCCCAATCGCGTGAACTGCCTGCACCGTATTCCGTCCCTGCGAGCACGACCAGCGGCATCCCATCCTGCTGGTAGCTCATACTCGCATCGAAGATGCTCGTCACCTCACCAGAGGGGAAGTGGGTGGTTAATCCGCCCTCCGTTCCCGGTGCCACCTGATTGCGAATGCGCACATTGGCAAACGTTCCGCGCATCATCACCTCATGGTTGCCACGACGTGAGCCGTATGAGTTGAAATCGCGTGGTGTGACTCCTTTGTCCATCAGATATCTGCCCGCAGGTCCGGTGTGCGGGAATGCGCCGGCGGGGGAGATGTGGTCGGTGGTCACCGAATCACCCAGTTTCACCAGCACATGAGCACCTGATATCGGTACGATGGGCGGGGCTTGCAGGCTGATGTCCTCGAAGAAGCTCGGCAGTCGGATGTAGGTGGAATCATCAGCCCACGGATAGAGTGGTGATGAATCAGAGGAAATGACATCCCAGCGCGGCTCGCTCATGATGTCGGCGTAGCGCACGCGGAACATCTCTGGAGTGACCGCGGCCGCCATCGTCTCCTCGATCTCGGAATCGCTCGGCCAGATGTCTGCGAGGAAGACCGGGGTGCCATCAGGGTCGTTGCCGATCGCATCGCTCTCGAAGTCGATGTCCAAGGTTCCCGCCAGCGCATAGGCGACCACCAACGGTGGGCTGGCGAGATAGTTCGCCTTCACCTTCTGGTGGATCCTGCCCTCGTAGTTGCGGTTTCCCGATAGCACGCTGCCGACTACCAAGTCGGCTGCATCCACCGCTGCTCCGATTGCCGCATCCAGCGGCCCTGAGTTGCCGATGCAGGTGGTGCAGCCGTAGCCGACCACGCTGAACCCAAGCGCATCTAGATCATCAGTCAACCCAGCGGCATCGTAGTACTCGGTGACGACCCGACTTCCAGGTGCCAGACTCGGCTTCACCCACGGCTTGATGTTCAGCCCGCGTGCGCGCGCTGCCCGCGCTAGAAGCCCTGCCGCCAGCATCACGCTCGGATTGGATGTGTTCGTGCACGAGGTAATCGCCGCAATCACCACGTCCCCGTGCTGCAGTGAGAAGTCCTTGCCCTCGACCTCCACCTTGACGCCCGCGTCGTCTTGTGCGACCCCATGGCCATGGTTGCCCAGCGGTGCAGTCAGGCTGTCGCGCCAATGCTGCTTCATCTGCGAGAGGTCCACCCTATCCTGCGGCCGCTTCGGCCCGGCAAGAGAAGGGTCCACGCTGGCGAGGTCAAGAGTGAGGTTAGAGGTGAATTCAGGAGAAGGTGTGTCGGGTGTGAGGAACATCCCTTGGGCAGTGAGGTAGCGCTTGACATTCTCCACGTGATCGGCATCCCTACCGGAGAGCAGCAGGTAGTCGAGGGTCTTCTGGTCGACGGGGAAGAACCCACAGGTCGCACCGTACTCAGGTGACATGTTGGCGATGGTCGCCCGGTCGGGAAGAGAGAGAGAAGCCAGACCGACTCCATGGAATTCGACGAATTTCTCGACGCAACCATGCGCGCGCAGTATCTCGACGATTCTCAGCGTCATGTCGGTGGCTGTAACCCCAGGACGCAATTCCCCTGTGAGTTCCAACCCGACCACTTCTGGAAGCAGCATGTAGATCGGCTGGCCGAGCATCACAGCCTCAGCCTCGATGCCACCTACGCCCCAACCCAATACGCCCAGTCCGTTGATCATCGTGGTGTGCGAGTCGGTACCGACCAGCGTGTCGGGAATCCAGACTCCATCCTCCTCACGGGCGACCGAGGCAATCCATTCGAGATTCACCTGGTGGACGATTCCTCTTCCGGGGGGAACGGCACGAAAGTTGTCGAGGGATTGCTGGCCCCACTTCAGGAACTGGTAGCGCTCGAGATTACGCTCATACTCGAACTCCAGATTGCGCTCGCGAGCGTCGGGAAACAGCCCAGACACATCCACCTGCACACTGTGGTCGATGACCAGATCCACCGGCACCTGTGGGTTCACCTTCGCTGGGTCTCCACCCAAGCCCACCATCGCTTCACGCAGGGCGGCGATGTCGACCACTGCGGGAACGCCGGTGAAGTCCTGCAGCAGGACGCGGCTGGGCATGAATGGAATCTCTCCGGCGGTCATATCGGGTGTCCATGCAGCAATCCGCTGCACGTCCTCATCGGTCACGAGGAATCCATCGCGCTTGCGCAGGGCCGCCTCGAGGAGCAGGCGAATCGTGAACGGCACCCTGCTGAGCGTGCAGTGACCAGCGTCCTCGACCGCTTGCAACGAATGGTAGCGGCCCTCGCCCCCGTCTGCCGTCTCGAACGAGGCATCAGCGGTCATGAACATCCTCGCTCTGACGGGCGAGGGTGTCACCCTTCAATCTGACCATGCGCCAACTCAGGGGATGACGAGTCGTATGATGGCAGTGTTGCCATCTATCTCGATGCTGTGGATGTATGGTGGATGCAGCGGCTGGTCCTGCTCGTTGGCCTCTACCTCGCTGAGAATGTCGACCACAGCGAGTCCGCCGAGGTCCTTGCCTTCGTGAGTGCCACCGATCACCTGGCCGAACACGGAATGGCACGAAACGCCTTGGGTGCCACACGACTTCGCCTGACCGTTCTGGTCGTATCCGTTCAACCAGTGAGTACCCGCCTCACCGCTATTGCTGTCCATCGCCTCCTTGTCGACGATGTAGAACTGGCTGCCAGCGGTGTTGACGCCTGAATTGGCCATCGCGAGGGCGCCCGGGTAATGGCGCCGGTCAGGGCTGAATTCATCGGGAACGACGTATGTCGTCGGGTCATTCTGGTCTCCCTGACCATACCATTTGGCGGCATAGCCACCCTGACCGTTACCGCTCTCGATATCGCCGCCTTGAATCATGAAACTGTTGATGATACGGTGGAAGATGACGTCGTCGTAGTTGCCTGCGCTGGCGTGAATCTTGAATGATTCAACCGTATTTGGAGCATCGTCCGCATAGAGCTCGAAAGTCAGTGTGGCGGTGTATGGCTCGTCCCATGGTTCGCCGAGTCCCAGTGCGTCCTTGATTACCGGGAGATACTTCAGGGCGGTGAGCAGCAGCATCACCGAGACGACAATCGCCAGCAGGCCGTAAACCGTGGGGGCGCCTTCGTCGAACAGTGCAGGGAGGTTGGTGGAGCGCACCCCCATGCCGTCAAGTTCTGCGAGCAAGGCGCTGTCCGCACGTCGGGCGGTGCGGTGCTTGGGGTCCTTCTTGAGCGCCTTCTGGTAATCAGAGTGGGCGGAGCGCAGCAGTTTACGATTCGCGGGTTCCGTGTCGCGCGCCTTGCCGGCTTTGGCATCACCGACCAGTTTCCAGGTGTCTGCATGGTCCGCTTTGTCGCCAAATTTATTCCACGCCTCGCGCAATCCATCCAGCGCATCATCGAATGAGCCGACGTCGATTGACGCCTTCGCCTCTTCCCATGCGTCCTTCAGACCCTGCGGAATCATGGGGCGGCCGAGTCGGGCCTCATTCATCAACCCCGCGCCTTGAGAGTAGAGCAGCCCTTAGAGGCATTATTTCGCCTCAAAGAGGCGCTTCCTCGACTGCATGTGCAACACAAAGTCTCAAGTCATGAAGTATGCGCGGAACAGCATGAGGGCGAGGGAACCCACGTGGTGAGGCAGAGCGACCGAGTCTTCAGGGGCATCTGAGAAGGATGGAACGCATCGTCAACGACTTCACGATCAACATCGCCACGGCGAACGGGACTGGCTCCCAGAGCGCCAACCTGATTCTGCTGCAGACGATGTTCGAGATGGGTGTCCCCGTCAGCGGCAAGAATCTCTTCCCGAGCAACATCTCCGGCCTGCCGACATGGTACATCGTTCGAGTCTCCGATGCCGGTTACCAGGCCCCCGGGGATCGCACTCACATCCAGGTGCTGATGAACAAGGATTCGTGGGTGGGTGACCTCGAGAAGTTGGAGCAGGGGACGGTCGTCATCTACAATTCCGACGTGAAGCTCCCCGTGGAGCGAGACGACCTGATCCTCTATCCGGTCCCGATGACCAGGATCGCCCGCGGATTGAATCCGAAACTGGCGCGCATGATCGCCAACATCGTCTACGTCGGCGTACTCGCCGAGGTGCTCGGTCTGGACGAAGCGAAGTTGGAGGCGGCGCTCGCCAAGCAGTTCGGTGGCAAGCAGAAGGCCATCGAGTTGAATCTGGAGGCTGTGCAGCTTGGCAGACAGTTCGTGGTTGACGAACTCGAGGTCAGCGACCCATACATCGTCGAAGAGCGCGAGCGGGACCCCGACGCATTCCTCATCGAAGGCAACGAGGCGGTCGCTCTCGGCTCCATATTCGGTGGCATCGGACTGCTCTCATGGTATCCCATCACCCCCGCATCATCGGTCGCCGAGGAACTCATCGACCACCTGCCGAAACTTAGGATGGATGCGGATGGGAAGTCGACCTGCGCCGTCATCCAGGCCGAGGACGAACTGGCGGCGGCGGGGATGGTCGTCGGCGCCGGCTGGGCTGGAATCCGAGCGATGTCCTGTACGAGCGGACCTGGAATCTCACTGATGTCCGAATTCATCGGACTCTCCTACTTCGCCGAGGTGCCGGCCGTCTTCTGGGACATCAACCGGGTCGGCCCGTCCACCGGATTGCCGACGCGCACACAGCAGGGTGACCTGACGCTGGTCTACTATGCTGGGCAAGGTGACACGCAGCACATCGTGCTCATCCCGGGAACGGTCGAGGAGTGCTTCGAGTATGCCTGGCGAGCGTTCGACTACGCCGAGCGCTACCAGACGACCGTGTTCGGGTTCGGTGATCTCGACCTGGGCATGAACCGCTGGGTGTGCAAAGGATTCGACTATCCAGACGCGATGGACCGCGGCAAGGTGATCCGCTCACAGGAGGCGCTCGAAGCGATTCCGGAGTACGGCCGCTACCGCGATGTCGACGGCGACGGAATCGCCTATCGCACGCTCCCCGGTTCCGGTCTCGAACCGATACTCTACCGCGGCACCGGCCACGACGAGGACGGCGTCTACTCCGAGAATCCGGAGATTTACGCCGCCAACATGCAGCGCCTCGCACGCAAGATCGAAGGAGCACGGAACCAACTCCCAGCACCGATTCTTCGGGAGGAAGAGGAACTGGAGGTGGGCATCATCTTCTACGGCTCGATGGAGAATACCATCCAGGAGATCGACGACATCCTCGAGGAGACCGGCCTCAAGGTGAGCCAGTGTCGGGTGCGCGCCCTGCCACTCCATTCACACGTCGAGGAGTTCGTCAACCGCCACGAGACTGTCATCGTTCTGGAGATCAACCGCGACGGGCAGATGTACGGAATCCTGCGCACGGAACTGCCGATTGAACTCGTTCCCAAGGTGCATTCTGTCGCCTTCTCCGACGGGATTCCCCCACGTGCGCGGGTGTACGCTGACCGCATCATGGAAGTGCTTGAGGAGGTCCACGAATGACCATCAAGCTCAACATCATCGAGTTGCCCAAATCTGACTATCAGGGCAAGCCCTCGTCGCTGTGTCCCGGATGCGGCCACGACCAGATCTCGACCGTGATCATCAACGCCGCCTGGGAGAACGGCATCCCACCCGAGCGAATCGCCAAGATGAGCGGAATCGGCTGTTCGTCGAAGACTCCCGCCTACTTCCTCGGCAAGAGCCACGGGTTCAACACGCTGCATGGCCGCATGCCCTCGGTCACCACCGGTGCCAGTATGGCGAACAAGGAGTTGTGCTTCATCGGGGTCTCTGGTGACGGGGACACAGCGAGCATCGGCATGGGGCAGTTCGTGCACGCAATCCGGCGCAACCTGAACATGGTCTACATCATCGAGAACAACGGAGTGTATGGCCTCACCAAGGGACAGTACTCGGCGACAGTCGAGAAGGGGAGCCGCAAGCGCAAGGCGGAGGAGAACCGGCAGAACCCGATCGACCTGTGCGCGATGGCCATCAACCTCGGTTGCTCGTTCGTAGCGCGTTCGTTCTCGGGCTCTAAGAAGCAGTTGACGGCGATTATCAAGGCTGCCATGAGCCACCGCGGCATCGCGGTCATCGACGTTATCAGCCCGTGCGTCACCTTCGCCAACAATGAAGAGTTCTTCCGCTCCTATGGCTATGTCAAGGACAACGAGACGGAGTTGCACTCACCCGATTACATCCCGCATCACACTCCGGTCGAGGAGGTCGACATCCCCGCTGGAGAATACCAGGACATCGAGTTGTTCGACGGTGCCACGCTGCGCCTCGAGACGGTCGGGAACGAGTATGACCCGTCCGACGCGATGGCGGCGCTGGCGGCGATCCACAAGGCCGAGATCGACAAGATGCACGTCACCGGCCTGCTCTACTTCGATGCGGACCAGGCGACCCTCGACGAGGAACTCGCTCTCTCGGATACGCCGTTGGTAGACCTGAGCGACGATGAGCTACGGCCGGACGAGCAGGCGCTCGCTGACCTGCTCGCTGAGTTCCGCTCGTGAACCGCAGCAAATGCATATGTGGTAAGCCGATGAAGCAGGCTCATGCACGGTCCGACGCTCACCATCGGCCACCGCACTCCTGAAGGTGAACTGGCGCACACCTCAGAGGTGCCGCAGTTCGGCCTCGGAACATTCCTGATGAAGGAGTCAGGGATGTGCAGACAGGCTTGTCTGTGGGCGCTTGAGGCGGGATACAGGCACATTGACACAGCCAAGGTCTACGAGAATGAAGTGGAAGTCGGAGAGGCGCTCGCAGAGTGCGGAATAGAGCGCTCCGAGGTGTTCGTGACCACCAAGTTGCGCAGTCTGGATGCAACAAGCTACGACGCGGTGCTCGAACACTGTCAGGCGAGTCTCAAACGGCTCGGACTCGAGCAGGTCGACCTCTATCTCGTGCACGCTCCACCGCCCGACATCGACTGTCGTGCTGAGGTATGGCGCGGCATGGAGGCCTGCCTTGAGAATGGCTGGACGAAGGCGATCGGGGTCTCGAACTACGGTCGGCATCACCTCGATGCCCTGATGCAGACAGCACGCTACGGTCCATCGGTGAATCAGGTGGAGATTCATCCATGGCTGCAGCGACCTGACCTCATCGCCGCCACGCTGGAGGTCGGTGCGGTTCCGATGGCTTACTCACCGCTTGCCCGCGGACACAAGGTGGAAGATCCGCAGTTGGCTGAGATCGCTGGTGCAATAGGTTGCACTCCAGCACAAGCGGCGCTCAAATGGTGCATGGACCGCGGCTACATCACAATACCGAAGTCGAGCAACGAGCAGCGCATCGCGGAGAACCTGGCAGCGCTGGATCTGGACATTGAAGAGCAGCGTGATGCACTGAACGCCCTCGAGGAGAATTACATCTCTGGATGGGACCCGACCACCGAGCCGTGAGAAGTAGTCCCTCCCGGATTCGAACCAGGGTCGGAGGCTCCAGAGGCCTCCATGATGGACCGCTACACTAAGGGACTGTGAGCGAGCCGAATCAGCGCCATTATTTCAACGCCACCTCACAACATGCGGAAGGCGTACTTGGATACCCAGCCCAGCATGAGCAGCGTCATGAACCAAGCGAGCGATATGCGGGCGATGCGCTGGTAGCGCTCCTTGCGCCGTCCATCCTTCTCCATCTCGGCGACCAACGGAGCGAGCGGGTCGGCGCGGCTCATGCTAGTCGGAGCGGGCGACAGGCTTCAAGCGGTGCGCAGCGTGGGCGGCGACATGAGCGAGGTACCGGTCGGCTACGAACTGCCGCGAGTCTCACCCGCCGAGCCCAAGCCCTCCGTGTCAGCGGTGATCACCCGGGACGGGGCGCAGGGGGTCGAGCTGCTGCTCTGTCATCGCGTGTCCGAGATGCCCTCGTTCCCAGACTTCTGGTCGTTTCCCGGTGGTGGCATCAATGAATGTGACCGGGGGGCCGCAGATGCGATGGAACAGTTGTCCGGCGAGGAAGGTACAGCATTGGCTGGCCTGATGCGCGAACTCGTGGAGGAAGTGGGCGTCGCACCCTCTGGCAGAGGATTGATGGCAGTGGATGAGCCGGTGAGGCAGGAGATTCTGGCTGACCCCGCTTCCTGGCTTTCCATGGCACGGGATGGCATCATTCCGAGCAACCATACGGGATTCCGCTTGATCACCCGGCGCACTACACCCCCGCTGGCTCCCATGCGCTTCGACAACCGATTCTACCACCTGCATGCTGGTGCCAGCCCTCCTGAACCGAGCCTTCCTGCCGAGCGGAGTGAGTTCGATGCCATTCGCTGGCTGCGCCCGATGGACGCCCTAACCGCATGGGAGTCCTGCGAGATGCGCATACCACCTCCGCAGATTACCCTTCTACGTGACTTGGCCGCCGGGCTTGCAGAACATGCTGGAGATATGCAAGCAGTTGCTGACTCGCTCGCTTCCGAACTGCCTACCGGAGAGCACCTGATCGAATTCGCACCGGGGGTCGAGTGCGTTCCCCTAGAGACGCAGACGCTGCCGCCCGCGACGCACACCAACTGCTACATCCTGGGCGAACGGGGCGGGGAACACATCGTGGTCGATCCAGCGGCAAAGGATTCGGCTGGATTGGCATACCTCGAGCGACGGGTGCGCTCGGCCGAGAAGGCAGGGGGCCGCATCGTGGCGACCGTGTTCACGCATCGCCACCCGGACCACATCGGTGACCTAGAAAGGATAGCATCCATCTATAGAGCGCCAATATGGGCGTCTGTAGAGACACACGATGTCATCCCTGAATGTGAGACCGATTCGGTGCTTTCTGATGGTGATGAACTGGTTCTGAAGGGTCCTTCAGGTTCTGTTTCATGGACGGTGTTGGCCACCCCTGGACACTGCCCCGGACACATCGCCATGGCCTCGGACGTCGGTGTCGTTTCAGGAGATCTGGCAGTCGTCGTCGGAACGATTCTCGTTCCTTCGGCCGACGGTGACATGGATGACTATCTCGCCAGCCTGGAACGCGTTCGCGACCTGTCTCCTCCGATGCTGTTCCCAGCTCATGGACCGCTCTCACCTACCCCGGGGAAACTGTTGGAGCACTACATCTCACACAGGCGAGCGAGGCATCTTCGTGTGTTGGAAGCGGTGAATTCCGGGTTGACCACACTGGCTGAAATCTCTGAGTCAGCGTATGCTGACACCAC
>Ga0310124_10000343_pt1 | contig 31723 bp, 36 predicted proteins | sample CB11b_AW_Bot5_MG_FD_203507 | JGI IMG/M metagenome (GOLD analysis project Ga0310124, IMG submission 203507) | Marine microbial communities from Western Arctic Ocean, Canada - CB11b_AW_Bot5 | ecosystem: Environmental > Aquatic > Marine > Oceanic | place: Canada: Western Arctic Ocean | collected...
TTCGACGACGACGCGAAGCTAGCCTGGGCTTGTGCTGTGCTCTGGAAAGCGAAAACCGCGACGAACGCTAGAGTGGCGGCTCCGATCCAAGACCGTTTCTGCAATTCCATGATGGTCCTCTCCCTCAAACGGATGAACTACACCTGTAAATATCTGACGGCACCAGGGTAATTCCCTGGAGACACATGTTCCTCCAAGTCTACCTTCAAATTAGAGGGATGCGCAATGTACGCACTGTCACGTGACTTCGCGAGCCCCTGATGTACTACCAGACGAGCGCCAAGCACGCGCCCTAGTAAGCTGCTGGTGACCAAGGTGATATACGAACACCTCGTCGATGGTGCAAGCCTTTCTTTTTACGATCTCTTCATAGGCGTTTTGCGTGATAAGGAGCACCCGATGCGTTCGGTCACGTTCCCGCCCCGCCCGCGGTTCAGCGCGGGAGCCCAAACACCATTATTTCGGACTGCGAATCATCCGGTATACAAAGACGTGTGTGCGTCTTCTTGCGGTGACCGTGAAATACCCTAGAGTGCCGGTGCGGTAGTCAAACCTCGATCAACTACAAGGGAGTTTCCCATGGCGGCATACACCTGCGACAAATGCGGGATGAGCGTGAACATGACGTGTGGGCAGTGTAGGCAGGACCTCGTCCACGATTCGATCACCACGGACGACGGCAGTACCGTTGCGGTATCCAAGTGCCCCGACGGACACGGCATGATTAAGTCCCCTTTGTGCTGTGCGCAGGACATGACCTGCGCAGTTTAGACACGACAGATTGCTACGGCGCTTTGGCCTCCTAGGAGGCCAGGGTCTCCTGCGTGGCTTTCGTCTTCGGGGGGGCCTGGTCCTCCGTAGCAGCTTGGGCCTCCTCCGCCAGCCGGGCCTTCACCTCGCGGCGGCGCGCATGCAGGACGGTCTCAGTGTAGCCGTTGGTCTCCTCACGGCCATTGAACACCAACTCCAGAGCGGCCTGGAACTCGGCGCTGGATGAAAGATCAGTGGACATGGGCCGGTATTTCGGGTCGCCTTCGTTCTGCCCATCGACCACGGCCGCCATGGATTCGAACGTGCTCGTCACCTGGTCCGCGCTGACGAGGCCGTGATGGAGCCAGTTCGCGATGTGCTGGCTCGAGATGCGCAGCGTCGCGCGGTCCTCCATCAATGCAACGTCGTTGATGTCCGGGACTTTGGAGCAGCCGATCCCTTGGCCGACCCACCGGACGACGTAGCCGAGGATGCCCTGCGCGTTGTTCTCCAACTCGTTCTGGATCTCCTCATCGGTCAATCGGCGATCCCCGAGCAGAGGGGGCGTCAGGATGGCGTCCAAGTCGGCGCGCGCCCGGCTGGCCAGATCGGACTGAACGTCCCGGACGTTGACGCGATGGTAGTGCGTGGCGTGCAACGTGGCCGCGGTAGGCGAGGGCACCCAGGCGGTGTTGGCACCGGCAAGGGGGTGGCCGATTTTCGCTTCCACCATCGCACGCATGATGTCCGGTGCGGCCCACATGCCTTTTCCGATCTGTGCAACACCGGGCAGGCCGCACTCGATGCCCACGTCCACGTTCCAGTCCTCGTACGCGAGCATCCAGGGGCAGCTCTTGATCTCAGGCTTGGGCATCATGGCCCCGGCGGCCATGCTCGTGTGGATCTCGTCCCCGGTGCGGTCGAGAAACCCCGTGTTGATGAAGATCAGCCGATCCACCGCGGCGCGTATGCACTGCTTCAGGTTGACGGTCGTCCGGCGCTCTTCGTCCATGATACCGATCTTCAGAGTCCGCTTCGGCATTCCCAGAGCTTGCTCGATCCTGCCGAACAGCTCCACGGTGGCGGCGACCTCTTCGGGACCGTGCATTTTCGGCTTCACTATATAGACGCTGCCCGCGCGGCTGTTCTGTACGGGGCCGTCGCCGTTGAGGTCGTGGAGGGCGCCCCACGACGTAATCAGGGCGTCCAGGAACCCCTCCGGGATCGGCTCGCCAGCCGCAGTGGTGACGGCGTCGGTGTACATGTGAATCCCGACGTTGCGCACGAGGAGGAGGCTGCGCCCCGGCAGTTTGAGCGCCTTACCGCTCGCGTCTTGATACGTTCGATCCTCATTGAGCGCACGCGTCAGCGCCTGGCCATCCTTCTTGAGGGTGGCCGTGAGGGTCCCCTTCATGATCCCCAGCCAGTTGCGATAAACGAGGACTTTGTCGTCCGCATCGACCGCCGAGACGGAATCCTCGCAGTCTTGGATGGTCGTGACCGCGCTCTCCATCACGACGTCGCAGACACCGGCAGGATGCGCCTCGCCGACCGGGTGATCCCGATCGATCCGGATGTCGATGTGGAGGCCGTGGTTGCGGAGGAGAACGCTGCTGAGCCGCCCGTTCCGGAGCTGGAAGCCGGCGAAATGGGGTGGGTCGGCCGGCGCCGTCCGCCGGTCGCCGGTCAGCACACACACGAGGCGGTTCCGACCGTCGTGATGCTCGACAATGAAGTCGGTGACCTCCGAGTAGAGACCTTCGCTCAAGGGAACGACATCGTCGAGAAAGCGCTCGGTCCACTCGACAACGCGGGCTCCCCTCACCGGGTTGTAGGCGGTCCCTCGTTCCAACCCGCCCTCCTCGCCGATGACGTCGGTGCCGTAGACGGCGTCGTAGAGGCTGCCCCAGCGCGCGTTGGCCGCGTTCAGGGCGTACCGCGCGTTGTCCACCGGCACCACGAGCTGCGGTCCCGCGATCGACGAGATCTCCGGATCCACATTTTCAGTGGCGATCTTGAGCGAGCCCTTCTCCGGGAGCACGTAGCCTGTCTCCTGGAGAAAGCTTTTGTATTCGTTCTGGTCGAGCGGTTGGCTGGCCCGTTCCCGGTGCCAAGCATCAAGCCCCTTCTCGTAATTGGCGCGCATGTCTAGGAGATGGCGGTTTTCCGGGCTGAGTGCAGTGACGATGTTTCCGAAGGAAGTCCAAACCTCGTCGGGATCGAGACCCGTGCCGGGTGCGACTTCCGATCGCACCAGGTCGTATAAGGGTTTCGCGACGCTCAAGTTCGCGACTTTGACTCGCTCGACTGCGCTCATGGCTGCGGGGCTCCTGGACCAGGGTTGACGCCGACGCGCCGCGTCGTCGAAAGAGAGCGACGCCGGAGGCCGGGGACACAGCGATGGGCTCTCAGCTCACCGCAAGATGGGAATTAACTACCGGGGCGCTTCCCGGCAAACGGGGGCGGGGCGTCTTTACCGGGGTCGCGGCGTCCTTGCCAAGGTCGGTTACCATGTCCTTGTGGCCCTACCCACCCGAAGCGCATGTTGTCGGTTATGACCGACGCATTACTCCGACTAAAATACCTTCTCAACGGTGCGATCGCCCTGTTCTCTTGCGTTGCGTTCGCGCTTCCAGTCCAAGCCCAGGACCGCGGCACTCCCTTCGGCGAGTGGCATTATTGGGGCGCCGATTCCTGGAGTACACGCTACTCGCCCCTGGACCAGATCGACGCAGACAACTTTGGCGACCTCGAACAGGCCTGGCTCTGGCACGGCGATAACTTCGGGCCGTCGCCCGACTACATTCTGCGCTCGACTCCGATCTATGCGGATGGTAGGCTCTTCACCGTTGCCGGGCAGAGTCGTACGGTATCGGCCCTCGACCCAGCCACCGGAGAAGTGCTCTGGCTGTTCCGGGAGCCACACACGGCCCGCTGGGAGCGCTCTTCGCGAAAGAGCCACGGGAAGGGAGTGACGTACTACGAGATCGACGGACAGGGCGTGATCTACTTGGTGACGCCCGCCTTCTTCCTGCACGCGTTGGACGCTGAGACGGGCCTGCCGCTGGAAGGATTCGGCGCGCCCGTGCCGCTCGACGGCTTCGACGAGACGGGAACGGTCGATCTTCTCGAGGCCCTAGGGCACCCGTACGACCCCGACTACGGGATCCCGGACACGATCGGCTACATCACGAACACGTCCCCCCCAATGGTCGCGAACGGGGTGGTGGTGGTCGGAAACTCGAACCTCACGGGGCGGCTCGACACCCGGCAGGAGAACGTACCGGGCGACATCCTGGCGTACGACGCGCGCACGGGGGAACACCTCTGGAAGTTCAACGTGATCCCCCAGCCCGGCGAGTTCGGCCATGAGACCTGGGAGAGTGACGCCTGGCAGTGGAGCGGCAACGTCAACGCGTGGGCGCCCATGTCCGCCGACGCGGAGCGGGGGATCGTCTACGTCACGACCGACGCGCCCACGAACGACTACTTCGGCGGGTTCCGGCCCGGGGACAACCTGTTCGGCAACAGCATCATCGCGCTCGACATACGGACGGGTGAGCGCCTCTGGCACTTCCAGGGCGTGCATCACGACGTGTGGGACCGCGACTTTCCGCTACCGCCCGCGCTCGTGGATCTCACGGTGGACGGGGAACAGATCCCGGCGCTGGTGCAGAACTCGAAGCAAGCGTTCACCTATGCCTTCAACCGCGTGACAGGTGAGCCCATTTGGCCGATTGAGGAGCGGGCTGTTCCACAGTCCGACGTGCCCACCGAGCAGACGTCCCCGACGCAGCCCTACCCTACCCGACCGGCCGCGTTCGAGATGCAGGGACTGACGGAGGACGATCTCATCGACTTCACGCCGGCGCTCCGTTCGCTCGCACTCGAGATCGCCAGCGAGTGGCGCCTCGGTCCCATGTGGAACCCTCCTCTTCACTCCGGAAACGCAGAGGGCAAGAAGGGCGCGGTCTTCTGCCCCGCGGCGGGCGGAGGTGCGAACATTCCGGGCGGTGGGGCCATGGACCCTGAGACAGGGATCATGTACGTGGCGTCCGTGAAGTCGTGCGCCGCGTTCGTGCTCGTTCCGGGCATCGACCGGGATGCCGTCATGACCGGACAGTCCGGCATCAACGTGGTGAACTGGCACCACTCTCCGGTCCCGGGAGGTTTCAGTGGACCTGAGGGCCTTCCGATGTTCAAACCGCCATACGGGCGCATCACCGCGATCGATATGAACACGGGGGAGCACCTCTGGTGGATTCCCAACGGGGACACCCCGGAGCGGATCAGAAACCATCCCAGCTTGCAGGGGGTCGATCTGCCGAACACGGGGCAGCCGTCCCACGCGACGGCCCTGGTCACACAGAGTCTGCTCATGTATGGAGAGGGGCGTGGTGGGGAGCCCCGCGTCCATGCCGTGGACAAGCGCACGGGGGAGCGAGTGGGAACCGTCGAGCTTCCCGCTACCACTGACACCGCGCCCATGACGTTCTTGCACGAGGGCCGGCAGTACGTTGTCATGGCGATTTCGGGGCCCAACCTTCCGGGCTCGCTGGTCGCGCTCCGGCTGCCGCAGGAGGCTTTTCTCAGTGGCCTGACATCGGGCGGTCACTAGGGCGGCTCCCGTGGAGAGCCGTTGCTTCGATTCGGAGGCGCGCCCGCTTACCTGATCTTCTGGTACTTCAGGAGCGTTTCACCCGGAACCTCCGCACCGTAAACGTTACCCTCCCGATCGGCCGCGACGAACTCGGCGTTGCTCTCGATGAACGCGGTCATTCGCCCGGTCCTCGCGTCGCCCACGCGGATGCCGCGGACCCAATCCTCTCCTCGCCGCTCGCTGTACCAAGCGGGTAGCGCGCCGGTCTGCGTGTCGGTCACGTACATAACGTCGTCTTCATCTATATAGATGCTGCTGGGCGGGCCGAAGTGTGTCCACTGCTCGAGGAAGGTTCCGTCCTCATCGAAGACCTGGATGCGGATGTTGCGCCGGTCTCCGATGATGATGCGCCGCTGGGAATCCATGGCGATGGCGTGCGCGTCGGAGAACTCTCCGGCTGCGGGTCCCGGGCCGGATGTGCCCCAGCTGAGAAGGAGTCGGCCGTCACTCGAGAACTTCATCACGCGGTTGTTACCACCTTCGCCGTGGCCGTCGAGGACGTAGATCTCTCCGGTGGGCGCGACGACGACCTCAGAGGGGCCATTGAAGCGATCGAGTTGTGGGCCCCACACGCCCGCGATCCCGAGGGTCATGAGGACTTCACCCTCCGGGCTGAGCTTGAAGACCTGTTGTCCCTTGCCAACCGCCGCCCCCTCCTCCGCGCGAGCCCCCGTCGGTCCGTCGGCGACCCAGACGTTGCCTTCGTGATCCACGAAGAAACCGTGTGGCCACGCGAACAGTCCGCCTCCGAAGTTCGCCACGAGGTTTCCGTTGAGATCGAACTTGAAGACGGGATCCAGCTCCGAATCGATGCAACTGTTGGCGCCGCAGCGGTCCAGCACCCACATGTGTCTTCCGTCGCGGTCCGGGTAGACACCCGTGACGGCTCCCCACGTCCGTCCGCCGCGGAGCTGGGCCCAGTCAGAAACCGCGACGTAGTCGCCGGCGGCCTGGGTGGCGGGGTCGGGGGCGAATAGGGTCCATAGAGCCAAGACCGTGCCGACAGCCAGAACCAAGACCGTTGCCAAGGCCGGCACGAAGAGACTCGGAACGCGGACCTCGTTGTCGTGGTGGTGGTCGTTATCGTCGGTCAAGGCTCGGACAGCTTGAAGATGTAGAGCGCGTTATGCCCGCCCGGGCTCATCATGTCGGGTGCCAGAAAATTTCCGATCCTCCAGGGACTGCCGCCGCCCCTGCCCGTCGGGATGCCGAAGTACTGGACGCCGTCGATCTCGAACGTGACCGGAAAGCCCATGACCGTGCTCCCCAACCGGCTCTCCCAAAGGTTCTCGCCGGTCTCGACATCGTAGGCTCTGACCCACCGGTCGTAGTCCCCGACGAAGGCCACACCGCCGCCGGTCGTGAGTACGCCCGTGAGGAGCGGGGCGTCCTGCTCGACGCTCCAGACCTCCTCGAGTGTTCGTACGTCGTACGCGGCAAGTTTTCCGAAGCGTTCTTCCGTGCCGGGCATCGGGAACCACATGCGATCGCCTCCGGAGCCCCCGAGACCCGGATCCAGGATCACCTCTCGGCCCGACATCTCCATACAACTCTGACTCAACGGAGCGATGAGCACGCCTGCCCCCGGATGGTACGCGGTGGAGGGCCAGTTGTGGCCGCCCGCAGTGGACGGGCACACCGACATCCAATCTCCGATCCTCGCTTCCTGGATGTCTTCCCGATACTGAACGGCGCCGGTCTCACGATCCACCACTGAGAACACGTTTTGGTATACGGTCTCGGTGAGCCCCAGGAAGGACCCGTCGCGCCTGTCCAACTTCCAGAGGATTCCGCTCTTTCCAATCGAGAGGTGCAGCGGCTGTCCGTCCACATCGACCAGGACCTGCTCGAAGGCTTCGTCCATGTCGAGTGTCTCGCCCGGGACGTGCTGCCGGTACCACACGATGTGGCCGTCCTCCACGTCCAGGGCCAACGTGGAGTTGGCGTACAGGGTCGAGTCGGAGGTGGAGAGTCCTCGGCTCGCGGCCACCCACGGCTTGGCCTGGGCGGTGCCGAAATAGACCAGCCCCAGATCCGGGTCGTAACTTCCGGGGATCCACACGTCCGCTCCACCGCGCTGTGCGAAGCTAAGGTCGCCCCAGGTATCGCCGCCCGGCTCACCGGGACGTGCCACGGTATGGGTCCGCCAGAGCTCGCGGCCCGTGCGGGCGTCGTGAGCCGTGATGAAGCAGCTCTGCTCGTTGAGCCGTGTACAGCCGCTGATCCCGTTGATGACCCTCCCGTCGGCCACGATCGGACCGGAGCTGTTGCCGTAGCCGAGCTCGGGGTCCTCGATCACGGTCTCCCACCGGACGACTCCTGTGCGCGCGTCGAGCGCCACCAGGCTGGCGTCCAACGTCGCCACGTAGATCATATCCTCCCACAGGGCGAGGCTCCTCAGGTGCCCCCGGCCGAGCCCGAATTCCTCGGGAAACGTCCGGCGATACTCCCACAGGAGCGTCCCGTCGGCGGCGTCCAGCGCCTGGATGACGTTGGCTTGGTTCGGAAGGAACATCACGCCGTCCCGAACCAGGACGGACGGCTGGCTCGTGCCGGGTTCCATGCCCCACACCCAGGCCAGACTCAGGCGATGGACGTTCTCGGTGGTGATCTGAGCGAGCGGGCTGTAGCCCAGCGCTCCCGGTGTGCCGCGCCAGTGGAGCCAGTCTCCGTCGGGGGGATTCACGAGGTCCGCGTCGGAGGCGGGCGTGAAGCCCCGGGCGGCTCGATAGGTTCTTGTGACGCCCGTGGCCGTCTCAGTGATGACGGCCACCTCGGGAATGGAGTTCCGCGTCCCCGGGGTCGGCCCGGTGCCCACCCGGCCGGGGACCGGAGGACGGACAGGGGGCTCGACGCCACCGGCTGCGGCTGCGCCCACAGAGCCGGTCCCGCCGATCACACGACCCGAGGAGGAGAGGCTCAGTCGGGCTTGGGTGGGAGCTACGCCGTTTTGGCGAAGCATGAACGCCGCCAGAGCGACATATTGGTCGTCGTCCAGCGAACCGGGAGCTTGCACGGGCATGGTCTCCCGTATCAACTCTAGGAGATCGGATACGGAGCGTGCTCCCCAGGTGTTGCGGAAGTTGGGTCCAGCGAGCTCCGGAGATTCGAACGCGCCAGCGAGATTCGGAAGGTGGCATGCCGCGCACTGCTGCTGATAGACCACGGCTCCCGCATCCGCCTGGTCTGCCGAATAGGTGGCTTGGCGAGCTTGCCCGGGCGCTTGAGCCGAAACGTCGCCGGCTGCGAAAATCGCGGTGAAGGCAAATGCGGAGGCGAACCGCGCGAGGGTGGCGTGAAGCTGCGCCCCCACAGCTTGTACCGCCGTCGTCTTAACCGCCGTCATCCCGGCCCGCGATCCGCCGCTCGCGCTCCTGCCTTTCCACCATCATCCGTTCGTAGACCTCTTGGTCCAAGTCGGTGAGGCCGACCCACATGTGGGACATCTCGTCGACGCCTCGCCGACCGAAGACCACCCATTGGTTGGGATCGGGATTGAGGGGGTTTTCCGCGCTGTTGTCGAAAACGGACGTGAACAAGAGCACGGTGCCGGCGGGAAGCAGGGGCCTGGCGTCCTCTGCGTACTGATACGAAAGCTGCCAGATGTGCCGATAATCGGAGACCTTGCCGAGCATCTCTCTGCGGCCGTCCGGGTAGATGGCCTCCATCGACATCTCTTTGCCACGCATGTGCATGTGGGGCCGGTAGCTATTGATCAGGGTCGGCCGTCGGAGCATATGCACGCCCTGCAACACCTGCTTTCCATATGGCGGGATGAGAATGTCGCCGCCCCGGGGCATACCGTTGGTCCGGTCCACCCTCATGAGGACCTCTCCACGGGTTTCGATCCCGGGCTCCTCACCCTTCGGGTAGAACCAGAGCCCGACGTCGACCACGTCACTCTCGACCTGTTCTCCGCCCGGGAAGTAGTGAAGGTTCCAAACTACCTGAGCCTGTCCGGCCGGCACGAGCATCCCGACACCCTCCGGGAACGTCTCATAACGCTTGCCGACTCCGTAGTGCGCGATCGCGACCGTCTGATCCGCGAACCGGAGGCTGGCGTGACCGTGATGGACGACTTTGAGTCCCATTGGATAGGCCGGCTTGAACTCGTAGCTCTGAATCCATCGCGGCTCGTCCAACGCAGCGAACTCGACGCTCGGTCCCCACCACTGGTCCTGACCGTTGGCGATCACATCGTACTCGGAGGAGCTGACGATCATGTCCGGCGGACGATCCAACTGCTCTTCGAGTTGCCAAGCGCCGCCCTCTGGGAGATCCGGCGGCTGGGGCATGTCCCTGTCGTCGCCCCTGAGCGCGCCCCCGTCTACCCACTGGACGATGGTTTCGATCTCGGCATCGGTTAGAGAGGCGTCGTTTTCGTAGTCCTGAATGCCCACGGTCCGATCCACATGCCAAGGCGGCATCTGGCGCGTCTCCACCCTGAACTTTATCCGCGTTGCGTACCGGCGTGCGCTCTCATAGTTGAGCAAGGACATCGGCGCGAACGAACCAGTCCGGTGGCATTCGACACAATTTTCGTAGAGGATGGGCGCCACGTCCCTGGTGAACGTGACCTCCTGAGCTCCGGCGGACGCCGCGGGGAGTGCCATCGAGATCGCCCACATCGCCACGACGAAGCCGAGGCCTCTGCGGAAACGGAGGGAGTGTGGGCATCGGAGTGATCCGCGGGATCGGAGTGAACGGGCTCCTCTCATGATCTTGCTCCTTCTGGGTTCGGCTTATTGCACAACCGTAACGGGTATGTATCCGTTCGTCCAACAACAGTGGAACTCGAATGAACTCGTCGGGCTGTCGATCGCTTGCACGCGCATCAAGTACTCTCCAGGCTCACTGAACCTGGCGGTCGTCGTCGCGACGCCCTCCGCTCTTGGCACCGATATCTCGGGCTCGCGGATTTCGACCTCGCCGGGGCCCTGATGTAGCGTCCACGCGACCCAACTCCGGTCATCGGGGTGGTCGACCAAGACCGACAGAGTGAGGGGGTCTCCGACCGCCACCGTGAGCCTCGCTCCCGTGAATCCAGTGCGGCCTTTGAACTCAGGTCCGCCCTCTTCGAAGCTGAGCACGGGCGCGATGATGCCTCTGCCACCGGAGTCGGGTTCATCGAGAACGTAGCTCAGCAGCACCTTGCCCGGCGTCGTAATCGCCTCCCCCGTGGTATTGAGGGTCCACAGAACCTCTCGTTGCCCGAAGTCCGCGGGCACGTTCACGGTAAAGACGCAGAAACGCCGCCGGTACATCGCCGCAGGTACGCGATCGAAATGGGTCGGCTGCATTCCGTCGAACTCCGCCGGCTCGATCACATTGTTCGGACCGAGGGGAATGTCGACGTCCTCGTCGGTGTTGAGGTTGAAATATCCGAAGCAGATTTCGTAGGTGCCGTCGGGGTTCGGATAGTACCCCTCGTAGATCGGAATGACGGGCTGCCCCGCGGGTCGGAGAACCTGTTCATTGAAGACCCGATCTGAAAAAGGGGTCACTTGTGCCCCACCGGAGGTGGTAAGAATGAGTGTCAGGCTCATCCCGCCCACACCCGCGCGCAACCATGTCATCGATTCTCCTGGACCCTGTCATTTCGTAATGTGTCTCAGGATGTCCTCCGTTGAGGGAATGGGCAACTCCGATGTAGTTTAGTAGCCCATGCCCAACCCCTTGAACCGAGTAGCCCATGCCCCAGGTGAGCATCACCAGAGAGGTCCACTTCAGCACGGCGCACCGCGTGTTCAATCCCGAGTGGAGCGACGAGCGCAACTCCGAAGTGTTCGGGGCGTGCGCCAATCCCAATTGGCACGGACACGACTACGTGCTGTACGTGGCGGTCGAGGGCGAGCTGGACCGGGACACGGGCTTTGTGATGGACTTCAAGGATTTGAAGTCGGTCCTGGACTCCCGCGTTGTGGATGATATGGACCACAAGAACGTGAACCTCGACGTGCCGTGGATGGAAGGGATCATCGCCTCCGCCGAAAACATCGTCGTCGCGATCTGGGACCGGCTCGCTGACCGCCTGCCCGACGGTGTGAAGCTCGCGAAGCTCACGCTCTGGGAGACGCCCCGCCATTATGTGGAGTACTCCGGTGAGTAGCGATCTCTCAGGTGCCGCGTTCGAGGAGCTCGTCGCCGAGATGATCCGGCGGATCGGCGACGACCCCGACCGCGAAGGGCTCAAGCGGACACCCGAGCGGGTGGCGAAGTCCCTGGCGTTCCTCACGCAGGGCTACGGCATGAAGTCCGAAGACGTCATCGATGGCGCCCTGTTCGAGGAAGGCCACCAGAACATGATTCTGGTGAAGGACATCGAGATGTACTCGCTGTGCGAGCACCACATGCTTCCCTTTTTCGGGAAGGTGCACGTCGCTTACATCCCGAACGGCAAGATCGTGGGTCTGTCCAAAACCGCTCGCCTGGTCGAGGTCTACGCCCGGCGTCTTCAGGTGCAGGAGCGCATGACGGAGCAGATCGCCCAAGCGGTCTGGGAGCGGGTCGAGCCAGAGGGCGTGGGCGTGGTGGTGGAGGCCTACCACCTGTGCATGATGATGCGGGGCGTGCAGAAACAAAACTCGAAGACGATCACGTCGGCCATGCGGGGGTCGTTTCTCGATGACCAGATGACGCGCGACGAGTTTCTGCGCCTCTGCATGACCGACCACAATCCTCTCTCACAGTAGGCGTCTTTAGTAATTAGCAGGCCTCCTTCAGAGTGAGTGACCCACTTGCATCTCCTGCTTACGGACCGGCTGATCTGTCCCCGCTGTGGGCCGGGATTCGGACTGATCCTTCTGGCCGACCGCCTGGAGAGCCGCAGGGTGATCGAGGGCTCGCTAGGGTGCCCGAACTGTCGTGACCGCTTCCCGATTGAGAAAGGCTTCGGCGATCTGCGGCCCCCGCCCCGAAGCACCGGCGACGGCGCTCCCCCCATCGAGCCCCCCGCCTCTCCGCCGGCGATGGAGGTCGCCGCCCTCCTGGGCCTCACCGAAGGGTCGGGCAATGTGGCCCTGATCGGCGACATGGCGGGGCACGCAGCCGAACTCGCCGGGTTGGTTCCGGGCGTCGAGTTCATTGGAATCGCTGCGGGTCTTCGTGGATGGGAGGAGGGGGAGGGCGTGAGCCGTATGACAGCGGGAGCCGCACTCCCGTTCAGCAGCGGGAGCTTGCGTGGAATTGGGCTCCTTGCGGGCGGCGGATCCTACACGGTCGGTGAAGCTGCCACGGCAGGACCGGCGTCCGAGGCTGGCGGCGCGTCCACGGTCGGTGGCCCATCCATGGCCGGGGAACTGTCTCGCGTGGTGGCGACCGCCGGGCGGATCGCGGTGTGGGGTGAGGTGGAGGAGTGGGAGAGAGCGCTGACATCCGAGGGGCTGGAGGTGCTCGCCTCCGAGGGGTCCGCCTTGGTGGTTACGCGGGCGGTTCGCTAACGAGCTCCTGGAGCCCAAGGGCGTCGTTGCGCCGAATTTCGGACCCCTCTAACTTCGGCACGATCGATACATGTGTTTCGGGACCGAAAAATGTCCCGTTTCGCCGCACTATTTACTCGTGGCTGAGCTTCCTCTCCATGGCGTGGTGGAACAAGGTTTTCGGCGCCTCCGGTCAGGCCGACGGACGAGTCGCATACTACGACGAAGGCCTTGCGCTCATCGCTGAGGACAAGGTCCACGAAGCCCTCACGTCTTTTCGCCTCGCGCTCAAAGCGTCGCCCGGTGATGTCGTGGTGCTCCAGCAAATCGCGATCGCCTACACGCGAATCGGGATGACGGACGAGGCCGAAAAGACGTATCGGCACGTTCTCCAAAAGGACCCACAAGCGGCGGGTGCCCACTATGGGTTGGCGTTCCTGCTCGTCCGGAGCAGCCGTGAATCTGAGGCGATTCCCCATTTGCGCGCATTCCTGGAAAACGCTCCGGCGGGACAGGAGGCCTCGGAACACGTCTCGCATGCCCGCGAGACGCTTGCCGGTCTGACCGGAGAGGCGGGGCAGGCGGAGCGATCTGGGGGCCTCGACTCAGGGCCGGATGAGCACTTCTAAGGGATGAGCTCTTCTAAGGAAGGGTTCCTCCGCTGGACCGGAGAGGGTCGGGTGTTTTCCGGCCAGGTCGGATCCGGACCCACGGTCACGATCGACAGCGCTTCGAAGGCGGGCCCGTCGTCGACGGACTCGCTGCTTCTGGGTCTCATGGGATGCATGAGCATCGACCTCCTGGTGGTCCTTGAGAAGGGACGGGTTACGCTGAACTCGCTCGAGACCCGTGTAGAGGCCGAGCGGGCCCCAGATCCGCCGAAGTACTTCACGCGAGTGCGCCTCACGTTCGTACTGGACGGCCCCTCGCCCGAGGACCGCCCGAAGGTGGACCGGGCCATCAAGCTTTCCACCGAGAAGTACTGCAGCGTGCTCCACTCCCTTCGACCGGATCTCGAATTCGAGACGGCTGTCGAGGGCGTTTGATGGCATGAACGGCGACGCTTCCAATCCAGCCGATATACCCGCAGGAACTCCGGCGGAGCTTTTTCTTGCGGCTGTCGAGAAGCATGGAAGCACCCTGGCCTACCGGTATTTTCCAGACGAGGGCGCCGCCCTAGAGGACGTTGCTTTCGACCAGGTCTACCAGCTCGTGCGCGCGGCGGCGGCAGGCCTCCAGGAGTTGGGACTGACCCGTGGAGACAAAGTGGCGATTCTGTCGGAGAATCGCCTGGAGTGGGCGATTACCGATTTTGCCTGTCTGTGCAGCGGGGTCCTCGACGTGCCGATCTACAGTACGCTGACGGCTCCCCAGGTCGCATACATTCTGGAAAACTCCCAGGCGAAGATGGTCTTCGTGTCGGACTCCGAGCAGGCTGAGAAGGCAATGGAGGCGTGCCATCAGATCGGGCGCGACTTCAGGGTGGTCGTGTTCGATCCTCCCGATCCGCCGCTGGAGGACGTGTTGGTGTGGCGAGACTTCCTCCAACATGGGCGTCACGCCGCGGCGGACGGTGATCAGCGCTTTCGGGCCGGGGCCCTCGAGGCCCGGCCGGAGGACGTGGCGACGATCCTGTATACGTCTGGTACCACCGGCGATCCGAAGGGAGTGATGCTGACCCACAACAACCTCTACAGCAACGTGAAGTCGATAGAGCTGGCGCTACCGCCCATTTCAGGCGATACGTCGCTCGTATTCCTCCCCTTGTCTCACGTACTGCAGCGGATGGTCTCCATCTTCCACTTCTCCACTGGCGTGACCCAGGCGTTCGCCCATTCCATGCATACGGTGGCGGAGGACCTCAAAATCGTCTGTCCCAACATTGCCGTCTCAGTCCCACGCCTTTACGAGAAGGTGTACAACACGGTCATGGAGGCGCGGGGCATCAAGAAGATGCTCGTTCAGTGGGCTCGCGAGATGGGTGGGGCTTGGGCGGACGAGAAGTTGGCGGGGCGGGAACCGAGCGGCTTCCTCAAGTTCACGTACGCGATCGCCGACGCTTTGGTATTCCGGAAGATCCGATCCGCGATGGGCGGCCGGATTCGATATTTCGTCAGCGGCGGGGCCCCTCTCTCTGTCGAGATCAACCGGTTCTTCTTTTCAGCGGGGATTCAGATCCTCGAGGGGTACGGGCTCACTGAGACGAGCTCCGGAGCGAACCTCAATACGCCGGAGCACCTCAGGATCGGGACGGTCGGTAGGCCGATCCCCGGCACCGAGGTCCGCATCGGCGACGGTGGAGAAGTCCTGGTCCGCGGGCCCCAGGTGATGAAGGGCTATTACGAGTTGCCCGAGGCGACCGCCGAGGCCATCGACGCGGAGGGCTGGTTCTCCACCGGGGACGTAGGGGCCATCGATGAGGATGGATTTCTCACGATCACCGATCGCATCAAGGACATCATCGTTACGGCGGGAGGCAAGAATGTGGCGCCGCAACCGATCGAGAACCGATTGAAGGCCGACGACTTCATCGACCAGGCGGTCATGCTCGGTGATCGCCAGAGCTATTGTGTTCTCCTAGTCGTGCCGAGCTTCCCAAACCTCGAAGCATGGGCGCGCAAGAGCGGGATCCCCGCTTCGGACCTGAGGGCGTTGCTGTCGTCGAAGCCGGTTCAGGAGCACATGGAGGTCAGGGTCGCGACTCGCCTCGAGGGCTTGGCCAACTACGAGAGGCCCAAGAAGATCGGCCTCATGCTCGCCCCGTTCACGGTCGACGGCGGAACGCTCACACCCACTCAAAAGGTCAAGCGGAACGTGGTGAAGGCCCAGCATCGGGAACTCATCGACGCCTTCTACGACGAAGCGAACTTCGACCAAACCGTCTTCGTGGAGATGGCAGGCACCGGCGTGGTCATGTGATGGCGGGCACGGACGTGGTCACCGTTTTCGTGACGGCGCCGGGAAAGGAGTCGGCGCTCGCGCTGGCTCGCCAGGTCGTTGAAGAGTCACTCGCCGCTTGCGGAAACGTGGTACCGAACGTCACGTCGGTCTTCCGCTGGAAGAAAAAAGTGACAGAGGAGGACGAAGTTCTGCTTATCTTGAAAACTAGTGCCGCAAGAAGCGCTGCGCTGATCGCCCGGGTCGCGGAGCTTCATCCGTACGAGGTCCCTGAGGTCTTGTCGCTTGGTGTCGAAAACGGCTACGGACCGTACCTTGATTGGATTGGTGAATGCACGTCGATGGAGTCGCTTGATGGCCGAACATAGTCCGGAGCAGGATCAGTTCGAGGAACCGGGTGACTTGTCCGAGAACACCAGTGCTGACACGGGGCCGGGAGACCGCCAGTCTTTACCAAGACATCGTCAAGCCCAGGCAGACCCCGGTGATGGCCCATATCAGTCGTGGCGTCCAATACGACGAGATCGGCCAACACGAGTTGGCGATCGATGAGTTCCTCGCCGCCAAAGAGTTGGAACCCGACACCGTCGAGGTGTTGTCCCACCTTGCGGCCGCGTTAGGGGCGTTGGGCCGTTTTGTGGAGGCGGACCGCGCGATCGACAAGGCCCTCTTCCTCGATCCCATGAGCGTTCAAGCCTGAGTTGGTGAGGCCATCCGCGCGTTCCGAAAGGGCCTTTGCTCCGCGGCGGAGGAACAACTCGAGGGGCTTTGCGAGCGGAACCCGTCACACGTGCCGGCGCATTTCTACCGTGGTGAGGCCTTGAACCGGCTCGGTCGCGTCGATGAGGCCCTCGCAACCATGGAACGGACCATCCAGCTTCAGCCACGGAACTGGCGTGCTTACAATACGCTCAGGATGCTATTCGACCGAAAGGACGATCGGGAGCGGGCTTCGGAGATGTATCGGCAGGCGAGAGAACTAAACAGTATGTGATCGAAGTGCGCCGGCAGGCTCTGGTCACTGCAGAAGTGGAGTGCATTCTCAGATCCGTCGGTTCGACCCTGGAACCGTTGACGGCCATCGGGAGGGAAGTGGGAGCCGCGGCGGGCAAGGACATGGCCGAACGCATCGAGCAGTTGGGCGACCTTCCGGTCGGGGGTGCGGTGATCACACCGGCAGGGGACCTGTCCGCCTCGTTCATCATTCACGTAGCCCTGCAATCCCATGAAGAGCCAGTAAGCGCTGGTGGTGTTCGCAAAGCGCTTCGGAACGGACTGAGCTACGCTTGCAGGATGGGCATCGAGACGCTGGCGCTGCCGCCGCTCGGCACGGGAGCCGGAAACCTCGACGCGGAGGCGGCAGCGGACGTGATGTGCGAGGTGCTGCGCGACCACATGCGGAATGAAGAGTACCCCCGGGAGATCACCGTGATGGTCACCACGGATTACGAGTTGCAAGCCTTTGTTTCGCGCCTGGAAGAACTTGTATAGATCCTGGCGCTGATGAAGTAGTATAGATCATGAGACGAATACACGTGGCGACGCTGGTTCTCGTGGCCTGGTTCGCTCTGATTGGATGGCAGGTTCGGCGCGAGTACTTTCCAGCCTGAGCTCACTCGCTTGGCTGAGGGCGCGCTTTCCCTCGCTCTAGGTGTCAGCTTCTACACATTGAGCATGGGCGAGCGCACCGTGGGTCAGACCGGGTCCGCGGTCGCCCGCACGACGGTCTTTCTCAGCCACTCGCTGGTGATGGAATCCTTTTCCTTCTCCCTCGATTCTGAGGTCCGTCCTTTCCGGGCCGACGGCGTGTTGGGCGCCGACTCCACCCTGCAAGTTACGATCGACGCCGGTGGAGAAAAACAGGAAGTGTCCTACCGGATCGCAGAGTCTCCGATTTTCTCGGCGGCCCTTCCCATCCGCATCACGCTGGCCTGCGTGGTCGTTCGGCTCAAAGCAGGAATACGGAGAGTCCGCTCGCTTCAGTGAGGCCTGCCCCGCAGATTGGCCCAGAGTTCAGGCGCGTCACCACTCTCAGTGGCTCGCCTACTTCTCAGGTCCAGCCAAGGAGCGGTTCATGCTCGATGCGATCAAATCCTTTTTCAGTGATACCATGGAGCCCGAGTCGCCCGAGGAGGAGGTGGCGGAGCCGGACGTGCGCCTGGCGGCGTGCGCCTTACTCATCGAAATCGCGCACGCCGACGACGAATTCACGGACGACGAGGTCCAGCATCTTCTGTCGGCTGTACGCCGTCAGTATGGGCTCGACGCCACGGAGGCCGAGCAACTACTCGAGCTGGCCGAGAGCGAACGCGCGAGCGCCGTCGATCTGTGGCAGTTCACGAAGCTGATAAAGCAGAGCTACTCGCTCAGCCAGAAGATGGTGCTGGTCGAGGTGATGTGGGGACTCGTGTATTCGGACGGCGAGCTTTCTAGTCATGAGGAATCTCTGATGCGCAGAGTGTGCCATCTCCTCGACCTCGCGCCGGGGCACCTCTCCCAAGCTCGAAAAAAGGTGGAGGACGAAAAGGATGAATAGACCACCCATTGTAGAGCTATCGGGTGCGGTGCATATTGAGCGTGCGCTCACGAAAAATCTTCCATTTAAGGACCTCTAAGGCAGAGCTATGGATCTTCTTCCGGGTGGCTACAACTTCATCCACGTCGTGTTCTGGAGCGTCGTGGGGCTGGTCGCCGTGGGCACCAACGCCGTGGCGATCATTCTCTCAACCGGGCTGGTCTTGCTGTTCTTGGAGTCGGCGGGAAGGGCCTGACGGTTTTTCGGTGATCCTCTTTCTCAAGATCCTCGGTGGTCTTGGCGCCGTCGCCCTCGGTATCTTCCTCGGGGCCGGCCGTTACGAGCAGACCCAAGATGAGATCGAGGCGCGCCTTGGAGCCGGAAGACCGCGGCGGGTCAAGCAGCACCTCATGTGGCTCGATTTTCTCAAGGCGAAGGAGCGGGGTTCCGATCGCCGGCGCTCCAGGGAGCACTTCAAGACGGCTGTGGCCCGTGACAAGGACGAGTAGGACTGAAGCCCCTCCACGGCCGATCAGGCCAGATTGACGATCAGGACCGACACCCGCCGCGGCCGTTCAGGCCAGATGACGTTCAGCCCAGTATGGTATTCATTATCACGAGGGCTGTCCCGATCATGGCGCCCAGTACGTAACCCAGCCGGACGATAATGCGGAGTTCCTTATGGGTGACTCTCCGCACCAACTCCTCCATCTTCGCCGGAGGAAAGTCGAGGACCTTCTGCTCGACGCGGCCCGCGATGTCGATTTGCTCGATGGCCGAGGGAACCTGGGTCTGGAGCCACTCCCACACCGGGTCGCTCATCGCCTCTTCCAGCTTTCTCGCTGATCCCTCAGGGAGCCAATTCGCCGGCGTGCCGATGGGTCGATCCGGCAAGCTCGATGCCAGGCGGGTGGCCACCTGGCGGCACAGCGTCTCCGCCGCCTCGCTGCGCGCTCCACTGACGAGCCACTCCGCCACCCGATCCGGCGGCAATTTTTCGAGCACTTGGCCCCAGGTCCGGGCGCCCACGCCCTCCAGCGCCACCTCCAGCTTCTCCACTAGAAACTCCCGTGAGGTCGGATCCTGAGCGATATCGACGATCCACGCCGAGACCGTGTGACGAGCGTCGACGACGCTCTCGTCCTCCTCTCCTCCCAATACGGACGCCACAGGCCTCCGCAGAAAATCCACGATCGCGTCGTTGATCCCCCTCGCCATCGCGTCCTGCATGGTCGGGTCCCGGAGTACTTCGGCCAGTCGCTCGGCACCCTCTTCTTCGATCGTGTCGAGGACTTTGTCGACTGACGACTCAGTGATGATGAGCTTGGCGACCACACGTTGGTGGAACTTGAGGTCGCCGAGGAAGCGGTGCAGGAGCTCGTGAATGAAAGTTTTGAATCTCGCTCGCGCTTCGTCGTCCTCCAGAGTCGATCCCACCCGGCCAATGGCCATGGGGAGGTAGGCCGCGATGCCCTTCTCCACTGCCCCGACGAGCCCGAGCGGCAGCACGTCCTCGAACGTGCGGGTCGGCTCGAGGAGCCTGTGAGTTGCGCGGCCCAGATAATCGTCGATGGCCCCGCCGAAGTCGTCGCTCTCCACCGCCCCGGTGAGCCACTCCTCGACCGCCTCAGATATGGCGCCTTCACGGGCCGGCGTCAGAATCCCGGCCACCGGCTCATCGGCGATCGACTGGACGATCTCTTGGGCGCGTTCCGTGAGCGTTCCGACGAAGCGATCCGAGTCGAGGTACTCATGTAGGCGAGCCAGGCCGAATTCGGCGACCTCTTGGAGGATTTCATCGGTCTGGTCGTGCATCCGCTCCGGGATGAGATTCCGCAAGGATCCGCGTTCCGTGTGCAGAACTGCGTCCAGAAATCCCGAAAGGTGTTCGTTGAACGCCAGCCGGACGGACTCGTCGCTGAAGGTCCTCCCCAAGTCCTCAGGCGTAAGCAGGCGGGTGCCGACCGTTCGCCCGATCGCCGCCGCCAGGCGCGCTTGGTTCTTGGGAATCGCCCCCTGGAGCATCTTGAAGGGCCGCTTCCCGAGGCAGGGGGGTTCGTAGGGGTGAAAGAGCATCCAAATGGCGACCGAATTGGTGAGTCCGCCCGCCATGGAGCCGAATAGGATCGTAACCAAGGCTCGGATCAACTCGTCCGACATGCCACTACCTCTCTGAGCACGCCGCGACTTCCTCGGGACGCGCCAGCGCCTTCGTCAACGCTGGACGTGGCGCACGAGCCCCCGCACTTCGAGTGAGTCTCCGGCCAAGACGACGGACCCTGTCACTTGGTAAAGACCATTGACCGGAAGGATCGGCCCCTCTCCACCCTCCGCTCAGAGTTCCATGCCGGTGCTGGCGATCGTGAGCTCCACTTCGCCGTTGGGCGATCGGAGTCCCCACTCGCCGGGAACGTCCCTGCGCGCCCCCTCGAACGACCTGACCGAGTTCCACGTCACCTGTTACCTCCGGCCATCGAAATTCCTCTTCTCCCATTCTGCACCAGCCCCCCTATAGGCGGGTGAGCCCCCGGGAGACTCGACTACGATGGCCAAGCGCCGCGGCCCGGTAAGGAACATCCACGCGCCCGGCTCGAGGCTCTCTCTCAGGCGTGCCCGATTCATGTCCAGCACCAGTCCTGGAACCCGCTGGTCTCCGAAGAGGACCGAGCCTTGATGTACCCTGAACGTTTCTCCCCGATTGCCACTCCAATCCGACACCCCCTCATCGATCACGACCTCGAGTTGCCTCTGTCCCTCCGCAAACAGGATCCGCTCCAACACGCCGCCCAAGCCGACCACGAGATCCATAGGGCCCCGTGGTTGGATTCGGGATGGTGTGCGGGTCGGTTCGGCACTCCACTCATCGTGGAAGAAGGACTCCCAGAGTCCCGCTCGCGCGAGCCAGCCCTCCGTCAACCGCTCCACCCCTTCCGCGGAGGAGGAGGTCAGGGAAAACCACGGCACGACGATGGCGCTGTCGGCGTCCACCGTCATGAACACCACGTTCCTTTCGTAGAGGCCGTCCTCGATGTTTCGTTCGGCGCTCGCGCTCGGTTGTAGGCCCGCCTCAGTAGTCGGTGGTGCGGGGGCATCCCCACGGCAGGCGAACAGAAATGAACACAGTGCGATCGAGGCGCGACGAGCGTAAATGACCAACCCGTCCCGCCTCAGGCCTGCTGGGTCAAGCGTGCGGTTTTCCGCGGATCAAGGATCTTCCCTTGCCCGGTGCCGAGCAACCCATCGAGCTTCGTGAAGAATCGCCCGACGCGGCGGACGTTCACGCCCAGGTCCGTGCGACCCTTCTGGGAACCGGCCCGCACGTCGACGCGCGTCAATGCGTTCTCGTCCAGCGCGACACGGATTTCGAGATTGTCTTCACGGCGGAAGACGAAGCTGGTACACCGGATCCGAATAGAGCCCGCCAGATCATCCGCTTGGAGCAGTCTCCAGCGCCCGCGTTCCGCAACGAACTTCATGCACGCGCGCCAGACTTCCTCGAACGGGATGGCATAGGTCCGGCCGATCAAGCGCGGGTCCTCAGACCAGGGGTTGGTCTCGGCTCGATACTTCGTCAGAGCACTGGCGAGGCGCGATGTAAGCAGACGGTTACCCTCCAAGGGATAACGATTGGGGGTCGATCTCTTGACCCGGACTCGTCGCAAGTGTTCCATATGTCTCGACGGTCCTCGTTCGTTGAACACATAGCCCTATTTTATGAAAGCTATTATTCCTCTCGCTGGAAAGGGTACTCGTCTTCGCCCTCACACTCATGTCACGCCTAAACCGCTGATTTGTGTCGCGGGACGGCCGGTCATGAGCTACATCCTCGACGACTTGGCCGAGCTCGGAGTGAGCGAAATCGTCTTCGTGGTCGGTTACATGCGAGAGGCCATCGAGAGCTACGTCTCTGAGGCGTATCCGGACATCTCAGCCCACTACGTTGTCCAGGAAATTCAGGATGGGACCGCCGGCGCTGTACGGCTGGCGGAGCCGTTCGTGGATGAAGATGTGCTCATCCTCTTCGTCGACACCCTCTTCGATGCGGATCTCGGGCTGGTTCACGCCGTTCCCGAGACCGCGGGGGGAGTCATCTGGGCGAAGGAGGTCGAGGACTACCAGCGGTACGGCGTGATCCTCACCGACGACGAGGACCACATGGTTCGAATCGTCGAGAAACCCTCGGAGCCGATCTCCAAGCTCGCCAACATCGGCCTCTATTACATCAAGGACTGGCGGCTCTTGTTCGCGGGAATCCGCCAGGTACTCGAGGTCGACCCCGGACCGTCCGGGGAGTTCTATCTCACCGACGCCTTCCAATACATGGTCGACCACGGCTCGAAGATCCAAGTCGCGCCGGTCGCGGGTTGGTACGACTGCGGCAAGCCGGAGACCCTGCTGGACACGAATCGGCATTTGCTGCTCGCGGGGCGGAGCGGCATCGCGGACTCCGCCACCCTGGAGGGTTCAACGGTGACCGATCCCGTTCGCGTGGAGGACGGAGCCGTGGTGCTCAATTCGGCGATCGGGCCCAACGTGACCATTGAAGCCGGAGCCCGAGTCGAAGACTCAACGGTGGCCGACACGATTCTGGGCTTTGACTCCACGATCATCGGCTGCACCCTCCACGACTCTCTCGTGGGCGCGGAGTCGAGGGTCACAGCGTACCGGGGACGGCTCAGCTTGGGCGACCACTCGGAGGTGGAGGGGGAGCGCTAGGGAGTCCCGTCAGGCTAGCCCGGACACCAGCAGCACGGTTTGAAGCGCCCGCTGGATGCCCACCGGACCGCGTTCGTTGCGATACCACTCGTTCGTCGTGTGGACTTCTCCCGCCGAACCGCCGGCTCCGAGAGTGATCGCCGGGATCCCCAACGACATCGGCAGGTTTGCGTCGGTCGAGGCGGCCATGACCTGTGGCTCGACGCCCGACGCTCGCGTGGCCGCGAGCGCGGCCTCGACGAGCGGGGCATCCAGGTTCGTGGAACCGGTCGGCCGGTGGCCCACCACCGTCACTTCGAGCGTGAGCCGGCGATCCCGCTCGGTCACGCCGGAGTTCTCCTCGGCCACGGACCGATCCAGCACCGCCCGTAGCCGCTCCTCGCCATCGTCGAGATGACGCCTCGATTCGCTCCGAAAATCCAATTCGGCCCAGGCCTCGGCCGGGATCGCGTTGATGCTGGTGCCTCCTCCCCACCGGGCCATGGTCAGACTCAGCGGGGGATCGGTCGGGGTCGGCCACGACGCCAAGGCGCCCACCGCACGCCCGATCGCGTGAATCGGATTGGGCGCGCCCCGGTCGATCCACGAGTGTCCCCCTGGGCCCCGGAGGGTCACCCGAAAGCGCCGGGCCCCCAGGCCTGTCGTCACCACGTAGTTGAGTCCCGCTCCGTCCAGAGAGATGAAGCCGGCGGCCGCCGCCGCCAACCCGCCGGTGCGGAACAGGTGGCGCACCCCGCGCAGATCTCCGCTCCCCTCTTCCCCCACGGTGGCCGCGAACAGAATCGGATGGCGGGTCGTGATGCTTGCCTGCGAAAGGGCCCGAGCGACCGCCACCAGAGCGGCGAGGCCCCGTGCATCGTCTGAGATGCCCGGTGCCCGCAGCACGTCGCCGTGGTCGTGCACCGTCAAGTCGGTGCCGGCCGGGAAAACGGTGTCCAGGTGGGCCGACAGCACCAGCGGCTCTCGATCCTCCACGCCGGGACGGAGCGCGAAAACGTTACCCACGGCGTCCTGGTCGACATCCGTCAAGCCCGCCTCACTGAGGAGCTCCACCATACGCCGCCCTCGGGTCTCCTCGCCGAACGGCGGGGCCGGGATCTCGGTGAGGCCGATCTGGTGGGCGAGCGTCTGGTCGTCCGTGGCGACGATGTTGTCGTTCGCCAATCGGACGTCTTCTTGCTCCAGCAACTGGCTGACGGACAGCATCGTGTCGGGCAACATCAAGCAAAGCTCGGGGCCGGTTCCCGCTCCGTCAAACTCCTGTATCTTGAACTCCCCTGATCGCGGAGGCGGCGACGCGGAGGCGGCGATGAAATGCTGGGTCGGCACGAGTGGCTTTTCGTACAAGGAGTGGAAAGGCTCGTTTTATCCGGAGGATCTCTCCAATGATGGGATGCTCGCCTATTACGGAGAGCGCCTGAACGCCGTCGAGATCAACAACACCTTCTATCGAATGCCCAAACGGACCACGCTCGCCGATTGGGCGGGCAAGGTTCCGGCCGACTTCTCGTTCGTGCTCAAGGCGTCCCGCAAGATCACGCATTTCAAGAGGCTCAAGGACACGCAGGACGAGTTGGGTTATCTCCTGGATGTGTCGAGTGAGCTCAGCGCCCGTCTGGGCCCCATTCTCTTCCAGCTGCCGCCCAACTTGAAGATCGACGTGGACCGCCTAAAGGACTTCGTGTCCCTCTTTCCGGACGGGCTCCGGGCCGCGTTCGAGTTCCGGCACGACTCCTGGTTCGCGGACGAGACGTACACCGTGCTCAGCGACGCGGGGGCGGCCTTGGTCACTGCGGACGCGGGGACGGATGAGCCGGCGGAAGTGGTCGCCACGGCGCCATACGGGTACCTGCGCTTGCGGCGAGAGGGCTACGAGCCCGGCGACGTGGCCCGCTGGGCCCGTGTCGTCTCAGATCAGGAGTGGGAGGACGTCTTCGTCTTCTTCAAACACGAAGACGCCGGTGCCGGCCCCGCTCTCGCTGAGCGCTTCGTGGCCGAGCTCAGATGACTTATCGCGGGTGACCTGGAAGGCTCTTCAACAGCCCTCTAGAGAAGCGCCTGGATGAATCCCCCATCCACCGGGATCGACGTTCCGGTGATGTAGCTGGCACGCTCGGATGCGAGAAACGCGACGAGCGCCGCGAATTCCTTGGGCTCGCCGATGCGTCCCATTGGGCTTTGCCCCTCCCAGCGCGCGAAGGCCTCCTCCACCGTGATCCCCTGGGTCTCAGAGATGTTCGCGGCCAGCCCGTCCAGCCGCTCGGTCCTCGTGAAGCCAGGCATCACGTTGTTCACCGTAATTCCGTCGGGGGCGACCTCATTGGCGAGTGTTTTCGCGAAACCCGTCACGGCGGCGCGTACTGCGTTCGACAGGATGAGTCCGTCGATGGGCTGCTTCACAGCCACCGAAGTGATGTTGATGATCCGGCCCCAACCGTTCTTCTTCATTCCCGGAAGCACGGCCCGGGTCAGGTTCAAGACGCTGTTGAGATTCTGCTCGACGGCGGTACTCCATGCTTCGACGGTGTGGCTTTCGAAGGGTCCCGGCGGCGGTCCGCCCGTGTTGGTGATCAGAATATCGATCTTCTTGAAATCGGACGCCGCCGTCTCCATGAGACGGTCGATGTCGGCCGGGTCGGTCAGATCCGCCGGGACGGCAACCACTTCCGCTCCTGTCGCATCGTGGATCGCCTGGCCGGCCTCTTCGAGTGGAGCCACCGTACGGGCACAGATGAGAAGGTTGGCACCCTCCCTGGCCAGTTCATCGGCGACCGCCCGGCCGAGACCGCGGCTCGAGGCCGCGACCAACGCTGTTTTACCTTCGAGACCTAATTCCATTCGTTTTTAACTCCCTGTCCTGTAGCTCAGTAAGTCGGTGTAGCTCGGTAATTGTCCGTCTAGCTCCGCAGGTAGTCGTCCGCACCCGTCAGCCAGTCCTGCCTGGGAGGCACGAACACGTCCAGATCCAGCGAGTCCTCGAGCGCTTCAGCGCTGTGGGGAACGTTGGAGGGAATATGTAGCACCTCTCCGGCGCGCACGACCACCTCCTCCGTTTGATCGTCTCCGATCCGGAAGAGCAGGGCCCCCTCGAGAACGTAAGCGAATTGCTCGTTCTCGTGGCTGTGCTTGGGTACGACGATTCCCTTTTCGAAGTATATCTGGGCGAGCATGCCCTTTTCTCCGTTCACCCAGTTCCGGCTCAGGCCTGGCTTCATCTCCTCCTTGGGGAGGCTCTCCCATGAAACGTGTCGAACGGGGGAATCACTCATGTTGGGATCCGGTAGAGGTTGTTGGAGGGTCGCGGTCCTGAATCGGCAGCTAATAGACCGCCCCGGTTTCGTGCGAGCAAGATGGTACGCGGGGGTCGTGGCTGGAACAGCCCGCGGTTCCCTGGCCCGTCGCGGTGGGTTGTGCGATCCTTGATTTCAACGGGTCGGTGGAATCGAGGAGAAGAACGTGTCCGACAAATCCAACATCTCTGAGGCCCGCTGGCGAGAGCTTCTCACGCCTGAGAAGTTCGCGGTGTTGAGGAAAAAAGGCACTGAGCGGGCCTTCACCGGCGCCTACTGCGACGCCGAGGATCCCGGAACCTATCGATGCGCAGGGTGTGGCGAAGCCTTGTTCAGCTCGGACTCCAAGTTCGACTCAGGTAGCGGCTGGCCGAGCTTCTACGAGGTGGTTGAAGACGGACGGGTCCACACCGAGGAGGATCACACCCTCGGGATGCGACGTGTCGAGGTCCTGTGCGCCAGTTGCGACGGTCATCTGGGGCATGTCTTCCCCGATGGTCCGGCGCCCACGGGACTCCGGTACTGCATCAACTCGGCGGCGCTGGCGCTCGACCCAGCCGAAGCCCCCGATGAGGACTGATCTGAGAACGGAGGGCACGCTTCTTGCAATACTTTGGACGTTCGGACGCGGTGGTACCGCTGCCGCCCCGGTCGCGGGAAGTTCGGAAGGATTCATCCCGGATCTACGTGGCAGGCAGGTGATGGTGTTCCCGGTGCAGATCCGGACGGCTGTGCCCGGAGATCGATTGGATTTTCCGGACGAGCTCGAGGCGCTTCTGGCGCGCGCGCCAGCGGTCGACAGCGCGGTGAGAGGACTGCCGGTTGGCATCTTTCTCAGCGCGGAGGTGCAGCGGATCGGTGATCCCCTGTTTGGTCAGCTTCGCCGATTGGGAGCGCTGAGCGGATCGGACATCGCCTTGATTCCGGTGGCCGTCCGGCGCTGGAGCGGAGGGTGTGGATGGGGCGTCGGTCGTAGAGATCGCCGCGACCATCGTGAACGTCCGGAACGGCCAGGTGATCTGGTTCGGGATCGTCGCTGGCCGGCCAAGCTCAGTGGCCGACTTCGGGTCGGTGGCTTCAGCGGTGGAGTCTCTGGTCGAAACGTTGTTGTGGTACGCACGGTAGAAAGTGACACAGATTAGAACAGTGTCACGAGATCATAATGCAGTAGTGACGCGATACATTGACAGGATGTTTCGATGAACAGCAGTCCGATCATGAACGTGCTGGCCACGGGCCTCATCCTTTTTCCTTTAGGATGCAGCGAGGCCAATCTTGCCTTGCCCTCCGAAAGCGAGGTGGGGGCGCACTACGCGGGTTCCTCCAAGCTAGACATCCGCGTGAGCGGCAACATCGTAGAGATTATGGTCGATCAACCCCTGCGGCAGGTGAGCAGAGGTGGCTCTCTTTGGGCCAAGGTTGGACCCTACGTCTATCTCTTCACGGAAGAGACGGAGACTCTGCTACGGCGGTATCCAGGGCTCTCCGGTGTTCGGGTCATCACGCGCACGGACCTCGACAAGAAGGAAGTGGCGCGTGCTTTTCTCCACAGGGATTCGTTGAACGATCTCACCTGGAGACGGGCGAAGAACATCGCCGGAAAGGCCCGGGTGGAGGGGACCCGGCGGCCCGTGCTGTTGGAGGAGCTCGTCGAGTGGGGTCAAGAACACACGGAGTTCGGGTACACCGAGGAGTTCATCGGGTAGCCTCGTGACAGAGGCGCTGACGTGATTCGTAAGGACATCGACTCCCTTGAGGGCACGTGCCGGCGTTGCCTTCAGACCAAACCTCGGCAGGACCTCGACCGTCTGCTCTGGTGCGATGCCTGCGTGACGAAAGCCCAAGCCCGCGCCGTTACTCAGAGCTGGTATGTCGGCCTGGCCGTCGCCGTAGTGCTGGCGCTGTGGATCTGGCTGTACATCCAACCCTCAAGCCTTGTGATCGGCGGGTGGATCGGGACCGTTGTGGGCGCCTTTTACGTGAGCGCCCGGGTGGTGCGCGAGTTGCTCTATGCAGCTGCGCGCCTGTGTAGCGGACCCGCCGTGGAGGCGCTCCCTCCGGAGTAGGGCCGTAGTAGGGGATGTACTAGGTTTCTGTTTCTCTTCCGATTTCGGGCGCTCGAATCCACAGTGGGGCACACGCATGGCCGGCAAATTCCAGGGGACGGATTTCTACGACGTCGACTCGCTCCTGAGTGAAGAGGAGCGCATGATCCGCGACACGATCCGCGAGTGGGTCGAGGAGCGCGTCATGCCCCTCATCGGCCAGGCGTACATCGAGCGGCGTTTCCCCAAGGAACTCATTCCCGAACTGGGTGAAATGGGCATGCTGGGCGCGAATCTCCCGGAGGAGTACGGCTGCGCTGGCCTCAACAACATGGCGTACGGGCTCATTGCCCAGGAGCTCGAGCGCGGCGACTCAGGTATTCGTTCCTTCGTCTCGGTGCAGGGGGCCCTGGTCATGTACCCGATCTTCGCCTTCGGGAGCGACGAACAGAAGCAGGAGTGGCTGCCCAAGCTGGCCTCGGCTGAGAAGATCGGCTGTTTCGGGCTCAGCGAGCCCGACTACGGGTCGAATCCGGCGGGCATGATCACCACCGCCAAGAAGACCGGCGACGGGTGGGTGCTGAACGGTACCAAGATGTGGATCACCAACGGCTCCATGGCGGACGTCGCCATCATCTGGGCCCAGACCGGGGAGATCGGCGACACCAAGGGGATTCGCGGATTCGTCGTCCCCACGGACGTGGATGGCTTCTCCGCCCGCGACCAGAAGGGCAAACTGTCGCTGCTGGCGTCGGACACGAGCGAGTTGCATTTCGAGGACATCCATCTGCCCGATAGCGCCGTTCTGCCCGAGAGTGGTGATCTGAAGAGCCCGCTGAAGTGCCTCACCCAGGCCCGCTTCGGCATCACTTTCGGTGCGGTGGGCGCAGCGATGGCCTGCTTCGACGAGGCCAGGAGCTACGCGAAGGAACGGGTGATGTTCGACGGTCCCATCGGGGGCAAGCAGATCCAGCAGATAAGGCTGGCGGACATGTTGACCAACATCACGCAGGCCCAGCTTCTGTGCATCCAGCTCGGCCGGCTCAAGGACGCCGGAACGATGACGCCCCAGCAGGTGTCCCTGGCCAAGCGCGCCAACGTCAACATGGCGTGCGACATCGCCCGCGAGGCCCGGCGGCTTCTAGGGGCCAACGGAATCCTGGTCGAGTACAACTCGATGCGGCACATGGCCAATCTGGAATCGGTCTACACGTACGAGGGCACGCACGATATTCACGGGCTGATTCTGGGGCATGCGGTGACCGGGATCGCGGCGTACTGAGGGAGAGCTATCCGCAGGGAGGAGGGTCGGGAGGGGCGGACTTCACAACTGCCTCCTCGCGGCAGGCCGCAAGTCGAGGAGCGCCGATCGCGAGGCATCGCTTTCTCTGAGCATCTGGTGCTGGATATCGATGTGGCGTTCGTCGGTCGTGGTGACTCGGAGCACGTAGGAGCGTATGGCCGGTCGGTGGACCTCAGCGATCTCCACGATGTCGTCCAGGGGTATCTCGAGGGTGCGACCCAGCAACCGATCTCGGAATCTCCGCACGTAGATGCGGTCGCCGGCGATTCTCACGCTTCCCCCGCTGAGGGGGACCATGCCCCACGAGGACACCCAACCCGCTGCGAGGTACCTGAGACCGTTCGTCCGCTCGGCCTCCAACACTTCGCCGATGCTCTGTCCGTTCCGAAAGGCCACATACCACAGCGTGATGGCAAGCAACACGGTCCAGCTGAGGCTGAACCACCAGGCGATGCGGTAGTCTGTTCCATAGTGGGCTTGCTGAGTGCTCATGTACCCAAGTTACCCGCGGAGCGTGTGTACTCCCGTCATTACTGACGGCACCTGACCCTTGACCGCCCTTCGGGGCCGGGTAGCTTTTAACGCTCTTCCTCAGAAGAGGCGCCCTGCTAGCTCAACTGGCTAGAGCAACTGACTCTTAATCAGTAGGTTCGGGGTTCGAGTCCCTGGCGGGGCACTCGGGCAAGGTGAAGCCTCACAAGCACTTATACGCTTGTGGGGCTTTTGCTTTTGGGGGATTACTGGCCCGTGAGTCTACCATAAGTCTACCAAGAGGCTCTTTTTCAGGGGTAAAAACAGACCTGATATGCCCCCCCCTATTGGCGGCGACGGGGCGGTACTCGTACAGGTTAGCACACATCGACGCCACTGCAACGCCGTTCCCCGAAAAATTCTGGTAGCTCGGGCGGGTCCATTTTGCCGACAGGCGAGACCCCAGTACCGGGGGGCACCCCTATTCCACCGCCACTGACGCTGAACCACTAAACACTGTTCTGCGCGTCCTGAGTTGCGGGCCTGAGTGGGGCGAGGCAGAATGAGGGTATGGCTCTAATCCAGTGCTACGAATACGAGAAGGAGATCAGCGACAAGGCACCCGCCTGTCCGCAGCCCGAATTAAGGAGGAAGTCACGGATGGTCCGCAGAGTTTTTCTAGCATTATTGGTTTTGGGTCTAGTGGCGTGCGGTGACAACATTATAGGCCCCGAAGACATCGCCGGTACCTACACGCTCCAATCAGTCAACGGGCAGTCGCTTCCGTGGGGCGAAGCCGGGTTGGAGGTCACGGCGGGGAGCATAACCATCAATCAGAGCATGACCTGTAGCCGTATCCTTACGGGTACGCTGACGGATGGCGGTACGGTGGTGACCGTCACGGATACGGAAGTTTGCACCTGCACCTTCGTCAATGGAGTCATCACGTTTACCTGGGATTCGGACGGCTCTACCGACTCGGGTTCAATAGTTGGTTCGCAACTCACGATAACCGTCGATGGTGACGTCTTAATTTTCCGGAAGTGAGCCCGTCCTGCATGAGATAGGCAGACAGCCACCCCCATCGTTCGGGGGTGGCCGTCCCGTAGAAGTGTAGTGCACACGCGACCCCTAGCCCCCCTCCGTGGCACCAGCCACACCTAGCTGTACAGCCCCCCCAGTACGGGGGTCCCCCCTTATTTCACCACGCCCACCGCCTGATCTATCAATAGTGTTTTGCGCAGGGGATTTTCTAATTTCAAATTGAGTAGGAGTCCCAGACTCCGAAAAATTATCTGCAAAAATTTCAAAACACTACAGAGGAGGCAGACATGGAATTCTTGGGATCAACCCTGCTGACAAATGTTCTTCTTGTAATCGTCGTCCTGCTTCTCGCCTTTATCGCCAACGAACAGACAGCCACTGCTCCCCGAGCTAGGTAGTAAGTAGTGCCCAAAAAGACCGGGTTTGGGTGGGGGGTACTACCCTGTATCGGATGGCGAAGTGATAACAGTGGTGTTTGATGGTGATCGGATATCGGATGGTGCTATCTGGGTATGCGAAACCGGGATCTGATATACCTCTCGCTACCCCTATTTTCCGGGTCGAACGACGGCAAGGTTTTCAGGAGGATAGGGGTAGGTTCAGGGCACCTAGC
>Ga0310124_10000344_pt1 | contig 31720 bp, 21 predicted proteins | sample CB11b_AW_Bot5_MG_FD_203507 | JGI IMG/M metagenome (GOLD analysis project Ga0310124, IMG submission 203507) | Marine microbial communities from Western Arctic Ocean, Canada - CB11b_AW_Bot5 | ecosystem: Environmental > Aquatic > Marine > Oceanic | place: Canada: Western Arctic Ocean | collected...
GTTTCTTGTCTGATCCAAAAATCAGCGGCACATGAGCAAATCGAGGTAAATCGGCATCAAGAGCTTTGTAAAGCAAGACCTGCTTGGGTGTGTTGGAGGTATGATCGTCGCCACGCACAACATCAGTGATCGCCATATCGATGTCGTCGACTACCACAGACAAATGGTACGTCGGAGAGCCATCAGAGCGCATCAGAACAAAGTCTTCAAGTGTCTGATTGTCAATGTCGATCGTCCCACGAACGACATCTTTAAAACAGGTTCGGCCAAGCGGTACTTTAAAACGCACCGCCCGAGGTGTTTTCTTGGACTCGTGCTCGGCGATCACTTCAGGTGTTAGGTTAAGGCAGGTTCGATCATATCGCCAAGCACCACCCGCAGCCTGAGCGGCCTCACGCTTTCGCTTTAATTCATCCGGCAAGCAATAACAATAATAGGCTAGGCCAGTCGAAACTAATTTCTCGACAGCAAGACGGTACTTAGCTAGCCGTTGAGATTGGAAATACGGACCATGCGGACCATCTACGTTAGGACCTTCGTCCCAATCAAGACCCAGCCATTGTAATCCTTCGAGAATGCCCTTCACCATGTCGGCTGACGAACGATCGTTATCAGTATCCTCAATTCGAAGAATAAATACACCGCCATAACGTCGCGCGTACAACCAATTAAATAGTGCGGTTCGAGCCCCACCTACATGCAAAAAACCGGTGGGTGAAGGTGCGAACCGCACGCGAGGTGATTGCTCGGTCATCAGATATCTGTGTCTATGTTGACATACCACAGAAAACATTGAAGCCAGCTAGAACGAATTGTTCACTTAGATCGATCAAGGAAAAATGTTTCCTCTGATTGATATTCTTATAGTTACTAAACACGTGCTTTAACCAAGAAATGGCGGTGAGGCAGGGATTCGAACCCTGGGTAGAGGTTTAAGCCCCTACAACGGTTTAGCAAACCGCCGCCTTCAGCCTCTCGGCCACCTCACCCGAATAAATCAACTAGCTGCCCAGATAACATCCAGCCAAACAGCTAGAATACAGCATCTCGGTCGCGAGTTAACGTTTCTCGTATCTTTAATTAGTCGACAAGTTGAGGGTAATGGCTGAAGCCATTTCAGTGCATCCAACTGTCGAAGTTCCAGCTATTGATGCTAAGTCATCTGTCCGACTACCAGTCGATAACGCCATGGCAATTGCCTGCTCTACAGCTACTGCTTCAATTTCCAACTTCAATCCATAACGAAGGAGCATCGCCATCGAACCTATGGCACCAATTGGATTGGCTTTATTGAGACCAGCGAGATCGGGAGCCGATCCGTGGACCGGTTCAAATAAACCTACGGTTCCACCCAAGCTAGCGGAAGGTAGCAAGCCTAGTGATCCGACAATAGCACCCGATTCATCAGACAGAATATCTCCGAAGAGATTCTCGGTCAGGAGAACATCGTAGCGACTTGGTTCCGATGCTATCAGGAAAGCACAGGCATCCACGTATTCAGAGTTGAGCTCGACATCTGAGTATCGTGAACCAACTTCTGTGACTACTTTCCGCCACAAGCGTGATGTTTCGAGAACGTTCGCCTTATCAACCGAAGTCACTCGCTGTTGACGAACTCGAGCGCTCTCGAACGCAACTACCGCAATCCGCTCGATTTCTTCGACTGAATAACGCATCGTGTTGAATGCTGAACGACCATCGGGAGCAAATCCACGAGGCTGGCCATAATACAATCCGCCGGTCAATTCCCGTACAACGAGTAGGTCTACACCTTTTATGATTTCAGATTTCAACGCGCTACAACCCTCAAGACCGGGCCACACACGAGCTGGTCTCAGGTTTGCAAATGTCCCCAACGCCTGACGAAGTTCTAGGATTGCTGCTTCGGGTCGCCGATTAGGTGGTTCCGCGTCGAATTTCGGATTGCCAACGGCACCAAGAAAGATTGCATTTGCACCAAGGCATCCATCAAGGGTTGCCTTCGGCAACGGAGACTCACCTGCATCAAGTGCAGCGCCGCCAATCTTATATATCGGAAGGTCAAACGTATGACCGAAACGACTAGCGACAGCTTGTACCACACCCATCGCCGCCTTGGTTACTTCCGGGCCAATTCCGTCACCTGGTAAAATCGCTATGGTCGCTTTCATCTGTTTGTCATCACATCATTCTTGGATGCCATATTCAACTGGAATGACAGTACTAAGGAACGGCGAGTTCCGTCGAGCGTCAGGTGCCATGAGATTTTAGCACCAGATTGGTAGCGAAAAAGCAGTGGCCTAGGCGTCCACTTCTACCTGCTCCGCCTTAACTTGATTGATGACTTTCTGTAGATCGTCATCACCTACGGTCTTCTGTTCGTCAGCCAACCGAATCATCGCCTGATAAATTCGGTCCAACTCATATCGACTCACCTGCTGGCCAAGGCCCTCACAGCGACTCTTTACGGCATGGCGACCTGAATGTTTACCGAGGACAAGAGTCGTCTTCGGAACACCCACGTCTTCCGGTCGCATAATCTCATAGGTCCGACGATCCTTAAGCATGCCGTCCTGATGGATGCCAGCTTCGTGTGCGAAGGCGTTGCGACCCACAATTGCTTTATTCGCCTGTACTGGCTCATTAGTAAGCGTGGTAAGCAATTGACTTGCCGCATAGATGGCCTCAGTCTGAATGCCAGTTGCATACGGCAACAAGTCGTTGCGAACCCGGGTTGCCATCACAATTTCTTCTAGTGAAGCATTGCCCGCTCGCTCACCAATTCCGTTTATCGTACACTCGACCTGACGCACACCTGCCCGTAAAGCAGCCAGTGTGTTCGCTACCGCTAGACCAAGATCATCGTGACAATGGGTACTGAAAACAATGCCATCAGTCTTCGGTGTTCGCTCGCGGATGTGAATGAAAAACTCGCTGATTTCATCTGGAGTAGAATAGCCCACCGTATCCGGTAGATTGATCGTTGTAGCCCCTACGTCGATCACGCTCTCAATGACCCGACAGAGGAAATCAAGTTCAGTGCGCGTCGCATCTTCAGCAGAAAACTGAACGTCATCCGTGTACTGACTTGCGAGCTTGACACCATCGACAGCTGCTTCGAGACATTGGTCCTGCGACATGTGTAATTTGTGTTTGAGGTGTAATTCGGAGGTGGCCAGAAACGTGTGAATGCGGCCTCGGTCCGCACCAGCAATAGCATCACCGGCACATTCAATGTCAGCCCGACGGCAACGCGCAAGTCCGGCAATCACGGGACGTCTAACCTCCGCAGCAATTCGACGCACCGACTCCGCATCATCCTCGGAAGCAATCGGAAAACCTGCCTCTATAACATCCACGCCGAGCGCATCAAGCTGCCGAGCCATCTGCAGCTTTTCATCGATTCGTAGTGAAAAGCCTGGAGCCTGTTCACCGTCACGCAGCGTAGTGTCGAAAATAGTTAGTCGGTCAGCAGTCATGAATCCTCCTCCGCATCATCACTTATCACTTTGTACGTTTCTGACCGAACGACAGTCAAGCTTATAATTATTACATTATAATAATTATTCTTTATAATGTCTTCTAGGGAGTGAATTGATGGATATTGCTGAACTCAAAGTATTCCTCACCGTCGCATCAGAAAGGAGTTTCTCAAGAGCAGCCGCGAAACTCCATCGCACTCAGCCAGCGGTCAGTCAGGCTGTTCGGCGCTTGGAGGATGAACTGAATGAGCGACTTTTCGACCGGTCTTCAAAAGGGGGCATTCTAACGGAGGCTGGACAGATTCTTCTCGACTACGCCCGCCGGCTCATCCGTCTTAAAGACGAGGCGGAAACAGTAATGCACGACCTGCAAAAATTGAGACGTGGCCGTGTGGTAATCGGTGCAAACGAGGCGGCAGTTCATGTGTTACTACCGATCGTGTCGCTTTTTCGTGAAGGTCACCCCGATGCCCACATCGAGATCCAGCGTATCCCAGCCCGCCAGATTGCTTCTGAAGTCCTGAATCGTAGTCTAGATTTTGGTGTACTGACGTTTCAACCTGTTGAGCGTGGTCTGGCATCCGTGGCTATCGGGATTGATGACCTCGTTCTACTTACCCATCCGAATCATCCACTAGCGCGCCGTAAAGAAGTATCGATGGAGGAATTCGGACGACAAATAGTCATCGCCCATAACGATCCATCGCCTGCACGAGAACGTGTATTGCGTCTCTCGGAAGAGCGTCACGCTCCCATCAATATCCAAATGTCGTTTCCGAGCCTCGACGGTATTAAGCGAGCTGTCGAAATGAATCTAGGAGTCGCGTTGTTGCCGAGACGTTGTGCACTGGCTGAAATTGGACGCAAGCAACTCGTTGCGGTCCGCGTGCCTAAGCTACGTTTACCAAGGCAGGTGCGATTAGTTTATCGGCGAGGCGGGGAACTATCACGGGCGGCTTCAGCCTTTCTCGACGCGACACGCACGCACATTAAGTCAGCAGGGAGTTAGTCTTGTTTAAAGCCCTGCAGATAGGGAAGGCGGCTAGCTACTGCCCGAATCTCGTCAAATTGATCCAACAGTAATCCGGTCGCCTCCCAAGTTCCGTGAATCATCGATTCACGAACCGCAGAAGCCATCTGAATTTCCAGGCACTGGTTACCAGTACTGACCGTCATCTCGATGAGATCAATAGTCATCACCGTGGTCGGCACGGACTCAGTCATTTGCATCAATTGGTCGATCACTTGAGCTGGTGCAGTTACACATGGCAGGCCAAGCGCAGTTGAATTACCCATGAAGATTTCTGAAAATGATTCGGCAATGCAAACTTGAATTCCCCACCTTTGGAGTGCCTGCGGGGCATGCTCACGTGACGAGCCACACGCAAAGTTGGCATTTGCCAATAGCACGCCGGCGCCCTGGTAGAGAGGATTGGAAAATGGGTGTGCTCCATCGGCGAGTGCCTGCCGATCATCCTCAAAAAGATGATCTTCGAGTCCTTCGAATCTAACAGACCGGAGAAATCTGGCTGGAATTATCCGATCCGTATCTATATCGTTGCCGCGGAGTGGTAGGGCTCGTCCTTGGACGCGTCGTATTTGTCTGGTGCCACTGTCGTCAATCATAGCCACTTCCTTACATCCGCCTGACGTCCGTGACGACACCCGCAACGGCCGCTGCCGCAACCATGGCCGGACTCATAAGTAACGTGCGTCCAGTCGGACTGCCTTGACGACCCTTAAAATTCCTATTGGAGGACGAAGCACACACTTCGCGCTCATTAAGCTTGTCAGGGTTCATCGCGAGACACATTGAGCAACCCGCTGAGCGCCATTCGAATCCAGCAGCCCGAAAAACTTCATCAAGGCCCTCTTGCTCAGCGGCCCGACACACACCCTGAGAACCCGGTACCACAAGAGCTTTAACTGAGGACGCTACCCGTCGACCCGCCACAACTGCGGCCGCTTCCCGTAAATCTGAAAGACGAGAGTTCGTACACGACCCAATAAACGCTACATTAATCGGCGTACCATCAATTGGTGAACCGCCCTTAAATCCCATAAATGTGAGCGCCTCGTCCAGCGATGCGCGGTCAGCCGGATCGGTCTCCGACAACGATGGGATTCTTTCGCTGATACCAACAGATTGCCCAGGGTTGATACCCCAAGTCACCATCGGATTCAGTTCACTCCCATCGAGAACAACTTCATCGTCATAGCTTGCGTCCGTATCCGATGCAATCGACGTCCACCATTTGATTGCTCTATCGAAAGCTTCTCCCTGCGGTGCAAATGGTCGACCTTTGAGATACTCAAAGGTTGTCTGGTCTGGATTCACGTACCCCACACGAGCGCCGCCCTCGATTGACATATTACAAACCGTCATTCGCTCTTCCATGTTCATCCGACTAATAACGTCGCCGCCGTACTCGTAGGCATGGCCTACACCACCCTTTACGCCAAGCCGTCGAATAATTGCGAGAATCACGTCTTTCGCGGATACCTTTGGGCCCAAGCGACCCATCACGTTGATCCGTCGTACTTTCAATGGATCGATTGCCAAACACTGCGAAGCTAGAACATCACGGACCTGGGACGTCCCGATCCCGAAAGCTACGGCACCCATGGCTCCATGCGTTGACGTGTGACTATCACCACAAGCAATCGTCATGCCCGGTTGAGTGAGGCCCAGTTCTGGTCCAATGACATGTACAATCCCCTGATGTGGACTTGAGAGATCGTAGAGCGGAACGCCGAACGCGCGACTGTTACGCTCGAGTGCTACCATCATCTCCTCAGCCAATACATCAGCAAATGGCCGCTGTTGATCGTCGGTCGGAATGATGTGGTCGACGGTAGCGAACGTCCGATCTGGAAATGCAACACTCAGGTTACGTCCACGTAACATGTCGAAAGCCTGCGGACTGGTTACCTCATGCACAAGATGCAGACCAATAAACAACTGCGTCTGTCCAGTCGGTAATTTCCTAACTCGATGCGTATCCCAGACTTTTTGTAAAAGTGTTTTACCCATATGGTCGGTTAGTCACGGTTAAACTAATTCGCGCGGCTATACATAACGCGGCCACCTACTATTGTGTACACCACCTCGGTTGAAGAAATTTCGTCCTCAGGAATAGCCATGACATCTTTCGACAACACAGTTATATCTGCGAGCTTTCCGACAGCTAGTGAACCCTTGATCTCTTCCTCAAAGGCTGCAAAGGCTGCATTAATTGTGTAGGTCTTAAGAGCTTCCAATCGGCTAAGACGCTGTTCAGGGTAGAAGACAGATCCATCTGCTAACCTGCGCGACACCGTCGCATAATAGCTAGCAATAGGACTGACATCTTCGACTGGAGCATCCGTACCATTAGCAACGACGGCGCCTGTCTCTATTAAACTTTTCCAGACATAAGCTCCTTCCGCGGCACGCTGCTCACCGAGGCGCGCCACTACGTAGGGCCCATCGGACGTGCAATGCACACCTTGCATCGATGCTATTATACCGAGCTCGGCAAAACGTGGAATGTCGTCCGGATGCAGATGTTGAGCGTGTTCGTCCCGCCACCGGAGACCTGTTTTATCCGGGTTGGCTTCGAAAGTGCGCTGGTAGAGATCGAGCGTCTCGCGATTCGCGCGATCTCCAATGGCATGAACACAGAGTTGGAAGCCGTTATCAATGGCCCAGGTAGCTGTTTCACTAATTGATTCCGGCGTCGTGGTGTTCAAACCCGTGCTCTCCGGTGAATCGCTGTACGATTCCAGCAACCAGGCTCCGCGCGAGCCCAACGCCCCATCAATAGAACGTTTGATTGCGCGCACTGTCAAACGGTTGTCGCCGTAACCAATCATGCGGTAATCCTTACCACGTGCGGCCAAGGCTTCGTTTGATTCGCGCAGCATCACCCAAAGCCGGATCCCGAGACTGCCATCATCAACCATATTTTTCAAAAGGTCGACGGTCTCATATGAAGATCCAGCATCCTGAAAACTGGTAATGCCCTTGGCTAGGGCTTCTTGCACAGCGAGTTCGGCCTGTCGGCGCGGGTCCGGTGGGGTTGCATCAGCTGACGCACCTCTCAACAGCCGAGAGGCTGTCTCACGAAACACCCCAATCGGATTTCCACGAGCATCACGGAGAATCTCGCCGCCGTCTGGATCTGGTGTAGCGGACGTAATGCCTGACATTTCCATCGCTCGCGCGTTTGCAAAAGTTGCGTGACCGCTGGCATGAGTCAGCACGACAGGATTATTGGGAGAAACCTCACTGAGCTGATCGTGCAACGGAAACCCTTCAACGTTACGCTCCGGAAGCGGATTCCATTTTTCCTGGTGCCATCCACGACCTCGGATGAGCTGTCCTGGTTGAGCCTCTTCAACAGCGGCTGCGACCATTGCGACGATCTCTTCCCAATTCTGTACATCCATCAGGCTCAATTGCATTTGCGCATTGCCGACTCCAAGAAAGTGGCCATGGCTTTCAATAAAACCTGGAACAGCCAGCTGGCCCTCAAGATCGATGACCTCGGTTGTCTCGCCGATATACGCGTCGACCTCCTCATTAGTGCCAACTACAACTATTTGATCTCCACGAATCCCCAACGCTTGCACTTCTGGGTGTAATTCGTCGACCGTGATAATTTTTCCGTTATGTAATACGACGTCAACTGGTTCGACATTCGACCCGCAGCCAACAATGAGCATGCCCATTGTAATTAACCAAAAGCTAAAGAAACCGTCTCGTGTTTTTGCCGCTACCATTGTGATCCTCCGGCCTAGAATTTAGGTTCTTCACAGAGAGTATGTGAGCCACCCCGCAGAATGCAACTACAGCCTTGCTTCCAGGGCTGTCGAGTGTATGCTCATGCTATTCCCTTCAAGAACTGGGTAAATATATGAACCGACGAAAATTTGTGTCCCTCGCAGGGCTGGCAACTGGCGTCATGTCGCTCCAGGGATGCAATGTTAACCAAACCCTAGCACTTACGAACACCGATGCGCCACGCCATCGAGCTCGAATGACGGTTGGCACCCAACGAGCACCAACGAATGACGCAATGTTGATGTACTTTCGTCGACACGGCGTTGAACATATCTGTGGGTATCCCAACGAAGATGATTGGACAGGAGCACGACTGCGCCAACTTCGGGAACAATGTGAATCGCATGGCATCAGGTTGGACATGGTCCAATTTCCTTTTATGTCCTCATCTCATGTTGATCGAAGTGAACGTAAGGCAATCATGTTGGGCCAAGAGCCCAACCGCCAAGAGGAAATTGACCAAGCGTGTGAGATTATTCGACAGTGTGCGGCGGCCGGCATTCCAGCCATTAAGTACAACTTGTCCCTGCTGGGCGTACTCCGCACCTCGCCGACACCAGGACGTGGCGGCACGAGTTATAGCACATGGCGATTGAAGGACGCCGACCCGAATATCAGAACGCGGGCAGGTCAAATCTCGTCCGAGGAAATATGGGAACACATCACGCATTTTCTTGAGCAAGTTGTCCCCGTTGCGGAAGAATTCAAGGTTCGCCTAGCCTGCCACCCGCACGATCCGGGTGTCCCGCCCGAAGGATTTCACGGCATCGCCAGAGTACTCGGCACAGTTGAGGGTCTTAAGCGATTCGTTGAAATCGAAGAAAGTCCTCATCATGGTCTCAATCTATGTTTAGGCACCACCGCTGAAATGCTTCAGAAACCAACTGAAGAGATTCACGAGGTTATCCGCTACTTTGGATCACGGCACAAGATTTTTAATATTCACTTCAGAAACATTCGTGGAAGGCGCGATGACTTCCAGGAGGTTTTCCCGGATGAAGGCGACATGGACATGCTTCGGATCATGATGACCCTCAAAGAAGTTGATTATCCTTACATGGTGATGCCCGACCACATGCCGCGTCATCCCGATGACCCAAATGGGCGTCAGGCTTTCGCATTCGGGTACGGTTACATCAAGGGATTAATTCAAGCCGTAGATGCTTTAGGCTAGCGCGTGAAACTCCAAGTTGTGCTCATCATTCGATTATCCCTTCCTGTCTCATAGGAATACACCATGAGATTCCTGATACTTCTTCCCTGGCAACTCATAGTACTACTGCATATCAGTCTGCTATCTACCAACCTAGTCTCGGCACAAGAGCGCCTCAGCTTTGCCGACCGGGATGAAGCATTTCGACTGGATGCCCTTGTGGACAGCGTAGCTGATGGAGACCTGCCGGGCGGTGACGCTTGGCTAAAATGGAGTCATCATGCTTTTCGAACGATCGACGGGTTAATCTACGTACCGTTTACACTAGTTATCGAAGAAGCGCCTGATGCCTTTGCATCAATCAGTATGTACGTCAGAGTGGCCAATCTTGGTGAAACCTCGCGGGCCGGCAAAGAACGAAGTAAGCGCCGTAACTACACCGAGTTCGAGCCTGGAGAAGTACCCGTCTTTGTCCCGGAACGTGCCACAAATGCCCTAACCCCTCACATAACTTACATACCGGGTGAACACTCAGCGGTTTTGAGACTCGCCCATGATCAGGCTGCTTACGACGAGAGTCGCTATCCGTTTGAAAATATTCATTTCATAGATTTCCAGACGTCGGATGCTGCAGAGCCTTACCGGGTGCAACGGGCGGTCACTGTCCCACCTGGCGACTACGACGTGTACGTGGCTGTTCGTGAGTATCGCCGGTCAGGAGAACAACCTTCCAAGCCAAAAGTCGCAGTAATGAAACGAACTCTAAGGGTACCGGCCTTTTCCACGACCGCACTCGATACGAGCAGTATTGTGGTCGTCGAAGACATCCTTCAACTTCCGAGTCCATACAACAGTGTTGATCAAAGTAGTCATCCGTACGCATTCGGCATTGCAGAAATCGTACCGATGGAACACCACTTCTTGAGTGGAGATGACAACTTATCGGTTGTATTTTTTGTGTACAACGTGGCGCTTGATGCACAGCGCAAACCAAACATCACGGTAGGTTATCGATTTTTTGAACAAGCTGCCGTTTCGGAAGTGTTTTTCAGTCAAACAGCGCCGGTTGAATTCAACTCGTCAACGTTACCCGAGCAATTCGACATCCAAGCCCTCAACGACCAGTTGTTCGTATCGCAAGCTGTCGCCTTGCAGTCATTTTCAGAGGGAGCTTATCGGTTAGAAATTGTTGTGACCGATAACATTGCATCACGCACAATCGTCAAGAACGTAAGGTTTGTCGTAACACCACCACACAATCGTCAGCCCTAATTTCGTTGCCGCTTGGGTCCAGAAGATCGACTACGACCCTCACGACCACGATCTTTCATCTCCTTGGCACGACGAGGACGACCCACGTTGGGCTTCACCTTTATCGAAACTGGTGGCGGTTGACCTGCCTGGGGAACCGGAGCGTGCACCGTTTGCTGATAGTAGTCATCTAGAAGCATCGCAATGAGGGCTGATTCGTCTTCGTTCTCTGCCAAACTTCGTCCTAATCTGACAAACCGCTGACTGCGCTCGGTTTTCAATTTGTCACGGTTACGTAAGCGTGCCTCCAAGAGTGTTGTGACACGCTCTGCAACAACTGCCTCAACGTCCGTGGTGGATGGTTCTTGCCGTTCTTGCATGTCGATTTTATAACTCTTGGCAATACGATCGAGCGTGAATCGTTCTAGTTCGCTGACCAGTGACAGCGCTACCCCTGTTGCGCCGGCTCGCCCGGTCCGCCCAGCACGGTGAATGTACCCTTCGATGTCTTCAGGAGGCTCGTACTGAATTACGTGGGAAAGATTCGGAATGTCGAGTCCGCGAGCCGCAACATCAGTTGCTACGAGAAACCGCAGCGTTCCTTGCCGTACTCGTTCCAACACTGCTTCACGCTCTTTCTGTGAGCGATCAGCGCTTAACTCGTCCGCGTCGTAACCAAATTGCTGTAGCACAACGGTCACATAGCGCACCCGGGACTTCGTATTACAAAAAATAAGTGCTGAGGCCGGATTTTCAATCTCGATAATCCGAATCAATGTGCGATCTTTTTCCATCCCGGGTACGGTGTAAAACGCGTGCTCAGTGTCGGTGACGTGCACATGATCTTGGCTGAGTGTTAAGAATTCCGGCGTGCGAATGAACTCCCGTGCGATCCGACGAATAAAATCTGGAAATGTCGCCGAAAACATGCTCGTGTTAAACTTGCGATCCGGTAGATGTCGCTGGATCTGCTTCATGTCGGGATAGAATCCCATTGACAACATCCGATCAGCTTCATCGAAGATCAATATTTCAAGATGATCTAGAGAGAGCGTCCGCTTTAACAGATGATCGAGGATGCGCCCCGGTGTCCCGACCACGATGTGTGCACCCTCGCGCAAGGCATCAATTTGCGCCTCATACCCCACACCGCCGTAGATCACGGCACGCCGAAGTCCAACCTCGCTACAAAGTGTTTTGGCCTCCTGCCATACCTGTCGCGCCAGTTCACGCGTGGGCACGAGGACAAGCGCCTGACAGGTCGGTACTGCTGGATCGAGGCGTTCCACCATCGGCAGCAAAAAGGCCCCGGTCTTGCCGCTGCCGGTGCGGGCCTGGATCAACATGTCGCGGCGGGCTAACAGATAAGGAATCGCTCGGCACTGCACCGGCATGAGCTTGGTCCAGCCAGCCAGTTTCACCGCGGCGCGTATGCGATCGGGTAAATCCTGAAGCGCCGCTTCAGGCAACGGATTTTGGGGTTCACCGACAGGCGAGCTTAGGGTATTCAAAAGAGACTCAAATGTATGAGGACACGAATCTTGAATTGTATCCTGAATGGTCCACGAGCTGTGAAACTACTCGTGCTGTGCTGTGACAGCAGACCGATTGACTGCATTCACTCTAGTTGATAATCGCACCTGCGGGATCGATGTCTGGTGTTAGGCTGCCGGTCGGCCGAAGATACAAAATCCGTGCAAGGAGTTCATCTGCGCTAGTCCACTGATACGGCCAAGGCCCCATAATGCCTGGTTGTGGCATGTTGTTAGATCCATCCGGGTGACGAAAACCCACTGCATGGGCGACCTCGTGCAGGTGAATGGTCGTGTCGGTATAGACGTTTGCGCCGTAATCGATATGTATTTTGTTGTTCGGGTCGCCACTCGCACCGGCATTATTTTCACCATAAAGACCTGTTACATATCCAAAACTAATGGTACCTACCGTCGTGCCCCAATCGTTATGGGTTAAAGTGGTGCCTACTGAGTGCGTCTTCGTTGTAATCGGCGACCCGCTGAGTGCGTTCCCCGTCAGTTGTCCCATCTTGGCAATGGAGTTTCGAACGTTGGTCTCAAAAATTGTAGGGGCTGTGCCTTTCGCTTGATATTTTATACACGCTTCGCCGTTTGAGTTTGTCTCTAGGCAGGTAAATTCCTGGGTCCAGATTTCAAAAGTTGGTTGTGAGGTCCAGCGTGCGGTCCCCTTTTGTCCTTTTTCACGGAACAGGTGGTCAAAAAGCGTAAGGTTAAAACCGTCCCCATTCGGAATCAACTGTAAATTGACGACGCTCGTGCCTGTCATAGACACTGAGGATTGCCGCGTGTAATACCCAGAGGCGCTCGCTGAGAAACTCTGCGTGCTACTCGCCGTGACCGTCAAACTGTAGGTGCCATCTGCACCGCTAGTAGCTGTTTCGCCACCAATCTCTATTACGCCTCCACTAATAGTCGCGCCAGTAATGATATTCGTCACGGTGCCGGTAAGTGTGAGGGTCGTGGCAGTCGGTGTCGACGTTTGCTGTCCAGTAGAGGTAGCCGTCGGGGAGGTAGGCGAACTGCCGCCGCCGCCACAAGCGGTGGCCAGAATAAGCGCCAGCAGTAAAACAGTGCGTGGGAGATCACGCGAAGGCATCGGCGTTTTCGGGTTTATTGCAGACCTGAATACATTATACAACCAGTGGCACTTCTGGACTGGCTGGCCGTGGATTAAGTGTCATGGACGTTGCACCTCAGCGTGATCTAAATACACATATTCATCCAGGGTGGAAACCTGCGCCGACGCTACGTAGGAACCGGATGCTAATTCCAACTCAAAACTGTGATGTCTCGTCTCTGACTGAATAGACGATGGGGTCGGGCCTTCACGTAACGCCTCCGTAATCACGCGACCTTCCATGGAGTCCGGCATTCCAAGGGCTAATAAATAGAGTAGTGTCGGCGCCAAATCGACGTTGGCCGTTGGTGTATCCAGAACCAGCCCTTCACGAAAATCTGGTCCAGCAGCAATTAAGACAGCGTGAATATCGAATGGACTCGCTGAGCCGTGACCTGCAATTCCTTTTTGGCTGGTCGTGCCAGCGTACCCGTATTCATTAATCGTGGAAGTCCACGCTGGTGAAATAAGAATGTCTGCTGCGCGCGCATGATTCCAACCGATCAGCGTCTGCGAAAACGTGCCGGGAACAATTCCCTCTACAGTGTCTTGTCCACGCGCGGGGGTAAAGATTGCACCGTGCCCTGCTACTGTTAGAAGGTCGTTGACAATAGCATCTCGTTTGTCCAAGTCGCTGTCGCGTATATAGATCGCGGTGCCAGCACGAACGACATCAGGTGAGCCATTTTCAAGCACACCCCTGTGCGGCTCAAGCAAACTGTCCAAATCAAGTTCACCGGTGTGCGACGAAAACCCATGGTCCGACGCGACCAAGAGATTGACGCCACTAACCCGTTCACTTGTCAGGAGTGTTGTTTCAATGCGAGCAATCTCATCGTCGACAGTTGTAAGAGCCTCTAGGGCCGATGGTGAACCCACACCGTACGCGTGGCTCGCATCATCCAAGTTTCCGATCCATAAAATCGTCACATCTGGTTGAAGTATCTCCACGACATACTGGAGATAGACATCAACCAGCCAGCGTGTCTGCGTGGCTACTGATGCATTTGCGGGTAGGCTATACCCGAGCGTCGCATCAAGACTGGCACGTAACGACTCAGGCAAGGTAAATCCCGGGTGAATCACCGCACCACCGGCAACGGTGTGATTCAAGAGTAAACCAGACCCTTCGGTTCCTGAACTCAACACCACTAAACTCTTACCAGCTCCCTGGAGCACCTCTCCAAGTGTCGTGGCAGTCAAGATCTGTCCATCCGTCGCATGTCCGATTGCATCAAGTGCATCCTTCGTGCCGGTACTCAGTGCGCTACTCGTATCCACCTTTGGCATGAAAACTGAATTGCCCATCAGTCCGTGTGTTCTGGGGTATGCACCTGTTGAGATCGACGCTGCATTCACACGTGTTACGGTTGGGAAGACCGCATGGTGGTTACTAAAGAGCACCCCGCGCTGCGCCAAGCGGTGTAACTGCGGAGTGAAGTCAGCTGTTACGAAATCCGGGCGAAGGCCGTCGACGACGATTAAGAGTTGTGTGCGACTAGGTTCCTTAGGGCCCTGGTCGAACTGCTGACATCCAGAGACGACACTAGCAACTAGGAACAGTAGCAAGCAGTTAAGTCGCACGGTAGTCATCCAACACCTAAGTGGCTGCTTCATTCCGCGCCACCCACCACTTCTGGCTGCCGGTAGTTTACGCCAAGCGTATCGAGGTGTTGCAACTGCGCTGGCAGACGCTGTACAAAGTCCTCCCAGTTACGTAGTTCTTGCGGAGACCACACGACTTCCGCAAGCGCTAACATCCTTGGAAACACCATGTACTCCACATGATCAGTCGTTGCCATGTATTCGGTCCAGACGTTGCCCTGGGCTCCGAGAATGTGTGCTGCATCTTCTGCTGACAGGTTCTCTGGCACCGGCTCAAAACTGTATACCTTCTCCAGCGGCGTGAGACCACGAATAGCGAGTGGTTCCTGTACCGGATCTGCCTGATAATAATCAAAGTAGCAATGGCTCGTGGGCGTCATAATGACATCGTGCCCCTGTCTGGCAGCTTCGATACCACCTTCCATGCCACGCCATGACATAACAGTGGCGTCTGGTGCGAGTCCTCCTTCGAGAATCTCATCCCAGCCAATTAATCGCCGCCCCTGAGCTTGGAGGAAGGACTCGATACGTTTAATAAAATAACTCTGGAGTTCCTCTTCGTCAGTCAAACCCTCGCGAGTGATTACCTCTTGGGCAAGCTCACTTTCCTTCCAGCGCACCTTCGGTACCTCGTCACCGCCAATATGAATGTATTGACTTGGAAACAACGCGATAACTTCAGTGAGTACATCCTCAAGAAACTGAAATGTCTCCTCTTTCGGACAAAAGACATCTTCGAAGATTCCCCAGGTAGTAGGTACATCAAACGGTCCGTCCGTGCACGCCAATTCTGGATAGGCGGCAAGCGCGGCAGTTGCATGGCCAGGCATTTCAATTTCTGGAATTACATCGATGTAACGGGCGCGGGCATAGGCTACCACCTCACGCACCTCATCCTGGGTATAGAAGCCGCCGTGGGGTTGCCCGTCACCTACATAAGGCCGGTCAAAACGCTCGGAGTTCCTTCCCACGACCGTTTCCTTGCGATAGGCCCCTATTTCGGTGAGCTTCGGATACTTTTTGATTTCAATCCGCCAGCCTTGATCGTCGGTTAGATGCCAGTGAAATTTGTTCATCTTGTACATCGCCAACAAATCGATGTACTTCTTTACAAACGCCACCGGGAAAAAATGTCGCCCAACATCGAGGTGCATCCCACGATAGGCAAATCGCGGGGCATCCACAATCTGCACGACGGGTACTGACCAACCGCTGGAGTGGTCACCAAATAGTAATTGTGTCAAAGTCTGCAACCCATAAAACAAACCTGCCGGTGTCTTGGCTTCAACCGTCACCGCGTCAGACGTCACGTTCAAGCGATAGCCTTCGGCGGGGTGGGAGGCATCCTGGGAAAGTCGCAAGGTGATCATATTTGATGATGCATCGCTCGGTGTATCGACCAACTGCAAATTAAAGCCGGACGTAACACGGATCGGCCTTGCCCACGACTCAGTTAGTTGCTGCATCTCATTCGTCGGATTTAACAGCACAATGCGTGTGTCTGCGTCGAGATGAAAAATCCCCCGTCCCACCTCCATCTGCACAGGTTGCGGAATAACCGAAGGATTACGGGGTGTGCTGCATGCGCTACTAAGTCCTGCAGCAACGACACAGATGAACCCCAAGTTTTGAAAGTGACGCACCAGCATGTATTTCCCTCCCTGTTACCTTATTCAAGAAACCTCGACATTATTGTTTAGGTGTTAGCCTCTGAACCACAGCATATAACGTCAGTCCGACGCCCAGGATCACGAGTCCAACAAATGACTCGAAGGGCCGAGTCTGTAACACGTACATCAACGTCCAGATATTGACCGCAAGAAAAACTGCGGGTGTCAGCGGATAGCCCCACGTACGGTAAGGTCGTGGCAGGTTAGGCTCGTTCATCCGGAGCACGTAGACACCTGCGACAGCCAGAGTGGAATTGGCAATTAGTAAGATTGACGCATAAAGCATCACCTGGTCGAACGTCGACGTATAAATTAATGCGAGTGTCACCAATGTTTGAAAGACAAACGCATTGACCGGCAGGCCGCGTTGACTTTTCACCGAGAGCCAAGTTAATGCGGGCATATCTTCGCCCATAACCATCAGGATCCGAGGCCCTAAGAAGACATAGGCGCTCACGGTCGACGCTAGTAGACCAGCGATAATGCCCGCAGTAACCTGTCCGCCGGCCTCGCCAAAAATATGCACACCCGCTAGAAAGCCAACTTCGACCTGGCCGGCTAATTCGTCCATTGGGACAGTTCGTAGAAACACATAATTGAGCAGCACGTAGAGTGCTGTCACCGCAAGAGTTCCCAGCAACAAGGATCGCGGTAGCGTGCGACTTGGCTGCTTAATCTCGCCCGCGACGTAGATTGCCGCATTCCATCCAGTGTAGGCATAAGAAACAAAGATGAGCGCAATCGCGAAGGCCGGTCCAGTTATCAGACCAACATCGCCCGCTTGCGGCCATAGCGTAATTCCCTGCACTTGGTCGACGGTGAACGCAGCACCCACAAAGCCAAGAATTAGACATACTTTTAAAACAGTCAGCAGATTCTGAAAGGTGGTTCCAACTTGCAGACTCGATGCGTGAATAAGGCTAAAGCCTAGGACCACACCAGCGGCTAAATGATTCTCGGGGATGCCTGGAATAAACGTAGCCGTGTACGATGCCAAGGCCATCGCCGCCAACGCTGAGGGACCAGCGAACCCGACCGTCGCCGAAACCCATCCCGAGAGAAACCCTAGTGCAGGTGTGTACACCCGGCGGAGGAGGTGATACTCGCCACCAGAACGCGGTAGTGCAGCCCCCAACTCGGCATAGGTAAACGCGCCACAGAGCGCGACCACTCCTCCTACGAGCCACACCATCATGATGGCAAACGTCGACCGAATTTCGACAACCTGAAACCCAAGCGTTGTGAACACGCCTGAACCGACCATCGCGGCAATCACAACCGCTGTGGCCGTCGGCATGCCCAACGAACCGTTTCTGTGATTCTTCACATTCAACATCTACAAAAAAAGGCCATTAGGCTGCCGCGGTTAAGCACTCAACACCAGGCACTGCCTCAAGGCTAAGGCTCTGGGGTGCCAATCATGACTGTCGGGAAACCCTGTGACGCGAGAGTCTGGTTCAATGAAGTCACGTCGCTATCAACGATTGACTTCAATTCGTCCAGGACTCTTCCTCCAACACCAGCATTGTTAAGAGATCAACAGATTATATTCTGCGACAGGAGGTCAGGCGGTGTTTCTTTATAGGCGGGACCCTGACCAACCGACCACCGCAGTCTTTTAAGTGCGAGGCAAGCGAAACGCCAGTAATTCTGACGGAAAGTCTCTACTACCGACTGCGATCACGATGTACTGCCTGCCATCGAGCATATAGGTCATCGGCGACCCCGTCTGCGGTGCTGGCATATACACCTGACCAAGCTCGCTTCCCGTATCCTTGGCATAGGCCCGTAGCATGGCGCCGCGCTCACCTGATGCGGTTGTCAGCACCGCGCTATCGCCCGCAATCACGAGTGTCTTCGTGACCAGGGTACCGATACGACCTGGCCAGCCAGTACGAGGTATGTCCAGATGCTGGAGTGCGGGATGCTCCCGCACCACATCCGGGGTGCCCCCATGAGGAGTCTGCCAGACGATTTCACCTTTGTTCAGATCAACCGCGCTGATCTGTCCCCACGGCGGTTTAATCATGGGTAACCCCTGAATTCTGGAGGTCAATAATGACGCCTCGACACCCGGCACACGCCGGCTGACGATGTAGTTCATGTTCGACCGCTCAGGATTATTCAGCAAATGCAGAGGCGACACTTCGGTCTTGGAATATACGTAGAAGATGCCTGTTTCCGGATCAAGTGCACCACCAGGCCAATTCACACCACCCGTTTGCTGCGGCACCATTAGAAGCCCCAAAATACCATCGGGATCAGTTACTACGGGCGGCGTGTAAATCGCACCCAGTTGATACCTCGACGCGAGTGCCTCGGCTTCGCTTCGAAGCTCCGGGGTCCAATCAATGAGATCGTCAAGCGTGATGCCCTGCCTGTCGAATGCCGGTGGCTTGGTCGGAAAGGGCTGAGTCGGCGCAAGCAACTCACCCGGCACGGTGGACGGTGGCACGGGACGTTCTTCAATAGGCCAAACCGGTTCTCCAGTCTCTCGATCAAACACGAACACCCAGTTCTGTTTAGTGGGCTGGACGATGGCTTTGATCGCGCGCCCGTCAACTGTGATATCTGCCAAAATCGGTGCCGCGGGCAAGTCGTAGTCCCAGACGTCGTGGTGAACGAACTGGAAGTGCCATCGTCGTTCACCCGTGTCAAGGTCTACGGCCACAAGACTATCAGCAAAGAGATTGTCACCGTGCCGATGACCGCCGTAGTAATCACCGGTTGGCATCTCCGTCGGCAAATACGCCAGGCCCAACTCCTCGTCAACGGTCATCTGTCCCCAGACACCCACGTTGCCCGTGTATTGCCATGAATCGTTCAGCCAGGTCTCGTTACCGAACTCACCAGCCTGCGGCAATGTATGAAAGATCCACTGTCGCTGACCCGTTGTCACGTCATAGCCTCGAATATACCCCTTGACGTTTTCTTTCGTCGGCGGGGCGCTGCCGACCTCGTGCGCAGCTCCAATAATGATCGTGTTCCCCGCCACGACCGGTGCAGCATGTAAGCCAATCGGTGCCGTCACCAGATCGATGTCTTGGTCAAGCTCTCGCTTCAGGTCAACGATCCCATCAATCCCAAAGTTAGGCACAGGTAAGCCGGTCTGGGCATCCAGTGCCACGAGCTGATAACCCGGCGTGACATAAAAAATTCGATCGGTTGATTCCCCGTTCCAATACGCGAGACCCCGACCGGACAATCGTCGAGGGGCCACCTCCCCACGCTCGCCTTCGTGCAGGTTATAAAACCAGAGGAGTTCTCCCGTTGCGGCATCGATGGCAACGGCAGACCGGCGCGACCCGGCCGTCGTATAAACAACCCCATCGATCATTAGCGGTGTGGACTGCAAATTCGTTTCGGGAAGCGGGCCAAAATTTTGCGTACTGAAACGCCAGGCCAGTTCGAGATCATTAAAATTGTCACCATTAATTTGGTCGAGCGGGCGGTAGCGGGTACTTGCCAGATCGGCACCGTAAGTAGGCCATTCGACATCCGGCGGCGTTTCCTGCGCCACGAGTCCACCGGGCAGGCAGGCCAATGCCGCAATCACTAACCACCACCAGAATCTCTGTTCACCGGTTTGCACGTGTCTTGTTTCGTCTTTCACGACGGGCTCCGTGGCGGTACTCCAGCACTGATCATCATTGCATGTTCAGCACATGCATTTCTAGCATGGCATCTCAAGAAACTCGCCCGTCCTGTCCAGATTGGTCCCCGCGCACTGAGAAACCCCCTAACAAAGAGGGACGAGATTACGCAGTTGCATGGGGTTGCGAGACACGATATCGTCGGGCCTCGAACCCACCAGCCATGATCAGACTATTGTCGCGAACCGCGCTCGTGTTGCTCGCTGTAGGCGCTCTGGTCTCGCTGCTGCGCGCCCAGCCAGACAGGATTGCAGTCGACCAAGGTGCCGCCGGAACCTGGCACGCCCTACAGAAATTGCGGACGTTCGCCAGTGTGCTTCATACAACGGCGCATCCAGACGATGAACACGGTGGGGCGTTAACGTGGCTTAGTCGCGGTCTCGGGGCTCACGTAAGTCTCCTGACCCTGACCCGTGGGGAGTCGGGTGATAATGCCCTCGGCTCCGAACTGTTTGATGCCTTAGGCTTAATCCGCACGGAAGAACTGTTGGCAGCCAATCAGTACTACGGCGTTGACCGGCAGTACTTCACCTCCGCCATTGACTATGGTTATTCCAAGCGCGTGTCCGAAGCCTGGAATCAATGGTCCCGAACCGAAGTACTTGAACAGGTTGTTCGCGTCATTAGAAAGGACCGACCGCTCGTCGTGGTGTCCCGGTTTCAAGGTGAGCCCCGCGACGGACATGGCCAACACATCGCCGCAGGCGAAATTACCCGTGAAGCCTTCCACGCGGCCGCAGATCCTGATCGGTTTCCCGAGCACTGGACCTCGGACGGTCTGCATCCGTGGCAAGCCCGTCGGCTCTACGCGGGAGGCGTGAGGGTCGACGAACCGGCAGCTGTCGCCATTGACGTCACTCAGTACAGCCCGTGGTTGGGCCAATCCTACCGACAAATGGCACGACTCGGGCTGAGCTTGCAGCGCTCACAGAACGCTGGCCGATCAAGCGCCACACCTGGGCCTGCTGTGCGACGCTATCAACAGCTATGGCCGCTCCCCGGACCTTCCGACGCGACGCATCCCAGCTTCTTCAAAGATTTGCAGACCGATTGGGGTTCGCTCGCATCACTGGCCGGTATGCCGGACTCACCTGAGTTGACCGCACAGGGCCGCACGATCGGCGCTCAAGTCGAAGCGGCGGTGGCCGCCTTCACGATGCAGCAACCGACAGACAGTGTGCCAGCACTCGCGGCGGGACTCCGCACAACACGAGCGCTGTTAACGAACCTCGCACCTGAGGCGGACGCCGCGTTCCTCCTTCGAACCAAGGTGCGACAATTTGAGCAGGCGCTTCGTGCAGCACTTGGGCTCAACCTGGTCGCTCTTGCAGTGCCCCCGCACACGACATCAGGCACCCCGACCACATTAGCAGCCGTCGTGCCGGGTCAAACCGTGGCGATCGACCTGACACTTGAGGGATCGAACCTCCCATATGTGTCAGATGTTGACCTGCAGATCGAGAGGCCGCCCGATTGGCAAGTGGTCCCAGAGACAGAGGCCTTGCAGGCATCAGATGGCACGATTGTCCGACGCCTCCGCACCACTATCGGAGCCGACACCAAGCTGTCGCGTCCTGCGTTTTCGAGAACCTCGCTAACGCAACACCATTACACTCGTGCAGAGCCGGCAGTAGCCGCCATCGCGGTCGCAACCTTTCGCGTCGAGGGTGTCCCGGTTACGATCCGTACTCCGGTCCAACGGCGTGAAGCTCACTTTCCCTTTGGCTACGTGCTCCGAGAGTTGCAGGTACTTCCAGCAGTGAGCCTGACGGTCAGGCCTGCCGTGACGATCGTGCCGCACGAACAAGAAACCGTCACCGTGACCGTCGAGGTGGAACGCGCCGGACCAGCCACCACCGCTGGCACCCTCGCCCTCCAAGTACCGCCGGGGTGGGTGGCGCGCCCTGTCCGCGTCAGCCTCGCCTCTCAACCCATCGACGAACGTTTCGACTTCACACTCCACCGGACCGACTCGAGCAACACGGCGGACACGCTCACCGCCGTAGCAACGCTTGGTGACCAAACGTACCGGGAAGGGTATCAAGCCATTGCGTACCGCGATCTAGAAACGCGCTATCTCTTTCGCGACGCACACAGTGTCCTCCGGGACGTGGTGGTGACGCTGCCGAACCCTCTGACTGTTGGTTACGTTATGGGAATCGGCGACGAGATCCCTGCGGCGATTCGTCAACTGGGTGCACGCGTGCAGTTACTCGAAGGGTCGGATCTCGAGACCGAAGCACTGGACCCATTGGACGCGATTATCATCGGCACGCGAGCCTACGCGGTTCGACCGGATCTCCATCAGCATAATGACCGGCTTCTCGAGTACGCCGAGCACGGCGGTCATTTGATCGTTCTGTATAACACGCAGGAGTTCGTACCCAATCGCCATGCTCCGTTTCCCGCGGAGTTGCCGCGTCGACCAGAAGAGGTCACTGAGGAAGATGCCATGATCACGATCCTTGCCCCAGATCATCCGGTCCTCCACTGGCCGAATCGCATTGACCCCAGCGACTTCACCGGGTGGGTCGAACAGCGGGGCTCGAAATTCCTGAGTGCCTGGGATTCAGCCTACACACCCATTGTGTCGGCCCACGACCTTGGGCAGCCTGCGCAACAGGGTGGCTGGCTCATGGCGTCGCATGGGCGTGGGCACTATACCTACTTCGCGTACGCCCTGCACCGACAACTCCCGTTCGGGGTGCCAGGGGCGTACCGGATCCTGGCGAACCTACTTTCGGTGCGTCGCGCGTCAGAGCTACGCCGACCCGATATCGACGGCGATGCGCCGCCAGTGCCCCTGGCGGAATCGGAGGATACTCAACAGACACCGGGTCATGTGGCCGAGTACGATGGCCAGCCAAATGTCGGTTGACTCAAGCCCGCGCATAGCTTGCAGGACCGTACACAATCCCACCGGGATAATCAGTTGCGACACGATCGAGATATAAAACGGGCCTCGTGTGTCACCCGTCCCCTGAAGGGCCCCGGTGTAGGTCATCGCGACCGTCACAAACAAACCAGAGATGGCGAGGTAGCGCAGTAGTTCCCGTCCCAGAGCGACCACTGTGCCCTCGGTCATCCCGAACAGCGCCAGCAGCGGTTCGGGGATGACGATGAAGGTGGTGCCAACGAGTCCAGCGAGGCCCAACCCGAGGCTCGCGGAAATGTGGGTCGACCGAACGACCCGGTCTGGGTGACCGGCACCCAGGTTCTGCCCAGCCATCACGGTCGCTGCACCTAACAGGCCATGCGACGTCCAGGTAATCAGGGAGAATAGTTGGGTATACCCCACCGAGTAGACGCCCTGCGCTTGCGCGCTAAACGGAAGGGCTCCGATAAAGCGCAACATTAACAGCCCCCCAAGGTTCATCACGATCCCCTGAAATCCGGCCGGCAAGCCAAAGCGGAAAAGTTGCCGAATAATCTGCCAGTCGGGTCGGTACGCCATCGTGCGGGAAAAACGAATCACGAGCCGGTTGGAAAATAACAGCCAGATGAAGATCAGGCTGGTAATCCCGCTGGCCAACACGCTGCCCATGGCAGCCCCGCGCGTACCGAACGCCGGAATAGGTCCGAAGCCATTGATGAGCACCACACTGAAAATCACATTCAAGCCGGTCATTAAGATGCCAAGCCGCATCGGGGTTTTGGCGTCACCCGCAGCGCGCACCGCCCCACTAAACATGAAGAAACTCAACATGCCAAAGCTGAATACAAACATGATGCGGATGTACGGCAAGGCTTCGAGCTGTACATCTGGAGCTGCATTAATCGCGTTCAGCAACGCGGGTGCGGTCCAATACCCGAGTGGCGCCAGTACACCAAGGGACAACCCAATCGCCACGATGAAAGCCTGATACACCGAGCGATTGACCTTGTCCGCGTCACCCGCACCAGCAAAGCGGGCCACGAGTACAGCCATCCCCGTAAAGATCGACGCCACAAAGACAATCACGAGGATAAAAATCTGCATGCTGACGCCGATGGCCGCATTGCCAATATGACCCACATAGTTACCGACCAGCACCTGGTCAACGACACCCTGCAGCCCGCCGATGATGTTTTGCACCATGGTCGGCCAGGCGAGAAGCCAGACCGAGTGGCCAAGCGGCCCATCGACGACGCGTCGATCAAATTGTTGTTGGGGCTGTTGTCTGTCGGTCATTCGGTGATCCGCCAAGGGATCGCATTAGTGCCGCAGCTCGTCAGGACACCTGTTCCCAAGTCTCACTGGTCGCACTGCGGACGATCGCATCGAGGACCCGCATGTTCAGAATGGCATCATCGAGCGGTGTGGGTACCACTATATCCTGCAAGATCGCTTCGGCGAACAATTCCGCCTGAATTGTGTATTGATCGCACACCTCAAAGCGGACCTCCTCTCGAGTGCCATCCCCCTGAGTCCACCAGAGCCGACACGGACGATCGGGCGGTGCGTTAAAAGGAATTTCGATCTCAATGCTCCCCCGCTCACCAAGAATCTGGACCCGTTGATACGGCGCTTGCTGTGTCGAACAGAGTAATGTCGAGGTCCCCGCGGGAAACTCCAAGATCGCCGACACGTGTCGGTCCGTTTCAAACCTCGGATCCCGATCGATGACCCCGAACACGCGCTGCGGTTCAGACGCAAAGAGCCAGCGGGAAAGCGACACCGGATAACAGCCAATGTCGAGCAAGGCGCCACCCCCAAGCGTTGCCTGATTCCGAATATTCGTAGGGTCGTTATTGAAATAACTGAACACCGACTGAATGGCGCGTAAGGGACCAATGGCCTCCGTGCGCACCAACTCGCACGCGCGTTGCCATTGTGGATGATGCCGATACATAAACGCTTCCATGACCTTGAGCTGCGGAACGCGTCGCGTCGCAGTCAGCAACCGGTGTCCATCCTCGGCGGTGACGCCAATCGGCTTCTCGCACAGGACATGCTTGCCGGCTTCGAGCGCCTTAATCGACCAGGGGACGTGCAGATGATTCGGTAGCGGATTGTACACCGCATCAATCTCCGGGTCGGCCAGTAACGCATCGTACGATCCATAGAATTTCTGGAGACCCAGGCGTGCCGCGGCGGCTTGCGCGGTCTCGAGGTGTCGGGAACTAATGGCCGTGACCTCGCCACGCGTCCCTGCTTGGATCGCCGGGATCACTTTGGTGAGGCCAATCTTGGCCGTACTGAGCACGCCCCAGCGAATTTTTGTCATGCCATCTTTTTGTCCGTGCCAAGTCTTGGCATACAATCCCGACAGGCTGAATCCACGCACGGTAGCGTGCGTGGAAGGTATCCCGGACTGTATGATCAACCCTATCGTAAAGCATGCGTTCGTGATCGTCGTCGGAATTGCCGCGTGCGGCCTGTTGTTCCACGCAGAACCCCTGCTCGGCGGACAACCCATCAGTCAAGATGTGGCACCCTATCTGACGCATCTACGCAAGGTGCTCCCGGACGCGGACACCTTCACTCGTGAAGCCAGCGTCTACCCATATTTTCACGCGTATCAGGAACACCCCACGAACGGGACCGTGCTGGTCGGAGTCGCGTTTTTTAGTGAAGAAGTGGGCGCTGGGGTGACGGGCTATTCCGGACCGATTAATATGATGGTCGGTCTGGACTTGACCGGATCGTTGCGTGGGGTCACTGTGATTGACCATCAAGAACCGTACGGACCTCGGTCCATCGAACAGCCGATCTTCCAGCGCCAGTTCATTGGAAAACATGTCCGGCAAATGTTTCACGTCGGCACCGATATCGACACTGTGTCAGGGGCCACGATTACGGTCCGTGCGGCCACGGATGCCATCCGACGCGGGTCCCGTCGAATGATGCGCGCCTACCTGCAGAGCCGTCAAACCGAGCCGTCGTCATGACCGTTAGTCGCGTGCTCATCTCACTCGTCTGGCTCATCATCATTGGCGCTGGTGGTCTGCCATCGGATGCGTTGGCGCAATCAGGGTCAGGGGATCAACCGGCGACCCTGTCGTTAGACGAACTAACCGCCTTGATGGAAGAAGACGAAGCGCAAGACTCCATCACGTCGATGACCCCCGATGAGCTGCTCGATATTGGGGGACTCGTCCTCGTGCTGGGAATTGCGCTCGTCAGTTTCGTCACAAAGCATGTCTGGCTCAAGTATGGGGTCTTTGTCCTCGTCATCGGGTACTTCGGGTTTGCCAAATCGAGCCTGGTGTCGATCGTAAATATTTTTGCAATTCTCGAAGGCAACCTTCCGACCTTCCGGCATGGCGTGCCCTGGTATCTGTTGATCGGGTTTACCGTTGTCTCGACCATTCTGTGGGGACGGCTGTATTGCGGACGGCTGTGCGCCTTTGGCGCGCTCACACAACTGATGGACCGTATCGTGCCCGCCCGGTGGCGTATCGAGCCACCAGCCTGGTTCGATCGGCGTGCGATCTATTTGAAGTACGTCATTCTCGTGACCGTGTTGGCGTACTACTTTACGAGTGGTGATTTTCTTATTTATCGGTATGTGGAACCGTTCTGGATGTTCACGTTGAACGGCACCACGGTGATGTGGACGCTGTTGACGCTGTTGTTGTTCGCCACAGTGTTTGTGCGGAACCTCTACTGTCGATACTTCTGTTCCGTGGGGGCCGCGCTCGGTATTTTGTCGCAGCTGACCATGTTTCGCATCAAACGGTGGCGCGAATGTAACACTTGTAAGATTTGCGAAAAAGCGTGCGAGTGGGGAGCAATTGATGGACCCCGCATCTCGGTCGCCGAATGCGTGCGCTGCGATGACTGCGAGCGGATCTATGACGACCAGGACAAATGTGTCCATTGGATCGTGTTGCGAAAAAGCGCGCCTCGTGAGCCTACAGTGTAAGGGGCTGCGCACTCTCAAAATCACACGGGCACGCTAACCAGGCTGAGCTCGCAAGAATGTATAAGGCGGCCGCCGACAGCACGTGCCAACACTGCAAGGTCCTGGTTCCAGACGACAGAGCATCCGAGCTTCTTAACCTCCACCATGAAGACGGCGACCCTTCGAACAACCACCATTACAATCTGAGAGTGCTCTGCCTCATATGCCACGCGGCAGAGCCGTATCACGGACAGGTTGGCCGGACAAAGTCGGCACAGGCGAACATGCGGGAACTGGAGTCGCTCAGGAAAGAACAAGGCATCTTTTAGATGCACTCATTCAGGAAGTCGCAACTCGGGTGGAAGCTCGATCTCGGACGGCACCGCCAATAATCCCCAACGACGCGTCCAGTCACCCAACGCCTGACTGCTGGACCAGTGCGTGAGTGGAACAGCACACAGCAGACCGATAAAGATCGGCGTGAGCCACACAAAAAAGATCGGACTCGCATACCCCGTCGCACTCGCCCACACCAGCCCAACGAGTGTAATCCCCCACGTCTTGGTCCACGCACGTCTCCATGGAAGCGTGTGGTCATTCCGCACTTGGGGATCCCAAGGGACCGTGTGTCCCGTTAACACACTGAGCACCCCGCGGGTGTGATACAACATCATCACCGGCGCAAGGACCACGGCAAACACCATCTCCAACAGTGCACTGCAGACCAGTCGTCCCGGTCCTCCATAGGCAGCGGATTGACGAACCAGTGCGAGGCTAAGCGCCAACAGTTTCGGCAGAAACAACAGGACGAGAGTGACGGCCAACAGCGAGAGCATTTGATTCGGCCGCCAAATGACCAACCATGGCGACACTGCACTCACATCCAGAACCGCTCCGGCTGCCAGTGTGGGAAGAAGCACATAGGCCGTACTCGCCAGCAACATCAGAACCCAGAGAAGCGAGGACACATACCCCATCGCTCCCAGCACAAAGTGACAGCGACTAACCATGTGCAGGCCGCGACGCGACAGCAGTCGGAGATGCTGCAGACTGCCTTGCGTCCACCGTCGGTCACGCTTGACATACTCGACCAGATTGCTCGGCACGTCTTCGTAGCTGCCACCCAGCGCCGGCGCCAGGTACACGTGCCAGCCGCCTTGACGCAGCAGGGCCGCCTCAACAAAGTCGTGGCTGAGGATGGGGCCGCCAAACGGTGGCGCACCCGACAACACGGGTAACCGGCAGCAGTCCGTAAACGCCTGCACGCGGACGATGGCATTATGCCCCCAGTAATTTGCGGCGTCGCCCTGCCAGAAACTTTGACCTGTCGCGAGCATGGGACTGTAGAGACTCGCAGCAAACTGGATAAACCGTCCGAACAGGGTGCGTCGGCGCGCGGGAATCGGGACGGTTTGCACCAATCCCGCCTGCGGGTTCGCTTCCATCTGCCGTACCAAGCGGACGAGCGTCACTCCGGTCATGATGCTGTCGGCATCCAAGACCACCATGAGGTCGTAACGCGCGCCCCACTCACGACAAAAGTCGGCGATATTGCCAGCCTTGCGACCATGGTTCACCGGCCGGCGACGATAAGTGAGCGTCACTGGGCCAGAGATGGTTTGCCGCAAGGTGGCCCACGCAGCTTCTTCCTGGCGGACGATAACTGGGTCACGCGTGTCACTCAAGAGAAAGAGATCGAACTGCGCACCCTGGCCGGTACGAATCACCGACCGCACCATGGCCGCGATACCAGCCATCACCTGCTCGGGGTCCTCCTGGTGGATCGGCATCACCAGTGCCGTGGTGCTCGTGAGCGGTGTGTCCGGTAACTCGGTACGAGACGCGCGCGCCAGCGAGAGGGGATCGCGATTGAACAGACACAGCACCCATCCGATCATGGCATTCCAGAACGCGACCGCAATCCAGCCGAAGGTCACAGCAAATAGAAACAGGATCACACCCTCCAAAACAGTGAAGCCACTGGTCAGCATGATGTCGAACATGCCCCCAAGCCCGCTGAGGACCGTCCCCCCAACCAACCCGATGAATCCCCAGCGGCGCAGTCGTAGCCAGGGAATCCGCACGGCAGCCACAGACAGGTCAGCTGATGATATGGTCGGGGTACCAGACATAGTTCCAGGTTTCACTCACGCGGCGGTCGGCCTCAGTTAAGTACAACCGCATGTCCGCTGGCTGATCGCCGGCTGGGCTGAGCACGAACGACACACGCCAGCTCTGACCATCGGGAAGTTGCTGCACAATCGGATCGGTCGTCTGTCCCGTCGAGGACTCCAGCACCGCATGCACCGCAGTCGTCGAAGCTGGATCAAGTCCCAGCATGGTCTCACCAGCGAAATCCACAATGAACCGACGTTGACTGCGGGGGGGTGGGTCGCGTTGATCTGGTAACGCATCCCAGCCGATGCGCGTTCGGACGACGTGCGCAAGCGTCTGGGTTGCCAGAGATCTGTCAAACGTTCGCAGGCGGTACTGATACTGCCGCGCATCGCCGGCGTTGAACGGCGCGTCCGGAATCCAGTAGGTCGCAATGTTGTCATTGAACTCGGAGTTGGTCGGAATCACGAGCAGTTCCACCCCGCCCTGACCCCAAGCACCCTCTCCAACCTCGACCCAGTAACTGGGACGCTGATGATAGCGGGCTTCGAGATCCAGGTAACTCGCAAACTGCCGCTCGCGTTGGACGAGTCCGAACCCTTGCGGCGTGTCATCCCGGAGTGAGGTAATCCGCAGACCGGGTCCGTTATTGAGCGGGCGCCAGATCCATTCATCGCGACCCGTGTGCATGAGCACACCATCCGAGTCATGCACCTGCGGGCGAAAATCGTCAAAGGCCGGAAGTCGATTCGGGCCGTACAGGAACATGCTGCTCATCGGCGCCACCCCGAGTTTCGTCACATCCTGCCGCGCATATAGATGTGCGTCGACGGTGAGCGTCGTGTGTCGAGCCGGATCCAGATCGAATCGATAGGCGCCGGTTACCGACGGACTGTCCAACAAGGCAAAGAACGTCAACTGTGTGGCCTCGGGCTCTGGCTGGATCAACCAGAATGCGCGAAACGCTGGAAATTCTTCACCGCTCTCCAGTCCGGCATCAACCGCGAGCCCGCGTGCCGATAATCCGTGCACCTGTTGGTGTCCGACCAGTCGAAAGTACGACGCCCCTAAGAACACCACGACCTCTTCCCGATTGTCTGCTCCCCCCCGTGGGTAATAGATCCGAAAGCCCGCATGACCAATATCCCCGGTGATCTGATCAGCAACCGGGGCAGCCGGCCCAACATAGCGGTACCGCGCCTTGGTGAACGGCAGCCGTTCGACCTCGGTATCCTGCACGAGATGGATTTCCACTGGTTCGGTGTAGAGAAAGCCCGGGTGTAGCACCTGTACGGTGAAGCGGTGTTCGTCCTGCCAGAGGGACATTTCCTGGCGGAATTGGATCGCACGATATTGCTCATAGGTCAGCGCGGCCAGCGCGGCCGGAATGATCGGTGGCGGTGATGCGTACGCTTGACTGGCCAAGGCCTGGGCGCGCGCGTCAACGTAAGTGAAGAGGGCCTGTTCTGGGTCCGCTGCCGATGTCAAATCAGGAGGGGCAACCGACAGTGCGGAGACCTCGGCGTGGTTGGTCTCTTGGCCCGACTGCGATAGTGTGGAAGGCTGGGTGCAGGCAGCGATCAACAGCAGCAACGGGACGAGCATGCGGCAACAACGCATCATTGGGTTTACGCACTCCACAATCTCGGGTCACCAACAGGACCAGGAACCATGCTGAGTCTGCTCAGTGCCCTTCTGCTTCTCAATGTACTGCTACTGACACCACGTTGGCTACTCGGTGGCCACCACCTCTCACTGTGGATCGCTCTCGAAGGCTGCCTGATCGTCGGGTTGTGTGCACTCCTGCCCCGTTCGCGCTGGCACACCGGCGTGGCCCGCACAAGCGCGGTCGTGGTGGTGATCTTGAGTGCCGTTGGATTCTGGGATGCCGTCATCCAACTCAGCCAGGCACGTCCCCTCAATCTCTATCTTGATCTGGCGCTGTTACAGTCCGTCCATCACCTCCTGACGGGCATCATTGGGGGCGATGCCGCCACCGGCATCATGCTGGGCGGATGTCTGGCGGTCCTCTGCGCCGTGTGGGGGCTGGCACGGCTGCTATGTCCCCGAAACCCGAAGAGGTGGATGACTCGGGTACTCGGCTGGACCATGGTGACGGTGTTGTGTGTCGGCTTGCTTGGAGACCGGGTCCCCGAACTCACACGACGGATGGCGTTACCTGCCGTACAAACGGCGACCGATCAGGTCCGCCTCTTCATGCGGATGATGAATGAACAGGAACGCTTTGCGGTTGAACTAACCGCCACACCTCTGACCTACGCGGACGTGCCAAATCTGTTGGGATCACTGCACGATCGCGACGTGGTGCTGGCCTTTATCGAATCGTATGGCGTGTCTGCCCTCGACGACCCACGGTATGCATCGGTTATTCGACCACGACTGCACGAATTCGCAAGCCGGATGGATAACGCTAACTTGCATGTCGCGACTGGGCTGTTCGTTGCGCCGATTCAGGGCGGACAATCGTGGCTTGCGCGCGGATCCCTC